>Ga0256847_1000316_pt1 | contig 32398 bp, 37 predicted proteins | sample TeddybearmetaG_FD_189099 | JGI IMG/M metagenome (GOLD analysis project Ga0256847, IMG submission 189099) | Hydrothermal vent microbial communities from East Pacific Rise, Pacific Ocean - Teddybear | ecosystem: Environmental > Aquatic > Marine > Hydrothermal vents | place: Pacific Ocean: East...
GCCCAATACACAACGGTGAACAATTTTTCCGTAAGAATTTTTGTGGCAAACGGTAACGCAACCAGCCTTTCGTACAGCCCATTAATTCAACATGTTCGGGTAACAAACCAGACTCTTCTGATAATTCACGATACATCGCTTCAATCGGCGTTTCATGCGCCTCAATGCCACCTTGCGGAAATTGCCAAGCATGTTGGCCACGGCGCCGAGCCCAGAACACTTTGCCCTCCTGGTTACTCAGAATAATTCCGACATTAGGCCGAAAACCATCGGCATCAATCACACAGCCACCCCATAGTATTTTACTTGCGAAACATTTTTAGACCTGATTATGAAGCAGGTCAGGCTCTTGTCAAGCCAGATTTAAAAGTTTGTAGGTTTGTCCAAAAATCCCAGGTATCCTATGCGTTTTGCGGAGAATACCGTGCCACTCGCGATTTTTGACTTAGACAATACGCTGATTGCAGGCGATAGTGATTATCTTTGGGGAGAGTATTTAGTGGAACAAGGTCTGGTCAACCGCACCACTTATGCACACGCCAACGCGCGTTTTTATGCCGAATACAAAGCCGGTCAACTCGATATCCAGGCATTTTTGGCCTTTTCCCTAAAACCGCTCAGCCTTGAACCAATGGCGGTTTTGCAGCAGCGCCATGCGGCCTTTATGCAAACCAAAATTTTACCGATTATGTTACCCAAAGCACAGGCCTTAATCCAAGAGCATCAGCAACAAGGCCATACCACACTGATTATTACGGCCACCAACCACTTTGTCACTGCGCCCATTGCCGCCGCCTTTGGCATTGAGCACCTCTTGGCCACCATGCCGGAAATCAAACAAGGCCGCTATACTGGCCGCGTCGCGGGTACGCCCTGTTTTCAAGCTGGCAAAGTTGAGCGCCTAAAGGTTTGGTTAAAAACACACACGCAAACCCTCGCTGACAGTTGGTTTTATACCGATTCACACAATGACCTGCCCTTACTGCAACACGTCACCCACCCGGTTGCGGTTGACCCGGATGACACGTTAAAAAACCAAGCCCTCAAGCAGAACTGGCCAATCCTGTCTTTGCGTGAATCGGCAGCGTGAGATGTGTCGCAATCTGCTCCGGGTCACACGTATTCGCATACGGCACAACGCCCAAGCACGGCGCTTGAATCTGCGCCTGCAAAGTCTTCAGGTTCGCCGCTGCGTGCGCAAAATCCGCCACCACGCCACACCCCACCCAACCCAATAACACATGCTGTTGTTGGATCGCCTCGGCGGTCAACAGCGCATGGTTTAAACACCCCAAACGCAACCCCACCACCAGCACCACGGGTAATTGCAAGCAGTGCACCAGCGCAGCGACATCCCGGCCTGGCCCCAAAGGCACACGCCAACCCCCAACCCCTTCGACCAAGGTACACTGTGCTTGCCCCTGCAAACGCAAGTGAGCCTGTTGAATACACCCAAAATCAATCTCACAACCGACCGCCTCTGCGGCGATGTGGGGCGCAATCGGCGGCTCAAAGGCAAAAGGATTGACTGTCTCATACTCTGGATTGCCATCCGCTTGCTGCTGGATCTGTAACGCATCCGCATGAATTAATTGACCCTGGATGCGTTGACACCCCGCCGCAACCGGTTTCATGCCATTGGTGCGGTAATCTTGCTGTTGGTAGGCCGCCATGAACCCCAAGGTGATCCAGGTTTTGCCAACGCCGGTATCCGTCCCCGTAATAAAAAAGCCCGGATGGCTCATTGGGACTGCACTTTGTCTAAAGGAATATAGATTTCCGCCACCGCATTGAGTGATTTTTGTGGGGGCATCCAAGCATGCCCGTAGACCACCTCATACGTCGCAGGCAAGCCATCCGCGGTGCGAAATTGTTCATATGCAGCCGCCAATTGTTGAAATTGGGTTTTGCCGGTTAACCCCCGATGCTGATCGGTTAAGACATTATGCGCCCCAATCCCCTTTAACGTTTTTAGCAACGTCGTCAGGTCAGGGTATGTCATCGTAATTCTATCCACATCCATCACCGGATCCACAAACCCCGCGCGCAGTAATTGGTCGCCCACCTCATGCATATCCACAAAATGGTTAACATGCACATGCTCATCAACCGCCGCCCAGCTTTGGCGTAATTCATACAACGTATCGGGGCCCAAGGTAGTGAACATCAACACCCCATTGGGTTTCATCACACGCCACCACGCCTCAAACGTTTTGGGTAAATTTTGGCACCACTGCAAAGCCAAATTGGAAAAAATCATATCCACGGTCTCATCCGCCAACGGGATATTTTCTGCATCAGCGGCCAATAGCTGGATCTTACGAAACCAACCATTGTGTTTTTTAGCCTGTTGTAACATCGGCACAGCAATGTCTAATGCCACCACCGCCGCGTTTTTATATTTTTGGTCTAAAGCATGCGCCAGCCGACCCGTACCCGCCCCCACATCCAAAATCCTGTCTGGCACATAACTCAAATACGACAAGCGCTCCATCATGCGGTCACCCACTTCTTGCTGTAACAGGGCGTTCTCTTCGTACTGTATTGCCGCACGCGCAAAAGCACGACGCATACGGCGTTTATCAATACTGGACATGGGCTCAACCTATTGCGTTAAATAAATGCCGCCATCTTTTCATAAACCTGCTGGGGATGCGATAAAAAAGGCACATGTCCTGCGCCAGCAATGACCTCAATCTGCACGTTTGGGCACACAGCACGCACAGCGGCTGCCGTTTGTACTGAGACGAGCGTATCCCGCGCCCCCAAAATGAGCTGTAATGGGCACGATAAAGCCGACAATGTTGCCCGCAAATCGGTGTTTTTTAACAGGGCCAACCCCGTGATCAGCGCTGGCACTTTGGGTGGGGATTGTTCGACCTGATGCTGTAAATTTTGCACCACCGATTTAGCCGACCGCACATGCAACATCTGCAACCCCATAAAACGTTTCAGTGTGCCCACCGTATCCGTCTCCAACGCCTCAGAAAAACCCTCAAAAAGGCGCGGTCGAACGCCACAAGGCCAATCCTCAGCCGCCGTAAATTTGGGCGTGGCCGCGATCAAAACAATTTTTTCCACACGCTCAGGATAATGTTGCGCCATCCACAACACCATCAACCCGCCCAATGACCAACCCACCCACACACCCCGTGCTTGAGTCGCCGCAAGGGCTTCCCCCCAAGCCTCTAAGTGCCCTTCAACTAAGGCTTGCGCCCCATGCCCAGGTAACGTTAAACATTGTTGCAGGTGGTGCGGAAAATACGCCAGCATCGGCTGCCATACGGCTGCATTCATGGCCCAACCATGCACCCACACCAACGGGCTCACTGACGCACCTGCGGTAATTGCGCGATACAGCAAACCAGTTGTTCAACCTGTGCGCTGGTATGGAACGCCGATAACGTCACACGTAAACGTGCGGTGCCGATGGGCACGGTGGGTGGCCGAATGGCGGTAACCATCAACCCTGCATCCGCCAAACGTTGGCTGGCTTGTAATGCCGCTTGGTCCGAGCCCACCATGACTGGCTGAATGGCTGAGGTGGACAACACGGGCAGGTCTTGTGCCAACATCTGCTGGGTAAAACACGCAATCATCGCGTGTAGGTGTTGCCGACGCCACGTTTCCACTGCCATCACGTGTAATGCTGCCAGTGTGGCGACGGCAATCGCCGGTGGCATTGCGGTGGTGTAGATGTAAGTGCGAGACTGTTGAATGAGCATCTCAATGAGCTCATCACTGCCCGCAATAAAAGCCCCTGCGGTGCCCAAAGCTTTACCCAATGTGCCCATCAAAATCGGCACATCGTGCAACCCCAATTGGTGCTGTTGTAACAACCCGGCGCCGTGCTTACCCAACACCCCAAAACCGTGCGCATCATCCACCATCAACCACGCGTGATATTGTTTCGCTAACGCAACTAACTCAACAATGGGCGCCACATCCCCATCCATACTGAACACACCATCGGTGACAATCAATTTTTGCTTGGCTTTGGAACGGCTTAACATTTTTGCCAAGGCACCGGTGTCTGCATGCGCATAACGCCGACATGGGGCGGCGGAGGATAAGCCGGCATCTAATAATGAAGCGTGGTTTAACCGATCCTCAAAGACCGCATCGTGTCGCCCCACTAAGCTCGATATTGTCCCCAAATTGGCCATGTAACCCGTTGAGTACAATAGGGCTCTAGGTCGCCCGGTGAGCTCAGCCAAGGCCGCTTCCAAATCTGTGTGGGCTTGTGTATGTCCGTTAATCAGGTGGGATGCACCGCTGCCGACACCGTAACACTCAATGCCAGCATGAAATGCACTTTTTACCTCCGGGTGGTTGGATAACCCGAGGTAATCATTACTGCAAAAATTTAGATAGGTTTTGCCTTGGATTTGAATGTGATGATCTTGCGGCCCGGATCGCGTCAACACGCGGCGATACCGGTGTTGCGCCTGAAGCTCACCAAGACGCTGGGATAAATCCTGCATCACTGCAGCATATGCATCCCTAACCGATCCAACAAAGCTTGATCTGAGGCGGCTTTAGGGTTGTCAGTGGTGAGCAGTTTTTCGCCATAAAAAATCGAATTGGCACCAGCAAAAAAGCATAACGCTTGCATCTCATCCGACATATCCAAACGCCCAGCCGACAAACGCACCACCGACAAAGGCATCAAAATACGCGCCACTGCAATGGTGCGCACAAAATCAATCGCATCCACCGGATCCGCATCCGCCAGCGGCGTTCCTTCGACGTGCACCAACAAATTCACCGGCACACTTTCTGGATGTTTTGGCAGATTTGCCAACGTGCGCAACATATCCGCCCGATCTGAAACGGTTTCGCCCAAACCTAAAATACCCCCACAACAGACATTAATGTCCGCCTCCCGCACATGTGCCAACGTGTCCAAGCGATCCTGAAAGGTGCGTGTGGTGATCACTTTGGGATAAAATTCCGCCGAGGTATCAATATTATGATTGTAATAATCTAAACCCGCTTGCTTTAACCGAATGGCTTGCGCTTGCGTCAACATACCCAGCGTGACACAGGTTTCTAAATTGAGGGCTTTGACCGCTTGAATCAGCTCAATCACACGTTCCAAATTTTTGTCCGTTGGGTTACGCCAAGCCGCCCCCATACAGAATCGACTGGCGCCTTTGGCTTTGGCTTTTTTCGCCTCTGCCAGCACGACCTCGATGGACATCAATTTTTCTCGTTCTAACGCGGTTTTATGCTGTGAGGATTGCGAACAATAAGCACAGTCTTCTGGACAAGCGCCGGTTTTAATATTCAATAACGAGCTCACTTGAACCGCATTCGGATCAAAATGCGCACGATGCGTGTCTTGCGCTTGAAATAACAAATCATTGAACGGCAAAGCAAACAAGTGTTCTATCTCAGTCAATGACCAATCATGACGAAGCGTTGGGGTTTTATTCAACATGCCAGATCCTTTTTCATTTTTCTTATATTTAAAGGTGTAGAATAGCCCGGAGGATAACACAGTTGGTTTAAAATGAACGTATTGAGGTTTTCTAAACGCTGCTTTTTATGCGAGGCATCAACCCAAAGCCCCCACGGATTATGCGCCCCGTGTTATCAACAATTACCCTTAATCCATCAGCCTTGCTTGATGTGTGGCATACCACTACAAACAGAACAAACCGCCTATTGTGACGCCTGCTTACACCAACCAAAACCTTTTCAGCGCAGCTATATTGCCGCGCATTATCAATTTCCAACAAACCGGCTGATTCAACAACTGAAGTTTCAACACCACTTCAATCATCTACCCGTACTCACACAATTACTGATTGATCGCGTCGAGCAAACCGCCGACCCATTACCCGATATTTTAATACCGGTGCCACTTCACCCTAGCCGAATGCGCCAGCGGGGGTTTAATCAATCCATCGAATTAGGCAAACGTTTGGCCCAACATTTTCAGCGACCTCTGCTCAAAAACGCCATCCAACGTGCCGTGAATACTCCGGCGCAAACCGGATTATCCGGCAAATTACGCCGCCAAAACGTGCGCCAAGCTTTTCAACTAACACAACCGATACAGGCGCAGCATGTTGCTATTATTGATGATGTTGTCACCACCACCAGCACCGTGGCCGCATTGGCGAGTGTATTATCCGATGCGGGCGTGCCGCGCATTGATATATGGGCAATCGCCCGCGCCAGCAAGCGTTAACGCATTGCATCCTCAAACCCTGCTTTTTTATACAGTGCTTTGGCTTTTTCTGGGTCTTTGTCAACCCCATTGCCTTGCTCATACATCAAAGCCATTGTCGTCATCGAGCCTTGCAAACCTTGCTCGGCGGCTTTTCCAAACCACATTAACGCATCGTTTGCACTTTTATCCGCACACTCACCCTCCATATACATAAACCCAAGGCCGTGTTGTGCAATGGCCATGCCTTGCTCGGCAGCCAATGTCATACAAGCAAACGCACGCGATTCATTCACTGCCATGCCCAAACCATTTTGACACATAATGGCCATACGATACGCAGCTTCCGGGTGGCCATCATCCGCCATCGGCCCAAGTAGTGCCGCCGAGCGCGCAAACTCTTTCGCTTCAAAGGCAGCAATGCCACTACTTAACTCCATATCCAGTATCTCTTCAGTCATAATCTAACACCCATGAAACTCGGTAAAACGGATATGATAGCGTGTCTTAGACAAATGAATTCAATTCAAATATGATGGGAATTCAACATAAAAATAACCCTAAGAGGGACACCCAAGCATGCGATTATCACAGCATATACTGGCTTTAATGGTCATCTTACCGTTGATCACAAACTGTAGCGAAGTACAAACCAAAGACATCACCGCAAGATTAAACACCAAGTTACTGAGTAACTATAATCTTTTAAGATGGAATAACTTTAGGCCGATATCCCTAACGCAAACAGAAAAATACAAGCAAATTCCAGTGGATTATGCTTTTTTGAAAAAAATCAAAGTCAGTCAAGTACATCAAACCGGCATGCAGCTATCCGAAGAAAATACCCGTGCCGATGTTTTTTATGCGCTCGAATTCTATGATACAGACACAAATAAAATTCACGCCGCCACTTACCACCAAGAATGGGTAATTGAAGCTGAGTACAACAGAACGTGGAAATTAAATTCGCCATTGCCTGATTTCAAAGCGATTTTGGATGCCTCGCGAAAAGCCAGGGAACCCAAAATCAAGATCATAGAGTATTAAGGCTTTTATTGGGTTTTCACTGAGCACTGATTCATGGGTCTAGCAGACATCAAAATTATGACATACACCAGTGGTAGCATTGATGACATCAGCTAAAATCAAAGCAAGGATACACCGATGAGAGAACCCGCTAAAAGGGAAGAGCAACAACCAAAGAGACACTTTTTCGTGGATAATCATAACCCCATACAGAGTATAGCTACTGCAGATTCACCTTTAGCTCATCAACCAAGCGTGCAGCAAACCATTATTTCGACACTGCTACAGTACCAAAAATATAGTGCAGGTTATGATGATGTTGTTAACTATGGAGAAGATTCCAGAATTTACGATAATGTAGATTCAGACATGTGGCATGAATTAAGTGCTAACCAGGAAATGTACGATGACAAGTTTTGCCAGTACGCGGGGTATTTCCTTGTGGGTTATTGGCGCAAACGCCAGGATGGCAGTAGAGTAAAAATACACATAGAGACGGTTAACGCAATCATACGCTCACTGAAAGAAAAACAATTGACACCTGACACCATAAGAGCACTATTTGATGCCATACGCGTGGTCAAAAATGAGTTTACAACGCTGTATAAAACAGCAATAGGGTTACCTCAGTTAGTGAATAACACGTATGTAACCAGCATGATTGAATCAGATAAAAACCACAAACCAGAAAAAGGTAGCTACGGGCAGATTTGAACTGCCGACCCCAGCATTATGAGTGCTGTGCTCTAACCAACTGAGCTACGTAGCCATAAGAATGGACGCAGAATGTTAGCAACATCCAGCCCCATATTCAAGCGCCGAATAATAAAACTTGCACGCACCTACCTTCTGACAAATACTATTTGGTATGGACATGAATGATGATGCGCTATTACGTTATAGCCGACAAATTATGTTGCCTTATTTTGGCATTGAGGGGCAAACGTCACTGCTAGACTCGACCGCGCTATTAATGGGGATCGGCGGCCTGGGTTCGCCGATGGCCATGTATTTAGCCGCTGCGGGTGTCGGGCATTTGATTTTGTGTGATTTTGACCGCGTTGAATTTTCCAACCTGCAACGACAAATCATTCACAACCAACACAATTTAGGCCAGTTAAAAACGGCATCCGCCACCGAAAGCATCACCGCCTTAAATACCGATGTCAAAGTCACCCAGGTGACCCACAAACTCGGAGAGGCCGAATTAACCGAGTATGTTCAACAAGCCGATATCGTACTCGAAGGCACCGATAATTTTGATAGCCGGTTTTTAACCAATAAAGTCTGCGTTGCACAAAAAACGCCGTTTATATCCGGCGCAGCCAGCCGCATGGAAGGGCAAATTTTAAGCTTTCAAAATGATCCTGGCAGCCCGTGTTTACAATGCGTGTTCCCGGATCATCCAGACGCACCACTGACTTGCTCTGAAAATGGCATTCTGGCCCCTGTCGCCGGGATTATTGGCAGTATACAAGCCACTGAAGCGATCAAACTATTGGCCATGTCTGAACCGTTGGCGGCAAAAATTTTGCTGATTGACGCCCACACCATGGCGTTTCGATCCATGCAATTAAAAAAAGACCCGCAATGCCCTATCTGCCAATTTTCTTAACACTCACACCACTGCCTTTGCCATCATCTTGAATCACCTCCACCAAACTCAAACCGAGCCCTCTTGGATCACTCACTGCGATTACCGTATGCTGGCGTTTATCCCAGAAGACGACTTGCATATTGCCATACCGACGATTCATTTTATGCAAGTGATGCCCTTGCGCACGTAACGCTTGTTGCACGGATAGCGTAAACGCCGCAGGCTCAAATTGAATTTCGTCCGGTAAATATTGATGATGAAAACGCGCCTGACTAACCCAATTGAAGACCGCTTGCTGTTGATCGTGTGCCAGAATCGCCAATAACACCATACTAATAATACGGCTACCCCCCGGTGTTCCCAGAATCGCCAAACCGTCTTTTGATTTGACCATGGTTGGCGCCATACTCGACAACATTCTTTTACCCGGCACAATCGCATTCGCCTGTCCTCCCACCAAACCATACGCATTTGCAAAACCCGGTTGAATCGAAAAATCATCCATTTCATTATTCAACAGGACGCCGGTCCCCGGCGGCATATAACCAGAGCCAAAACCGGTATTAATCGACAACGTGGCCGCAACTGCATTCCCCGCTCGATCTAGGATAGAAAAATGCGTGGTATTTTCACCGGTTGCCGGCACCGCACTTGGCCCCTTTAAACGCTGGCTCGGCGTTGCCCGCAGTAAATCCGTTGCCGCCGCTTGTGCTACCGCATACGCTTGGCTGAGTAAGCGCTGAATCGGCATATCCACAAAATCAGGATCCCCCAAATACACCGCTCGATCCCGATAAGCACGTCGCATGGCTTCTACAATCAAATGGGTATCAACCGCAGACCACTGCTGCAACAGATTTAAGCTCTGTACCAACACCACCCCACCGGATGAGGGCGGTGGTGCCGAAATGATGGTCCGGTGGTGGTAAGTGCCCACAATGGGTTGACGTTCCACAATCGCATATTGTTGTAAATCGGCTAACTGCCAAATCCCCCCTTGCTTTCGCACCCCGTCAACCAACCGCTGCGCCACCTCCCCCCGATAAAAACCGGCTTGACCGTGTTGTGCGATTTGACTGAGGGTTGCGGCTAAATCCGGCTGCTTGATCAACTCGCCCAACGCTGGCACCCCCACACCGGACAAAAACACATCGGCGGTTGAGGGGAACTGTTGTAATTTAGACAAGGCACGTTGCACATAATTTCGATACCGTTGATCAGCGGCAAATCCTTTTCGGGCCAGGTCAATGGCGGGTGCTAACGTCACGGATAATGGCAATTGGCCATATTTTTGCGCAATGTGCACCAAGGCGGCTGGCTGTCCAGGTATACCTGCGGCCAAAGCACCTCGGCGTGATAGCTGTGGAATCACCTGCCCCTGTGAATCCAGAAACATATTCTGCGTGGCCGCCAACGGGGCCTTTTCTCGCCCATCGATCATAATGAATTTTTGCGATGCGCCTTGATGCAATAACCAAAACCCCCCGCCACCCAGGCCCGACCCATAAGGTTCGACCACAGCCAACACCGCGCTCACGGTAACGGCGGCATCAAACGCATTACCCCCTTGATTTAAAATCGCCATCCCTGCTTGTGTTGCCAAGGGGTGTGCCGATGCAATCGCTTGCGCAGGGGGTCGATCCGAGGCTATGGCATTCATCGCCAACACGCTCATGAAACAATATAACCAGGGGTAAAGACGTAACATAGTGATCCTTTGGTTGAACCATATTATGCAATATGTATTGCATGTTAAGTAATATCTAAAAAGGCGTTAAAATCGCCGAGCAGTACATCGGCAGATATGATTACGCCAACATTTTAATATTCAAAATAGGGCGCTTTTAGCTGGCCTGTTGCTTTTTTTTCCGCCGTTTTGCGGATTAAATTTTCTCACCCGCCCCGCATGCCACCCGAATATTTTCAGATAACAAGACTATACAGCCTCAAAACAACTATATTAAAAGTCTACAATACAATCAAGTCAGGTATATTAAACCAAAAGTGGGCACGGCCTAAGCCTCTCAACCCCCCACAGGCCAAGCACAGAAGAAAACGATCAAAAGCCCAGAAAACCGAACATTCGGTTCGTTGCACAGAAATATTTGGTCTTTTTTGTAAAGTCGGTTTGTCTGTCTCGGCTGATTCGGTATATGCTTTAGATAAGCGATAGCAAAAAAAAGCGCAGCCATGTCAGACTATGAACAGCCAACGCCAGAAGAAGATGAAGAGGTCGCCCGTGAGGCGTTGGCACAAGGCGACTTAACCCATGCCATTTTCCACATTGCCTGTGCACTGACAGAGAATTGCACCTGCCAAACGCGCATCAATTTACTCGAAGACATTATTGCTGCCAGCCCGCACCCCCTAACCCTGGTGCCCATCGAAGACGATAACTACTACGCCACCATTGCCGTCCGCGCTTACATCTTGAACCATATGGGCCAAACCATGGGTGCCATCGATTTATTGCGCCAGATTGTTACGGTTAAATTAGATGTGTCTTTTATGCCGTGGGTCTGCCTCTGGTTGCATGACAGCCGCTCAACCCAACCGTGGGATCTTGAAGTTATCTTAGGCTACTTGGGCGGGCACATTAATACATTACAACATTGGTCTGGCTCGGCCTTAACCCAGGAAATTGAAGCCGGGTTGAAAGTCAGTCAAACACTGGAGCAGACCTACCCAGAAACCGCGTTATTATTGTCCATAAAATCGGCTTACCTCCGGCGTTTACACCGAATGGAGGAAGCATTACAGGCCGCAGAACAAGCGTATACACTGTCTCCTGGCTGGCACGCCGCAACCTGTGTGGCTTTTGTCCACCGAGACAACAACGATGTCGATGCCGCCTTAGAAGCGTACCAACAGGCTTTAAAGCACGACCCAGAGGATATAACCGCCCGCTTGGATATGGCCGACATGTTGTGTGAGCACCAGTTAATACACGCCGGCTTGTTTTGGTACGATAGCATTTTGGAACAAGATGACACACACCCTTGGGCCTTACCCTCAAGCTATTTTTACCGCGCCATTGTGCAACACAAACACCCTTGGTATGAGCGCTTATCCAGTTATGCAATCGCGCATATGGAGAATGAGCGTGCACAAACCTTGATGCAACGCTTAATCGAATACTGTGGGTCTGCGTACATCGATTATCTACCTGAACCGGTGGAAGCGACCATTAACACCTTACGTCAGTTTATTGAAAATGATGAGCTGGCCGGTGTGGAAGGCACAGTACAAGTCACCGTGTCGTTGTTAGAGTCCCCCAGCAGTAAACTCGCGGTTGAATATGCCATGAATTTGCTCAGCCCTGACTTCCCCTCGGTGTGGGAGGTCAACTATTCCCATATACCCAGCCCAGACCCTCGGTTAGCGTGGGGAGAGGAACGTGAATGGCTACTCTGGCGTTATCAAGACAAACACGCAGAGCCGGGATTTAAACCCGCACACAATACAAAAATTATTCATTTGGTCAGCCGTTTGGCCGATGTTGATTATCGCCTGGATATTTGGTGGGGCAGAGCCATGATGATCGCCCATGAGCTCAATGATGACGCGGTTGAGCAGTTATTCGGGCTCATACTACACCCCCCCGCCACCGAAACCTTTTGGCCCTGGGTGTGGATTCAACGCATACAAGTGGTCGCCACTTTGGTGCTGGCGAATCTGCAAAACACACAAGCCTGGGCACACTCTACCCGTCGCCGCGCATTATTTGCCATCTTACAAGGCCCTGTCGACTGGCCTGTGGTGGCGGCCATCATGGCCTTAACCAAACTGGCCCAAGAAGATGCCGAGGTCGAATACGAGGTTATGGAGCAGTTTTACCAACTGTTCCAACGCAAACCCTCTGAGGGATACTGTGTGTATTTATACCCGCTCATTTTACATTGGTTACGCCTACCCAATATAGAAGCAGAAACCAAAGCCAATTTACTTGACTGGAAGCTTGGGCTAGAACAAGGCGATAAGGCGGCTGAAGACAACGACCCTCCGGTAGAAGGCCGCGTATTAGATGCAGAGTGCGTGGAAGAATCGGCGAAAAAAGCCTGGTGGACGAAGTGGTTTGACCGCGATTGAGGTTATAAACGCCCGCGATATTTCGAGGGTTTGGGGTCAAGTTTACGCAACGAACTGCCCAGTAAACCCACGCCACCGGCCACTAAAATCAAAATAACGCTTAAATCAAACGCGGTCATCGGTTTTAACTGCATTCTGACACTGACCACAATACCAAAGAAAAAAGCCGCCGTTGAACCTAACGTTAACAACCAACCCAGTATATTTTTACTGTTCCAAAACACCATGCCGATGCCAAAAATGAATGGCACAAAAATCATCCCACCGGTCACACTGTATTGCATCCCGCCCATAGAACCGGCGTACATTTGACTGCCAAAACCGAAACCACCCGATAAACCACTGCTCACTTTAACTTGGGTTAAAAATAAATATCCCCCGATACACAGCATCAAAAAACCAACCAAAAACCGACCGGTTCCCCCTTCTGACCCACCTGCACCTGTATGTGGCATATAAACTCCTTAAAAAATCATCCAAAGTAAGCCAATGGCAATCACGCCCCAAAAAATGACTTGAAAACCGACCGGCATATCGCCGTACATGAGTTTTAACGATTTAAAAACAGTGTTCAACATAATCGCGCTCCTTATGAATAAATGCAGTCCTGTAAGGCGGCTTGAGAAGGCACATGATCCTGATGGACTAAAATTAAAATGGCCTTACCTTGCACAGGTTCTGTCGGGTTTGGGTTGGTTTTCACAATATCAGTGTGTGTGATATAACCCAAAGGCGTCCCCATATTGTGCATCATCACCTTACACGCCAACTCTTTCCAATTGGCCATATCTAACGTCACATCAAAACGCTGAGGGTGATCCCCTTTATGCGAAAATAAATTTTCTAGCACTTGTTCTGTGCCAGACGAAGACATCGCTCTGACCACCAATTCAGGATACGCCCGAATCGGACGAATCACCGATTTTGCGCCCATCCGATAAAAACGCTGTCGGTTATGGTCTTCAACCGCTTCCACAATAATATCCGCAGTGGTGCCCAATTCTTGAATCCGATCCAACACATCAAACGTCAAACTGTCAGACAGAGAATCATTTTCATCCCGTGCAATTAAAAAAACATGCTTGGCGTGTTGCACATGCACGGATTGTAACACCTGTATATTTTCTGATTGGCCATCAAAATGCACCACATTGTAATCAGACAATGCCTTGGGTAACCCTTGCGGATAACTGCGCGTTAATAACTGAATCGGATCCGATTGTAAATTCGGCGTTAATCGAATTTGCGACACCAAACGGGACAAATACCGTTCTGCCCCCTCTTTCGGGGTATTAATGATGAGAATATGATTTTGCATTTTTTTCCACTCCCATTGGCCTTTGATTTTGCGTTCCCGCGCATCAATGCGGTATTCAATATACTCACTGGCCAGTTGTGCCAACAACGAAATACCGACACTGTACATCAGCAGTATGGTGGTTAAACGGCCCCAAGGGGTGCTCGCGGATAAATCCCCATAACCGACGGTGGTCGCCGTGGTCCAGCTGAGCCAAAAAGCATCCCACCAGCCCATGTCCTTTTCGAAAGCAACCATACCCAAGGTATGCACCAAAATAACCAGAAACAGTAACGCAAGTAATTGAAACAAGCGTTTACGCCCCGTGGTCAATTTCGGGTTAAGTCGCTTAGCACGCTGCCGGAAGAATAGTTTTCTGAGTAAGATCAGTCGCATTACGCGTTTATCCTGTTGCGAATATAATTAATTCCTGTGCAACTCGGTGCTTAATGGCCGCTTTATCGTTTTTATCCAAACCAAATTTTTCCGCCAGCACAATGAGTTCATCGTCGTTTAGATTAAAGCTTAGTCGTTGCCGCGTTTTTTTCGACTTGACTTGTAAACCTAAAATGCGCCGAATCATATCCGGTGGCGTTAATTCTTGGTCAATGGCTTGTTTTTTGATCATTTTTTGCACGTGTGTGCTCAAATCAAAGGCCAACTGGGTTGCTCGAATCGCGCGTTTTTCATGCGCCCATTGGTCTGATGTACTCATTTTTGCCTTGGAAATAATTCGACGATATCACTGAGTGGGCGGTAGATGGATACAGCCACATCGGTCTCCCCCCCCTCCCAGACTTCAATTTCAAGACCAAACATCGCATCGGGGCTTTCTAACGCATAATACGTAAACGCTTCACCCTGGCCATCTTCTTCATATTCGGAAATCCGCTGGCCGCGACAATCTGAGGCATAAAAATACCCCACATAAGGCGCTTCCGTTTGGGTATAGGTGTCCGCCACCCAACGGTTAAACGTCTCATCCTCTCCTTGGCGCTCAATCGTCACCAAGGCCTCTTCAAAAATGTCGGCAAATTGCTCCAAACCAAATAAAGCTTCCACATCTTGGCGCTGAATCTTGATGCTGAAATTGGCCGAGCTTTCACCGTCCTCATCCCCCAGCGTCAAAAAAATGGACGCTTTGCTGCTACCTTTAAGCACAAATTCATAGTCATCACCCTCTTCATATTGATAACTATTGATCGCCACCACGGTTAACATTTGGTCTTTCAATTCGGAGGGTAAAGCAAAAGAGTCCAACATTTGCAACATATCCCCCACTTGTAAATCCCGTGGATGCTCAAGACTTCGAACTTTCTCTTCTTCCTTGGAAAACCATTTACTGAACATATTCCCCCCCTTTAAGGCGCTGTTTTGATGGCACAACGCACCCACCCGATTGGCTAGGCGCGTTTTCTGTGCTTATTCGCTGGCTTGTTGTTTTTTGGCCCGAATGCGCGCCAAAATATCATTGGACGATTGCTTGCCGATGCCCGCATCTTGCATTTTTGCCTTCAAATCCGCGCCACTGTCTTGATCGTGTAAGACTTTGGAGGCAGCCAATTGATCTTGGCGATTCTGCTGACGCTGTTTTATCCGCTCTAACGATTCCCTGGCTGATTTCATCGTTGAATCTCCATGCAGCATACTTTCATTCACCGCCATGGTCGCTTTTTGCACACTCTCGGTGGTTTTTACCATCACCAACTGTCGTTGATTTTCCTTAATGGTTTTTTCCGCATCTTTAATTTGGCGTTTTAACGCCGTCACACTGCCTTCAAAGGTGGATAAAATGGCCGCTTGTTCGCTCCGCTCATGCTCAAATTCCCCAATTTTTTCAGCAATTTCCATGGCTAAATCCTCTTTACCATGTTCCAACGCTTCACCCGCAAAGCCTTCATGTTCCTCAATATTTTTATCCAGCGTCGCCAGTTTACGTTTACTTTGCATTTCCTTCGCCATGACTTCGGTCAAACTGCCTTTGGCTTGGTTCAGTGCTCTTTTCGCATCCTCAATCTCCTGCTCAAAAATTCGGATGGCGTTAGCATCAACAATGGATTCACCCACTTCTCGTGCGCCGCCCCGAAGTGCGGTAAAAATTTTCTGCAAAATATTCATATAGGATAATCCTCTTTAAAAAATCGTGTTGTTTACAACAAAAATTCTTCTAACGTTTCAATCGCATCAATCGCATTATCCGCCAAGGTGACCAATTCATGCGCCACATCATCAAATGCAGAGCTGGTCGACAATGACCCATAAATGGCGTATTTCTGATCAACCACGGCAAACGCACTCAACGGAATGGGCACATTCAACGTCAACAAGGTTTCATTCAGCTCACCTTTGACCCCCTCTTTTAGCTCTTTTTGATCAAACAAATAGGTAATACACAGTATTTGATGTTCCGTCATGGTCACGAAGATGGGCAATTCACTATTCCCATCCACCACCACTTGGATGACATCCTCTGCCATCAGAAAACACTCAAACTCCATACCGTCACACTCGTAATCGGCTAGTTTGATCGAAAGTTCTTGTAAATCCATGCGTCGTTCACCTTGTGTATATGACATAACATGTCATGGGTTTAGCTTAGGCATTTAGACATAGTATGTCAACGTTTGAGTGACATCAGAGTGCCTTGATCTTGCGCCCAAGCTTGAAAATGATATTGATATAACTGCCCTGAGCCCAGTGTATTAACTTTTACCTGCTTGATTTGTTGGTAAAAATGCTCAGGAAAAGCAAACGCACCCAACATAATATCTCGTGTCATCCAACCATCCGAAAAGGGCAAAACTTGCAATTTTTTGAGCCGAGAAAAGGCACTTTGGCCGCGCTTTGTTGCAATCGTCCAGCCCCATTCACCAAACGACGGCACATTTTGCCGGTATTGCTCAACCTGCGGAAAACCCGCAGCCGTCACCGTTTTGCCCACCGATTGAAAAGCTTTGGTCGCATGATAAGGCGAGGTTGATTGGATCACCAAAGCCCCGTCCCCTTGTAACAAGTGCCGCAATCGAGCATAAAAATAGTCGCTATAGACTTTGTTTAAATCGGGATGGCTCGGGTCTGGTAAGTCCACAATAATGGTATCGAATAAGCGACCGGCCTCTAGTAAAGGCTCTATTTCAACAAAGGCATCGCCAAAAATCAGGTGCACACGCGGGTCAGAAAAGGCCTGTTGGTTTAACGCGGTCAGTTGCTGGGATAAACGTTTGTCCGTTTTTCCGGCCGAAAATAGACGCACCAAATCCGCATCTAAGTCAATCAAGGTCACCTGTTTTGGTGCCCAACGTAATACATCTCGCAGCGCCAAGCCGTCCCCTCCGCCAATAATCAGCACCTGCTCGTGACGCCGAGAAGCAGCCATCGCTGGGTACGTTAACATGCTGTGATAGATGTGTTCGTCTTGGCTGGAAAACTGTAAACGCCCATTCAGGTATAAATCATACACCGCAGTTCGCCCCAGTAAGCGTTCAGTCACGCTGATATGTTGGTATTGTGTTTGTGTGCTGAACACGACTTGGTCTTTATACAGCACATTGCTCATATCCCGCATCCAACCGGAACCCGAGTAAGCAAACAAGACCACCAGGCCCAGCAAACCCACATGCACCACCATTAACGCCATGGCAAAACGAATTTTTGCACGATAACGCCAAATAAACACCCATCCGGCCATAATATTGAATAATGCGGTCCAAACAGCGGCTTGGGTGATTTCCATGGATAACAACCAACTGACCCAAATACCCGCACCAATGCCCGCCCCGATATAATCAGCGCCATAAATTGTGCCAATATTATGTTTCAGATAATGCCCATACACGGCTTGTCGCGCCCGCGCAATCAGAGGGATTTCCATGCCAATCAAAGCCCCCAGCACAAAACCGGCGGCATAAGGGATAAAACTAACCAGATTTTTTAAACGATAAAAGATATCCCCGTCCAAGATAAAATCCGGGGGTAGGTTGAACACTTGGCTGAGTAACAACGGTAACGTTTCAACCAACGCAATGATACCGGCGATGATTAAAATCACACTCATGCCCAACAGCGCAATCAAAGCTTCTAACCAGGCGAAAGCCGTAAACGGCTGTTTAAACCATCGGGCACTATAAGCCCCAATGCCCATCGCCACGATCATAATGCCAATCATCGCATAAATGGTGGACTCGACAGCCCCCAGCACGCGCGCCGCATAATGGGACAATAAGTATTCGTAAATCAGCCCGCACGTGGCTAACACGCCCATGATGCCGATCAATACGACATCATGTAACCATAAGCGCGGCTGATCTTCGGTGGGTGGCAGTACCGTCAACTGATTACGCGAACAAAGCCGCCAGGGTTAATCCAATCGCAATCGCAATCGCCGCTTCAATCGCCGCGACCCCCACATTGCCTTGTTCATCGACTTCTTCAACCACGTTGATACCCGGCAAAATGGCCATCCGCGCCAGTGCCACCACCAAGGTGAAAATCACACTAAAGGCCACAGCCACCACAGCCCAACCCAGCACCGACATCAGCAGTTTGTCTGGGTCATAAACAACCACGCCAGAAGCGGCGGTAATGGCCAATGCGACACCAATCAGAAACCCGCCATAACGCACAGCCAATGCGGTATTCCCATCTTCAAACGCTTTTTCCATACAGGCGTTCTCCCCTGTTGCCCGCGTTTTAAACAAACTCACACGATACATTGAGGCAACCATTAAGACCAACTGAGAGACCACAAACGCGGCCAAAATAATCGGGATCGCCACCCAGCCTTCCGTTTCAACCCAAACCATGGCCGCGCGAATCACAATGCCCACAGCTAAAACATTACCAACATCCACAAACGCCGCCGCCAAATTGCCCTGTTTGATTTGCGCTAACAACGCGACCTTGCGAAACACAATCTTGTCTTGCACCAAACGGCCCAGAGTGATTAAGCCCAAGCCAATTAAGCCAAACACCAGCATGCTGACCCCTTCATTCAGCAATGACTGTCCATATTCGCCCATGCTCGCCCCCGTCAGCATAATGGCCAATGCCCCAATGCCCCCGGCAAAAGACACCCCAAAAGCCACATTGTCCTTTTGCGCAATTTCGTCCCCCATACTGACATTCGCCACCAAACATTTTAAGACGCGTAAGCTGATGAATAAAAACACAATGATGACAAAATCAACGACCGAAGCCTGAAAGTTCCATAAATCTAAATTGTTGAATTCAAACATGAGTAACTGCCCAATATATTATATTAATAATTTAAAATTACTTACTTTCCGCCACTGTAACTGCGAGAGGTTCTTGAGGATCCCGTGCGCGAGCTAGAATAACTAGAACGTTGAGATGATTGTTGACTGGCGTAGCTAGATTTTCCATTCGATGAAGCGGCATAACGGGATCGACTGGCAGTGCCGTAACGCGAATTAGCGTTCGCATAAGAGGATCTTGAACTGGGTGTTTGGCTGGCTAAACTGAGTGAGCTCGACCCGGTTTTACGCTGCGCATAAGGGCTGGAAAAATTTTTACCTTGGCGATCAAACGATTTTTTTGTGCGTGTTTGCACCGTGGCTTGCGCGCTACGTTGTTGTGGACTGGTGTAACGTGAATGCCCGTAATCACTGTAATAACTGTAACCCCGGTTGCTCGACCAATCGCCATAATAGGTTGGCCGGGTTAAACTGGAAAAGGCTGAATACATCCCATACCAAGCCCACACACTGGTGCCATTAATGCCACCGGACTGCCAATGACCATAACTTGGGTTACCAATATACTGACTCCCCGCGCCATAATCTTTGGCGTGGTTGGTTTTTAATTCGGTGCTTTTCTGCATCGCCGCCACACGGGGTAGTTTTCCCCCCGATAAATCGGCCAAGACATTAATAGAATCAGATAACGCATCCCCAAAACGATAGGGTGAGAGTGCTTGTCGTAGGCTTTTTAATTCTTGTAAACGCGTCTGCCAATCCGGAAAATCTGCTTGATTTTCCGCGTATCCCACGCGTTTTTGCAAGCCCAAATATAACGGCCCTAAACGCGTGGCATCTTTGGCTATTTCATCAATTAACGCAATGATATCCGCGCGTTCGAGTTTGAGTAATTTCGCATAACGCTTTAATTTAACCGCATTCTGGATGACATCATAATCTAAAGAGCGACCCAAGTACTTAAGGGCAACCTTCGAGGCTTTTAACTCCTGCTCAAGGGTTTTTTGGATTTGGTCGTCTTTTGAAGAGCAGGCGGTCAATATCAACATCACAACCACCCCCCAACACAGCCGTTTCAGCATACTCTCCTCCTTTAACCCTTCATCTGCTTTAATCGGCTAACCGATGATATTATTCTGGCACGCGGCGGATACTCGCGCCCAATTGCGAGAATTTTTCCTCAATACAGTCATAACCGCGATCAATGTGGTAGATACGTTCAATCGTGGTATCCCCTTGTGCCACCAAACCAGCCAACACCAAGCTGGCAGAGGCTCTGAGGTCTGTCGCCATCACCGGAGCCCCCATTAATTGGTCAACCCCTTTGATGATCGCCGTATTGCCTTCTAGCTGAATATCCGCACCCAATCTTTGCATTTCTTGAACGTGCATAAAACGGTTTTCGAAAATGGTTTCTTTGATGGTTCCGACCCCATCGGCCACACAATTGAGTGCGGCAAACTGCGCTTGCATATCGGTTGGAAAGGCCGGGTAAGGTGCGGTGTGGATGTTGACCGATTTAGGCCGTTTTCCCGCCATATCCAGTGAAATCCAATCCTCCCCTTGCTCAATATGCGCCCCAGCTTCTCGAAGTTTGACTAACACCGCATCCAAAATATTGGGGTCGGTATCTTTGACTTTGATGCTGCCCCCGGTAATCGCGGCAGCCACCAAGTAAGTCCCCGTTTCAATCCGATCCGGCATGACTTGATAGTCCGTCCCGTGCAATTCATCGACACCTTGAATCACAATGGTGTCCGTGCCTGCACCCGAAACATGCCCGCCCATGGCATTAATGAAGTTGGCTAAATCCACCACTTCCGGTTCACGTGCGGCATTTTCCAGCACACTTTCGCCATCGGCTAAGGCGGCGGCCATCATCAGGTTTTCAGTACCGGTCACGGTCACGATATCCAGCACCAAACGCGCGCCTTTGAGGCGTTTACATTTTGCGCGAATATAGCCGTTTTCGACCTGAATATCGGCCCCCATGGCCTGCAAACCATCCAGGTGTAAATTCACTGGGCGCTGACCAATGGCACAACCCCCAGGTAACGACACTTCGGCTTCCCCAAAGTGGGCCAACAACGGCCCTAACACCAAAATAGAAGCACGCATGGTTTTCACCAATTCATACGGTGCCCGCAGTTCTTTAATGGTGGTTGGGTCAACATCCACCGCCATGCCATCGTTGAGCACCAACTCAACCCCCATCCGGCCCAATAAGCCCAGGGTGGTGGTAATGTCTTGTAAATGTGGGACATTGCGAATGGTCACGCGACTACTGGCCAATAACGTGCCCGCCAAAATCGGCAATGCCGAATTTTTGGCACCCGCAATACGGACATCACCCCTTAAGGTTGCCCCACCGGTGATAATTAATTTATCCATCGTAAAACGCCTTTACTTAAGACATGGGTAAAATTTCATCCAGCCCACTCACCCGAGCCATGGCTAAGACTTGAATGGGAATGTTCGAAAAGCTCATGGTTAAGCCTTTTTTTTCGGCTTGTATGGCCCACTCAACCAACAAGGCTAAACCGGCACTGTCCGCCAATTCAACCTGTTTTAAATCAATCACCGCATCTTCCGTCACGGCTGCAAACGCCTGCACAAACGCCGGTGTGGTCGCAAACGTCAAACGTCCTTCGATCCCCCAAACCCCGTCTCCTCTGGAAACCAGTTGCACCGATGCCATGTTAAGCGCCTCCGGCCTGAGCTGATGTTTCAGCCGGTGCCTTTTCAGCCGGTTCACGCAAGATTTCAATCAACCCTGACAGACCCGATTTTTTTAAAATTTTGTTGTAACTATTGCGATTGTTAATGATCAAGCTAATGCCATCCACTTTGATGTCAAACACCTGCCATTGCCCTTGTTTATTGCGGTATAAGCGATAATCAATCGGCACGGGTTTGGTTCTTTTTAGGTGCACGCGTGTTTGCACCGTCACATCCTTTTTACCTTTGCGTTTTTTGGTCGGCAAATACACGATTTTATCCACCTCAAATTTCACCAACGCAGTTGAATACGTTCGAACCAAATAATCCCGGAAAGTCTGCACAAATTCTGCCCGTAACGTTTTGGAGGCTTTTTTCCAGTACTTACGTTTAATCACGGAGCGTGACATTTTCTGGAAATCAAAATGGGGTAAAACCACCTCACTCACCAACGCATACAAACGCGTTTTATCGGTTTCAAATTCGGCCCGATCACGTTGAATTTCCTCAAAGATCCGACCGGATGCACGTTCAACAATCTCTTTCGGCACATCGGGTACAGCGGCAACGGCCGTGCAAATAACACACATCCAGAACCCCATCAGGGTCAATACGGTTTGTTTCATTGGCTTTAAATCCTTGCTCACTTATTCGCTGCTGCCACCTTCAGTTAAACTGAAGACCAAACGTCCAATCACTTCTTCCAAAATCAGCGCATCATTCACCAAAGCAATCTCCCCATTCACCGGCAAATAACTTTCTTCCTCATCACCACCACTACCAGGCAATAAACTCACATATTGCTCACCCAACAAACCGGCGGTATACACACTCGCAGACGTTCCATCGGGTAATTTGGTAAATTGTACTTTTTGTGTGGTCTTGACTTGTTTGACCTTATCCCCTTCCGTCACTTCCTTGACCACGGTAACGTCTTTCAGTTCGCCCAAAAAATTTTCTTCTATGTGAAGGGTGACCACGGCCTCAAAATTTTCAGCATCGTAAACAATGTCCGATACCTCACCGACTTTAACCCCTCCCATGGCAACCGCCGCACGCACTTTTAAGCCGCCAATACTTTCAAATCGGGCGGTTAAATTAAACCCGTCCCCTGAAAATGCACTGAAATTACTCACCTGCATGGCCAGAAAAAATAACGCGGCCAAACCCATAGCCACAAATACACCCACGATGGTTTCTATGCTTTTTGTTGTATGCACTGGTTAACTCCCAAACATAAGTGCCGTCATAATAAAATCCAAACCCAAAATCGCAAAGGCTGACTGTACCACCGTTCGCGTTGTCGCACGGCTGACCCCTTCCGATGTTGGCATGGCATCATAGCCCTCAAATACCGCAATCCAAGTGACCACAACCCCAAAAACAAAACTTTTCAAAATACCGTTCACGATATCCTTACTGAAATCTAACCCCGCCTGCATTTGTGACCAGTATGCCCCCCCGTCCACACCCAGCAGGCCAACGCCAACAAAATATCCACCGATAATACCCAAAGCACTGAAAATCGTTGCCAATAATGGCATGGAGAGAATACCGGCCAATAAACGCGGGGCAATCACCCGTTTCATCGGGTCAACCGCCATCATTTCCATGCCGGAGAGTTGCTCGGTGGCTTTCATTAAGCCAATTTCCGCCGTCAACGCGGACCCTGCACGCCCAGAATACAATAATGCTGCGACGACCGGCCCCAATTCTCGCACTAAAGACGCCGCCACCATCACTCCCAACGCTTCTTCTGCGCCAAAATTAGACAGAATATAATACCCTTGCAAGCCCAACACCATGCCCACAAACAAACCAGAAATGACAATAATTAATAAGGATAAGGCGCCCACAGAATACAATTGCTGAACCAATAAACCCGGCCGTTTGAGCAAACTGGCAAACCCCATGCAGGCATCCAGAAAAAATAGGCTACCGCGCCCTAACCCTTCAAAAAAGGCCAAAGCCCATCGCCCTAAGTGCTGTATTGCACCGGTCATACGCTATCCCTTATGGTCTGTGTGAGGGGGTTATTGACCAACATCTGCAGTCAAATCTGTTTTATAGTCCGGTGCCGGAAAATGAAAATGCACCGGGCCATCGGCCAACCCTTGCATAAATTGCTGGACTGACTCACTGCTGGAATGCCCCAATTGCTCGGGTGAACCGTGCTCCACCACTTTGCCGTTAGAGACCAAATAAATGTAGTCCGCAATGGAGGCGGTTTCTTGCACATCATGTGAAACCACAATACTGGTTAAACCCAACGCATCATTAATCAACCGAATCAGTTGGACTAAAACCCCCATAGAAATGGGATCCTGGCCCGTAAATGGCTCATCGTACATAATCATCATCGGATCCAACGCAATCGCTCTGGCCAAAGCAACACGCCGAGCCATACCACCGGATAACTCAGCTGGCATTAAATCTCGCGCCCCTCTTAAGCCCACGGCTTGTAGTTTCATTAAAATGAGGTGCCGAATCAAACGCTCAGATAAAGCCGTATGCTCTCGCAAGGGGTAAGCCACATTATCAAACACCGAAATATCGGTTAATAAGGCCCCACTTTGAAATAACATGCCCATTTTTTTACGCAATTGATACAATTGTTTGCGCGATAGCTGATGCACCATCTGGCCATCCACTTCAATGCTACCGGCTTGGGGCCGCAACTGCCCCCCAATCAATTTTAGTAAGGTCGTTTTACCCGTGCCGCTTGGCCCCATAATCGCGGTCACTTTACCGCGTGGAATATCCAAATCGATCCCATCGAAAATCGGCCGATTACCCCGACTAAAATGTAACCCTCGGACTTTGACTAAAACGTCATTTTCCATGAATCCACTGCATCCTAATAAATGAAACACCTTGAGTATAGAAGAGAAGTCGACAAAAAATCATGGTTTTTCCTATTTACCACACATTTTGTGATATTTCACACCCTTGTTGTCTTTTCACAACAACTGGCCTACATCACCATACGGGAATATCGATACCTTCAAGCGATGCCGGTGCTGAGGGTCATTGCCGCCACTTTTTTGAAAGCGGCGTTCAATTGGCGCGAATCTAACCCACAGCCAACGCACACGGGATGGCCTCAAGATTATCCACAAGCTATCCCCATGTAGTACAACCCTATCCACACAAACCACTGCATGTTGTACTTGACCCAAACCTGAACCACATCCTATAGTGTTTTTCGTCACATTACGCACAACCAATAATAATCAAAAGAGGATATTATGGACTTACATTCTGGCACACTTTCGCCAACCGCCTACACGCAGACGGATATCACTCAAACCACCCCCAGCCCCAACCCACAGAATACCCCTGGTTCATTTCAAGTGATTCGACGCAATGGCAAATTGACGCCTTTTCAAGGGGATAAAATTGCGATTGCGATGACCAAAGCTTTTCTCGCCGTTGAAGGTGGACATGCCGCCGCCTCCACACGCATACATGATACCGTGGCGCACTTATCCCAGCAGATTGAACAAGCCTTAACCCGACGTATGCCCACGGGGGGAACGGTACATATTGAAGACATTCAAGACCAAGTCGAACTGGCGTTGATGCGCGGTGGTGAACACAAAATCGCCCGTGCATATGTGTTGTACCGCAATGAACACGCCCAAGCACGCGCACGTGAAACCACCTTAACCCAGAAACCCACCTTACAGGTGATTGGTCGAGACGGCACCAGCCGACCCTTAGATGAACAACGTTTACACCAGTTGGTTGAAGATGCGTGCCAAGGCTTGGCCGATGTATCCGCCACCCAGATCACCCAAGAAGCGTTAAGAAATTTGTTTGACGGCATCCAGGAAAAGGATATTACGCAAGCCTTAATTATGAGTGCACGCACATTGGTTGAACAAGAGCCCAATTATAGCCAAGTGGCCGCGCGTTTATTGCTCGATGGGCTGCGCAGTGAAGCGCTGTTATTTTTAGACATGGAAGTCACCGCTGTGCAGCAAGGTGATATGCGGGCATTGTACCCGGCCTATTTTAAACGTTGCTTAGACGTTGGTGTTGACTGCGAATTGATTGACCCCAGTTTACGTCAGTTTGACCTCGACCGAATCACCCAAGCATTGGTCGCGGATCGGGACTTTCAATTTAATTATTTAGGCTTGCAAACCTTATATGACCGCTATTTTTTACACCACGAGGAACATCGGTTTGAATTACCACAAGCCTTTTTTATGCGGGTTGCCATGGGCTTGGCAATTAACGAAGTCGACCGCGAAACAAAAGCCATCGAATTTTACCACCTGTTATCCACCTTTCGGTTTATGAGCTCAACCCCCACCTTATTCAATGCAGGCACGTTACGCCCGCAACTGTCGAGCTGTTATCTGACTACCGTACCCGATGACTTAGAAGGCATTTACAGTGCCATGAAAGACAATGCGTTGTTGTCAAAATATGCCGGCGGTTTGGGTAATGACTGGACGCGCGTACGCGCCATGGGGGCACACATCAAAGGCACCAACGGCAAATCACAAGGCGTCGTGCCCTTTTTGAAAGTGGCGAATGATACCGCCGTGGCAGTCAACCAAGGTGGTAAACGCAAAGGCGCGGTATGCGCATATCTCGAAACCTGGCATTTGGACATTGAAGAGTTTTTAGAATTACGCAAAAACACCGGGGATGACCGCCGCCGCACACATGATATGAACACCGCCAACTGGGTGCCCGATTTGTTTATGCAACGTGTGCATGAAAACGCCGACTGGACGTTATTTTCTCCTGATGAAGTCGGGGATTTACACGAGTTATATGGTCGCGCCTTTACCCAGGCCTACACGAATTATGAAGCCAAAGCCGCACGGGGCGAGATCAAATCCTACAAAACCCTCTCCGCCGTGACCTTGTGGCGGAAAATGTTGACCTTATTATTTGAAACAGGGCACCCTTGGTTAACCTTCAAAGACGCGTGTAACCTGCGTTCACCACAGCAACATATGGGCACCATACACAGCTCCAACTTGTGTACTGAAATCACCTTAAATACCTCCGACCAAGAAATTGCCGTGTGTAACTTAGGCTCGGTTAACTTACCCGCGCACATCACACAAGGCCAACTCGACCACGCCAAACTGGAACAAACCATTCAAGTGGCCATGCGCATGTTGGATAACGTCATTGACATCAATTTTTACAGTGTGCCCCAAGCACGCCGCTCGAATCTACGCCATCGCCCGGTAGGCTTAGGCATCATGGGTTTTCAAGACAGCTTATATGCACAAAACATCCAATATGCTTCCGAGCAAGCGGTCACGTTTGCAGACCAATCAATGGAAGCGGTCAGTTATTATGCGATTAAAGCCTCTTGCGCATTAGCCCAAGAACGTGGCCGTTACAGCACTTATGCCGGGTCATTATGGAGCCAAGGTATTTTACCGATTGACTCCATTCAAGCTTTGCAAGCAGAACGACAAACCCCCTTAGTGTTGGATGACAGTTGCACCATGGATTGGCACAGCTTGCGCGAACAGGTGTTAGAGCATGGCATGCGCAACTCAAATACCATGGCGATTGCCCCCACCGCCACCATCTCCAACATTTGTGGGGTCTCGCAATCGATTGAACCGACCTACCAAAATTTATTCGTCAAATCCAATTTATCAGGGGAATTTACCGTGGTTAATCCCTACCTGGTGAAGGCCTTAAAAGCGCGCGGCTTATGGGATCAAGTGTTGGTCAATGATTTAAAATATTACGATGGTAGTGTCGCCAACATCGAGCGTTTACCTGAGGATATCAAAGCCCTATATGCAACCGCCTTTGAAATTGACCCCACCTGGTTAGTCGAAGCCGCCGCCCGCCGACAAAAATGGATTGACCAAGCACAATCGTTAAACCTGTATATGGCAGAACCCTCTGGCCAAAAACTGGATGCGTTATATCGACTGGCTTGGGTGCGCGGCTTAAAAAGCACCTATTACCTGCGCAGCTTAGGCGCAACCTCAACGGAAAAATCCACCATCACCGATGGCGCGTTAAATGCGGTGAATGCTTGTGCGATCAACGACCCTGACTGTGAAGCGTGCCAATAACACCCAACCCTTAAACAATAACAACGAGATGAGGTGAGACCAATGTTAGCGTGGGAACAACCCCCCCCAAAAAAAGCGGCCCAAACCCCCGATTTAGCGCCTATGGCCATGGGCACGGCACGCATTCAAGTGGATGATAAAAAAATCATCAACTGTCGCGCCGATTTAAACCAACTGGTGCCGTTTAAATATCACTGGGCCTGGCAAAAATATTTGGATGCTTGTGCAAATCACTGGATGCCACAAGAAGTCAACATGAGCGCGGATATTGCCTTGTGGAAATCGCCCCAAGGTTTGAGTGCGGATGAACGGTTGATCATTAGCCGTAATTTGGGCTTTTTCGCTTCCGCTGATTCCCTGGTGGCGAATAACTTGGTGCTGGCGGTTTATCGCCACATCACCAACCCCGAATGCCGCCAATATTTACTCCGGCAAGCCATGGAAGAAGCCTTACACACCCATGCGTATCAATATATTATTGAATCGTTGGGCATGGATGAAGGTGAGATCTTTAATATGTATCGGGAAGTGCCGTCGATCCATGACAAAGCGGCTTGGTCTTTACCGTTTACCCAAAGTTTGGGCGACCCCCACTTTGAAACCGGCACCACCGCAGCAGACCAACGCCTGTTACGCGATTTAATTGCTTTTTATGTGGTGTTTGAAGGCATTTTCTTTTATGTCGGTTTTACCCAAATTTTATCCCTAGGACGCCGGAATAAAATGGTCGGCACCGCAGAACAATTCCAATACATCATGCGTGATGAGTCCATGCACATGAATTTTGGCATCGACGTGATTAATCAAATCAAACTTGAAAACCCGCACCTATGGACCGAGGCGTTTCAAGCCGACATGATCAAAATGATCCACGAAGGCGTGCAATTGGAATATCGTTATGCCATTGATACCATGCCAAGGGGTATTTTGGGCTTAAATGCCGCTATGTTCAGCGAGTATTTGAACTTCATCGCCAACCGACGTTTGCTCCAAATTGGCTTACCTGAGCAATATCCCAATGCCAATAACCCGTTTCCGTGGATGAGTGAACTCATGGATTTAAAAAAAGAGAAAAACTTCTTTGAAACGCGGGTCACTGAGTATCAAACCGGCGGCGCCTTAAACTGGGATTAATCCGCAACCTGACCGGCCGCCTGGGTTAAAATACCTTGTGCGGTCTCACGTTCTTTTTTTGTCATACGAGAAGCCAACGCCGACAAACTGTCTTTGGCTTTATCACTGCCCCCCAGAACCGCAAAAGTTAACCATTGATACGCCCCAATTTTATCTTCTGCGAGCATTTCACCCGCCGCCATCATTTTACCCAATGCATGCATCGCAGGCACAAAATGTTGTTCTGCGGCTTTCTGATACCATAACAACATCATTTTGGCGTCTTTTTGCAAACCACCCCCGCCAAACCGGTACAAATGGGCCAACGCATATTGGCATTTAGCCACCCCACCTTGAGCCCCTAATTTTGTCCAAGCAGCGGCTTTTTCATCATTTTGTTTCACCCCAAAACCATTGCTGTAAAACCACGCCATCATGGTCATCGCATCCACATCACTTTGCTCTGCGGCTAATCCCACCCAAGCCACTGCTTGCGGATAATTGACCGCCACCATATCACCGGTGGCATACATTTTACCCAATTGATATTGCGCTTTGGCATTGCCAGATTCGGCGGCTTGTTGCAGCGTTGCTAATACATCAAATGTTTTTGTTTTATCCGGTGTCGCCATATCAATACCAATTTTGCGTACAATCTAAATGACGATGGAGTTCATGCAACCCATCGATGCCTTTTTCTAACACAATCTCTAACGGTGTGCGTTTTTTGAAATAAGAGCTTCTTGTTTTAATCCACATATTAATCATGCCCTTGTGGTGTGGAAACTGTGTACTTAAGGCATCATGAATGGCCAATAGAATTTTGACATGCTCTAAGATTTTAGGGTCATCCGGTAAGGGGCTACCTTGTTGATAGGTTTTTAATGCTCGGGGTTTGGTGTCTGCCGGAAAACCCAACATCACCACTTGATCAGCCAGCGTAATCTCCCACCCATCCAGCAAATTCATCACAGAACGGGTGATGATGGTTTTTTCTTCGACGGTTAACGACATGTGAATTACCTCTGGGCCGAGTATAGCATTCAGACTTTATATAATTACCTTACTACGAACAGGCCTGAGGCCCCGCTATTATCCCTGGCCTAATAACTGTTTACAGGCCGATAAAGCCAGTGCCTCAATCGTCAATGACGGGGCTTCGCCACCACCGGTGCTGGGGAAAACACTGGCATCCATAATATACAGGTTGCGCCAACGGTGGCTTTGACAATGGCGATTGACCACCGACGTTTTCTCATCATTGCCCATGCGGCATGATGTAGGTGTTAGGCTCTTGAAAAAACGCTGACATTGTACATATAATGTAAAGATGATTCGATTTGAATGGGAACCAACGAAAGCTGCGTCGAATATTAGAAAGCATGGCGTTTCTTTCGAAGAGGCACAATCAGTGTTTTATGACACAGAGAATTCTGAATTGGCAGAAGATAGATTTTTATTGCTGGGTCTTAGCCGTGAATCAAAAATGCTCATGATATGCCATTGTGAACGAAATTCCGGTGACACCATCCGCTTAATATCTGCACGGAAAGCAACCAAGAAAGAACGCAAGTTTTATGAAGGGGGGTGAATTTCCATGAAAAAAGAATATGATCTTTCGAAAATGCAGTCTCGTAAAAATCCATACACTTCAAAGCTAAAAAAGCCGGTTACCATGAGGCTAAGTGAGGACATAATCGAATACTTTAAAACCATGGCAGAAGATTCAGGCATGCCCTATCAAAGCCTTATCAATTTGTATCTTCGTGATTGTGTCGCTCAACACAGAAAAATTGATATTTCATGGCATAAATAATGCTTCCCCAGCAGAACTGGGGTTCTCCTTTTTTAATCGGTTTCCAATCGCTTCTTTCCACGGGCTATCATAGCCATGCGGCATATCCACCCTTTCACTTCACCCGTTCGCTCTATTTTAAACTCATTGTTTCAAATGCCCGCATAAACTGACCCATCGATGCGCTTTTCGCCGCAAGTTTCAACAAAGCCTTTAATGTCCCAAGGTCAGTCAGCGCTTCAACCGTTTCGGTCACCACATCCGGTACCACCTCATCGAATTTATCTTCCAATATCTCGATAATGGAAACACGTGCATTTTGCTCAAACCCTTGCTCAACCCCTTGTTGCAACCCTTTCTTGATGCCCATTCGTTCTACACTGGTCACATACGTCATGCTTTTTTCCTCTTCTAATGCGTATAATTCAGACCAAAATTGCTGATTGAGTTCTTCTGGCAAATCGATCAACCAATCGATGAATCTGAACAACGCCAGAATCTGAACACACGCCAATCCGCGTTGATAAAGAAAAATGTCATAAAATCCTGGAACAGGTTTTCAATCGCTTCTTTCCACGGGCTGTCATAGTCATGTGGCATGTTGGCTCTATTTTAAACCGTTTTTTCAAATGCTCGCATAAACTGATCCATCGACGCACTTTTCGCGGCCTTTTTCAGCAAAGCCCTTAATGTTCCGAGATCCGTCAGCGTTTCAATGGTTTCGGTCACCACGCCTGGTACCGTCTCATCAAATTTATCTTCCAATATTTCGATAATGGACGCACGCGCATTTTGCTCAAACCCTTTCTGGATACCTATTCGTTCTACACTGGTCACATACGTCATGCTTTTTTCCTCTTCTAATGCGTATAATTCAGACCAAAATTGCTGATTGAGTTCTTCTGGCAAATCAATCAACCAATCGATGAATCTGAACAACTCCAGGATCTGAATACGCGCCAATCCGCGTTGATACAGCCCTTTCATCAATTTGAATTTCCAGTATTTACGTTCTTCATCATCCTGGACGGCCACCGCTTTCAGATGCGCCATCACCACCACGGCGAACAAGTTGTCACTTTGTTCTAAGGCCGACCACTGGCTCTGATAACCGGTCATTTTCACCACAGGAAAGGTGAAGGTGACTTTGCTGCCCCAAAATTCCCTTTCGTAAGCACTGGCTTGGTCGTTTTTGTCGGGAAAACACAGAATCGCGAAACTCGCTACCTGGTTTTTGCTGTCATGATTCGTGCCCACATAACGTTCAAAGATGCGGTGGTTGTAGACATACATACGTTCAG
>Ga0256847_1000317_pt1 | contig 32260 bp, 36 predicted proteins | sample TeddybearmetaG_FD_189099 | JGI IMG/M metagenome (GOLD analysis project Ga0256847, IMG submission 189099) | Hydrothermal vent microbial communities from East Pacific Rise, Pacific Ocean - Teddybear | ecosystem: Environmental > Aquatic > Marine > Hydrothermal vents | place: Pacific Ocean: East...
CTCAACAATAATGGTGGGCAGCTGCTCATGATCAGCTACAGCCTGTAGTGGAATCGCTAGTGCAGTGGCAATAGCTAAACTAATTTTTGTTTTCAATTTCACCCTCTTTTATTTAAAAAAATATCTGCTATAACAATATAAGCATATTCTATTCCAATATTGTTTGTTATTTAAAACAATAACCTACATACACGCAACAAAAAATATTAATTAAACTATGTTATATAACTTATTTAATACAGGTCATTTGCCTCACTCTATAGCTTTACTATTTCTCGACAGCACACTTTTTATTTCTATATTCAGCCCACTATGATACTGTTCACATCCTATGGAAATTCATTACACTTTTAACGCATCCTATTTTGCCGCCTTTGCCATGGGTTTGTTCAGCAGCCTACATTGCATTGGCATGTGTGGTTCTATAATAGGAACGCTCACATTAAGCCTGAAACCGGAAATTAGAAATAATAAATCCACTTTATTTCCTTACGTGCTCAATTACAATCTGGGGCGTATATTTAGCTATACAGTGGCAGGTTTGTTAGTCGGAATAGCACAAGCACTACTAACCCTTCCTTTAGGTCTGGAGCAAGGGTATGTGTATAGAGGATTGCAACTGTTATCCGCTGCTGTAATGATTGGGGCTGGCTTTTATATTGCGGGCTGGTTTCCGCGTTTTGCCTATATTGAGAAAGCGGGGTCGAAACTATGGAAACAATTAGAACCCTTCGGACGCAAACTTATTCCTGTTACCACCCGCACTCAGGCGTTTTTATTTGGCATGGTCTGGGGTTGGTTACCCTGCGGCCTTGTCTATGCCGCGCTAGCTCTGGCTGCAACAACCGGAGATGTTTCAAGAAGCGCATTCACTATGCTTGCATTTGGATTAGGGACTTTACCTTCGGTGTTAGGCGTTGGTATAATGACCAATGTTTTAACCAAGTTATCCAGGATGCAGCGCTTCAAACAAGCCATTGGATTACTCTTGGTGCTAGTCGCTTTATTTGCCGTTTTTCCAGGGCTGAACCCAGAGTCTAATGAGACTACAGCCTACTCAACACTCAAAGCATTTGATTTAACAGAGATTTTACCATGAGCAATTTTAATTCAAATATAGGCCAGTCCCCTGCTTTTGAATCTCTCATTCGTAGTGCAAGAATGGTTGCCAGTACAGATGTTACTGTTCTTATTAAAGGTGAAACAGGAACAGGCAAAGAAATGTTAGCAACTGCTATCCAACAAGATAGTGCTCGTGCAGATAAACCTTTTATCACATTAAACTGTGCAGCTTTACCTGAAGGACTGGTTGAATCTGAATTATTCGGTCACAAAAAAGGCGCATTTACGGGGGCTGTTGCTAATAAACAAGGTTTATTTCAAGCAGCAAATGGTGGCACTTTGTTTTTAGATGAAATCAACTCGTTACCCATTTCTATACAGACAAAACTTTTACGTTTTTTAGAATCAGGAGAGTGTTTAGCAGTAGGCGAAACAAAGCCCAGTATAATGGATGTACGCATTATTGCAGCTACTAATGCTGACTTAAATAAACAAATTGTAGCGGGTGAGTTCCGTCAGGATTTATACTTCCGCTTAAACGTGGTTCCGTTAGACCTGCCTTCTTTAAAACAACGTACTGAAGATATCGAAACATTGATTAAACACTTTATTGCTCAATGTTCCGCCAAACATTCAATTGATCCCCCTAAATTTAACAAGCAAGCTCTCAAAGCTCTTCGCAGTTATCATTGGCCCGGTAATATTCGTGAATTACGAAACTTGTGCGAACGCCTGAGTATTCTTCTGGCAGGCCAAACCATCGATCCAGAAAACCTGCCTCACGAATTTAATAGCTGTATTTCTGCACCTACTGATTCCGCTTTTATTTTGCCGGAACAGGGCTTGCAATTAGATGATCTGGAAGCAGATCTGATTTATCAGGCATTGGCCAGAACTAATGGTAACCGTAGCAAATCTGCACGTTTACTTGGCATTTCCAGAGACACATTGCTTTACCGCATTCAGAAACACGGTTTAGCTACTCACTAGTTCGTTGTGACACATTTCTAGCATCTGCCACAAAACACAAAAATCACATACATCTGATCCATTGCACAGTGAGATTGTCACCTTTTCCCTGTGCGCGAAAATGCATCATTTTTGCTGCTTTTTTTAATTCATTTAAGCCACTCTCTGGGGCAGCTAACTGCAATAAATCTTTCTCTTTTATAAACTCCCAAAAACCATCTGTACACAGTATAAACGTTTCTCCTTTTTCTATAGCAGGATATATATTGATTTCTGCAGCCGTATTTTTCAGTATATTAATACTCCGGGTCAATTGATTTTGCTCAGGATGTAAACCCATATCTGTTTCCGTAATACTCCCTTCATCCAGTTGTTTTTGTATTAGAGAATGATCTTTAGTCCTCCACAACACTTTCTTTGCATTCAACCTATATATCCGGGAGTCACCACAATGCGCTGTAGCTGCAATATTACGGTCTAGATATAAAACAACACAAGTAGTATGAGAATCAACTGCTTTAGCATCCCCAGCAAAAAGTTTCTCCATTTCATTTATCGCTGCAGCCACCCATTCAGCCAATACCTCTTTAGTATTATCCCCTGAATTATATAATAACTTTTGATAAACAGACGCCTGTTTAAATATTCCCTGACAAAAATATTGAGATGCTTTTTCCCCGGCATGGTGTCCACCCAAACCATCAGCTACAACAAACAGCGCATAATCATCACTGACAAATTGTGCCAGACAATCCTGATTCATCTCCCTGTCACCGACCGAAGTTAACTGAAAAACCTCTAATTCATTACGCATAACCAGTCACCCCAAATACCTTGCATTTTTCATCAATTCTTTTAAGTCCCTGACTGTCTGACTCAACCCTGATAAAACAGCTTGCGCAATAATTGAATGACCTATATTTAACTCTACAATCTGAGGGATTCTACAAATATCCTCAACATTATGAAAATGCAAACCATGCCCTGCATTTACTTGCAAACCCTTACTATGAGCATAATCTGCAGCCTGTTGAATCCGTGACAACTCTTGTCGTTGCTCGTCAGCATTTTCTGCATCGGCATAACATCCCGTATGCAGCTCAATAACTGGAGCGCCCGCATTCACGGCAGCATCAATTTGCTTAAATTCCGGATCAATAAACAAAGAAACATCAATCCCTGTTTCAGCCAATGTTTGGCACGCTTTTTTCATTCGCTCTGGACTTGCAGCCACATCCAGTCCGCCCTCGGTAGTTAATTCTGCTCGCTTTTCCGGAACCAGACAACAAGCCGCTGGCTTAACATCTAAGGCAATAGCAATCATTTCATCAGTGACAGCCATCTCTAGATTTAACCGAGTATGGATAACATCTTTTAATAAATAAATGTCCCTGTCTTGAATGTGCCTACGATCTTCCCTTAAATGAGCGGTTATCCCATCAGCTCCAGCTTGTTCAACAATCAAGGCAGCTTGAACAGGGTCAGGATATTTTGTTCCCCTGGCTTGCCGCAAGGTGGCAATATGATCAATATTGACACCTAGTAAAATCTTATGTTCTTTCATAGTTGTTTAATAATTTTTGCTAACACCGCCCGACTTTTGAGTTCTTTGCCCTGTAATTGAAAGTCAATCACTCGTCTCATTAAACTTTTAGCCTCATACAAAGCTTGTTTATTCAAACTTTCTCTTGCCTCTAAAGCAAACAAAGTTGCTCCACAAATATATCCCTCTCTGCTCTCTGTCATTCCTGATTCGTCACTAAAACGATACTTTTTAAATGACTCAACTAAAGTATTCGTATCCACATCCAGAGTTAACTGAATCCCATAACCTACCAGCTCTATTAAATTCAGCTCAAAAAATCTTAATATTTGTTCAATGTCTACCGAATTTTCTAACAGACAGAGGCACTGTTCATATTCTTCATACACTTCTGGATGCGGGTCATTTTTATGTAAAAAACAAATAATTAGCTCATTGACATAAAAACCACAATACAATGAAATCCCCTTGAGTGTGATGAGTGTTGAATTTAACTCCACATGAGTTAATATTTTCAACTCACTCCGTCCAACATATGAAAGCTTTAAAGCAGTAAAAGCCAGAAGCAATCCGGCAGTTTTGGATTTTTTCTTTCTAACTCCTTTGGCTAAAATGGAGACAATACCAAAATCATGCGTTAAAACGTCTAAAATCAAACTGGTTTCACGATATTTTCTGTGCTGTAAAATAAAAGCAGGTTGTAAAAGAACTGCTGAATCACTCATCTTGGAAGGATTAGTTATTGCAGATGCCTAAGTTTATTCAGCATCCATAAAACCAAGACTATGCAGTGCACGCTCACTATTTGACCAGCCTTTCTTTACTTTCACCCAAAGCTGTAAATATACTTTTTGATCAATTAATTTTTCTATATCAATCCTGGCATCAGAACCCACTTTTTTAAGCATTTCTCCTTGCTTACCAATGACTATATTTTTTTGGCTATTGCGCTCAACCCAGATAATCGCATAAATCTTGGTGATTTTTTGCTTTTCTTCATAACGCTCTATTTCTACGGTCATGGAATAAGGAAGCTCATCCCCCAATCTCCTGGTCAATTTCTCTCTAACAATCTCTGCAGCCAAAAAACGTTCGGGGCGATCTGTAATTTGATCTGCCGGATAAATAAGATCATTTTCAGGTAATAAGTGCAATAAGCAGGCTTCCAGTTTATCCAGGTTAATACTTTTTAAAGCTGAAATAGGGAGCATTTCCTGAAAAGGGAAACGTTTTTTTGCCTCAGAAAAAAAGCTTAAAATAGCCTCCTTATCTTTTACTTTATCAACTTTGTTTGCGGCCAAAACAACAGGGAGCCCTGCTCGCTCAAGTTTTTTAAAAATAACTTCATCATATTCATGCCAGGACAAGCCATCTATCAACCAAACAACAACATCCACGCCTAGCATGGTAGTATCAGCTGTCTTGTTCAAATAACGATTTAATGCTTTTTTTTCAACCTGATGCATACCAGGTGTGTCCATATAAATAATTTGACCCGCTGCTGTGGTATTTATACCTAAAATCCGATGCCGGGTAGTCTGTGGCTTTCTCGATGTGATACTTATTTTCTGTCCTAACATATGATTCATTAATGTTGATTTCCCAACATTAGGACGGCCAATTAACGCAACGTAACCACAATTCATTTCTTTTGTTTTTTGATTAATTTCAACAATTTTCCCGCCGCTGACTGTTCAGCTCTTTTTCTGGAAATGCCCACACCAATACAAGGCTCTATACCTGGTAGCACTGTTGAGCATTTAACATTAAACGTTTGCTCATGAGCTGCACCGGTCATATTTACAAGGTCATATACTGGCAATTGAACTTTTCTTGCCTGCATTAACTCTTGTAATTGAGTTTTTGAATCTTTTTGAGATGTTTCCAAGTCTAGTTTAGCCAGCTTGCTATCAAATAAATTCAATATCCATTCCTGACAAGCTTGTATGCCCTGATCTTTCAACAATGCACCCATAATTGCTTCTAATGCATCCGATAAAATAGAATCTCGCCTATATCCTCCACTTTTTAATTCTCCAGACCCAAGAATTAAATAATCACCTATATTATGTACTCTCGCTAATTCTGCCAAAGAACTTTGATTAACAAGACTCGCCCTTAGTCGACTTAATTCACCTTCGCTGGCCCGTGGAAATTGTTGAAAAAGCTTATCCGCTATCACAAATCCCAGCACGGAATCCCCAAGATATTCCAGTCTTTCATTATTCTTTGCACCGATACTTCGATGAGTTAACGCCAAGATAAAAAGCTGTGACTGATCAAAAGCCAACCCCAGATTTTTTTCAAGTACTTCAGGCTTTCTAATCACTACTGCTCACCCACCTCAAAAAAATCATGAAACTGAACTAGCACACTTAAATTACCTATAAGTTTTTCTACTCTTTCATATTCAACATCGACTTTTACATAGCCATCACTCATGGTAATAGTAATATCATCCCGATTCACTTTTTCTACATAATTCATGCTAAAACGTTTATCTAGACTAGATAGAATTTCACGTTTACTCAAAGTTTCCACATCCACCATATTTTCCACTGCTGACAGTGCGTTAACCACTTTGCTGTGATTCATATAAATAGGCGCAATCTTTAACGTCAATAGCACAAAAAAAGCAATCAAGCCTAAAATTAAAAGAATCGAAATCAGTGTTAAACCACGTTGTCGTTTTGATGAATAAGTCATAATCTCTCCAGAGTAATTATTAATACTATTCTGTTAAGTCTAGACTATTTCAAAATTGTTCCAATCCGATCAAATCCAATTCCCGTATGTTGCCAATCCCAATTCATCCAGATAAAAAAAGCTTTCCCTACCAGATTCTCTTCAGGCACTGTCCCCCAATAACGGCTATCATTACTATTATCTCGATTATCTCCCATCACAAAGTAATGACCTTCAGGGACAATAAAAACGCCTTCCACAGATGGCATACCAGGTTTTATTAAGATACTGTGCTCTCTGCCTATAAGATCTTCAATCTCGTGTTCGGCACCTGTCATGCTAACACCCTGCCCGACACCTTGATAACGGCCCAGTGAAACTTGTTTGGCAGGTTCACCATTAATAAGTAATTTTTTATTGTAATATGTCACTCTATCGCCGGGTAAACCAATCACTCTTTTTATATAATCTACTGAAGGCTGTTTTGGATATCGAAAAACGACAACATCCCCTCTTTGAGGCTCATTCATTTCAACTATCTTAGTGTACATTACTGGCAAACGAATACCATAAGTAAATTTATTAACCAGAATAAAGTCCCCAATTAATAAAGTTGGCATCATTGAGCCGGAAGGAATACGAAAGGGTTCTGCAATAAAAGAACGCAGAATTAAAACAATAAACACAATAGGGAAAAAAGAATGTGCATATTCAACAAGTAATGGTTCTGTTCTTGTTGTAGTGTCGATTTTGGCAAGCTTAAAAAATAATAAATAGCCACCCCATATTATGCCGGTAACCAGAGTTGCAATGACGAGAAAAAAAGAAAAATCGTAGTCCATATGAATTATTTAGAATCAAATAGTTAGGGTTAAAAACCAGCACACACTGGTTAAACAAGTTGGGAAATGGCCTCTTTAACAAAGATCAGTCTTTATTGACTTGCAAAACAGCAAGAAAGGCCTCTTGTGGGATTTCTATACTGCCCACTTGCTTCATCCGTTTCTTACCTGCCTTCTGTTTTTCTAACAGTTTTTTCTTCCGGGAAATATCGCCACCATAGCATTTAGCTGTCACATTCTTTCTCATCGCTTTTACTGTTGATCTGGCAATAACTTTAGATCCTATTGCTGCTTGTATTGCAACTTCATACATTTGCCTTGGAATGAGATCTTTCATAACTTCAACCAGACCTCGACCTCGCGACTGGCTTAAATCCTTATGTACAATAACAGACAATGCATCCACTTTGTCGCCATTAATTAACACATCCAGTTTCACCAGGGGAGCAGGATCAAAACGTAAAAACTCGTAATCAAACGAAGCATATCCTCGACTTACAGATTTTAATCTATCAAAAAAATCTAATACCACTTCACTCAATGGTAATTCGTAATTCAGTGAGACCTGACTCCCTGTATACTGCATATTTTTTTGCACGCCACGTTTTTCTACACATAGACCAATGACACTACCAAGATATTCTTGAGGCACTAAAATATTAGCTAAAATAATAGGTTCTCTAATTTCTAAAATTGATCCTGAGTCTGGTAAATTGGCGGGGTTATCAACCATGAGTATCTCACCTGCATGCGTTTCTACTTCATACACAACAGTAGGTGCAGTGGTAATCAAATCTATATCGTATTCACGCTCTAAGCGCTCTTGCACAATTTCCATGTGCAACATACCCAGGAACCCACAACGAAAACCAAAACCCAATGCCTGGGAACTTTCAGGTTCAAAATGTAACGCTGCATCATTTAAACTTAATTTATCTAATGCATCACGCATGTTGTTGAAATCATCAGAACTAACAGGGTATAAACCCGCGAAAACGCGAGGCTGAACAGTATCAAAACCATCCAGCATCTCTGCCGCAGGATTATCTGCCAATGTAATGGTATCTCCAACAGGCGCACCGTAAATATCTTTAATGCCAGCAACAATAAATCCTACTTCGCCAGTATTTAATATATTAGTTTCTTTTTGTTTGGGAGTATAAACACCTACTTTCTCTGCTAAATAAGTTTTACCTGTAGACATCACCAGCAGTTTTTGTTTTTTACCTATGCTTCCATTAACTATTCTGACTAATGAAACTACCCCCAGGTAATTATCAAACCAGGAATCAATAATCAAAGCTTGCAAAGGAGCTTCTGAATCACCCGTAGGCGCAGGAACTTTCTCCACCAACTGCTCTAAAACACCTTCTACACCGACACCGGTTTTAGCACTGATTTTAAGTGCATCTTCAGCATCAATACCTATTACATCTTCAATTTCTGCAATCACTCGTTCTGGCTCGGCAGAAGGCAAATCAATTTTATTTAAGACCGGAACGACTTCCAGACCCTGTTCAATTGCAGTATAACAATTTGCCACACTCTGTGCTTCAACACCTTGAGCAGCATCAACAATTAACAATGCGCCTTCACAGGCAGCGAGTGATCGTGAAACCTCATAAGAAAAATCCACATGTCCAGGGGTATCAATAAAATTTAGCTGATAGGTTTCACCATTATTAGCTTTATAATCTAAAGTAACACTTTGCGCTTTAATAGTGATGCCACGCTCCCTCTCAATATCCATAGAATCAAGAACCTGAACATCCATTTCTCTATCAGTTAGGCCTCCGCAAAGTTGAATAAAGCGATCTGCCAGTGTTGATTTACCGTGATCTATATGTGCGATTATGGAGAAATTTCTTATGTTTTTTTGATCCACTGTTTATTTATCTATTTTTAAAGCTAAAAAGGTGGGACTACCTCGACGTTGAATTAACACAGCTATTGACTGACCGGCTGGAAGTTCCTTGACTATATTATCAAAATCAGCCACATCACGAACAACATTATTCTGAATCCTCAAAATAATGTCACCTTGCTGTATACCCACATGCTGAGCCGGTCCTCGTTTGACACTTTGTACCAAGACGCCCTGTTTAGATAATTCCAGACGCTTGCGTTGCTCAGCAGTGAGGTCTGTAACAACTATAGCCAGTCGATTAAGTTCTTTTTTAGGTTTTTTGGCAGATGCCAAAGCTACTTCAGTAGGTAGCAAATCAACAATCACTTTTACTGATTGTTTATTTCCCGCTCTAATAATCTTGACCTTTACTTTTTCTCCTATTGGTGTAATTCCTACCAACGGAGGTAATTCACCTGATGTATCAACCTCATGCCCATCAAATTCAATAATCACATCACCAATCTGCAAGCCAGCCTGTTTTGCTGGACTATCTGGGATCACTTTTGCAATTAATGCGCCATAAGGCCTGTCCATGTTAAAGGATTCTGCTAATTCTCTGGTGACATTTTGAATTTGAACGCCTAACCAACCACGCGATACCATTCCTTTGGTTTTAATTTGCTTCACAACATTCATCGCCACATCCATTGGAATAGCAAAAGACAGCCCCATATATCCACCGGAACGACTATAAATTTGTGAATTAACACCTATCACTTCACCTTCCATATTGAAAAGTGGCCCACCCGAATTCCCTGGGTTAATTGCTACGTCTGTTTGAATGAAAGGTACATAATTTCCTCCTGGCAAGCTTCTCCCTTTAGCACTCACGATACCCGCAGTCACAGATTGCTCAAACCCAAAAGGAGTACCTATCGCTAAAACCCATTCTCCTACCTGAAGTTGATTGGACGAACCTACTTTTACAATAGGAAGATATTCTGCATCAATTTTCAACAGTGCGATATCCGAACTTTCATCGGAACCAATAACAGTTGCCACTAATTGCCGTCTATCCTTCAGTTTAACAACTATTTCATCTGCATCTTTAACTACATGATGATTAGTTACAACATAACCATCTTCAGAAATAATAAACCCCGAACCCAATGAACTGGTCTCTCTGGGCTGAAAACCACGTCCAGGCTGTTGAAAAAAATGTCTGAAAAACTCTTCCATTTGCGGGGGAACGCCTTCGGGCATCTGCTGTCCGTTAAAATCACCAGACACCTCAGGTGCTTTTTTTGTGGTACTAATGTTAACTACAGCGGCACCATATTCTTTGACCATTTCAGTAAAGTCAGGTAATTCTGCATAGCTAGACGGAATACTTAAGAAAAAAACTAAACCAGTCCAAATAATATTTCTGAGCATACTATCTCCACTCATACTCTTAAAAGTGTTAAAGGAATTAAAAAAAATGCCAGGAAGGTCAAAAAAGGCTAAAGAAGCTAGAATATTTCTAACGAATCTTTATACCCTGGGCGATAAACTTAACAGTTTCTGCAGGCACTTCACCCATCACTGTTATCTCAAAACCATCTATAACATGTGTAAATGAATTAACAGTACCCAGAGTTTGTAAACCCAATTGAATGTTTTCTTCTTTGGGTTCTCGGTATATTGAAATGGAAGAAAACCCATCACTTAATAACAAATGATCGACCGCTTGCTCTGAATTACTCCGATTCATTCGGGTAAAAAATTTGGTTTGAAAACCTGCAGGAACATTTTCCAAAACAAAACCGGCCATTTCAATAGAAGTCAATTCATCCTGATGGATATGCTTGATATTGGTAATTTCAATATTGGATTCGGCACGGACAAAATCCAGGTCGTCTACTACTTGCAAGTCTGTAAAAACCACTTGTTCCAGTCTCGCACCTGACAGATCGTAAACTTCAATTTTCAAAGGTAAAAAAAACTGCTTATCTATCCAAATCTTTCTACTATACCTATAGGGGTCTTTAGCTTCAATTGATATTACACGGGTTGAAAGCATAGCCACTGACTCCTCACCCTGTAATGTAAATTGATAAACTGAACTTGAAGCAGAAAAGTCTGAAGGCAAGTCAACAATAAAAGATCCACTGACGGGTCGATGGTTTACTACAACTTTATTTGAATTTTTGAAAACGCAGCTTACTTTTCCACCTTCTCTGATAACTTCACGCATCGGTGAATTTAATGAGAGCAGTCGCTCTTGTTCTAATCCTTCATTGTTAGCATGAAAATATTTCATTGCATCCAGTCGGCCACTTTTAAAAAAAGTAACCGTACCATGATAATCATAGGTTTTCATTGCATGGCTCATTTTTTCCAGCCATTGCTGTCCTGACATTTCAGGTTCATCAGCAAAAACACAGGAGATAGATATAAAAAATACAAATAACAGACGCATCATCACTTTAAACTAATCCTGAGTATAGCTAGCAACATGTGCTAAAGGATATACATCCAGGGAACCATATGTATATAAGTCATTACTATGTGCCTGAAGATATGCTTTTAATCGCTCATGCTGGGAAGGTTGTAATACATTATCAGCCTTAGTCTTCACAATTTCAGCCTGCAGCTTTGCTTGAACAATGACAGGAGGGTTTTGTGCAATTAACTGCATAGATTGAGAGTTTTTTATGGTGGTTTGCTGAGAAATAACAACTGCAATTCCTACGATAGATGCAGCAATTGCTAAGGAGGTTATTTGCCAAAAAGCATCTGGCTTTTTGTTACCTGCCTGCTTAGACAGAAAATAATGGGGCTCGTGTTCAAGTTGCTGATTAATTTTCTCTAAAAAACTGACGTTAACTATCGGAACTTCATCCGTTTTCATCACTTGTGTCATTAATTGGTAACGATTTATTTTCTTTTTTGAATCAGGCTGCTGCTTCATTGTTAACAACAGGTTTTCTAGTTCTGTATGATGCAATTCATCATCTAAAAACTGAGAAATTTTTTGATTTATTTCTATATTCATTGCTAACAGCCTCTAACCAACTAATGGACTTAATTTTTCATCAATAGCTTCACGTGCTCTAAAAATACGTGACCTCACAGTACCCACAGGACAATCCATTGTTTGGGCTATTTCTTCATAACTCATCCCTTCAAACTCTCTTAACATTATTGCAATTTTCATTTCCTCTGGTAGCTTTTCAATGGCCGAGTTAATAACAGCGACTATCTCATCATTAATCAACAAATATTCCGGTGTTTCCATAGCTTTTAATTGTGGCGCATTTTCCACTTGTTCTGCATCCTGCACATCAACATGATAATCTGAATGTCTCCTACTTCGCGATACCAGATAATTTTTAGCCGTATTAATCGCTATCCGGTATAACCAAGTATAAAAAGCACTCTCGCCCCTAAAATTGCCTAAAGCACGATAAGCCTTTATAAAAGCTTCTTGTGCAACATCTTGGGCTTCACTCGGATCTTTTACATAACGATTAACTAGTTGAATAATCCGATGTTGGTATTTAATCACTAAAAGATCATAGGCAGACTTATCCCCTTGCTGCACTCTTAGCACCAATTCTTTATCCAACTCTGCGTTATTCGCGGTTTGTTCTTTCAAAGTTCTATCTTGATGTTTGTGTGGACCGAATTAAATCTCATAAGTTCTATTATCACAAAAAAAATTGCCATCATGTTAAAATTCTACCATTACAAGCAAATTTAATTTCAATTAGCTTTACTTCGCACGGTCACAACTGCGGAATTTATAGCGCATTGATTTTTGTCAAGAGCAAGGCGCTGTAATGGACGCATAGCAAGCTACGCAACCATTTCAGCAACGCAGTCTATTGGCAAAAATCAACCGATAGAAAACCGCAGTTGTGACCACGCGAAGTATAACCCTTAACCCTAGCCCAACACTTGCTGTATGACTAAATCAAACACATACGATGTGCTCATCATTGGTAGCGGTGGAGCGGGTCTTAGTTTAGCACTACGACTTGCTGATCAAGCACAAATTTTAGTGTTATCAAAAGTATCTTTAAATTCTGGTAGTACTTACCATGCACAAGGTGGTATTTCTGCCGTTCTGGATGCCAATGATTCCATTGAATCCCATGTCAAAGACACTTTGAATGCTGGCGCTGGATTATGTGACCGAGAAACTGTTCAAATTACTGTTTCCCAAGGAAAAAAAAATATAGAGTGGCTTAAAAAACAAGGTGTTGAATTTACTGAACAACAATCAATAGATGGTAAAACAACCTTCCATTTAAACCGTGAAGGCGGTCATTCCCACCGCCGTATTGTTCATACTGCGGATGCTACAGGAAAAGCTGTTTCACTAACGCTTATAGAGCGTAACCGACAACACCCAAACATCACACTTCTAGAAAATCACAATGTCATTGATTTAGTTACCAATCACCAAGAAAAAAACTCTGAGCAGCGTATACAGGGAGCATATGTACTGGATACACTGAACAACAGAGTCAAATCTATTACCGCAAAAATAGTTATTTTGGCAACAGGTGGTGCCAGCAAGGTTTATCTTTATTCGACCAACCCCGACATTTCAACAGGAGATGGTATTGCTTTAGCATGGCGTGCAGGCTGTAGAGTAAGCAATATGGAGTTTATGCAATTCCATCCTACCTGCCTTTATCATCCCAAGGAGCGCTCTTTTCTAATCAGTGAGGCAATACGTGGAGAAGGTGGAAGACTTATACTTCCTGATGGTTCTGCATTTATGCATCATTATGACTCTCGTAAAGAACTGGCTCCCCGAGACATAGTGGCAAGAGCCATTGATAATGAGATTAAAAAGTACGGTATTGATTGTGTTTACCTGGATATTAGTCATAAACCTGCCAGTTTTATTCGTCAACATTTTCCAACCATTTATCAACAATGTCTCTCATTGGGCATTGATATTACCCAACAACCCATACCTGTAGTACCTGCTGCTCATTACACTTGTGGCGGCGTCTTAACCGATCATAATGCTCGTACCGACATACAGGGGCTTTATGCTGTTGGTGAAGTTGCATGTACTGGTTTACATGGTGCTAATCGAATGGCCAGTAACTCTTTACTTGAGTGCCTGGTATTTGCCGAAAGAGCAGCAACTGATATTTCCAAGCAATTACCAACAAGCCCTGAGCCTTTCTTGATACCTGACTGGGATGAATCACAGGTTAGCGATTCAGATGAAGAAGTTGTAGTCTCCCATAACTGGGATGAGTTGCGTCGTTTTATGTGGGATTATGTGGGTATAGTACGTACCAATAAACGCTTAAGTCGTGCAATGCATCGCATTGATTTACTTAAAGTAGAAATAGCAGAGTATTATGGTAATTTCAGAGTTACCAGCGACCTACTAGAATTACGTAACCTGGTCATTGTTGCCGAATTGATTGTTCGCAGTGCGCAACAACGTAAAGAAAGCAGAGGATTACACTTTACTCAGGATTATCCTGAAACAGATAATAGCAAACCTCCGCAAAATACTATTTTAGTACCCGAAATTAAACAATAAGTCATATTTAACTCATTGATGTGTTATTTCTTTAGATTCATCTATTCCCATTAAAATGGATTCCATATTTTTTACACTTTCATCACAGCTTGCAAAACTATTCTTAACCCGCCTACGAAAGAAGATGCTCATTTTTTCACCTTCCATTTCTTTGTTGGCATATTCATTAAGCAAATGGCAGGCATCATACATTTGTAGTTCAGCCTGAGAAACTTTTTCCTCTTCATTTATACCAAAATCTTCTTCAAATAACATCATTAACTGTTGGGTTAAAAAGTTTTGCCGCTTAAAGAGTAATTCTGCATATTCAGCCATGCTTTCAGTTGCCTTAAACGGTGTGCCGACAACACTGCAACTTGTTAATAATAAAGAAATAAAAAAGAGGGAGAAATAACACAGAACACAATGCTTACTTTGTTTTACTATCCAGGCAATCATAGCCAAGGCAAATCCTGATTTTGTTTATATACTATTGTTAGGGAGGTGGAAACAAATAATCATCCCACCTCTTTTATATTGTACACTGAGTTTATAATCTCCTGCTTTCAAATAACCTTCTCACTCAATAAAAATATGTCTTTAACAACGTTTCTGCAAAAAATAAAAAATAACGAAAAAGTCAGTTTTGATGAAACCCTGTCGGTGATCACCGAAAACTATAACTATGAACCCACTGAATTTAGTAATGGCCTTAATGAAAATGTACTTGTTAATTCAGCAGGCAGTAATGAAGGATCTTGCAAAATTTTTGCATTTGCTATGATCAATCAATTAAACCAGCCACAAACCCTTTCCTTATTTGGTGATTTTTACCACAAAGATGTGCTGAAAGACCCTACAGGTACCGGACATCAAAACATCAGAAAGTTTATCAAGTACGGCTGGGAAGGAATTAACTTTACCCAACAAGCATTAAAAGCCAAATAATTATCATATTGGCGGGCGCGTATAGTTACTTTCTACCAGGATAATGAATTAATGGAAATTGATTACTTAATTATAGGACAAGGGCTAGCCGGAAGCCTATTAGCATGGGAACTTATCCAGCGGCAAAAAAAAGTCATTATCGTGGACAATAATAAAGAAAATGCGTCACTGGTTGCTGCCGGTTTAATCAACCCAGTAACTGGTATGCGCCTGGTAAAATCTGCCTGTGTTGATGCGCTGCTACCCACAGCAATAGAATTTTACCAACAACTCTCAGCTTATTTCCAACAAACTTTCTATATTGAAAAACCCATGTTACGTATATTGCGTAATAATAAAGAATTAGAGGCATGTAAAAAAAGATTCCAAAATTCTGATTATCAAAGCTATCTATCTGAAATCATACCTTCTACCCCACTTATCACAACACCTTTCGGAATTTTAAAACAACAAAAGACCGGGTATTTATTAACCAAACCTTTATTGGAAGGCTTAAAAAATTACTTCATCTCCATCCATGCCTATATCCAAGCAGAAATAAAATACAACGATGTAGCACTCACACCGCATTTACATTGGAGAAATATTAGACCTAAACAAATCATTTTTTGCGAAGGTTATCTTGCCTGCAACAATCCCTGGTTTTCCTGGCTACCCTTTCAGCTTGCTAAAGGTGAGATTATTAGCGCCACTACAACGCAATTTATACCCCAGAGCATACTAAACTATGGACACTGGTTTATTCCATTAAATTCCCATCAATTTCGTACGGGAGCTACTTTTGACAGCGTTAATCTAAATTTAACTCCCACCAAAACAGCAAAAGAAACGCTGCTAGCTTCTTTGCACCAGGTTTATCCTGGTTTTTCCATGCCGCCAACCTGTGCACAACAAACTGGGATCAGGCCAACAACTCTGGATAAACAGCCTTTTATCGGCAATCATCCCAAACACCCTGAGCTGGTTATTTTTAATGGCTTTGGAGCCAAAGGGAGTTTACAAATCCCATGGTATTGCCACTGTCTCGCTGACTATTTATTATATAACCTCGCTATTCCTCAACACAGTAACATCCTGCGCTATAATCAAATGCTAGGGCAATAACTTCAGGCTAACATGATTACTGGAAATTTTACTGCTGGCTCAATATGCAATCCACACCAACTTAGTACTACATGTAAAATGACTAGCCTGTTATGTTTCATAACTTGCCAACACATTAAACCCTCAAGATAAATTCAAAGAATTTTTCTTGAGGGTTTGCTCCACGGCACAGGGTATTAAAATCAGAATATCCATCTCAACGAAGGCACTTTGTATCTAACACCAGAAAATGGCATTACAAAATTCAAAAGCCATATTTCCAAAACTAAATTAACCCAGACTCATGAACAAAAGAGCGTCACTAACGGCTAAGGCCCATCGTATTTTACTGGACTGTCTCAACACTGGAGACATTACAATAGACGCAACAGTAGGTAACGGTCATGACACGTTATTTCTTGCCCAACAAGTAGGTAAACAAGGTTTTGTGTTTGGTTTTGATGTACAACACCAAGCTATAATCTCAACCAAATCAAGACTGCAATCTGAAAATTTCATCGACAATGTCCAACTAATTCATGCATGCCATAGCACTATGGAAAATGCCATCCCACCTCAATATCATGGCAAGATCAAAGCCATCATGTTTAATCTTGGATATCTTCCAGGCAGTGACAAGCGTATTATTTCTAAAACAGATTCAACTCTGGCAGCAATCCAGCAATCTATTACCCTATTAGCACCCACTGGAATTATTACTATTACTGCCTACCCTGGTCACTCTGGAGGTGAATTAGAAACAGAAAACATCAAGCAGTGGTTTGAACAACTTAGCCCTAAACACTACACTAGACAATTAATTTATAGCTCAGAAAAAATAACAGCACCCAGGCTTTTCATTATCAAAAAACACCTTTCTTAGCACCCGGTTTTATGTTTTCCAGGAGTTAATAAAAAATCGCTTCATACCTGTTTTTTCTTAACCCTTTCTCTTGTTTAATAAATAATTCATGTCTTGCATTGAATTTTTTCAAAAAAAGGATAGTCTTAAGAGAGGAATAAACAATATTAATACCATGTATTTTGAGCACTGATGCGTCAACCATATCAAAAACCGGCTTTTATTAATCAAAGAAAATATACCCGCTTCATTAGAAAGGATATAGAAGCGACTCTTGTTAAAAACAATCTTATTGGCTATAAAGAAACCATCAAATGTAAACTGATAGACATCAGTTCAACAGGCGTTCAAATTTCAACACCTTTAAAACTTGGAACAAATGTTAAAGTCCAACTCATCTTAAAGTTTGGTACGGGTAAAATATTTAAATTAAAAGCCAAAATCTTGCGTCATCAAGAAACTGTGCATTATTTAAGCGATCACAGCTTTCCAGCATTGCAATATTTCCTAAAAAACAAAGCTGCTCCGTTAAAATCATTACACCTATTTGAGTCAAACCAGGAAATATTAATGAAATTTCGTGATTTAGACTCCTCTAGTGTTAAAATTTTCACTTACGTTCCGCTAGACATAAAAGAAAATCACAGTTTACTTTTCATTTTAAGTAATGGAGAACAACAAAAAATACCTTCTCAAATCGACCAATACCACCGCCTCATAAATAATAACTACGGTATCAAATTTGAAAAAATGAGCGATAAGCTGGGGGATCATATTCTTGAAACTCAGACTGATCTGATATTTAAGTAAGCAAACGATACAAATTACTATTGCAGCATCAGTACAGCCAGATCAGCCATATTTTTTGAACCGCCGCCTTCCCCCAGTTTTTCCTTAACCACCGCAAGAGCAGACAACATTTTCTGCCTATAAGCAGTATTTTGTAGAATCTGATTTACTTCGTTAGCCAAATTATCCACTGTCACATCATACTGTATCAATTCTTTGACTATACCTTTTCCAGCAATAATATTAGGCAAACCTATAAATTTTGTATGCACCAGATATTTGCCTAAAAAATACGTTATTGCTGACAACTTGTAGGCGATAACCATGGGAATCTGCAACAAGGCAATTTCCAGAGTGGCTGTCCCAGATGTGGTCATAATAGCATCGCAACACTGGATTACATCGTAGGGCTGGTTTTTTATGATGGTAACCTTAACTGACGAAGCTTGTAGGTAGCTTTGTAATAATTCATCAGTTATTGAATCTGCCTGAGGCAAAACAAACTGAATATCATCATGTTGTTGAGTCAGATTTTCAGCGGCAGCCAGCATAACCGGTAGCATACGTTTGATTTCATTAACTCGACTCCCAGGAAGGATACCTACAATATGTTTGTCTGCTGTTAAACAAAACAGGGTGAGATCTTCAGTTTTACTGCGTTGTGGATGCACTTTATCAACTGATGGATGGCCTACATACCTTACCGGCACATTTTCCTGCTCGTAATATGCAGTTTCAAACGGAAAAATAACAGCCATCATATCGATAGCCTTTCCATAAGTTACTACCCTACCTGGCCGCCATGCCCATACTTGGGGACTAACATAAAACAACACCTTAATGCCCTGCTGTTTGGCAAACTGCGCTAATTTCAAATTAAACTCTTTGTAATCAACACACACCAGTAAATCAGGTTTTTCAGAGACTACAAAATTCTGCATCAATTTTAAAGCGTTATGTATTTCACCATAATGCTTTAATACTTCTATCAAGCCAATAACAGCAATGCCGGAAGAGTCAAAACAGATTTCGATACCTGCTTGCCGCATCTTTGCCCCTCCCATACCCATTCCCTTAATATCAGGCAACTGCTTTTGTAGTTCTTTAAACATATTGGCAGCATGCTGATCACCAGAGGATTCTCCGGCACTAAACATAATTGTTTGGGGCATATTTTCAGTCAACAGAAGAAACCTTTTAAGATAATATACTTAATACCAAAATACAGTAATTGTAGAAGATGCGCTCTACTCCGTTAACCACATCCAATACCTCTGTTACATTTATTTTGTTAATACAGCCCGAATGACAGCAACAATTTCTTTAATCGTTTCATCTTCCAAAGATGGACAGATCGGTAAAGAAAAACACCGGGCAGCAACTGATTCTGTTACAGGTAATGACAGACCTGCACATTCTTGCTTAAATACATTTTGCTGATGTAATGGTACTGGATAATAGACTGCACATCCTATTTGTTTATCTTGCAATGCTTGCATGACTTGATCACGACGATCACATAATAATGTGTACTGATGATATACATGATCGCCTATCCCATCTTCATAAGGTGTTGTTAACGGCAAATCAGCCATTAACTCTGAATATAAATGCGCAGCATGTCGACGCTGTCGGTTATATTGATCAATGCGTTTTAATTTAGCGCGTAACACAACGGCTTGTATATCATCCAGACGACTGTTGTAACCAATAACATCGTGATAATAACGAACATCAGAACCATGATTACGCAACATCTTCAACATCTTTGCAGTTTCATCTGAATTCGTTACTACCAGTCCACCGTCACCAAATGCACCCAGGTTTTTACTGGGAAAAAAGCTAAACCCCGAAGCATGTCCAATAGCTCCCGTTTGTACACCATTAATTCTTGCACCAAAAGACTGGGCACAATCTTCAATCAATTTTAAGTTATGCTGGTCACATAATGCTTTGATTGCACTTAGATCAACAGGCTGGCCAAACAAATGAACCGGCATCACTGCTTTAGTTTTAGACGTTATCGCCTTTTCAATATTTTCAGCGGTAATATTGAAAGTTCTTTCATCAATATCAACAAATACAGGTGTTGCCCCCACATATTTTATTGCTTCTGCTGTCGCAATAAAAGTAAAAGCACTAGTGATTACCTCATCACCATCTGTTATGCCTTCAGCCTCCAAAGCAAGATGCAAGGCATCCGTACCCGATGCACAACCAATAGCATGCTTCACACCCAGATACTCAGCTGTTTCTTTTTCAAACGCCTGTACATTAGGACCTAAAATAAAGGAACAATTTGCTATTGTTTCAGCAATACCCTGTTCAATTTCATCTTTAACATCTGCATACTGGGCTTTCAGGTTAACCATCGGTATCATGAGTTTGCCTCTAATAAATTTGTTATTGCAATCGCTGTTTGTAATGCACGTCGACCCGCATCACCCGAAACTAATGGGTTTTCACCTGTTTGTATACAATCAACAAAATGTTTAATCTCTTCCATTAATGCATCACCATTTTCAAACACTGATTCTTCACTCACAATTTCAGGCACACCAGGAAACATTTCCTTGTCACCCGTCTTATGTTTGGTTAATACCTTGTTCTGGAAATCAACAGAAATATAGGAACTCGGTCTAAACATTCTCATTTTTCGTTCCATTTTCATGCTGATCCGGCTTGCTGTTACATTAGCAACACAACCATTTTTAAAAGTAAGTCTGGCATTTGCTATATCAGTACCCTGCGTTAACACGGCTGTTCCACTGGCATCAATACGCTCTATTTCTGAGTCAATCAGGGCTAAAATAATGTCTATATCATGAATCATCAAATCCAAAACCACACTAACATCATTAGCACGTGGATTAAAAGGAGCCAGACGATGCGCTTCTATAAACAAAGGCTTTTCTTCTTTATCCAGCCCCAACACAGCTGGATTAAACCGCTCTAGATGGCCCACTTGTAAAATGACATTTTTTTCTTTAGCAATTGTTATTAATTCATCCGCCTCTGCAACTGTCACTGTAATCGGTTTTTCTACCAAAACATGAGTTCCGGCATTTAAAAAATCACATGACACAGTATGATGAAGACTGGTTGGAACAACTACACTGACTGCGTCCACCTTACCTAACAAAGAACTATAGTCAGTAAGCGCGTCTGCCCCATGTTTTTCTGCAACATCTTTAGCTGCCTGTTCATTAATATCTACAACTGCAACTAACTCGCAATCCTCTATAGATGCATATTTTTCTGCATGAAATTTTCCTAAATACCCAGTACCAATTACAGCACACTTTAGTTTACTCATAGTTCACTCGCAACAGTTCACAAACCCCATAAGCCAATAAGGCTTAATGGGCATTTAACATAGCTATTGTATCATCTGACCAGAAGCAAAAAGTCAAAAACTCAACCACATAAAAAAAAATATTCTGGTTTTTTTAAATGAATATTATGAGAAAAGAGAAGGAAATAGAAAAAACCAAAGAATATGGTTTTTTAAAATTCAGAGTAAAAGATTAATAAAAAGTCATGTTAAATTTACACTACCTTGTTAATACAAAAATGAATTAAAAACCCCTCCAGCTTAAGTCCGAATAGCCAGGGTTTTTAACTCATAAAAGACTCAGTTAATTGCAAATAATGAATTTAAATAATTGTGTTACAGCGATTAATCCAATTTCATCCAGCGTAAGCGATTGGCATTTGTTACGACTGTTACCGACGACATAGCCATTGCCGCACCCGCAATCATTGGACTTAGCAAAATACCAAAGGCAGGATAAAGTATACCTGCAGCAACGGGAATACCAATGGTATTGTAGAAGAAAGCACCCAATAGATTTTGTTTAATATTTGTCACAGTTGCTTTGGATAATGCCATTGCTTCTGGGACTTTCAGCAAAGAACCTTGCAGTATCACAATATCTGCACTTTCGATTGCCACATCTGTTCCAGTGCCGATGGCAAAACCGACATTGGCTTGTGCTAAAGCCGGTGCATCATTAATGCCATCTCCCACCATACCAACAATTTCCCCTGCCAATTGTAATTGTCTAGCAACTTCGGCTTTATCTTCTGGCAATACTTGAGCTCTAACATCAGAAATGCCTGCTTGTTTAGCAATGGCTTTAGCAGTTATTTCATTATCACCGGTAACCATGATAACCCGTACACCCTGATTTTTTAATTGCTGTACTGCTTTGGCAGAATCTTTTTTAATCGGATCTGATACTGCAATCATGCCAGCAATTTTGCTATCCACAGCTAACATCATGACGGTCTGACCTTGGGCAGATAATGCCTCTATTTTCTTTTTATGGCGGGCATATTTGACACCTTTTTTATCCATTAAAGCTTCATTACCAAAAAACACTTTCTGCTCTGAAATCAGAGCAGTAATACCATGTCCTGCAATAGCTTTAAAGGCTGTCGTTTTTTCCAGTTTTATTTTCTTATCTTCAGCTGCTGCTAAAATAGCACTGGCGAGTGGATGTTCAGAACCCGATTCAATACTGGCTGCTAACTGTAAAACTGATTTTTCATCATAATCCCCCACTGGCTCAACAGTTGATACGATGGGCTTACCTTCCGTGACTGTTCCGGTTTTATCCAGAATCAAACAATTTATTTTTCCAGCACTCTGTAAAGCGTCCCCATTACGTATTAAAATCCCTGTCTGTGCGGCCCTACCTACTGACACCATCACCGATATAGGTGTTGCCAATCCTAAGGCACAAGGACAGGCAATTACCAATACGGTCATCGAAGTCACAAAAGCGAAAGCCAATGAGGGCTCAGGGCCAAACAAATACCACACAATAAAAGTAAAAATGGAGATACCTACAACCACAGGCACAAAAATACTGGATATTTTATCTGCCAACCTTGCTAAAGCGGGTTTACTGCCTTGAGCTGTACGCACACTGTCAATAATTTGAGCTAGTGCAGTATCTCTACCAATACGTGTTGCACTAAATAAAAAACTACCTTGTTGATTTATAGTGCCAGCAACCACTTCTGAACCTTCGATTTTTTCGACAGGCATTGGCTCACCCGTTAACATGGATTCATCAACGGTGGAATGACCTTCTATTAACACCCCATCAACTGCAATTTTTTCACCGGGTCGGACTCTTAAAGTCTCACCCAAACCAACATTCTCAATGGCAATATCTTGTTCTTCACCATCACGTATGACTCTTGCTGTTCGCGGCTGTAAACCAATAAGTTCTCTAATTGCAGCAGAAGTTTTACCTCTCGCCTTGGTTTCCAGAGCAGTACCGAAATTTATAAAGGCTAAAATAATAGCAGAGGCTTCAAAATAAGCATGAGGCGCAAGCTTTGTTAAATGACTGGAATAATCAATAACTATACAAGAGTATAACCAGGCTGATCCAGTACCTAAGGCAATCAAGGTATCCATGTTTGCTTGCCCCAACATTAATAACTTAAATGCACTTGAATAAAAGTGCCCACCTGAATAATATAAAACCCCTAAAGTGGTTATCGCAACAAAAGGCCAGAACCAGTGACCGGCATCAGAAGAGATGTCTGGTAACCAACCCATATGACTGAAGACCATCAAAGGCACCCCAAAAATTGCAGCCACCTTGGCTTTTTGCATCAAGCGCTGATAACGCTGTAACTCTCTTTCTTCCTGCTCACTAGGGTCTTCCAGACCTTCCATTACAGCCGCATCATAACCCGCATCCTGTACTGCCTTTTTCAATAATTCAGGATCTGCATCACCATTGACCAATGCAGAGTGATCAGCAAAATTAACGCTAACATCCGTCACACCTTCCACCGATGCTAATGCTCCTTCTACAGCGCCTACACAGCCAGCACAACTCATCCCTAATATGGACAATCTCAATTTATCCTCTGTTGACCCTGCTTGCTCTTCTGTACTCATGAATTACCTCAGTTGATTATTCCGGTGATTTAGGAACGCGAACAAAATTAAGTTAGTTAATCGGCGAAGTAGTTCGTTTGTATTCAAGGCGTGGAAATAGGTGCGTAGCAAGTTACGCAACCATTTCTACAACGAAGAAGACGGACAAAATACGAAGCCAATTGTTCAACTTAAATTCTATGCGCGTTCCTTAGTGTTACTTTAGTTTTACTCTACAACAAAACCAGCATCAGTAATTGCTTGTGAAATTGCTTCCACACTGGTTTTTTCAGCATCGAACTCAACATCTACCTTATTCTCTTTGTTCATGGCCTCAACTGAGATGACCCCATCGATGGCATTCAGTTTAGTTTTAACATTTGATTCACAACCACCACATTTCATACCAGCTACTGCTAATGAAATTGATTCTGACATTTCTCTCTCCACTATACTAAAAATTTGTTAATTCTATATCATACTCGGACTAATTAATGAAGAACATGCTTTAAGTCAACATTTATTGCATAATAGTTCAATTACTACTCGCTAATTATAGAACTATCAATAAATTAATAGATCTAATTTTGATTACGACAAAAAACTAAAATACCCTATGAAAATCAAACTCACTTTAATATTAATATTTTCTTTATTCACAACCCTAAGTTATGCTGAAGAACTAGGAAACTTATCCCCTGAACAATTAATCGCCATGCAGAAAAATAATAATGCACTGGTTATAGATATTCGTACCCAAAAAGAATGGGATGAAACGGGAACAATTCCAGACAGCCATAAGTTGCAATTTTTTTCAGATGAAGGAAAATATGATACTGAAAAATGGTTGTCCGAACTAAACCAATTAAAAACTTCTGCTGACCAACCTGTCATCCTGGTCTGCAGATCTGGAGGCAGAAGCAGCATGTTGGGAAATCTGTTAACACAACAAAAGGGCATGAAACATATCTACCAATTATCAAACGGCATCATGCAGTGGATTAAATCAGGCAATGAAATCACCAAAGGTTGCCCAACTAAACTTGCTTGTAAATAATCAGCAATAACATGTCATTAAATACAGTAACCAACCAAACCATTGCACTTGCAGGTATTTCACAAGCTTGTTTGCTTGTTCAACAGTTAGCAACAACGGGGACTGCTGATAATTCTGCTATTAAAACCTGTATTAACAGCATTATTAAAATCGATTCAGATACTGTCATAGATATTTATGGTGATTTGTCTCAGCTCAAACCCGGCCTGCAACAATTAGACCAGCAATTAACTGGTAGAACCATTGCCGACCCAGAACAAGCACGCTATGCAGCATCCTTGGTATTTCTGGAAAGACAACTGTCTAACCGTCCTAAAATGCTGGATACAATTAGCATCGGGATAGAAAAAGCACAGGCGCAATCCGAATCATTCGGTATTATGCATGAAAATGTGCTAGCCAATTTAGGTGATCTCTACCATAGTACAATCAGTACACTACAGCCACGTATTATGGTTAATGGAAAAGAAGAATACCTAGCTAGATCGAATACAGTCAATACTATTAGGACGTTATTACTCGCCGGAATTCGTGCCACTACGTTGTGGAGACAATGTGGTGGTGCGCGCTGGAAATTTTTGTTTTTTCGTAAAAAACTACAAGATGAAATAAAGTTTCTGCTCTCTCAAATCGAATAAACCATTACTCTATATTAGTTGATGTCTACATTATTAATTGAGGCTAAAAATCTCAGCCGTTATTACGACAAACACTGTGCTGTTAATGATGTCAGTTTTTCTCTGTCGCAAGGTGAAGTACTGGGTTTTCTTGGTCCTAATGGAGCAGGTAAAACAACAACTATGCAAATGTTATGTGGAAACCTTGCCCCCAGTAGCGGACAAATCAGCATTAATGGTTACGACTTATTGGATCAGCCCAAACAGGCAAAACAATGTCTCGGTTATTTGCCGGACACACCTCCATTATATAAAGATCTCACAGTTAATGAATTTCTGCAATATTGTGCAAAGTTGCACAGACTTCCTTTCAGAGAGATAGATAATGCTGTTAATACGGCAAAAGCACGATGTGGCTTAAATGATGTTGCCGAAAGATTAATTGTTAACCTGTCAAAAGGCTACCAGCAACGTATCGGCATTGCACAAGCAATATTACATAATCCTGAAATCATTATTCTTGATGAACCCACCGTTGGTCTCGACCCCATCCAGATTAGAGAAATACGTTCCCTAATCAAAGAATTGGGAACTGACCATGGCGTCATTCTTTCTACCCATATTTTACCTGAAGTTCAGGCATCCTGTTCTCATGTACAAATTATTAATCAAGGCAAACTGATATTCAAAGAAACCATTGACGGTTTAAATCAACGGATGAACACAGCAACTATTAAAGTAGTTACCCGTAAGCCAATAGACCTCAATATGTTTTCTGCAATAAGCAGCATATGTTCTATTGAAGAAATAGCTAATACTCGTTATTTAGTCCATCACCATGATCACAACAACCCTACAGAACAAATAGCTGAAATCATTGTTAATGCCGGCTGGGGGATACAAGAATTAACTCCCATCAAAAAATCCATGGAAGATATATTTATTAGCTTAACCACTGAACAGGCAACAAGTTCAGCAGCAGAGGCATAAAATGATTTTTTCCATCGCCTCCAGAGAACTAAAAACACTATTTCTATCACCTTTAGCCTGGTCAATTCTGGCTGTTTTACAATTTATACTTGCCTACCTTTTTTTAACCCAAATTGAAACATTCACCGCTTTTCAGGCACGACTCGCCAACATTGACAATGCACCCGGTTTAACAGATATCATTGTATTACCTTTATTTGGTAATGCCTCTATTATTTTATTATTAGTTACTCCAATGCTCACCATGCGACTGGTCAGCGAAGAAAGACGAAATAAAACCTTGTCACTATTACTTTCAGCGCCTTTATCTGGCACTGAAATTATTTTAGGCAAATTTTTTGGTATTTTGGCCATGCTGATGCTTATTGTGATAATGGTCTCTGTTATGCCTCTTTCATTACTGATAGGTGCCGAACTCGATTTAGGTAAATTTGCCTGTAATGTTCTTGCTCTGTCACTACTCGTTGCCGCATTTGCTGCTCTGGGTCTATATATGTCTTGTGTTGCCAGCCACCCAACCATTGCTGCAATAGCAAGTTTTGGCTTATTACTACTATTATGGATACTCGACTGGACTGCAGGATTAAACGGTCAACAAAGTGAAATTCTTCAATATATCTCGTTACTCAAACATTTCCAGAGCATACAAAGTGGACTGCTTAACACTGTTGATGTCTGTTATTTTCTCTTATTTACCAGTACCTTCCTGATATTAAGTATACGCAGACTTGAATATGACAGGTTACAGAAATGAAAATAACCCAACATATTCATCAGCGCATCCGTTTGAAAAACTGGCTATTAACCTTCGTTATTTTGTCTCTGTTAATTGCTTTAGCGTGGCTAAGTCGCGTGTATACCGCACAAACAGATTTAACAGCTAATGCAAGTAACACACTGTCCATAGCTTCACAAAAAATACTGGCAACCTTACCCGAATCCATCACAATTACAGCCTATATTAAAGAAACGAATTTACAAAAACAGATTGCACAACTACTTAACAAATACAGCCGTTTTAAAAACGATATCGACATAAGTTTTATCGATCCAAACTCAGTTCCAGAAAAGGCTCGAGAATTGAACATAGGACCACAAGGCGCCATTATCGTTGAATATCAAGGGCGCAAAGAAAAAATAACATTTCTGGATGAATCCACTTTATCAAATGCTTTACTTCAACTTGCCAATACCAATGAACACTGGATTTCCTTTTTAACCGGTCATGGTGAACGCGCCCCTGCTGGTAAATCCAATTTTGATTTAGGGCTGTTTGGGAAAAAACTGGGGGAGCATAAAATTAAAGCACTAACTGTCAACCTGGCTCAATTATCTGCAATTCCCGATAATTCTGCCCTGTTGGTAATTGCAGCCCCAGCCGTTGCTTTATTAGCTGGCGAACTCAATATTATTATTGATTATATTGATCAGGGAGGTAATTTATTACTGTTGACTGATCCGAAAAACCAGCAAACAACAGAAATTGAAGAACTACTTGGAATACATAAACTTTCTGGTACTATCGTCGATACCCGTTCTGACCTGTATGGTATTGATGACCCCACGTTTGTTTTAGTCAGTGAATATAGTCGTCACCCAATCACTCGAAACTTCAACAGCATTACTGTTTTCCCGGTAGCTGCCGCATTGGAAACAACTGAAGAAAGCCCATTTAACACTGAACCCATTATTAGCAGCGTATTACGCTCGTGGACAGAAACGGGGGAAATTTCCGGTAATATTCGTTTCGATGTGGACAGTGAAGAACGTGAGGGGCCGCTAACTATTGCTTATGCCTTAACCCGTGATTTTTCAGATAAAAAACAACAGCGTATTGTAGTCATGGGAGATGGTGATTTTTTATCCAATGCTTTCCTAGGAAACGTAGGAAATTCCGAACTGGGTTTCCGGATTATCAATTGGTTAACACATGATGATCAGTTTATTGAAATACCTATCAAAATAGCACCCGGAAAATCATTACAATTATCAAAAACATCAATTGCCGTTATAGGTTTGTGGTTTCTTTTTGGTTTACCTCTGCTATTAATTATCACTGGTTTTATTATCTGGCGTAAACGTATACGCCGTTGAAATTACGATTGATTAAAAACACAGCGGCCTCCTGTTTTTATACCATGAAGTAGATGAAGATAATGAAGGAAGAGAATAAGAATTAAACAAATTTTAATAAAACCATCTCAATGCATCACACAAGGTTAAATAATAATACCTTCAAGTCCTTCATGGTAACGATAAATGCCATTAAATTGGAGCCAGAGCCCTCCATACATACACATTAATTCCATGCCCGAATTACCTGAAGTAGAAACAACCTGTAGAGGGATCAGCCCTCACATCACTGGAAAAAAAATAACTGATGTCATTATTCGACAGACACAGTTGCGTTGGCCTATCACTGAAAATCTACGAGATCTACTCATTGGTTCTATCATTCAAAATGTCAGTCGAAGAGCAAAATATTGTTTACTAAAAACCAATAACACTGAAACTGTGATTATTCATTTAGGTATGTCTGGCAATTTACGTATCGTCAATACAGAACAAAAGCCAGGAAAACATGACCATGTGGATTTTGTTTTTACTGATAGTACCGTTCTTCGCTTTAATGACACCCGTAGATTCGGTGCAATTCTGTATACCGCCGAACCGATTCAACAACATAAACTGATCAGTCAACTAGGACCAGAGCCTCTGTCAAAACAATTCACAGGTGATCATCTGCATAAACAAGCGAAAAATAGAAAAACAACAATTAAATCTTTCATTATGGATGGGCATAATGTCGTAGGCGTAGGAAATATCTATGCCAGTGAGGCTCTTTTTATGGCTGGAATACATCCCAGCAGACAGGCAGGAAGAATATCCTTAAAACGTTATCAAAAATTAGCTGAATGTATAAAAATTGTTTTACAACATGCCATAAAGCAAGGTGGAACAACCTTACGTGATTTTGTTAATGAACAGGGAAAACCCGGTTATTTCCAGCAATCTTTGGCTGTTTATGGTCGTGCTAATGAATTATGTGTACGCTGCTCATCACCTATAAAGCAAATAAAAATAGCTCAACGTGCCAGTTATTTTTGTCCTAATTGTCAAAAATAATACTTTCATTATACTGAGCCAGAACACCAAACTGCCAAAATGGAATTGAATATATTTGTACCACCACTGATCAGAAAAAACAATGTGAATCAGGGTCCGTTGCTTACCATTCCAGGTATTGGACTGTTAACGGCAACGACTTTTATTGCTTGATATGAGGTTTCAAGCTCAGTTAAATAATCCTCCCCTAAGCCTTTGGCTTGATTTTAATACCAGATATAAGAGGACTTGACCTCTTTCACAACATCGGGATGAAAGATGATTTCAGGCATCGTCCCCTGTAACCTCATATTTTATTTCACTCCATGAAACACCTTTCACTAATCAAGCTTCAAGCTCAGAAAATCTTTTTTTTGCTAAGTTAGCCCATTCATTGTCAGCACTGTCATCATGTTTTATTTCTAGTGAAGAAATAAGACAATGAGCTACTAAGGCTTTTTCGCCAGAAGTAAGTTCTTCAATATTTTTGATTACTTGTTTCAATACAGCTGACATTGTTGCTTCTCCAAATATTTGTTAGTTCATTTTAACATGTGAGGAGCCTCACTTCACTTTCTTGATTATAACGCCGGCTTCAGTTGACGTAAAAAGAGGCGGAAATTTTGCGTCTTTTTGCAAAATTTGTGACGCTTTTTACGGTCAACTGGAAGCACTGGGTCGAGTAAGCAAGGGGAACCTCCCCCCAAGCTTCTCACAAAACTGTACGTGAATCTCTCGATTCATACGGCTCTTATCATTCGGTCAAGCACGTAGCAAACTCCAGTGAACAAAATAATTGGGTGACTTGCGCTTGATACGTTTTGTGGCAAGCCCTACGTGGTGGATATAGACCTATCCAAGTTCTTCGATAGAATCCATCATGACTGGTTAATAGGCCGAATGGGGCAGAAAATATCCGACGAACGGATACTTCGCCTGATCGGGAACATGCTGCGTAGCGGTGTTATGATTAATGGCATCGTCAGCCCTAGCAAAGAAGGCGCAATGCAAGGTGGGGCATTAAGTCCCTTACTGAGTAATAAAGTTCTGGACTAACTGGACCAGGAATTGGAAAAACGTGGACTGGAATTTTGCAGGTTTGCGAACGGCTGTAACATCTTCGTAAAATCGCAAAAAGCGGCCGATCGAGTGATGGAAAAAGTCAGTCAATTCATCGAAAAGAAGCTAAAACTGAAAGTGAATCAGGAGAAAAGCCAAGTGGCCAAATCCGATGCGGTAAAGTTCTTAGGTTTTTACCGTGGTTAAGGGAACAATTGCCATCGCGCATAAAGCCCTGCAAACAGCCATGAGTAAAATCGAAGCACTGACGCCGCGAGGCACTCATAAGACTCTGGATACATCACTAGACGAGATCAATCAATGGCATGTGGGCTGGTCAAACTACTACAGTTTGACTTACTACCCATCGCAATTGAAGAAATTTGAAGCCCATATCAGGCGACAATTACGATCATGAATAGTAGATCAACAAAAGAGAAAACAGCATTTATATCGAAAACTGGTTAAACGGGGCGTACCGCGAAAACAAGCATCAAAAGCTGTCTTTTCAAACAACAAACGGTGGCAACTCTCCAATGCACGAGCAGTGACGAGAGCTTATCCGAACAGTTGGTTTATAAATCTGAAAGAGCAGGTAATACAATCTGATCGAAAACTGGAGCATTGGTTTGAAGTTTCTCAATGGATACGTCTTACGTGAGGAGCCGTGTACGGACCCGTATGCACGGTTCTGTGGGCAGACGGAGGCTGCGGCCTCCTCTGACCCGATCGGCGTGTAAAACCGGTCAACGTTAATTGACTTGTTAGGGCTTTTTTACTATTATGTACGGACTTACAGTACATTATAAAGGTGCATGAGATGGATAGTATTAGTGTAAATAAATTTAGAGATAACCTAAAACAATTTGTAGAACAAGTGGTTAGCGAGCATTTGCCACTTAAGGTGACGCGTAGAAGTGGTGCTGATTTTGTCGTTTTAAGTGCGGATGATTGGGAGCGTGAGCAAGAAACACTATATGTTTTGCAAAACAATGACTTAATGAAGCAAATTGCGGCCTCAGCTACTACAAACACAAAAAACAAGGGGTATAAACCGACTGCCGGAGAGCTAGATGAGATCACTGGTATTTGAGGGTAATACCTGGGCAGCATATGAGGAGCTTAGGCAAAAAGACAAAAAGCTACACAAAGTGCTTTGTCGTTTGTTAAAAGAAATTCTCCGTAATAATCCACGCACTGGAACTGGAAAACCTGAACCATTAAAACATAACCTCTCTGGTTTGTGGTCTCGACGAATTAGCCAAAAAGACCGTGTTATTTATAAGTATGATAAAGATTATATTTATATTTACGCAATTGGCGGACATTATGATCAATTATAAATTGCCCTAACGA
>Ga0256847_1000318_pt1 | contig 32152 bp, 31 predicted proteins | sample TeddybearmetaG_FD_189099 | JGI IMG/M metagenome (GOLD analysis project Ga0256847, IMG submission 189099) | Hydrothermal vent microbial communities from East Pacific Rise, Pacific Ocean - Teddybear | ecosystem: Environmental > Aquatic > Marine > Hydrothermal vents | place: Pacific Ocean: East...
CCCTGGGTTCTCACTATGATTCCATGGCATCGCGCATTCGGTTGTACCCTAACGGATTTTTTTTGGAACACCAATTACACCGTTGAACTAGAAAAGGATTTATCCCTAAAACAACAATTCCTAGACGCCATCATCATCGAACAAATCTCATCAAATCCCCCACCAGAATCACTGCCGGATGGATTTGATAATCTATCAACGCATAATCTACTCAGCTACAAATCGCTGAGGGAACCCATGGATGCATGGGCATTGGATGAGTTAATCGGTCATTTCGTTAACTATCGAAAGCAAATCAGCCCGACTATGGATGATCTATTACCCGTGGATCAATTTAGCTTATATGCTGTCTGCACACGCCACCCTGACAAACTCATCCGCGAAAGCAAGCACAATAAGCTGCGCGAGATACAAACCGGTGTTTTTGACGTACAATGGGGAGTAAGGTCGATCCGGCTTTTGGTTTTGAATAAGATGCCAGCGGTGGATCGAAATGCGATTTGGCAGCTGTTTAGCAGCACGCCCAAGGGGTATATTTTTGGACAACAGCGCTACCGCTGGAAAATGTCGGACATCAGTAACATTATCAAAATACTATATTCTCGTGAGGTACTTGATATGACCTATACGGTCGAAGATTTTCAAAGAGACTTGCCGAAAGAACTGCTCACCATGTTGACAGATGAACAACGCTCAGAATTGGTTGATAATTTGTCGGTTGATGAGATGCTCAATCGATTATCACCGGATGATATGCTCAAACACTTATCGCCGGAAGAAAGAATCAGAGATTTATCGCCTGAAGAAAGAATCAAAGATTTATCACCTGATGAGATGCTCAAACACTTGTCACCTGAAGAAAGAATCAAAGGTTTATCGCCTAAAGAAAGACAAAAAATGCTTGATCTTCTTTCAAGCAAATAAAATCCGATTAGACCCAATCATATTGAGTGACTCTGCCACCCGTACCGCTCGAAAAAACGGCGCGGGATTTGCCAAGCACTCGAAAAACCGATAGATTGCATTTTTCACCCTTGGTTCTCACTATGATTCCATGGCATCGCGCATTCGGCTGTACCCTCACGGACTTTTTCTGGAACACCAATTACACCGTTGAACTAGAAAAGGATTTATCCCTAAAACAACAATTCCTAGACGCCATCATCATCGAACAAATCTCATCAGATCCCCCGCCAGAATCACTGCCGGATGGATTTGATAATCTATCAACGCATAATCTACTCAGTTACAAATCGTTGAGGGAACCCATGGATGCATGGGCACTGGATGAGTTAATCGGTCATTTTGTTAACTATCGAAAACAAATCAGCCCGGCTATGGATGATCTATTACCCGTTGATCAATTTAGCTTATATGCTGTCTGCACACGCCACCCTGAGAAACTCATTCGCGAAAGCAAGCACAACAAGCTGCGCGAGATACAAACCGGTGTTTTTGACGTACAATGGGGAGTAAGGGCGATCCGGCTTTTGGTCTTGAATAAGATGCCAGCGGTGGATCGCAATGCGATTTGGCAGCTGTTTAGCAGCACGCCCAAAGGGTATATTTTTGGACAACAGCGCTATCGCTGGAAAATGTCGGACATCAGTAACATTATCAAAATGCTATATTCTCGTGAGGTACTGGATATGACCTATACGGTCGAAGATTTTCAAAGAGACTTGCCGAAAGAACTGCTCACCATGTTAACAGATGAACAACGCTCAGAATTGGTTGATAATTTATCGGTTGATGAGATGCTCAATCGCTTGTCACCTGAGGAAAGAATTAGAGATTTGTCGCCTGAAGAAAGAATCAGAGATTTGTCGCCTGAAGAAAGAATCAGAGACTTGTCGCCGGAAGAAAGAATCAGGGACTTGTCGCCGGAAGAAAGAATCAGGGACTTGTCACCTGAGGAGATGCTCAAACACTTGTCACCTGAAGAAAGAATCAAAGATTTGTCGCCTAAAGAAAGACAACAAATGCTTGATCTTCTGTCAAGCAAATAAATAAAACCGGATTAGACCCAATAGTGTCCCGAACTTTGACCCAGGGGAGCATTCTAGAACCGGTCAAAGTAATTGACATCTAACATCTGCAGCCTTAACGGTAAATGCCTGTTCTTCCTCAGTAACAGTTTCAGATTCTGGAAGCCACGTCTGAGACGCGTTTTCTCCGTAATCATCCCTACTTATAAAACGGCCATTGCGGTTTTTACTGCAGTAAAAGGTAAAACCTAAAAAATAAAGCGTTTTCGGTCGCCCCCCTTTCTGCTTCATGTTTCGATCAGAAAATCGACCAAACTCGACCAGTTGTGTTTTTGTCGGCTCAAGTGTCAGGCTGAATTTCTCCAGCCGCTTTTTGAGCACTCGTTCAAAACGCAGGGCATCCTCTTTGTGCTGAAAGCCCAAAACAAAATCATCCACGTACCTCACGTAGTAGACTTCGACTCTTAATCTTGGCTTCACCACCTTCTCTACCCACAGGTTAAGCGCATAATGCAGATAAATATTACTAATCAACACATTTGTTAGATGTCAATTAATTGGGCCGCCTTGCGGCACACCTTCAACCGTTTCTGACCATTCATTTTCTTCCATGACCCCGGCTTTCAACCATCGCTTAATCAGCCTCATACTTCAGCGAGGGCAATTTGGGATAACGGAGATTCTATTGTCACTCAAAATCCTTCGGCTGATGTTATGGGGGTGTTGGGTGAAATTTTGACTCTGGCGTTAATGCTTACTCGCTCATGGGTCTGGGTGATGCTTAGAGGCATGCAGACAACAAAAAAGGCCAACCGAGAGCGGTTGGCCTTTCAATATTGGTGGAGGCGGGGGGAATTGAACCCCCGTCCGCAAATCCGCTGCCTTAGGGTCTACATGCTTATCCGCATTATTTAATTTAATTCAAAAATCCCCAATGGGAAAGGTATCTTCAAACGATCCTGTAGGTTTTAACAGCTACCATGCCAGGCTCATAGAGCTGCGATCTTATGATTTATGACACCCGTGATCCTGGTGCATAAGCACACTGGGGCGGATGGCGCTACGCAGGTTTTTAAGCTGCTAGTGCGTAGTTGTCGTCGTTGGCAACTATCTAGTTTTGCAGTTGGTTTTACGAGGTATGCTGCTCCTCGACATGCACCTAGAGGTTTTGTAATCCACGTCGAAGCCAGGTCGCCCCCGTACGTTGAAAATCATTCTAGCGTATTGTTATTGGATTAGCCAAGCTTAAAGTTCCTTTGTTTTTCCCGTTGGAAGTCGCGGTCTTTTAAGGCAGCCCGTTTGTCGTGTAGTTGTTTGCCTTTGGCTAACGCTATTTCGACCTTCACACGGCTGTGTTTCCAATACAGGCTTAAAGGCACGATGGTGTAGCCTTTGCGTTCAACGCTGGCGAAAAGCTTGATGATTTCGCGTTCATTGAGGAGCAGCTTGCGAGTGCGGGTTGGGTTCGGGATGATGTGGGTGGAGGCACTCAGTAGCGGTGTAATGTGCGTACCATGTAGCCACACTTCGCCTTGATGTAAAATGACGTAACTTTCGGTGACGTGCACTTTACCTTCTCGAATGCTTTTGACTTCCCAGCCTTCTAAAACCAAACCGGCTTCGAAACGGGTTTCAAGGTGATAATCATGACGTGCCTTTCGGTTCGAGGCAATCGTCGGGTTTTTTGATTTTGACTGACTTTTCTTGTGCTTAGCCATAGAGGGACGTATATTTGTTTACCAAAAAAACAGGTGGGAATTGTAAACCATCTGTGATTAATATGAAAACAATAGCCGATAACAAAAAACGTTTATCCACCTGATTATCCACTTTAGAGAGACACATCATGCGAATGTTAAGACAACTGGGCTTGGGAATTGTGACATTGATTCTTGCGGCTTGTGGCAGCGACGACGGCACCTCGACAACATCGAAGAACACAACCGATAACAAACAAAGTACTGAAGTACCATTTAAGATTGGTGTGGCAGGCCCACATACAGGCCCTAACGCGTCTTTTGGTGAGCAGTTGTGGCGCGGCGCAGAACAAGCTGCAGCAGATATTAACGCTGCAGGTGGCATCAATGGGCGACCGATTGAATTGGTCAAGGCGGATGATGCGTGTGAGCCGAAGCAAGCGGTGAACGTTGCGAATAAAGCGGTGGATTCAGATAAAGTGGATGCGATGGTTGGGCATTTCTGCTCATCGTCAACCATGCCGGCTTCTGAGATTTATAACGAAGCCGATGTGCTTATGGTGACGCCAGGTTCCACCAATCCTAAAATTACCGAACGGGGGATGAAAAACGTCATGCGGATGTGTGGCCGGGATGATCAGCAAGGTAATGTTGCGGCTGACTTCATTGTGAATCAATTGAAAGCTAAAACCGTTGCGGTTTTGCATGATAAAGATACTTATGGCCAGGGCCTGGCGGATGCCATGAGAACGGCGATGCATACGCTCGGTGTGACTGAGGTGCTGTATGAAGGCTTAACCCGAGGGGAAAAAGATTTTAATGCGTTAGTCACGAAGCTGCGCAATGCGAAGGTTGATGTTGTGTATTTTGGCGGCTTGCATGGCGAAGCGGGGCCTTTGGTGCGACAGATGCGAGAGCAAGGTTTGACCGCGAAATTTGTTTCCGGTGATGGCATTGTGTCGAATGATTTTGTGACCGCAGCCGGTGGGCCAAAATTCACCAACGGGGTTTACATGACTTTTGGCGCAGACCCACGAAAAATACCAGCGGGTAAAGCCGTGATTGATGCGTTTCGGGCTGGAGGTTATGAGCCTGAAGGCTATACTTTGTATTCCTACGCAACATTGCAAGTGGTGGCGAAAGCGTTGGCTTCTGGAGAGCGCAGTGGCGAAAAACTCAGCGCTTGGTTGCAAGCACACCCAGTTGAAACGATTATGGGCACAAAAGCGTGGGATGCAAAAGGTGATTTAAAAACCTCTGACTACGTGATTTATCAGTGGGATGGTGAGGGGCAATATAACCAACTATAAAAGCAACCCACAGGATATCTGATGGACGCCTATAACTTAACGCAACAACTCATTAATGGCATCACTTTGGGGTCGATTTATGGCTTGATTGCTGTCGGTTACACGATGGTCTACGGCATTATTGGCATGATCAATTTTGCGCATGGTGATATTTACATGATCTCGGCGTATTTGCTGGCGATCTTTTTTGCCTTGGTGACCGCCTTTGGGGTTGATTCCGCCGTGTTGGCCTTGTGTTTAACCGGTGTTTTGGTGATTTTGTTTACCGCACTTTATGGCTGGACAGTGGAGCGTGTGGCTTATCGCCCACTCCGGGGCTCCACACGCTTAGCACCGCTGATTTCGGCGATTGGTATGTCTTTAATCCTGCAAAACTATCTGCGCTTGAGCCAAGGTTCCGGTGGGCAAGGTTTCCCGGCTTTGAGTGAAATAGAAGGGGTTTGCCGTTATGCGTCAGAGTGGGTGTGTGCCGCCGAGTTTAACGCCACTGAGTGGAGCCATTATGTACAGATATCCTATATCCAAATTGTGATTATTATCGTCGCCATCATTAGTATGGCGGTATTGTCTTATATTATTCAAAAAACATCGTTAGGCCGTGCATGCCGAGCCACACAACAAGACCCAACCATGGCCGAGATGTTAGGCATTAACACCGACCGTATTATCTCCACGGTTTTTGTGATTGGTGCTTCCATGGCGGCAATTGCGGGTATTTTGGTGACTTTGTATTACGGTTCATTTGATTACAACATCGGTTTTGTGACTGGGATTAAAGCCTTTACCGCAGCGGTATTAGGCGGCATTGGGTCTTTGCCGGGGGCGATGTTAGGGGGCTTGGTGTTGGGCATGTCTGAATCGTTGTTTTCTGGTTTTGTGAATACCGATTACAAAGATGTGTTTGCGTTTGTCCTGCTGATTTTAGTGCTGATCTTTAAGCCGAGTGGGTTGTTGGGCAAACCTGAAATAGAGAAAGTGTGATGGAAAAACAAGCGGTATCACTGGTCTCATTGGATGTGGTCGAAGCGCTTAAAGATGCTTCTATCGTGTTTATTTTGGCGTTACTGTTGTTTGGGCCAGTGACCGGGTTGGTGCTGGATTATAGTTATCAAGGTGGCGAGATGCAATTGCTGGTGAATCAGTTTTTGTCGCGGCCGTTAATCCTGGCCTTGGTGGTGGCTTGTGGGCGCTTTGTATTCTCTTTGTTATTTCAGGTTATTCAACAAACGCCGTCGCTGAGCCGGTTGTTGCCGCGCAAATCCGCACAAATTTATGTGGTGAAAGAAAATGTTAAACAGCAGCGCTTGGCTTTGTTGGCTTTTTTATTGGTGGGTTTGTTAACCCCACTGTTATTACCGGCTTATCTGCCGGTGATTATTCTGGCGTTGATTTACGTGTTACTTGGTTTGGGCCTGAATATTGTGGTCGGCTTGGCCGGGTTATTGGATCTCGGTTTTGTGGCTTTTTATGCGGTGGGTGCTTATGGCTATGGCTTGGGGCACGAATATTTGGGGTTAAGTTTTTGGGCGGCGTTGCCGTTGGGAGCATTGATGGCCGCTTGTTTCGGGGCCGTGTTGGGTTTTCCCGTGCTCAGAATGCATGGTGATTATTTGGCCATTGTGACGTTGGGGTTTGGCGAAATTATTCGTTTGGTGTTGAATAATTGGACCGAGTTCACGCATGGCCCTAATGGGGTTAGCTCTATTCCGCCACCGACTTTATTTGGCTTGGAGTTCTCTCGTGTGGCCAAACAAGGGGGCACGCCGTTTCATGAATACTTTGGTTTGGAATTCTCCAGAAGTTATAAACTCATTTTCATTTATCTGACATTGTTTGTGTTGGTGGTGATGATGACTTGGTTTGTCATGCGTTTGCGTAATATGCCGATTGGTCGTGCTTGGGAGGCTTTACGGGAAGATGAAATTGCGTGCCGTTCACTGGGGATTAATCATGTCAGTGTGAAATTATCGGCCTTTAGTATGGGGGCGATGGTGGGCGGGATTGCCGGGGTGTTTTTTGCGGCCAAACAGGGTGCGATTGATCCGGCTTCGTTTAACTTTTTTGAATCCGCATTAATTTTGGCGATTGTGGTTTTGGGGGGGTTGGGTTCGACCGTTGGTGTCATTTGTGCGGCATTGGTGTTGACCATTTTGCCGTATGTTCTGCGTGAAATCCCTGATATGGGGTCTTATCGTGTGTTGATTTTTGGCCTATTTATGGTCTTGATGATGGTCTGGCGACCTCGTGGTTTATTGCCCATTCGGCGTAAATTTTATCCAGAAACGGGTGCCACAGCATGACCCACGGGCAAGACAATTTATTATCCGTTTCTAATTTGATGATGCAGTTTGGCGGCATTCTGGCGCTGAATGATGTCAGCTTTACCGTGGAGTCCGGCAGCATTACGGCGTTAATCGGGCCGAACGGTGCGGGCAAAACCACGGTGTTTAATTGTTTGACCGGGTTTTACCAAGCCACGAATGGCAGCATTATCTTGTATAACCGTGAGCAAGACACGAATGTCGGCCAAGTGCTGGGGCAGAAGTTGGCGCTGGCCGATGTGTTGCAGCCAAAGCAACGCCTCTTCAGTAAGCTGTATTATAAGCTTTTTGGTGGGTCTCATTTGGTGGCCAGAGCAGGCATTGCCCGAACCTTTCAAAATATTCGTTTGTTCCGAGATATGACCGCCATCGAAAACCTGTTGGTGGCGCAACATACCCAACTGCATCGAAATGTGTTGGGTGGGTTGTTGGCAACAAAGCGGTATCGTGCCTCCGAGCAGAACGCGTTGGCGCGGGCATACCATTGGTTGGAGATTTGTCATTTGTCTGATGATGCGAATCGTTTGGCAGGTGAATTGCCGTATGGGCATCAACGGCGTTTGGAAATTGCCCGCGCCATGTGCACACAGCCAACGTTAATTTGTTTGGATGAACCCGCCGCTGGTTTAAACCCCAGCGAAACAGAAGAGCTGAGTACGTTGATTCGGTGTTTACGGCAAGAGCACCAGGTCACGGTGTTGCTGATCGAGCATGATATGGGGTTGGTCATGCAGGTATCGGATTATCTGGTGGTGTTGGATCATGGGGAGGTTATTGCTTTGGGGGATCCCCAATCAGTGAAGGAGAATCCTGCGGTCATCAGCGCGTATTTAGGGATTGAAGAAGGTCAGGACAGCGCATGAGTACGACATTATTATCTTTGGATCATGTGGATGTCAGTTATGGGCCGATTCAGGCGCTGTATCAAGTGTCGATTGATATCGCAAAAGGTGAAATTGTGACCTTGATTGGGGCCAACGGTGCGGGTAAAACCACATTGTTGATGTCCTTATTTAACAAACCTAAAGCCACTTGTGGCCAGATTCAGTTTGATGGACACGATTTATTGGCACAACCCACACACCGTATTTCTAAATTTGGCTTATCTTTGGTGCCGGAAGGTCGGCGTATTTTTGCCAGCATGAGCGTAGAAGAAAACCTGGTGATGGGCACTATTCCCATTGGGGAGCATCATTTAGAGGATGACCGAGCGCAGATGTTTCAGTTGTTCCCGCGTTTAAAAGAGCGCAGGAATCAACGTGCGGGGACATTATCTGGCGGTGAACAACAAATGTTGGCGATTGCGCGGGCGTTAATGAGTCGGCCAAAATTGTTGCTTTTAGATGAGCCCAGTTTGGGGCTGGCCCCGATTATTGTGCAGCAGATTTTTGGCATTATTCGGGATATTGCCGCAGAGGGGATGACCATTTTTTTGATTGAACAAAATGCGAATCATGCGTTAAAGTTGGCTCAGCGCGGGTATGTGCTGACCAACGGCCACATTACGTTATCCGGCACTGGCGAAGCGCTATTGGTTGATCCGCAAGTCAGAGCGGCTTATCTGGGTGCATAAGGTGTTGTCATGAGTCATGTCGCTAAATCCGCGTTGGTGCCGTTTTCGGCTGAGCAGATGTTTGCTTTGGTGAACGATGTTAATCGTTATGCTGAATTTTTACCTTGGTGCAGTGAGGCCAGTATCTTATCGCAGCAAGATAATGTGTTAGACGCAAAAATTATGATCAATGTTAAAGGCATTAAAAAAGCTTTTAGCACGCGTAATACATCGACCCCATATACGCGCATTGATTTGGCTTTAATTAATGGCCCGTTTTCATCGTTGAGTGGGTGTTGGGCGTTTCAAAGCTTAAAAGCGGATGCGTGTAAAGTCATGCTGACGTTGGATTTCGAGTTTTCCAACCAGATTTTAAAAATGACCATCGGCCCGATTTTCAACCATATTGCGAACACCATGGTGGATGCCTTTAGCCAACGTGCGCAGGATGTTTATCTGAATTCACCGTGAGGTTTGTATGTTGATTGATGTAATTTATGCCTTACCAGACGAACAAATCTGTTTATCTCTGGAGGTGGATGAAACAACCCACATTGAACAAGCCATTCAGGCTTCTGGCATTTTGCAACGCTGCCCAGAGATTGACCTAAAAACCATGAAGGTCGGGGTTTTTTCTAAAATCAAACCCTTAAACGAGACGCTACAGCCTGGTGATCGCATTGAAATTTATCGGCCTTTGTTGATAGACCCAAAAGAAGTGCGTAAAAAACGTGCAGAGAAAGCCAAGCGAGAAAAAGCCAAAGCCGCCCAAGCATTAAAAGCGGGCGCATAAACAAAATAGATAACTCAGGCTATAATATGGATTCACATCTGAGAGTTTATGCATGTTTTTTAAGCCACTTGAAAGCATTACCCAATTAGATGCCCAAGACAGCCGCGATGAACCTTATTTTAACTGGCAATTAGGGCACATCCTGATTTCTGAAAAAGCCATCACGGATGACCAGCTAGAGCAAGCGTTAGAATATCAAGATAATCATAAAGGCCGGTTGGGTAATGCCTTAATGGATTTAGGGTTTACTTCCGAAGACATTATTCACCAAGCGTTAATCAAGAAATTTGGCATCCCCAAAGTTAGCCTGAAAGAATTCCAGCTCAGCGAAGAAACGTTTAACCTGATTTCGTTTGATATGGCGATTCGGTACACCATTTTACCGCTCACGATTAACGACAATCGTTTGTTTTTGGCCATGGCTGACCCCATGGATTGGCAAGTCATCAGTGAAATTGCGGACTATACCGGGCTCTCGGTTGAGCCGGTGTTAGCCACCTCTGGTGAGATACAAAGTGTGATCTCGATTTATCGACGCTGTGCGGATCTAATGCAGATGAAACAACGCATCAGCGAAGCCCAGGTGACGGATATCTTGGCTGAAAAAAAAGCCAACATTCCCAACAAATGGATTACGCAGCATAAAATTCTGCCTTTGGCTGTGGTTGGGCAAGTGTTGTTTTTGGCCATGGAAAATCCTGAGAATAAAATGGCAATCACGTTGGTGGGTGAGAAAACCGGGTTATTGGTCGAGCCAATTGTCGCCTCTCAGGTAGAGCTGGATAAAATTGCGTTTATCAGCAAAAACAATGACCGTGAACGCGCCTCCCATGCCACCACGCGGTTGACGCGATTAGAAAACAAAAAACGCGCACACTCGCAATCTCTTGCGTATACCCCTTACCCATCGGCTACCGGGGTGAGAAAAATCGGTTGTGGTAGCACCATTAAGGGGCGCTTCATGTTAGAGGCGGTGTTAGGGGCCGGGGGAATGGGCACGGTGTATAAAGCGATTGATTTACGCCGCCAAGAAGCCAACGATTACAATTGTTATGTTGCGTTAAAAATCTTACATGAAAGTGTCAAAGACCATCCTTCCGCGTATGTGTCTATGCAGCAAGAGGCGAGCAAAACACAACGTTTACAACACAAGAATATTGTCACGGTGAATGATTTTGACCGAGATGGCGAGACCATTTATATCACCATGGAATATTTGGAGGGGCGGTCTTTAGGTGATCTACAAAAATATGGCTATCCCAGTGGCATTCCCTTGCCAAAATTGTGTGACATTTTAACCAAAGTCGCGAGTGCTTTGGCGTTTGCACACCAACATCATATTATCCACTGTGATTTTAAGCCGGGTAATGTTTTTGTGACGCATGATGATGCGGTGAAAGTGATTGATTTTGGTATCGCCAAATCCTCAAGTACGGCTGAGCAGGATATGAAGCTGCATAATGATTCTATCATGGCCGCTTGTACGCCTTCATATGCAACCAAAGAACTTTTTTATGGGGAAGAGCCGTTACCCAGTGATGATGTGTATGCGCTGGCGTGCGTGACCTATAAAATGCTCACGGGAAAACACCCTTATCATGGGCATGGGGCGGTTGAAGCGGAGCGTTTAGGCCTCAAACCTGAGCGCATTAAACAACTCACACACAGCCAATGGAAGGGCTTGTTGCGGGGATTATCCTTTTCACGCAAGCTGCGCACACGCACGGTTGAAAAGTTTTTAAATGAATTAAAACCGAGTAAGTTTAAAATTTATCTGTTAATTTTTGTGTTGTTGACCATTGCGGGGGCATTCTCTCAATCCGTCTATTTTTACCTCAGCTTATTCACGGCGTAACATACATACCGCGATGTCATATAACCGCAGTAGTTGCTTATGCCGCGATACTGGCGACTTGATTACGGCCGCCTTCTTTGGCTTGATAAAGCAGTTGATCTGCGGCCTCTACCAAAATCCGCACGGAAGTCCCGAGTGTTGGTATCATGCTGGCCACGCCGAGGCTGATGGTGACATGTTTCGCAGCAGAATAAGCATGGGGAATGGATAGTGCATCGACCTGTTGGCGTAATTTTTCCGCGACTTTGACGGCCGCTTCGTGTGTGCATTCGGTTAATACGCACACAAATTCTTCCCCCCCATAACGTGCGACTAAATCCGAAGAGCGTTGTACGCATTCAGATAGGGCTTTGGCCACGGCGGTTAGGCAGTCATCGCCCATGGTGTGTCCATAGTGGTCGTTAAATAATTTGAAGTGATCCACATCCATGAGGATAACCGCCATCATGCTGCCTTGGCGCATGGCTCTGCGCCATTCTGCATCCATAAAGTCGTCGAACCGGCGTCGATTGGCGATACCGGTGAGGCCGTCTAAACAAGCCATTTGTTGTAGTAAATCACCCCGTCGTTTCATTTCTAGGTGAATTTTGACCCGTGCTTTGATGATCGGTAAACGATAGGGTTTGGAGATATAATCGACTGCGCCGATTTGCAAACCTTTTTCTTCGCTTTGTTGGCTATCCTTGGAGGTCGCGAAGATGACAGGGACATCTTGTGTGCGTTCATCCGCTTTCAGTTGTTGGCAGACCTCATAACCATCCATGTCTGGCATCACCACATCGAGTAAGATCAGGTCCATATCATCACTCAACGCGATTTCTAATGCCTGTGCGCCATTCATCGCAATGTATAGGTCGTAATCATCTCGCAATAGTGCTACCAGGATTCGAATGTTGCTGCGTTCGTCATCGACAATCAGTACTTTTTGTTCTGTCATGATGCTTCCTCGAAGAGTTTTATCTTCAGTTTCCCAGCAACTTCCTGTAACAATGTCGTGGCTTGTTCAAATTCAAAATCGTCGATTTGCGAGGCGAGTTGGTCAAACTCAGTCGGCAGAGAGCCGTCTAATGCATATTTTATATTATCTATTATGGTGCTTGCTTTCAAGTTGCGTTTGTGTAATAGAGTGGCAAGCTGTTGTAACAAGGGGGTTACCACGGCAACATTCATTTCTCTCAGTTCGCGTGGTTGTGCAACCACGGTTGGCGTGCTTGTGTTAACGTCGTTGATGCCCGCAATCGCCCGGATAACTTGATGTAGGGCGCGTTTAAAATGGGGCAGGCTGGTTTCTATATCATCGCCGTTTTGAAGGTCAGACTCTAAGGCCATACTGGCTTCATACAAGGATTGTGCGCCGATGTTGCCACTCACGCCTTTGAGTGTATGCACCAATACTTTGGCGCGGTTTAAGTCGTTCACCAGCAAGTCCGTTAGGGTGTTGTCAGCGGTTGCATAATCGGCACTGAATTGACGTAATATCTTCAGGTATAGGTGGCGATTTTGGCGCACTTTAGAGAGCCCGATGTGAATGTTGATGCCATCCATTGTTGCTGGGAACGTCACTGTTTTGGGGGCATCTTCCGGTGTGCTTTTATGCCCAACTTGCGAGGTTAATCTGACCCACCGATTGAGTGTTTGGTACAGTTGGTCCGGGTCAATCGGTTTGGCGATGTGATCATTCATACCGGTATCCAAACACTTTTGCTTATCGCTGGCCATGGCGTTGGCCGTCATGGCGATAATCGGCAAGTGTTTGCATTGGTCGTTGTTGCGAATGGATTGTGTGGCTTGGTAACCGTCCATCCGTGGCATGTGAATGTCCATCAAAACCAAATCAAAGGCCTGTTCTGTCACTGCGGTTACGGCGGCTTCGCCATTGTCCACCACAGTGACATGGAAACCCACGCCCTCTAATAATTCTTGTGCAATTTGTTGGTTAATCAAATTGTCTTCGACCAATAAAATTTTCGCCCCAAACACCTGCGCTTGAATCTCCAATTGCGGTTTTTGGGAAGGGGGAATGCGGCGTTGTTGTTGCCGATGGCCAAATGCTTGCATTAACGTGTCCACAAAAACGGAACCGGTCACGGGTTTGAGCAGAAAACCATCAAGATTGGTTTCCTTGATTTGTTGTATCACCTCTTCGCGAGCAAACCCGGTGACCATTAATGTCTTTATGAATGATGTGCTGCTGGTGCAATACATGGAGTATGCCAGACAACGCGATGGCCACCTCAAAAAACTGGGTTAAGTCGAGTGGGTGAGCGCTGGTATAATCACTCAACGCAACCGCACCACTGTCTTGCATGACCAGTGCATAACCATGCTGGTAACGTTCCAACGCGAGCACGGTGACGATGCCGACCTCAACACCGGCCTGGCCAAGCTGCCGACTGATGTAATATTGGTTGCGAAAATGCGCCAAGCTTTCAAAGCTGGGGTCTTCCTGCATGAACTTGACCACGACACGCTGTTGGTCGGCGGCGCGAATGCCGCGATACACCAAGCTGCGGTGGCTTTGGTAGCATTTTTCGGTGAGGGTGTAACCTGCAAGGTTAGGGGGTGTCATGGTGTGACCTCGGTCAGTTGCACGGCTTGATAGGGATTGGTCATGTTCGTACCCATCTTAATGATCAATTAATTGATCTAAGGCAGAGGCTGTCTCAGACAAATCAATTTGCCATCCGTGATCTTTCTTGGCCCTCAGGCGAAGCGTTCCGAAGCCAGATTGTACACGGCGAAGTTTTTTTTTCGATTCGAGAAGCGTTCGTGTAACCGCTGGGTCTCTTTTAACCATTGAATTATGCTGTTTAGGTTGGGCTGTAATGTAGCCATTAGGCGTTAGTCCCACGATTATGGATTCCCCATAGCCAGGCCCGAATACCGTTACCTCAATCTGACCCGCATTTGGGGGTAAATGATTTATGCCCATTGGATAGACCGAGCCAGCTTTTCAGCTTCTTGATCAGCTTCCGCTATCTCTTTTTCCGTCCATTGAGGTAAACGTCTAAAAACAATTTGTGACACTCTTCGCTTAGTGCCATTTTGTTTCATTTCGTATCCGATGATCCAGCGAAAAACAGCTCCTGGGCGTAATAGCTTGAGGTCACCACGGCTCAGTTCTTCAATGAGAAAATCGGCTTCTTCTTCAGGAGAATCTCTGTTGGTAATATCCGTCAGGCGTGCAACGAAGGTCTCCTCAACAATTTCAGAGACTAAGCCTTCCCACTCTTGTAAAACATCAAACTGCTCAGAAGGAATGCGGTATCGTGTATCCACTTAGGTAGAATCGAGAGAAGATAACTGGCTGGTGTCTTGTGCTATTTGCACATGGTTTTTGTGATTTTGCTTGGTTTGGAAGTGTGGGGTTTGAATGCCAAAACCTTCAGTTCCATTCGGGTTAGCGGTAAAGCTACTGTCTGGGGTCATCTTACTATCCCCATCACTTGGTTGATGATTTGCTCAGATTTTTTAATGGAATGATCAAAATTCTCGCTTAACAATGCCATAATTTCCAAGCAGCCATCGACATTTTTTTTCATTTCATAGTGGTCGTTTACCTCAATAAAAACCGCCGAGTCACTGCGATCAGAAGGCCCTACCCGAGTTTGAATGTAGCCACCTGGACGGCCATCGGTTATGGTTTGACGTCTGGACAACGAAACCATTTCACCTTCATTTGTACCGTCAGTCCAATCTCCCCAGACTCCTGGGGGGGCAAGGCTGGTTCCAACATGTGCTGTCTTATTGATGCCACACGCCCATATGGGCGTGTACTTCAAAAGCTCGCCGAAAGTTTTTTGCACAAAATCGGACAATCGAACCTCAGGCGGTTGTTCTAATTCTGCAACAAAACGATTTTGCTGAACAAATACGGATAACCAGCTTAATTCAAATCCAACAATACCCAACGCTGGGCTGACACTGTCAACGTTATCCTCTTCCTCAATCACCCCGTTGCTCATAAACCAATGTGGAGAAAAAATATTGGGATTGAAGTTACCGATTAAAACAACGTTAACTTTAGATTCGATAGGCTTAATACGCATTTTTGAACCTTTACTAAATGAAGAGATTCAGCCACATGAGCTTTACCAATTATAGCATTTAATAGGCAGCGCTTTGTGTTCAAAACAAAGCAGCCAGCCTAATGCCCGCTTGTTTGTTGAGCGCCTCTGAACCAATAATAATGCCTAAATCATAAGCGCTAGGCAGAAAGTAATAGTTTGGATGTGTGCTGAATAGGCGTGGTTACGTCTTGGGTATTTTGACGCTGTAAAAAATTGAATACAATACGGGGACTATCCCTAGCGTTAATCCTGTGGCAAACAATAAACCAAAAATGATGACGACTGCCATTGGTTCCCACATAATGCCACCGCCTAAATACAGGGGGATTAACCCCAATACCGTCGTCGCGGTGGTGAGTAAAATGGGCCGAAAACGTTTTACGCCCGCTTCGATAATGGCTTGATACTCGGACAACCCGCTGTCTAATTCGATTTGGATTCTGTCGATCAAAACGATGGCATTATTAATCACAATGCCAGCGAGTGAAATGATGCCCAAAAACGTCATAAAGCCAAAATAAGACTGAGCAACCAGTAGCCCAAAGCTCACACCGATTAAGGAGAGTGGAATCGTTAATAATATGATGCATGTTTTGCGCAGTGAATTAAACTGAGCAACCAACAACAATAGAATGATCATACCCGCGATGGGGAGTTTTTCTGAAATAGATTGATTGGCTTTACTTGAACCTTCAGCTTCACCTCCCAGTGCCCAACGGTAACCTGGTGGCCAGGTTGGGCTGTTTTCCTCCAGCCAAGGGGTTAATTGTTGATTAACTTTAGCGGCGGTGAAACCGGGTAGAAGTTCTGCTTGTACCGTAATCGTTTTTAATCCATCGCGCCGGGAAATAACGGCGGGCTCCATGACTAACTCGCTGCTGATCACTTGGTCAGCAGGTACGGATTGACCGGATGTTTGTGAAAACACATCTAAGGACGAGTGCTGCTGATCGACAATTAACTTGGAGACGGTGGAGCGTAACTCTATCGGGATGATTTTATCGCCTTCTCTGAATTCTGAGATGGTGATACCACTGAAGGCTGTTTGTAATGAGTTAGCCACATCTGAGTGCGTGATTTTTGCCCGGCGGGCATTACTTTCCTTGACCAATACACGAATCTTTTTAGTGTATTCACCCCAGTCATCAGACACTTGTGTCACTCCCGCGATAGTTGAGAGCTGTGCTTTGACGGCATCTGTTAACACGTACAAAGTATCCAATGATTTTCCAGATACCCGAACTTCAATCGGCACGCTGATGCTTGATCCTGTTCCCAGCAAAGATAATTTTGCGCTAACATCCGGCTGTTTTTCAAAAAAATACTGATTTAAATCCTGCATGATGGGTTGGATGATTTCAAAATTGGTTGTGTTCACGAGTGTAATGGAATAGTTAGGGCTCGCAGGTTTCGGACCATACGTTAATTTAAAGCGGGGTGCGCCAGAACCAACAAACGAGGTAAAATTGATAATGCCTTCGGGTCGATCTTTATCGACAAGCCATCGGGATTTTAGATAGTGTGCGACCTCGCTTAATATTGTTTCACTGTATTGTAAGGATGCGCCTTTTGGTAAATCGATTTCCATGGTGAAAAAGGGATCTTCTGAGGAGGGAAAAAACAGTTTAGGAACAAAACCGAGAGACCAAACGGCAACCATAAATAAGCAAAGAGTGGATAAGACTGTTTTAATGCGGTGCTTCAATAAGCTCACCAACAGTTGCCGATATCGTGTATAGAAACGTTGACCAAAAGATTTATTGGCGTGTGCCTTTACTTTGAGAAAGTAAAAACTCAATAAGGGAATCATGGTGATTGAAAGTATCCAGGAACACAATAGGGTAATGGTCACCACCGAAAAGATAGGGGCGGTATATTCACCGGTTTGAGATTCGGCTAGAAAAATGGGCAAAAAAGCAGCCGCCGTGGTTAATGAGGAGGTGAGGAGCGGGATCATGAGCTCCTTGGCTGAATCAATCGCGGCTGCTTGAGCGGGTTTCCCATTTTCCATTTGTAGCAGGATATTTTCAGACATAACGATTGAATTGTCGACTAACATACCCAGGGCAATCATGAGTGCTGCCAGAGAGACGGAATCCAGCCCTATGCCTAAATAACCCATCACCATAAAACTAAACAAAATGGCCATTGGAATGAGGCTAGACACCACTAAACCCGTACGCAGCCCCAAGGAAATCAACATCACAAGGGATACCACAATAATGGCTTGAAACAAATTGCTCATAAAATTGTTAACGGTTTTATGCACCACATCGGGTTGAAACGTGACTCGGCTGAATTCAATGCCAATGGGATATTGCTGGCTTAATGCCGTGATTTTTTTATCCACCGCCTGGCCGAGCTTAACAATGTTGCCACCTTCCCGCATTGAAATTGCAATGCCAACGGCGGGCTCGCCATTAATCAACATGCGATTGCGTGGGGGGTCAACATAGTCTCGATAAATTTGTACAAGATCCCCTAGCGGCACGACTTCATTATTGGGCAGTGCAATCAGCGTTAATTTTAAATCAGCAATCGATTCATAGTTACCGGTGGGCTCAATGGTGATTTTTTCGAACAAGGTATTGATGGTGCCACCGGGATTAATCACATTGCGCAGTGTGAGTGCGGCCACCACAGCATCGGGTGTTAGCCCGAGTGTTGTTAAGCGTGTATTATCATATTCAATAAAAATACGCTCTTGTTGTACACCATGAAGATCAACTTTAGCCACATCGGTAATGGTTAATAGTTCATTGCGAACATCGTCCACGACGCTTTTCATTTCAGCATAGGAAAATCCATCGCCTTCAATCGCATAAACAATGCCAAACACATCCCCAAATTCATCATTCACCTCGGGTACGCTTGCGCCATCAGGTAAGGCCACTTGTTGCACTTTGCGACGCAGGTTATCCCAGATAGTTCGCAAGTCTTGGTATTGGTCTTTGACATTCACATTAACAATAGAAATGCCGGTTTTTGAGATACTGGAGACAAAATCTAGCTCCGGTAACTCACGTACTTTCTCTTCGATTTTATCCGTAATCAACTGTTCAATGCGTGCGGGGCTGGCACCTGGGAATTGTGTGATGACCTGTGCAACACGAATGACAAAGCCCGGATCTTCTGACCGAGGCATGGTTTGATACGTACTAATGCCAGACAATGCAATGAATAGTAATATGAGTAGTGTGAAACGATTATGTTTGAATGCGATGGCAGTGATGTTCATGAGATTCCTGGTTGTCTTGTTTATTCAGACATTAAACGGATGGTTTGCCCATCATGAAGGTGATGGACACCCGCAGTAATCAGCCGTTCATTAACGTTTAGCCCATGCAGTACAGTCACACCTTGTAGCGAAAGATGGCCGACTTGAATGCGACGCTTTTTTGCCGTCCCCTGGTTGCTCGTATTCGGTTCTTGCGTATAAATAAAGACGTAAAACCCACCCCTATCTGACGCTATTGCATAACTGGGTATATAGATACCCGATTGATCATGTTGTTTGATCGAAAAAATAACGGTAGCAGCCATACCGGACCTTAATTGTTCGTCCACTGTGGTCAGTTGTATCGTCACGGGAAAGGTTGAACCTTCTGATTCAACGCCTACTTCAGTCACTAAACCGTGTAACGTTTTGCCTGTTAAGGCATTAACCTTAACCTTCACCGGGTCACTTGACTGGATAGACCCGATAATGGTTTCGGGGATGGCCACTTTAACTTCCATTGCGGTTGAACAATTGAGTTGAACAATTGATTTTCCGGCCGTCACGGCTTCATTAACCTGAATGTCGATTGTCACCACAATACAATCATTGGTGGGGGCTGTTAACGTTGTATAACTGAGTGACTGTTGTGCGATATTCAAGTTGGTTTTGTTTTGCTGTAATACGCTCTTGGCGCTTTCATACAGGCCTTTGGCATCATCATATTCAGTATGGGAAGCATTGCCCGTTTTTGTTAATTGACGGATACGTTTTAATTTACTGTGTGTTTTGTTCATCTCAGCTTGGGCTTGTCCGACAGCCGCAGTGGCTTTTTCTACCTCAAGTTTAAGGTCTGTTTTATCCAGTTGAGCGACTAAATCGCCCATATTTAAGGTTTGTCCAACCGTGATTGGGCGCTGGCTCAGCGTCCCACCAACACGAAAACTTAAATTGGTGTTGGATGCGGCTTTCACGAGTCCAGAGTAAGCTAACGGTAGAAATCCATCACTATCGTGTATTATTTCCGTTTTTACGGGTCGAATGGTTTGGTTTTGCTCTGGTGTTTCAGGCTGGCAAGCCGATAAGAATAGGCAAATAAATGGGAATAAGGTTAACCACTGTATTTTCATTATTTTCATTATATTGTCCATTATAAAAAATAATTTATATGGGGTTTTTGCCTGCATTTCCAAGCGCCTTTCCAGCGCTCGATAATTTAACAATTGTCTCTAGAAGCTAGTCGAAAGCAACCACTCCGTCAACCGACAGAAAACCAACAGTGGCATTGCTTGAGCGTGAATTAGGGGTGACTCGCAGTGAAATATCAGGGATACCGTCTACATTAGATATGGTGGGCGCATGATGCACCCAGGGAATATTATGGCTATATTGACTTGTTTACAGTAGATAAACGAATGCGATTTTGTGAGGCAGTTTTGGCTTCGTTGGATAAATTACTTAACCATTCCTTGACTGCCAAGTCGAAAATTTCTTGAATTTTCATGTTACGTTTTGCCGCTAAAATTTTTAACAGTGTGATCAAACGTTGATCTGCCTGAATATTTACCAATTTTTTAGGGTTTTTATTGACCATGATGATCTCATTATTGTTGATGAAACAGGATTCAGTCGTCGCCATTGCTGTGTTATGCGAATGTGTTGTATCTGGCCATGAGATGGTACGTAAATAATCGTTATTATGTCAATAAGTTTTAGTTATTATAATTTGGCGTACAGAGCCATTAACGCCTCTTTCTGTAACCATTCTACCTTTACAGGTGGCTTTATAATCACTGCCATTGACTTTATCGCCGCTTTAAATATGATGAGCCCAATGGTTTCACGAGCAAACAAGTGAATGGATTTTCACTCACAATAGGATTAACTATGAAATTAATATTAAATGTTATTGTTTTTGTCTGTATTTTATCGCCTGCGGCCGTGGGTGCTGAGGCTTATACCTCGGAGTATGTGGGCGAGACCTCTCGGCAAATCAAAAGCCTTTCTCCGGCGGATATTGAGACCTTAAAAACTGGCGGTGGATGGGGCTTGGCGAAAGTGGCGGAACTGAATGGAATGCCTGGGCCTGCACATGTTTTACAAATGCGGCATAAAATTAACCTCACGGATGAGCAAGCGCGCCAGATACAGGCATTATTCAATCAGATGAAAACGCAAGCGATACCGTTAGGGGAACGTTTAATCGAATTGGAAGCGGCGTTAAACCAGGGTTTTTCTCAGCGGACGGTGACACCAACCTCCCTTGAGCAATCGGTCGATGCCATTGCCAAGGTGCGAGCGCAGTTAAGAAGGGTACATTTGTCGGCACATTTGAAAACGCCGGAGATACTCAGCAAAGAGCAGATTCAGCGGTATAACGCATTAAGAGGATACGCCAAAGACCCCTGTGCGAATATCCCTGAAGGACATCATGCCGCGATGTGGAAAAAGCACAATGGTTGCGAATAGGCATCAACCTTAGCGAGGTTGTAACCATTGCATTTTATACCGGCGGATAACCAGGGTGAGTAAAACAGCCACTTGTATGATCACCGGTAAGGTGCTGAGCCAAGGCCAGGTTGTGCCGGGTATTGGCAGGAAGCAATAGAACATTGAGGCATCTGCGGCTTTTATAATCATCGGAAATAAAATATATAACAGTAATGTGATTAAAAAGGCCGAGGCATCGGCTCGCCCACTGTGTTTTTTGAGGTTAAAAAACAACATCAGTAAAATATCCCGTAGGACAAATAATAAGCACATAACAACCATAATATGGCCATTGCCGTCCCAAAGATAGGTTTCTGAAAAGACCAGCAGCGCGGTCAAACATAAAACAACGTAACTCACAAACCACAGCGGGATGTGCAGTGACATGGCAATAAAACGGCGCTCGGATGCGGCGATCAATAAGCGGCGTAAAACCGCCGTGCTATTGTCGCTGATATAAATCGCCATCCAGGTTAAGACAATGGCAATCGTAAACAGCAGCACATAAGCGCTTGACCCAAATACGTTGAAAGAGGGGCCCAGGTCGAAGCTGATGAAGCCTGGCCAATACATGAGTTGGAATAAGCTAAAGGCAAGCCAGACGATGCCGCTGTTTTCATATTGTAGCGCTTGGCGCATGAGGCGGTAGGCCCCCAGAACGGCCCAAAAAAGTAAGGCCAAGCTACTCCAAAGGAAAAAACTCATGCGATCAATTGGGTAAGCATACCAGTTGATGGGGTAGAGGTTGGATCGGGTGAAGAGGCTGAATGTCATTAATAATACAAACAATCCCATGAGTAGATTGAGTGCGTTGGCTTGGCGGCTATTGGCGTTTTCATTTTTACGCACAACCAGTAAAGTATTGAGTAATCCAAAGGTGACACTGAACGCAGCAATGACAATCAGGAGTAGGGTGGATTTAATCAGTTCGGCTGCTGCGACATCCCTGGCTGAGGAGAATACATAACAGAGCAATAAGATCGACCCGCTCACCCAGGGGTAAAAACTGCCACCGACCAACTTCCCCCAAGTCATTTGCCAAGCACCCATGGATGACATTCGCTGGAAATCCCAGGTGTGCTGGCTCACTTCATCCATCATGGTATCGCTGGCGGCACGGCTGCCCCAAAAAATCATCACGATTAAAAAGGTGATTGAGGTATTCATGGCCATCTCTCGGCCCAGGTATTCATGGTTGTTTAAATAAAACAAGTAGGTCAGTGCACTGATGGCAAATGGCATAATCAGTTGTCGAAAAGGCGTCGCATCTAACAACAGATTGCGTTTAAGTTCTGGATTCATTCGCTTACCTATTCATGCTTTGAAGATAGCTTTGTTGCATGGAATGTTTGCTTTTATAAAATTCAACAATGGGGAAACCCGCTTCGACCAGGCTTTGTAATAAGGCTTGGATGTGTGCGTCATCGGTTGGCAGTGTCACTTGAATATGTTGGTCTTGCCGCTGTATGTCCGTGCAATCGGTTTGCTCCGAGAGAAACTGTAAAATGCCATCGAGGTTTTCAGTGGCTTTGATCACCAGTGGGGTCAAGGGCTCTGCAAATGTTTGAATATCTTGCATGTGCTCGACAATACGGCCATCGCGAATGATTAACATCTCATCGCTGTATTCTTCTAGCTCTGCGAGGATGTGAGAGGACACGAGCAGAGTCATGCCTTGGGCTTTGAGCTGACACATCAATTCAGACAGTTCTTGCCGGGCTTCAGGATCTAAACCCGAGGCGGGTTCATCTAAAATCAACACACGGGGTTGGTGGATGATCGCTTGCGCAATACCCAGGCGTTGGCGCAGGCCACGAGATAATTGCTCCGCGCGTTTGCTGCGATGTGGGTGTAAATTCAAGTGGGTTAATGCCCACTCGATGGCCTCGGCTTGTTTGCTGCTGGCAATGCCATACGCACTGGCCATATATTGTAGAGATTGATGCACGGTGAGGCGGTCATACAGGCCAAAAAAATCAGCCAGATAAGCGATTTTTTTATGGCTGATGCGGGGGTAAACGTGCACATTCAGTGCATCCACATGCACGCTGCCAGAAAATGGTTTTTCCAACGCGGCAATGCAACGCAGTAAGGTGGTTTTGCCGGCACCATTTGGCCCAACCAAGGCGCAGATACGCTGTTCTTCGAGGTGAAAACACAATTGGTGTAAGGCTCTTTTACCGGGGTATTCAAAGACCAAGTCTTTGACTGTAATCATATGGTTTTCTCGCACACGGGTTTCGGCATTTTATAGCATGAAACCTCTGAAAGCCGTAGAATTTTTTTACCCTGCATTTCCTGCTTGAAATATAGCGGGGGCTCACGTAGTATCCGCGTTCACCGAACGTGTCTAGACACGTGTCAAGTTCTACGCAAAGTCTCACGTAGTCTGTGCGTTCACCGAATTCAGGTGTTTACCTCCTTGCTTTATCCCTGCGGTTTGTGCCGTTTGGAAAGCTATGGAAACCATAGGGAGTTTTGTCCATGCGGCATTATGAAATTGTATTTTTAGTTCACCCAGACCAAAGTGAACAAGTTGGATCCATGGTCGATAAATATCGCACGACCATTGAAACACGAGGCGGCATCATTCACCGCTTAGAAGATTGGGGCCGTCGTCAATTGGCTTATCCAATCAATAAAATCCACAAAGCACACTATATCTTACTGAATATAGAGTGTGACTTAGATGCATTAGATGAAATCAAAACCATGTTTCGCTTCAATGATGCGGTTATTCGTAATTTGGTCATCAAAAAGAAACGCGCTGTCACGGTCGCTTCTCCCATGATGAGTGAATCGGATGATCGAAAAGGGCGTGATTCCAATAACTCCGCGCCTGCAAGCCCGCCACCGGCAAGCCCTCCACCGGCAAGCCCTCCACCGGCAAGCCCTGCACCAGCGGCAAGCACAGAAACCACCGAAACAAAAGACGCGAAAGACGCATAAAGGATGACTCATGGCTAGATTTTTTCGACGTAAGAAATTTTGTCGGTTTACGGCAGAAGGCATTAAAGAAATTGATTATAAGGATTTATCCTTGTTGTCTGGCTACGTGACTGAAACGGGCAAAATTGTACCGAGTCGCATTACCGGAACAAAAGCAAAATATCAGCGCCAATTGTCGACCTGTGTTAAGCAAGCCCGGTTTTTGGCATTGTTGCCATTTTCGGATGCACACAAATAGCCAACCATGCGCAAGCATGATATTGACAATGAAATAGGTGAAAACTAATGGAAGTGATTTTACTTCAAAAAGTGCACAATCTTGGCGATTTGGGCGATTTAGTGACGGTTAAAGCCGGTTTCGCAAGAAACTACTTAGTCCCACAAGGGTTTGCAACCCGTGCCACGAAAGTGAATATTGAAAGCTTTGAAAAGCGTAAAGCAGAGTTAAAGAAACAAGCCGTCGAACAACTAACAACAGCAGAAGTGAAAAAAGCACAACTGTTGAAGTTGGATGTATCACTTGCTCGAAGAGCCGGTGATGAAGGTAAATTATTTGGTTCTGTTGGCGCGAACGATATTGCCATCGCCATTACTGAGGCGGGCGTTAACGTACAAAGAAAAGATATCCGTTTACCGGATGGCCCTTTACGTAGCCTGGGCGAGCATACGGTTGTGATTCACTTGCACAGTGATGTTAACGCCAATGTGATATTGAATGTAGAGGCTGCTGAATAGGCACATTTTATATCCTCATAAAAGGCGTGGTTCAATGTAACATTGGCCACGCCTTTTGTGTTTTAAATTAAGCCAATTTCCTCCCGCATTTGGATTTGACGTTATGGACGAATCGCCCCCCCCTGATTATTACGACGATATGCCCGCGCACATGAGCGGCCCCACTGACCAAGCCACCGAAGCCTTAAGCATTCCACCGCATTCCGTTCAAGCAGAACAATCGGTGGTGGGTGGTTTAATGCTGGATAATACGGTATGGGATCAAGTCGCCGACTTATTAATTGAGTCTGATTTTTACCGGAAAGAACACCGGCTGATTTTTGCGGCCATTCGGGATCTGGCAGAAGATACTCACCCGTTTGATGTCATCACCCTCTCTGAAAAATTGGGTGAAACGGGCTCATTAGAGGATGTTGGTGGCCTGGCTTATCTGGGCTTAATGGCGAAGGAAACCCCCAGCGCAGCCAATATTAAAGCGTATGCTGAAATCGTGCGGGAACGCTCGATTATGCGGCAATTGATTCAAGTCGGGAATGGCATCGCGGGGCAAGCATTTCAAGCCGAAGGCCGCACCAGCGCCGAACTGTTAGACGAAGCTGAGCGGCAAGTTTTTCAAATCGCGGAACAGCGCGCAAAAGGCCAACAAGGTTTTCAAAACATTAAATCGGTGATGGTGAAAGTCCTTGAGAAAATTGAGGAGTTGCACACGAGTGATGCCAGCATCACAGGGTACGCAACGGGGTTTACCGATTTTGATGAAATGACCTCGGGTTTGCAACCGTCGGATTTAATCATCATCGCTGGGCGGCCATCCATGGGGAAAACCACGTTTGCAATGAACATTGCGGAAAACATCGCGGTCGCCGTGAAAAAACCGACGGCGATTTTCAGTATGGAAATGCCGGCTGAGCAATTGGCCATGCGGATATTGGCTTCCTTGGGGCGAATTGATTTAACCAATGTGCGCTCTGGTAGCTTGGCAGATGATGAATGGCCACGAATTACGTCCACCATTGGCATTTTATCCGAAGCGCCCTTATTTATTGATGACACCCCTGCATTATCCCCGATTGAATTGCGTGCCAGAGCAAGGCGCTTGAAGCGTGAACAAGGGGATTTAGGTTTGATTGTGATTGATTACCTACAGTTGATGCAAGGCTCGGGCAAAGGCAATGAAAACCGCACCGCAGAGATTTCAGAGATTTCACGTTCTTTAAAAGGTTTGGCCAAAGAGCTGAATGTACCGGTTATTGCGCTTTCCCAGCTCAACCGGAACTTAGAGCAACGCCCGAATAAACGCCCGGTGATGTCGGACTTGCGGGAATCGGGCAGTATTGAGCAGGATGCGGATTTGATTGCGTTTATTTATCGGGATGAAGTGTACAACGATGAAAGCCCAGACAAAGGCACGGCGGAAATTATTATCGGCAAACAACGAAACGGGCCTATCGGCACCGTGCGTTTAACCTTTTTTGGGCGTTACACTAAGTTTGATAATTTTGCGCCCGATGTGTATGAATTGAACGATTGATCACGCCCCACTTGTCTCACACAATATTTAGCATGTAGCCTAAAATTAGCATGTGGCCTAAAATTAGGCAGGCAAGTTATAGAGGATATTAGTGAATACCTTACCTTTGAGCAATCCATTTCGTCCTGGTGCAGGCCATATGCCGCCATACCTAGCAGGCAGGGAGAATGAAAAAGAAGAATTTGCACGGCTGCTTAAGCAATCCACGATTCTTGAGAACCTTGTTTTAACTGGTTTGAGGGGGGTGGGAAAAACGGTACTGTTGGATGTTTTTAAGCCAATGGCTCAGGCCGAAGGATGGTTGTGGATAGGCACAGATTTGTCTGAATCCGCCAGTTTGAACGAGGCGAATATTTGTACTCGTTTATTAACTGATTTATCTGTTTTGACCTCTTCTATTGTCATTAACCAACAAGCGCATAGAGGAATAGGCTTTACGCCAGCAACTGAAATCCAGGAACAAAAACTTAGCTTTCAAACGCTCTTTAACCTGTTTGAGAGCACCCCTGGGCTGCCTGAAGACAAGCTAAAGTATGTGCTTGAATTTGTTTGGTCAATATTAAAAGGAATTCCAAAATTTAATGGGATAGTTTTTGCTTATGATGAAGCCCAAAATTTGGCAGATCATACTGATCGGGATCAATTCCCTCTTTCGCTTTTGCTGAATACATTTCAGTCTATTCAGAGGAAGGAGATTCCTTTCATGTTAGCGTTAACTGGATTGCCCACTCTGTTCCCTAAGCTAGTAGAGGCGCGAACATACGCTGAGAGAATGTTTCGAGTGATTTTTCTAAATAAACTTAGCGCTGGCGCTGTTAAGGAAGCGATACAAAAACCACTAGAGAGCTACACGCTATCGTTAACGGATGAGTCCATTAATCAAATAGTTGAGTTATCAGGGGGTTATCCATATTTTGTGCAATTCATCTGTCGGGAAGTATACGATTTATTTATTCTAAAAATGAGTACCGGTACGCAACCATCAGTGCCCACCAGTGAAATTGTCCAAAAGCTAGATTCTGATTTTTTTGCGGGGCGTTGGGCTAGAGCGACGGATAGGCAACGCGAGCTACTAGCGGTTATAGCCACATTAGATTGCTCCGATGTAGAGTTTTCTGTGCAAGAGGTGGTTTCAAAGTCAAAGGAAATCTTAGAAAAACCGTTTAGTAGTAGCCACATCAATCAAATGCTATCCACCCTATCTGGCGCTGGGCTCGTTTATAAAAATAGGTATGGAAAGTACTCTTTTGCAGTGCCTCTATTGGGCGCATTTATTAAAAGACAGAAAATTTCCGGTGTAATTTAGGCAACATAGTCTTTTGTCAGTCAGTCAGTCTGAGCCAAAGCGCCACTGCATCACGATACGCATTTAAGGCCTGTGCGCAGTCCGTTTTCAAAAAACGGTATTGATAATAAGCGGCCACCACGGCCAATAACTGGGGTTTGGCCGGAACGCCCGCGATGTGTTGTGCTCTGTTGACGCATTGACGAATGGTTTCTCCCGGTTGTTGTTGAATGTGGTAGTGAGTCAGGGCTTTGAGCACCTCATCAATCGGTTGTGATGCGGTGTTTTGTTGGGCGCGCTGTCGGCGTGTGATGGTGACACCATGAAAGTACCGGTAGAGTAACCAGATTAACGGGGCTAGCAAGCCTAATAACCACAGGTTCTGGGTTTCTGAGCTTTCCTGCATGCGCCATTGTTCGATTTCGGACCACATCCAAGACCACACATCATGTAGCAGGCCAAATAGGCTGCCACCGGTATCTTCAAGCGCTGCCCAATCTGGCGGTGTATTGTCAACATCAATCCAATGGCCATCAATGTAGGCGAGTGCCCAGGCATGTGCATGGTTTTGTCGTACCACATAAAAATCTTCTCGGTCACTGTATTCATGTACCCCATAACCAGAGGCATAACGGCTTGGGATGCCCAGTTGGCGTAAAATTAACACGGTGGATGAGGCAAAGTATTCACAATGCCCGCGTTTGGTTCGGGCTAAAAAATCGATTAAGGGTAAATGCTCCTGTCCATTCGCAAGGTTCAATGTGTATACAAATTCTTGCTCAAAAATTTTTCTCAGTGCTTGGATTTGTGCAGTGTGTGATAAACCCTTTAAGTGATACTGCTGTGTGAAGGCGTGTAATGTTTTTCGGTAGCGATATGGCACGCTTAAATCATCTGCATCGGGTCGGTAGCCGGTTTCTGAGAGGGGGTCGTAAGCGACATCAAAGAAAACGTGATCAGGCCCTTGTTTGACTTTTACCGCGCCCAGTGAGTTGCGGGCGATAAATTCGGCGGGTAAGTTAAAAACAGCTTGTGTGCCCATGGGCAGCGGTAAAATACCGGCGCCATTATCCAGCGCCATTAAAATTTTTAAGCGTTCAGGCGCGGTGTCCAATAAGGTGTCATTGGGTGGCGTGATTGCCAGAAATCCTGAGGCTTTGGCTGACCAAGCATGGCCACTAAAACGGGTGTAACTGGCATTGCGTAGGAGGGCAGGGGGAGCCTTACCGTCTTCTGTTTTGACTCTGAACAGAATTTTTTCCGATAGTTTCAGGTTGCCAATAAAACCGAGCGCGGTGGTGCGGTGATAAGGGTCGGTTTTGCCTTTTAAAAAATATAAGTACCATTGCGGAATATTGTCTTCAACGTAGATTTGCAAGGCCACGATTTGTTGGTGTGTTGTGTAACTGCCAAGTAACAATAAGGGCATCAACAGTGCCCAGGTTAAGGCGGAAAATCGGGGGTTGCGGCAAGCCCAAAAAAACCACCCGCATAAGAGCGATAAAGCACTGAAAAACAGTGCGGGTAAGATATTCCCCGTACTGGCAGAGACAATGCACAAGATAAACAAAGCGTAACTCATATCCAGGGTTTTTTTGCTGCTACTGTGTTTGCGCATGTGCAGGGATAAAGCTGTGACGGGGAGGGTTTTAAATGGGCTGTATTTTTGTAAAGCCAGCAAGGGAAACCAGATGATCGGCAACCACTCGGTCACCAGAAACACCGCTTCAGAGGCCACGTAGTTGAATGCGGCATATACAACGAAAGCGATAAAAATTAAGCTAGAGAAGTCCACCAAGCGGTAAACCTGGGTTAAGGTAACTTGTGCATGCCAACGGAAATAGGTAGAAAACTCATATAATACCAGGCATAACAAAGCTAAAAACCAATGCCCGCTCTGCCAGCCCCACAACAAAAAAGCGCCACCGAGTAAACCTGGGGGAAGCGGTCGGTTAGTCATGATGCATGCCTACGTTTGTTTCGTCTGGCGAAAATGCAGGCTTTTGCGTCGGCTTAAATGCCAAAATCCATAGGCAGATAACGTCGAGCCTTTGCCACTGTCTCCGACCCCGCTCCAGGGTAAACCCGGGTCTAAAAAATCGCACCGATTTTGGTAAATCGTACCGGCATTAATCTGTGTGCTTAAGGCTTCGGCGCGATCACGCTGTGTTGTCCACAGTGAGGCGGTTAAACCGAATGGCGAGTCATTCATGCAGTGTATGGCTTGCTCGTCCGTCTCTACTTTGTGCACAGGAATCACCGGCCCAAAGGTTTCTGTTTGCATGATGTCGCATGTTTGTGGCACGTTAACGAGTAAGGTCGGTGGATAAAAGAAGCCTTTGTCTGGTAGGGTCGTGGCTGTGGACAGTAAGCTGGCACCGGATTGAATGGCCCCTTGCACGTGTTGATCAACCGCAGCCATACCTTGCTGTGAAGCCAATGGCCCGAGTGTTGTGTCAGGCTTTTGTGGATCCCCCATGCAGGGTATTTTATGCTGGGTTTTTAGGCGGTCAATGACTTCATCGTAGACCTTGGCATGAACATAAACGCGCTCAATCGCGCAGCAAGATTGCCCGGCGTTATAACACGCGCCATCCACAATATTTGGAATGGTGAAAGCCAAATCTGCATCCGCAGCAATATAGGCGGGGTCATTCCCACCTAACTCTAAACCAATATCAATGAACCGATGTTGGCCCACTGCTTGATACAGGCTTCGACCACCGGAGACCGAACCGGTAAAGGCGACATATTGAATGCGTGTGTGTTTGATCAATTGCTGTGTTTGTGTGTGATCGATGAGTAAATGCAGCACCAGATTCGGTATGGGTAAGGTCGCAAAAGCGCGTTCAAAATGTTGCCCACACAACGGGGTTTTTGCGCTGTGTTTCAATAGGACGTTGTTACCGCAGAGTAACGCAGGCACAACCACGTTAACCGCAATCAGTAATGGATAGTTCCAGGCCGCAATATTCAGTACAGTTCCGAGTGGTACGTGCTCGATACGGCGATGCAAACCGGCTTGCTCGGGCAAAACGGTTGCGGCTAAACTGGATTCGGCAATATCACACAGATAATACGCGCGGCTCAATAGACCGTCGACTTCATTCAGGGCTTCGGTAATGGGCTTGCCCATTTGTTGGGTGATGTCCAAAGCGATCTGGGTTTTATGTTGGCTAAAATAAGCCACGCATGTTCTGACGGCGTGTACTCGGTCTTGAATTGGTGTGTTTGACCATGGCTTAAACGCGTTTTGACCACAGGTGATTTTGTCATTCACGCTCGTATCGGATTCGGTGGCGAGGGTGATTACGTTGCTTTGATCATAAGGGTTGGTGACGGTCAATTTCATGAGATTACGTGTTATCGGCTATTTGTTGAATGCTGTCATCGATGATGGTCGTGATTTGATCGCGTTGTGTGGCTCGGGAGCCTTCTGTTTTGTGTTGCTCGTGCATGTCGGCAAAACGCACCTGGATATGATTAATGGCATCTCGCTGTTGCTCGGTGGCATCGTTAACGGTGTCGTTTGCGGTTTTGACCAGGTTGATATCCCCCACAATTTCTGCAAATGAGATACACGCATTTTCAATGAATTCTTCACAGCTCAAGGTTTTTTCACTGCTGTCTTGCATGACTTCTGTTGCATGCTGAACATCGGTGCCAATTTGTTCGATAAAGTGCACAATTTCACCGGTGGATTGTTGCGTTCGTTTGGCCAGATTACGGACTTCTTCTGCGACCACAGAAAAACCGCGCCCTTGTTCACCTGCGCGTGCCGCTTCAATCGCTGCATTTAACGCGAGTAGATTGGTTTGCTCGGCTACATTTTTAATCACATCTAACACCAGGCTAATGTTGCCGGCATCTTGCCCCAGTTGGTTGATTGACGCTGTGGCTTCTGCCACCCCGGCCGATAACGCGGCGACAGAACCCATTGCATCGGTGATGATGGTTTTGCCTTGGTTGGTGTGATTGTCCGCCATTTCGATATAAGAGGTGATCGCAACGGTTGAGTCAGTGGCTTGTGCGGTTGCGTCTCCGAGTTGCGCCAAGTCGCTTTGTACGTCTTGTTCATCTTGATTTTGTTTGGTGATGCGTAGATCGGCCTGTTGTGCCAGTTGTTGTATGCCGGTGCGGGCGGTGCTTAATTGGCCCGATAGGCTCTGTGTGTTTTCGCGTAGATCCCACAGTTTTGACTGTAATGCTTGGCATTGTGTGCTGATGGTTTCTGCGTCTGTGCTCGCGACATTGGCGGTGCTGGCTTGGAATGTGCCTGTATCGAGTTGCAAGCGGATGGCTTGTTTGAGTTCGGAGAGGGTGTCGATAAGGCGTGAGGCAATTAATATAATCAGGTAG
>Ga0256847_1000319_pt1 | contig 32120 bp, 26 predicted proteins | sample TeddybearmetaG_FD_189099 | JGI IMG/M metagenome (GOLD analysis project Ga0256847, IMG submission 189099) | Hydrothermal vent microbial communities from East Pacific Rise, Pacific Ocean - Teddybear | ecosystem: Environmental > Aquatic > Marine > Hydrothermal vents | place: Pacific Ocean: East...
ACAGTCCCATCACGACAAGGAAAATGCCGAACACTTGTTGTAGTTTTTCAGTGGAAACGCGCTGAGCGATCGCGCTACCTGCAAAACTACCAACAATGCCAAAAGCAGTTACCAAGAGGATGATGTTCACATCAATTTCAACGCCGTTGGCATGCAGGACGCTAGCGTATTTCGCAAATCCAACGAGAGACTTCATCGCGATGATGATCAAGCTCGTCGCGACTGCACGATGCATATTTAAACCGCCGAGTAACACTAGCGCCGGAACCACTAAAAAGCCGCCACCAACGCCAACAAACCCAGTCACCGCGCCGACAACCAAACCATCCATCGCGATATGCCCACGTGAGCGGATGCGCCCAGTACTATTTTCCAGGTCGAGGGGGCGAAGCATTAAAAACGCTGCGGCTATCATGACGATGGCGAACACTGTCAATTGGAAGAGACCGCTGACATAAGTGGCAGACCAAGCACCAAAGTAGGTGCCCATCATGCCGGGAATGCCGAAGAGCCAGACATTGCGCCAATCGATTTCGCGGCGGCGAATGTAGGGGATACTACCAACTATCGCGATGATGCCAACGATCGCAAGCGAGCTCGCAATCGCCAATTTTTCATCCTGACCTACCAGGTAGACCAATACGGGTACTGTCAATATAGAACCACCGGAACCTAACAATCCGAGGCTCAATCCGATAGCCAGTGCACCCGGCCACGCAAGTAGGGTGACCATCTACCTGGCTCGTACCGGGATTTTGAAATAGTGCATACCATTGTTTTCGGCAGGCGGCATCGCGGCACCGCGCATGTTGAACTGTACCGCAGGGAGCAGGAGTTGTGGTGTACTGAGTTTACTGTCGCGGCACTCTCGATTTTTAACAAATTGCTCTTCATCGATGCCTTCATGTACGAAGATGTTGTTTGTTTGCTCGTCTGCAACCGTCGTTTCGAATCGAAATTCCCTTCGAGTCTCTGTTCCGTAGTCGTGGCACATGTACAACTTGGTGTCGGGGACGAGCGCGAAGATGCGCTGAATTGAGTGATAAAGTGTTCGAGCGTCGCCGCCCGGGAAATCTGCACGAGCCGTCCCGTAATCGGGCATGAAGAGTGTGTCACCGACGAACGCAGCTCCTTTAAAGAGGTAGCTGATGCAGGCGGGTGTATGTCCTGGGGTATGGATAACAGACACGGGAAGTTTACCGACGGCAAAGATTTCACCGTCGCTAAACAACCTGTCGAACTGGCTCCCGTCACGTTTAAAACCGGCCTCAGCATTAAAGGTCCTGGCAAACAAATTCTGAACGGCGACCAGGTGTTCCCCAATGCCGACCCGACCGCCAACGCGTTTCTTAAGGTAGCTAGCAGCGGATAGATGATCCGCGTGCACGTGGGTTTCTAGAATCCACTCAACCAACAATTTCTCTCGCTCGACGTAGTCAATGATTTGATCGGCGGAACCCGTGGACGTGTGACCCGAACTCGGCTCATAGTCCAGCACGGGATCGATGATCGCAGCGTTGTTGGACGCCGGATCGGAAACGACGTAGCTGTACGTAAATGTTGATGCGTCAAAAAATGCTTCTATTTTGGGGTGCATATTGTTGCTACTCTCATCTCTGCTTAGAGGGACTTCTTACAGAAGTACCAGTCAACGCATTCGTAGCCTTCTGAGAGTCGGGCTTCGGCTGCATCAGCAGTCGCGGGCGGCGGCACGATGACTTGGTCGCCTGGCTGCCAGCCTTCTGGCGTTGCAATGCGGTGCTCATCACTTGTTTGAAGCGCTGAGACGAGACGGACGAATTCGTCGATAGAACGACCGTTGCTCATAGGGTAGTACACCATTGCTCGTAGCATGCCTTTAGGGTCGATGATGAAGGTCGCTCGAACCGCAGATGTGTCACTCGCGCCAGGCTGTACCATCCCATAGGCACCTGCTACAGCCATTGATAGGTCTGCGATGATGGGAAACGGGATATCTACGTTAAAGTTTTGCTTGATATTTCTGACCCATGCCAAATGTGCGTAGTGGCTATCTATGCTCAACCCGAGCAGTTCAGTATCAAGCGCTTGAAAGTCAGCGTATCGATTAGCGAAGGCAAGGAACTCAGTGGTGCAAACTGGCGTAAAGTCCGCTGGGTGAGAAAACAACACCAGCCATTTACCTTTGTAGTCCGCGAGGCAGCGCTGGCCATGCGTTGTTATCGCATCGAATTCAGGGGCAGGTTCATTGAGCCTCGGCATTGCTGTGACCGCTTTTTGTTCTAAGTCTTGCATGAGTTAATCTCCGTAGTTGAGAGGGAGTGACCCCATTCCTATGTCACCTTTAGTGTCTATTACGCAAAACTCGTGCCAAGTAATTATTTCCTTATATATCAATGGAGTAGTTGGGCTGGGGCTTTTTTTTATCGCCAAGGAGTGATATAAATGGCACTCTGCTCATGCCTAACTGACGGAAATGACACCCATGAATGCCGCACCCAATACCGTCGAGCTCCTCAATTGTCTGCCGCGACCGGCGATCCTCTTAAGCAAGGACTATCGAATTCTAGCTGCCAACGAAAAATATCGTCAGTTGTATGGATTTTCAGACCAACCGAAGCAACATAAGTGTTATGAGGTCTCCCACCAAAACACGGTACCGTGTGATATGGCTGGTGAGGCGTGTCCGTTGAAGCGGAGTCTGGAAACAGGGGAGAACAGCCAGGTCTTACACATTCACCACACACCGCGTGGTCAGGAGTATGTCAACGTTGAGTTGTGGCCGGTTAAAGACCAGAAAACTGGAGTGGTAGAATACTTTATAGAGCAGATGCACCCGTCAGAGGCTGCCTCGACGATATCCGCACCAGATCGCATGGTAGGTCGTTCAAAGCGTTTCCAGGAGATGCTTGATTTGGTAGAGCGCGTCGCTCGTAGCACGACCAACGTTTTGTTACTCGGAGAGTCGGGAACCGGTAAAGATATGGTAGCACAGACATTGCACCGACTGAGTGAACGGAATGACCAACCGTTTGTACCTGTGGAATGCACCGGACTTCCAGACACCTTGTTTGAAAGCGAACTATTCGGTTACGTCAAAGGCGCGTTTACTGGGGCTTCGGCGAACAAGACCGGTCTAGTTGCAGCGGCGGAGAATGGCACATTGTTTCTTGATGAAATTGGCGACATTCCAATGGCCGATCAGGTGAAATTGCTGCGTTTACTTGAAACACGTCGCTATAGACAAGTCGGCAGTAATGAGTGGGTGGAAGCAGACTTTCGGTTGGTTTGCGCAACTAACAAAGACTTAGAGGCCATGTTGGAGGAAGGCACGTTTCGAGAAGACCTATTTTATCGCTTGAACGTTTTTGAAATAGAGTTACCCCCGCTTCGAGAACGCATTGATGACCTGGATTTGCTGATTGAAACAATCATCCAAGGACTTGGAGCCCCGGATGTTGTTTTTGCAGAAGATACGCTCACCTGCCTACGAAGCTATCCTTTCCCAGGCAATATCCGTGAATTACGCAACATCGTTGAACGCTCGGTCTTGCTAGCGGATGATAGGGTCGTCCACTTGAACCATCTGCCAAAGCAGTTTCGGAATCAAACTGGTAGTCCGACCGCTCTTCCGAACGAAATCGTCACACTGGAAGAAGTAGAACATCGGTATCTTCAGAAAGTCCTTGGCCATCACAGAGGAGATCGGAAGGAACTTGCTGAGAAATTAGGCATCAGCTCGCGCGTCTTATATCGAAAGTTAGCAGAGATGAGAAAAAAGCTTAGATCACTACTGTCCGTTTAATTGTTGAATAAATTCAGTTGGTTAGAATCCATGTCATCCTCCAGAATCTACTTGGTATTGAAAAAGTTCTTGTTTAAAGGGATTTCCTCGAAAAGGGTGACTGAAAATACCTGTAACAAAGTGTAGAGCGAAGCATCCAGGTTGAGCCGCTTTTTGATGATGGCTACCAGCACGTACACCGACACGGTGCAGATGATGAGGGTAGCTCTTTTGACTGTAGAACCCCAACAGAGCCACTGTCTGATCGCAAATAATCCCTTGCGCCCGGTTGCTCGGCGCCGAATAGATTCTTCGCAAGTCGGAATTCGATTTAGCGCGAGTACCAAAAAACGCGCCGGCGTCGTGAAGTGTGAAGAGCCGCTCGAAATTGAGATAAGCGCGGTCCAATATATAGATCGCTGTGGGTTCCGGAATCATCAGATCGAGCACGTTGACATCGCGCACCTTGCCGTCGGAAATGTGTATAAAGCTTGGGATATTGCCACGCAGGTCCAACAGCGTGTGCATCTTCACCGCCGCCTTGGTACTGCGAAATGGCGCCCATGGAAACAGTGACAGACAGAGATTTGTCGTGGTGGAGTCCAACGCATAAACAGTGTTTGCCAGGTCCAGCCCAAGCTCCTCTTCGGCACAGAGCTTTCGAGCTTCTGTGATCAGCCGTTGTGCAAACTCGGCGTAGATTCGCCAGTCTCTTCGTTCGTTGGCATCTGCCAGGGTAGAGCGCCTTGTTGGCGAACCAATGCCCATGTGGTTCAACTTGGCCGATTGCGTGGATTCGATATCGCGCAGGCTCTCCCTGTAGATCAACTGTGCAAACGCCAGAGTACGAAAATGTTCGGCGCAAGGCAGCGTACGAACACGATGATCCTCATCGTGCCGGGAGACGATTCGGTGAAAGGTTTTCCACGGCAGATAGTCCATGATCTGTGCAAACAGCGTCTTTCCGGTATACATCGAATCGTCTCGGCAACAAGGGTCTGCCGAGAGGATACTTTGCCTGATTTGCGTTCAAGTCGGGGATACCCTAAATTTGCTGTAACTTGTTGTGATCATTGGTAAAATGCCGTCGTATCAAAGTCTTAACCGGACAGTGGTGAAAAAAAGTGTTTCTGAAGTGCTCCGTTTTGTGTTTCTAAACAGCCGTTCGCAATTGCCCCATCATTCGGACAATGCGGTTAGGGATAGGTTTTGGCGCACGCATTTAAAGCGTGCCAAAGTGCGGTATCGGGGACCGAATATGGCACGCCATACCTTCATCAGTCAGTTGCTTACAGCGGGTATTGCGAAGGAGTGGATCATGCGTCAAGTGGGGTATTCGGGTACCAAGATGATCGATGATCATTATGGCAAATGGTTGTCGGAAGAGGCTTGTGGGCTGTGGGACATTGTGTCAAAAAAATTGACGATCGCTGACACATTTGTTCGCCCTGAAGCGCGTTTGGTTCCACCACGGTCCCAAGACAAATCAAATAACTCACTTTATATAGTTAAATCAAAAGTTACGTGGCGGAGAGGGAGGGATTGACTCGGGCCATCCCTGGCCCTTGGGTTTCACCCGACGGCATAGCCGTCGTCCAAATCGGCAATCCTGCCGATTAGTCGAACCGGAGGGTTCTCATTGAATCTCCTTCACCTCAAAAAAAAGAACCCTGATGGGCTCATATTTTTTGGCGGTGGTTGTAGTCTTGAGCTAAAGCTCCTCAAACAATATCCCTCTTTTACTGGGAAAATACAGGGAATTCCCTTTGTTTTCTCTTTTCCATGATATCGATTCAGATTATTTCCGTATTTTTTCAATGGGTTATGTGCAATTTCCCTAAATTCAAAAGCTGGGAAACACTAGAGTGAAACAGGGAATAATAATTCCCTGCTATAGCTGAGGACTGCAATTTCGCCAATTTTGGCCAGCTAATTCGTAACTACAAATCTGTGGGGCAGCGACTGACGTTACCACCTTAGCTAAACTGGTCGAGAAAATGACTGTTAATCATTGGATCGCTGGTTCGAGCCCAGCAGGCGGAGCCACTCTCTAATACCTTTCCCCGTAAGTAGACACTAACCCAGCACAGCTCTGGGTAACACGTGCATGATTTGGTTTGAAGAAGCGAAAGTTTGTTGCCTTCATGTTGATTCTGAATCACGACCGCACTGCAGGTTCGAGCAAAGCTAAGCTCATTGTTGAGAAGCGGGTTTTTCAACAGGCTCCACCCGAACGCGGCCGCTCGACTTATACTGTCGTGGCCGTCTCAAATGTGCCCTATATAGTCATTTGGTCCTACTCTCAGTGATACTGGACACAGCTGGCAGGTACTGCCAGCGAGAGGAGGACATGCACCCGTAGGCTACGAATAATTGTGCCCGAACACTAGATGTTCACCGCTTTGGCTTCGAGTCTACAGGTGCGCTTGCGCTCACTAACGAATACTCAGGGTTTGCCGTCGCACCGGCTCATCTATATTGCCTTCGCAAAGCTCAAGCTCGCATGTCCTATTGCGTAATCTACTACTTTGGGAGTGAGATATGAACCCACAGCTTTCTCAGTTCTCAGCAATTATTGGCATTGACTGGGCGGATACAAAACACGACATTTGTGTTCAGGCGAGCAACGCTGATACGCGAGAATTTTCCCGGATTCAGCACAAGGTGGACAAAATCCATGAGTGGGCGCAGTCGATGTATCACGTTATGGCGGTCCAATCGCCGTGGCCGTGGAGCTCGACAAAGGTCCATTTGTATCTGCATTGCAGAAGTACAATTTCTTTGTGATCTATCCGATCAATCCAACTACCCTGGCAAAGTATAGAGAAGCCTTCAATCCGAGTGGTGCCAAAGACGATCCAACAGATGCCGAATTGGCATTGGACATCTTAGGCAGCCATCCGGAACACTTTACGTCGTTGAACCCACAAAGTGTCGAGATGCGTACGTTGATGACCTTGGTTGAGCAACGCAGAAGACTCATGAACGATCGCATACGGGTCACTAATCGTCTGAGAAGCGCCTTAAAACAGTACTATCCGCAGATATTGGACTGGTTTGACCGCATCGACACGCAGCTGTTCTGTGACTTCGTCAAGCAGTGGCCGACACTTGTTCAAGTAAAACGAGCTCGCCGAACCACGTTGGAAACGTTCTTTCGCAACCACAACATGTATCGCAAAGAGGGACTGGAACGACGTGTCGAGGGGATTAAATCTGCCACTCACCTCACTCAAGATGAGGCTGTGATCGTTCCTTACCGGCTCCAGACGCTCACCTTGATTAACCAGCTTGAGGGGGCACTCAACTCTTTACGCACAAACGACATAGAAATTAGTCAACTGGCCTCGCGACACCCTGACTATCAACTGTTCAGTTCGTTACCTGGTGCAGGACCTTTATTAGCACCTCGTTTGCTTGTCGCGTTTGGTGAACAGCGAGACCGATTTACTAGTGCAGCAGAAGTACAAAATTACTCAGGCATTGCGCCGGTAACAGAACGCAGTGGCAACAAGTGTTGGATACACTGGCGATGGCAGTGCCCTACGTTTTTGCGCCAGAACTTCGTTGAGTGGGCAGCACAAACGATCAACAAATCCTATTGGGCGGGGTTGTTTTACCATCAACAGCGGGCCAAAGGCTGCACGCACCAAGCCACATTACGAGCCTTGGCCTTTAAGTGGATACGTATACTTTACCGTTGCTGGAAAACACAAACACCTTATGATGAAGCTAAGTATCTGAAGGTACTCAAGGATCGTGGCTCGCCACTTCTACAGGCTCAAACAGCTTGACTGAATGACTCAGGGCGTGAAGCGGACGCTCGTCAAGTCTTGAAGTCTGAGCTAGTCTGGCAGGCACATATATAGCGAAGGGGTACTGCCAAGTTAACTGTGTTTCAGCGATAATTTTCTGACGACGAAATCAACAATGTACAAAAGATACCGTTTTCCAGTAGAAACTATCCAATATGCAGTCTGGTTTTATCATCGCTTCAATCTCAGTCACCGGGATATCGAAGATTTACTGGCTCAACGTGGAATAACTTTGACTCATGAGTCAATTCGATTGTGTTGCAATATTTTCGGATCGAAATATGCGGCTAGATTGCGTAGAAGACATCAGGGATATGGTGACACTTTGTTCATTGATGAGGTGTTTGTAAAAATTCAAGGCGAGTTACATTATCTTTGCCGTACCGTAGATCAGGAAAGCTTGCCCCACGCAGTGCTTTGGGCATGGCGAAGTGGTTGATGTATTCTTGCAGAAGAAGCGAAATGGCAAAGCTGCAAAGCGATTCTTCAAAAGACTACTGAAGAAACATAAGGGTGAGCCAAGAAAAATTGCGACGGATAAGTTGCGAAGTTATTGTATGGCCCATCGAGAACTTATACCGGAATGTGTTCACGACACATCAAAATATGCCAACAATAGAGCGGAGCTGTCGCATCAGCCCACCAGAGTCAGAGAGCGAGGCATGCGGAAGTTCAAATCGGTTCAACAGGCGTAGAGATTTCTGGATGTCCATGCTGCCGTTTACAACTTATTCAATCTGGGTCGCCATTTGATCTCAGCTGGGACATACCGGTATTTCAGATTGCGTTCCTTTGCGTCATGGAATAACGCGGTAATGATTTAGTTAGAGATTCGGTGCAATTAGTCGTGTCAGAAAAAGTTAATTTGGCAATTCCAGCCCTGACATTTCAGGTTCTCCGATTGAAGTGGATGCTGTTGTAACTGCAATTTGCCGAAACGTGATGCAAACTTTTGCAGGCGTAAAAGTAAAGCTCGGTGACTGTGCTGCAATTCGGTTTTTGGGTATTGATATAGTTTTGTCATCCATTCAGAGTCAAACATTTGGATATGATTTGTTTACTAATCTTGGCATTGACTCGGAAACAAACAATCTGGTTGATGTTAAATCCAGTCAGCATTTTGTTGATGCGTTTGCGCTAGCTGCCGAAGAGATATATTACTTTGACAGTCCAGGGGCTTTAACCCGGAACTTTCTGAATATAGATTACAAATATCCTCCTAAGACTATTTGGTCCTTTATTAAAGATCCATTCACTTAACTTTAGTTGTACGCTGTACAGGGGGCGTTATACCGGCTACATTAACTATCTGAAAATCCGCTAGCTAATTGAAATGATCTCAAAATTGAGCCCCGGTGCAAAATTGGTTGCCAATGCTCTGGTAGCTGAAGGTGTGACGAGCACTTTTGGTGTTACCGGGTCGCATGTCATCGATCTGTTTCAGGCCTTGTACGAGGCACCTGATATAGGTGTTGTTGCTGCAAGACACGAGTGTGGTGCAGCGCTAATGGCGGCGGCGTATGCGAGGGTAAGTGGAAATGTCGGTATATGTGTTACCACCGCTGGTCCTGGAGCACTTAATGCATTAAACGGGTTGGCTCAAGCGCAATTTTCCGGTCTACCAGTGATTTGTTTTTCAGGTGGTGTGCCTGTTGAGGCTGTCAGCTTTGATCTGCATGGGCTGAATCATGAAAACTACTGTATTGATGCATTTGGTGCAATAGTAAAACTCGCTGTTCGAATACAATCTCTTTCCTGTTTGGCTGACGAGATAAGCAGGGCCTTTCAGGTTGCCCAATCAGGCAGGCCTGGGCCGGTATACATTGAGATTCCATGGGACCTGTTAAGCCAGATGGAGCGGTATGAACACGTAACCTACAAAAAGAGTTTGTCCCAACCGAAACGGTATTGCGCGGGTATTGTAGACTCCATCATCGCGGTTATAGCTGGTTCGAACGCTGTCGCCCTTGTATTGGACAAGGGTATTTTGGGTAATCCGGTAATAACGCAGCTCATCCGAATTGCTGAAGCTCGCGGATTGCCTATCGTGACCACAAGGGATGCATTAGGACTGGTACCGGAAAGCCACCCTTGTTATGCAGGTGTTCTTCATGGCCATTATTTTGGTGCTTTTGCGGCTGAAACTCTCAACTCCGTGGAATCATGTCTTTGTTTTGGTTTTGATCCGGGCAGCAACAATCGACGCGCCATTGAACAAACATCCGGTTGTTGCGCCAGCTTTGTAGAAAGCATGGTTGGGGAGAGTAGTGAAAATTGCGATGGGAAAACGCTTGATGAAATTCTTCACTTGGTATCGGAACAATTGGAACTGGCTGTTAACGAGCACACACCACAATTATCTATTGGTAAGCACAGAGCAGAAAGCGTGCATAAATTCCGCAGTAGTCTTGAAGGGTATGCTTTCCAAAAGCCCATTCATTTCGGTTACGCATTATCGGTTCTGGCAAAATATTTGCCTGATGATTCAATAACCTTATTGGATGCAGGGTCTCATGAAGTCTGGGGTCGTACCGTGCTTCCCGTTAATAGTGAATTGTCACTCATCGGCGGTAATGATTGGGCCAGTATGGGTTTTGCCATCCCAGCAACAGTTGGTGCGCGCGTAGCATATCCGAAACGCAGGTTGGTATGCCTAACGGGTGATGGGTGTTTATTGATGTCGCTTTCCGACCTGTCGACACTGATCCAGGCGGGTGGTCCTACGGTTGTTGTCAATCTAAACGACAGTGAATACGGCATGATGAGCCAGGTACAACTGAAAAAATTTGGCCGGATTGATGGTACCGATTTACCAAAAACTGATTTTGCACGTATAGCAACTGAGTTCGCAGGCATCGCTCGACGTGTAGAAGACCCCGGAGAGCTCGATGAAGTCTTCGCTGAGGCGCTTGACAGTGATGCGCCTTATTTTGTGGATGTGATCTGTGATAGCAATTCTGCTTACCCCGTTTATGAATAACTCCGGAGGAAATTGTCATTAGTAGCATGGATAGCCGGGAAGGTTTTATCTGGTTGGACGGTGAATTGCTTCCGTGGAAAGAGGCTACTGTACATGTTCTGACGCATGCTCTTCACTATGGTAGCGCCGTATTTGAAGGGGAGAAGGCATACGATGGTGTGATCTTCAAATTACGGGAACATACCCAACGATTAGTTGATTCTGCCAGTTTGTTAGGGATGAATATTCCCTGGAGTGTCGAAACACTTGAGCAGGCTTCTTACAAGGTAATGAGCGCCAATGGTATTAGTAACGGTTATATTCGACCTTTAGTCTGGAGGGGCTCTGAAACCATAGCTGTTTCTGCGACAGACGCCACAATCCATACCATGATTGCTGTTTGGGACATGTTGCCTCCCTATAGCTGCACGGCAAGTGAGCCAGGTATTCGCATGATTACTTCAGACTGGGTGCGTCCTCCACCTAAGGTCGCACCAACAGCGGCCAAGGCTTCAGGCTTGTATATTACTTCAACACTGGCAAAACAGGCAGCGGAAAAGGCTGGATATGATGATGCGCTGATGCTCGATTATCGGGGACAAGTGGCAGAGGCAACGTTGGCGAATATATTTCTGCTTATTGATGGTGAACTGCATACACCTACTCCTGATTGTTTTTTGAATGGCATTACCCGCCAAACAGTTATCGAAATTGCTCGTCGCCTAAAAATTGGAGTACAAGAACGGGCCATTATGCCTGAGGAGTTTGCTCGGGCTACGGAAGTTTTCGTGACGGGGACTGCGGCGGAGATAACACCGGTTCGCCAGATTGATAATTGGCATTTCAGTTCGTTTGAAATCACTCGCGTACTCATCGAGAATTTTGAGAGTCTCGTTAGAGCTGGATCTAATTAGATGAGTTTTTGCATCGATTCCGAGACGGGTGTTTTGCGTGACGTGCTTCTGTGCAGACCGGAATACTTTGAATGGTTGGCTACCAGTGACATTGCTCGAGAAAGTATTAGTGGGCAAAAAGGATTTAGTCGTGGGCTAGCGCTTAAACAACATGCCACTTTGGTTGAAGCTCTGGAAAATGCAAACGTAAAATGCCATTTTCTCGAACCTGACGACGGTCTGCCAGACCTATGCTGGACTCGAGATTCCAGCCAAATCACTCCTTGGGGTGCGGTGATAACAAAATTGTCAGATGTTTCTCGTCGTCGAGAAAATAGTGTGCTTGAGGACTATTATCACCAACAATTACAAGCTGTTTGCCAACCACACTCAACAGATCGGCTGGAAGGTGGTGATATCCATATTATTCAGCCGGGCGTATTGGCACTGGGGCATAGTCAAAACCGAACTACGGAAATAGGAGCGCGCAAATTCGCATCCGCATTTATTGAACAGGGCTGGAAAGTTCATTTTGAATCTGTTGGCGAGCGGTTTGTTCACCTGGATGTGGTTTTTTGTATGGTTGCCACCACGATTGCCCTGATTTGCCTTGAAGCAGTATCCGATGAGTTCGTGGAATTTCTGGAGTCTTGCAAAATTGAACTCGTGGATGTTCACATGAAGGAAGTTGATTTGTTGGCATGCAACTGTCTTGCACTGGGTGATGGCAAGGTAATTATGGGGGGTAAAAGCTTTAGAGCTGCGGAAAAATTACGGGTCCTGGGGCTTGAGGTGATTGAGCTCGATATGAACATGTTTTCTCTGGCGGGGGGTGGGGTGCACTGTCTCACACAACCATTGCGTCGAGACCCGGTTAGATAGAAGCCCAAAGGCAGTTGTCGATAAATTCTTCTTTGAGTTCAGCCCCGAGTCCGGGTTCGTCGCTCACGTAAATTATGCCACCCGCGCTTTCATCAAAGGATGCCCCCCCAATGACGGGATCAACAGTTAGATCGTAGGCTGAATCCAGATCGATAAAGCAAATGTTGGGGCGCGCAATGGCTAAATGCGCTGCAGCTGTTAACCCGAGACGGGATTCTGCGAAACAGCCAATCATACACTTTATTCCTGCTTGTTCTGCAATTGAATTGATTTTTAGGCCCATATGGATCCCGCCGGATTTTACAAGTTTGATATTCAGATAGTCGACGGATCCGGATTGTGTGAGCGCTTGCGCATCATGTTTGTCAAATACAGATTCATCAGCGCAAATTGGAATAGAAGTGTTTTCGCGCAGGCGTTTCAGGCTTTCATAATCTCTCGCTGCCACGGGTTGTTCGGAATATTGAATATCCAGTTTTTCCATGGCTTGAAGATTTGCAAGTGCGGTGCTGTAATCCCAGCCTTGGTTGGAATCAATTTTAATTTTTGTTCCAGGTACGCAGTGGTGGCGAACAGCGGTTACGAAATCAACGTCTGTCAGTCCAGGCCTTCCGACTTTTAGTTTTACTTCATTGAATCCGTGGGCAAATCCTTCATCGACTATCGCCAGTGTTTCCTCAATGCTATCTTGCATGCCAACAGTGAAATCGCTTCGCAAAGTTCTGTTTGCGCCGCCTAATAATTTGTACACAGGTACGCCTTCTACTTTCCCCGCTATATCGTAAAGAGCAGTGTCAAATGCACACAAAATAGATTTCTGTGTGCCAGCTTCAGCTCGTAACCGGACTACAATATTTGAAATTTCCAAAGGATCTGTGCCCACGAGTTTTGTGGCCAGATGTTTGGCCATATGCAAATTACCGTATTGGGTATCCCCGGTTATTGGTTCAAAAGGGCTTGCTTCACCCCAGCCGCAAAGCCCGCTGTCAGTTTGAACCTGAATAACAATGTTCCGTGCAGCATCAAGAATTCCTATAGGCACCTTGATTACGTGCCGCATCTCGAGATCCAGTTTAAATATGTTTACGTTTATGATTTTCATTCAGTAAATGTAAAAAAGACCTTTTACAGCCTGATCAATCAGTCGTTCAAGTTTTTCCTTGCTTTGGGATCTGAATAAAATCGTTCCGTCTGTCACGAGACACACAAGACCATGTAAGGTCCCCCAGAATGAAAGCCCTACAGCGTCTGCATCGACCTTATGGCCACTGTTATCAAGATGGTCCTTAATTGCATCAGCCATAATATAAAAGGATCGGTTTGCAGCCTTTTTGAAACCTGGAATTAGTTGTTTGCCCTGAATTTCTCTGCCAAACATCAGGTGATAAATGTCCGGTTTCTCCAGCGCGAAACGAAAGTAAGCGCGCATAATACCTGTTACCGCCTGTTTCGGGGAGGTAGCTTTTATGGATGCTTCGCTCATATCCTCCGCCAGTTCGTCAAACCCCTTAATGGCTATTTCGATTAATAAGGCTTCCTTGTTAGCAAAATGATGGTAGGTTGCCATGGTGGTTACACCGGCATCCTTTGCAAGCTTACGCAAGCTGAGCGCTCCAATACCGCCGCCCTGAATTCTCTTCTCTGCAGCTTTAAGCAGTTTGTTTTTTAGATTACGTTTTTGCATAGCGATCGGTTTATTAGGACTATGTCCGAACAAACTGTACAATGTACAACTAGTTAGCGCAAACGGATTACAAAACCGCAATATTAACCGGTGTGAATGAGGTGCCGGGGTTATTGGCATTATGAATTGCGTGATATTCTTTACCAAATGATGGTCAACGATTACAGAATATGAATGCTAAACGAGAAGTAAGCTTGAAACAGACATTGTTGGATGCGGCATTACAGCGTATTGAACAGGGTGGAACTGAAGCGCTGAGTCTGAGAAAACTCGCCAAGGATGCCGGTGTAACCACCATGGCAACCTACCATCATTTTGCTAACAAGAAAGCTTTGTTGGTGCAAATAGCGATAGACGGGTTCAGTGATCTGGAAAAACGCATCACCATTGCTTCCGAAAATGCAGATAAAGCAGGAAGTTCTGCAGAAGTAGTTGAGCAGATAATGAAGACCTATTTTACTTTTGCGAGCGAACGACCACATCTTTATAACCTCATGTTCGGCTACGATATGACTGAAGAGCGACATACCGTCCCGGAATTCCGACAAGCAGCACAAAGTGGTTTCTATGTGTTGGCGCGCGCCGTAAAGGGGCATATGCATGCTAATGGACACGAGCTGGATCTGGACGCAGGGGGCATGTGTTTTTGGGCGATACTACATGGTCGGGTGTCACTCGCAGCAACCGGTACGATTCTTGACGAACATCACGCCTTTGGAATGGTAGATAGCCTGATGGATGATGCCATAAAAAATGTATTTCACATAAACTGATCCTGCCTCGGGATTTGCACAAAACTTGATAAACTGTACATTGTACAGTTAGTATTCGCTATCCGTCTTCTCACTGGGTGCATAGAAAATGAAATGCTGGATTGAACAACAATCTCTCGCATTGCTAGTTGCCGCTATTTTGCTAGTTTGTGCATCGGAAATATATGCACAACAAGTTGGATTGAATGCTAGGGCCGTGAGTGTAGCCACACTTCAGGCGGCGCTGGAAAGTCTCGACGACGTTGGTGTACTAGGTAGTGTAATTACCTACAGCGTTCCGGGGCGACAACCGGTAGTGGCAAGTCGTGGGTATTTGGACATCAATAAATCCACGGTTATGGGTGCCGATCGATTATTTCAGATTGGCAGCCAGACAAAAATGTTTACTGTCGCTGCCTTGCTTAAGTTGCAAGCACAAGGCAAGTTAAATCTTAATGATCTGGTTTCGGACTATGTGGACGATACTCCACGCCCGAACCACCTAACCATTCGCCAGCTTGCAATGCATACTGGAGGTATTGGCGACAGCGTTACTTTTTTTGACCCGCCCGACGGTCGTCGACCAGACTTTGATGTTAGCTTTGAGAACCATCTATTTTTAGGCAAAGTTGCAGGAGAAAAATTTATTCCGGGTGAAAGTTGGGCATATAACAATTTGGGATTTATCATATTGGGGCGACTTATAGAGGTGGTTAGTGGAAAACCGCTTAATGAGTACACAAGAACACACATACTTGCACCACTTGGAATGGACGAGACATTTTTTGGGAGTCTGGAAACCTACCCCGAACAAAATATGGCCAGGGGTTACTTTTTTCAGAACAAGCAGTTGGTAGATACAACGACTCCAAAATTGAGCTGGGCGTCTTCCGCAGGCGATATGGTATCCAGCATTGCCGACATGAGAAAATGGGCAGCGGCATTACTTGACGAAAATAATGTGATTAACATTAGTTTGAAAGATTTTACCCGAATCCTGAGTACAGTGGACGAGTCCGGAAGCTTTACACGATATGGCCTGGGCATGATGGAGCGGCGCTTGGCAGAAAGAAAATTATGGGGACATGGTGGCTTTATACATGGCTACGTCACTCTGACGCTCATCCATCCGGAGTCAGGCATCATGCTGCATTTAATGATGAACCTTAAAGAGGAATCTGAAAAAGTTCTTTCTGCAGCAGAAAGGGTGTGTGCAATTGCACTGGAACTGGCAGAGGCGGAATTGTGAATAAACCTACAGGTGATAACGGAGCCGTCTGGCCTTTTGTGCCCCTGAACAGTCAGGTGTTCGATAACATGGAGATTGTTGGGGCTGAAGGCGTATATTTATATACACGCAATGGTAAAAAAATTCTGGATGGTTCCGCGGGTGCGGTTGTAGGGAATATTGGCTGGGGTCGTCAGGAGGTTGTTGATGCTGCCGCCAACGCCCTGGCTGATCTGACATATGCATTGCCGCCTTTTGCAACCCCGCAAAGGGTGGCCCTCGCCACGCGGTTGAATAGCGACTGGTTACCAGGGCACATGCCAGGTATTAGTTTCTTCGGTAGTGGATCAGAAGCTAACGAGGCAGCAATGCGGCTGGCGCGACAATTTCAGATAGCGAAAGGCAGGAAGTCCCGATGGAAGATTATCGGGCGGGACGTTTCATACAATGGAACGTCGTTAGCCACGCTTGCGTTGGGAGGGCACAACGCACGGCGCAATGGCTTTGAGCCCATGTTTTTGAATATGCCGCATGCTCCGGCTTGCTATTGTTTACGATGCCCACTTGGAAAAACTTATCCTGGTTGTCATGTTGCCTGTGCTACGGAACTCGAAGCGCTTATAGAGCGAGAAGGAGCGGACACTATTGCTGGCTTTCAGGCAGAACCGATTACCGGCACCAGTGGGGGCGCAATTGTCCCGCCCGAGGGCTATTGGTCCACGGTAGCGGATATCTGCAAGCGTCATGATATTGTTTTGATAGCAGACGAAGTGCTTACAGGTTTTGGTCGTACCGGCGAGCGGATGGCGATTGATCACTGGGGTATACATCCGGATATTATTGTATTGGGTAAGGGGATGAGCGGTGGCTATGCCGCGATGTCTGCTGTGGCGACAAAGCCCCATATTGCCCAGGCAATGTCCGAAGCGGGTGTTTCGCCCATGTTTCATACCTATGGTGGTCATCCGAGCCAGTGTGCCGCCGCCGACAAGGTGCTGGAGATTATGGATCGAGAGCAGTTGGTGAAACGTGTGCAAACTCTGGGCCCGCTACTGGAAAATAAAATGTCGGTGTTGCTGGATAATCCCTATGTCGCTGATGTGAGAGGGCGGGGTTTTTTCTATGCTGTGGAGATAGTTAAGGATAAACATAGTCTGGAAATGTATCCGGCAAATGCCAATATTACCTTCAGGGTTATGGAAGCAACCGTTGAAAGGGGTGTGTTCACCTATTTTGGAGGTACCGGCACTGTAAGGGATATCATCAATATAGCCCCGCATTTTGTAATTCAGGAAAACGAAATGGATACCATCGTGGCAGCACTTGATGAGTCGATTACCGCCGTTTGTGAGTCTGTCTGATAAGCAAATTTTGAGAGGAATTTCCCTGCGATGAATACTGGTGGGTTGGTTCGCACGATAGGTCTGCCTACAGCAACATTCTTTATTATTGGATACGTTGTAGGCGCTTCCATATTTATATTGCCCGGTAATCTGGCAACTGAACTGGGGCCAGCAGTATTTTTGGCCTATGCACTCGCTGCAATACCTGCCGTGATTGCGGGTTTTGTCATGGCGCAGATTGGCTCTGCGTTGCCGATTAGTGGTGCAAATTTCGTACTTATTCGCGATTGCCTCTCTCCGCTGGCAGGGTTTGTGTACATATGGATTATGATATCCATGGGTGCTGTCGTTATCCCTATGTTGGCTATTGGTTTTGCAGACTATTTCGCATTTTTTATCCCGCATGTTAATAAAACCCTGTTAGCCAGTGGTGTAGTGATATGTTTTATTGCGCTGAATAGTTTTGGGGTAAGTGTCGCGGGATTGGTTCAGAATGTTCTTGTAGTCGTGTTTTTACTGGCATTGCTAATGTTCGGAGTGGGTGGTGTGAGCATGGGTGACGCAAACCTGCTGGAGCCTTTGTTTCCCAGGGGAGTATCGATGTTGGGCCTGGCTGCCATTACTGCTTTTTTTTCCTACGCTGGTGTTTTTGTAATTGCCGAAATAGCGGGTGAAATCAAAAACCCGGGTAGAAATATTCCGCTGGCGATCCTGTTTAGCTTTATCGTTATAATTTTGCTTTATACTCTCGTGCCCCTTGCACTTAACATGCTGGTACCCTGGCAGGAGTTGGGTCTCACCAATCGTGCAGTAGTGACGGCTGCTGAAATTTTTATGCCGGATTATCTGGTGACTTTTGTGGCCATATCCGCTTTGTTTGCTGCTGCCACTTCGGTTAATGGAATAATGCTGGGCTTAAGCAGGGACTTCTTTCAGGGCGCAAATAGTGGTCTGTTTCCTGCTATTTTTGCACGGGTGCAAGAGGGAACGCACGTACCTCTCGGTGCCATTCTTATGGTAGGTGTGCTTGCTTTGTTGGGCATACAGGCTGGCGCTGCTATAACCAGTTACGCGCAACTTTCCCTTATTGGCCTGATGATCATCCAGGTATTGACCGGTATTGCGCTGATACGCATGCAAAAAATAATGCCGGATGCCTATGAGCAGGCAAAGTTTAAGTTAGGAAGTAAACAACTTCAGCTGGTTAGTATGTTGTACATAGTATTCTCGTTGGCGTTTCTGGTTCTATTGTCGATCGAAAAACCTGTGTTACTACTGGTTGGGCTGGCTTACCTGTTTCTTGGTTTAATTTACCTGTGGGCATGGAAAACATTTGGTAATCGTTGAGCTATTTAATGAAGTGAAATTGGTACACAACCGCGGATTTCTATAGCTACTGTACATCGTACATCCATGCTGCTAGGATCAACTATACATCGTACAGTAGTTGTCTAAAGGGTAACAACATGTCAGAGCTTAAGTCATTGAATTACATACGAATAATCCTAATAAATTCCATGTTAACACTAGCTTTTTTAACGTCTGGTCTGAATGCAGAAGAACAGGCCGATGGTCCAATAGTTGAAGAACTAATTGTAACCGCGTCGCGCCATGCGCAATCGATTCAGGATGTTTCTATACCCATTACTGCATTGAGCGCCGCAGAAATAGAAAAAATGGGTGCAGATAATATTCAGGATTATTATCGGACTGTGCCAAATTTTTCGGTGGTTGATCGGGGTCCAGGTTCCAGATTGTACACGCTGCGTGGAATTTCAGCCGGTATTGTTCCGCTGGGTGCAGCTACTGTAGGTGTATACATTGATGAGATGCCAGTCACGGCCAACGGTTTCCAACCCGACCTGAAATTGTTTGATCTGGAGCGTGTCGAAGTACTTCGAGGTCCGCAGGGCACTTTGTATGGTGAAGGCTCTCTTGGTGGAACAGTAAGAATGATTACTCCTAATCCAAATCCGGCTGCCTTTGATTCAAAAATTGCAGTGGATTATTCGTCTACCAAAAAGGGTAGTGATAATTTTTCAGTGAACGGCATGGTGAATGTGCCCATTTCCGACAATGCTGCTATACGTCTTACCGGCTACAATAGGAATGTTGATGGTTTTATCGACCGTGTGGCTCAACCAGGAGGCGTTGTAGCTGATTTTAATGCGGTGTTTGGGCTTCCTCCCAATACTATTCCCGTACTGGATTCCGGTGCGATCGCGGGTGCCAGGGATATAAACGATGAAGAAACTAGTGGCGGTCGCGCATCACTTTTGATTAATGCTACCGACAAACTGACGTTTAAACTTAGTTATATGCGTCAGGATTCAGAATACGGGCATCGTAACACAGAAATCCCCGCGCTGGGAAAGCTGAACACCAACTTTTTCCTGGACGAAGAAGTGGATGATGATCTCGAATTGGCGAATCTTACCCTTGCCTATGATCTTGGATGGGCTACCTTGATGTCTTCTTCATCAATTTATGAGCGCACAAGAGACTCGTTGTCAGATAACGCGGACTTGGGAGAATCATTTTTTGAGTCCATTGGAATACCTGGTATCAAGCTGGCTGGCGTGGGTACGTTTACAACAGAGCTGCAGGACCAGTTCAGCCAGGAAGTGCGTCTGACTTCCAGCGGTGATGGGGCCCTGGACTGGACCGTTGGTGTATTTTATGTCGATAAGGAAAACGGCTTCGAACAGATAATCGTGGATGAAGCTAATTTTTTTGTTGGCGCTGTGAATGTATTGGGAATACCTGCCACCAATGCCAGACAGTTACTTGATCTGACCGGAAGCACTGATGAGAAACAGTTTGCCATCTATGGTGAATTTAATTATCAGTTTAGTGATAACTGGTCTGCAACCGTTGGCCTACGTTATTTTGATTACGAGCAGGATAATGTAATCGTTAACAATGACATTAATGTTCTTGGTCTTGGGTTGACGGATAGTGTCTCTGACACCAGTGAGTCGGATGTAAGCATAAAGCTGGGCCTTAGCTTTACCCCGAACGAAAACACACTGATTTACGGTCTAGTATCTGAGGGCTTTCGAACAGGTGGTACCAATACCGCACCTGGAATTCCGGATGAAAATACCACTTATGATTCAGACTCTCTCTGGAATTATGAATTGGGCGCCAAATTGACATTGATGGATGGGCGCGTTCTGTTCAATGTATCTGCTTTTTACCTGGATTGGAGTGATATTCAACTGGCTGTTCCGCTAGGGTTCTCATTTGCCAACATTAACGCTGGAGAGGCGCGCGTGATTGGAGCGGAGCTTGAGATTCTGATGCGTCCTACCCAAAATCTGGAGTTGGGCTTTGCGCTTGGGATAAACGATGGTGAGTTAACCGAGGATGTACCGGGAGCGAATGACCCCGGTAATCCGAACCCAGGATTTGATGGCGATTCTCTACCCGGTACGCCAGATGTAAACTTCAATTTGAGTGCGCAGTATAACTTCCCTATAAGTTCGTTTGGTGCGGAAGGATTTGCCCGAGCGGATTACAGCTATACAGGTAAGAGCACCACCACGTTTAACACTTCAAGCTTTACGGATTTTGGAGATGGAAGCCACTTTAAACTGGATTCCTATGGATTGCTTAACCTGCGCTTTGGCATACAAAGTGAGCACTGGACCGCAACGTTGTATATTAATAATGCAACTAACAAACTGGCTGAATTGTTAATCGACAATGCCGCAGCAGTTACGCGTACTACGCGAAACCGGCCCCGTACAGTTGGTTTGAAATTGCAATACAACCTGTAAGGACATCTGGTGCTGGTACGGTGTTAACGATGCCAGCACCAGTGTTGTAATCATGTTGGTTCTGCTGGTACTTTTACTGATAACAATATTCCTGATTACAGGTACCGCGCTGGCTTATGCAACTGGGGCTGGCGCGGTGCTCTATTATATTGTGAGCGGATTGGGCCAGAATCTAGCCCTTGCGCCTCAGCTGGTTTTTAGCCAGGTAGATGTTTTTGCTCTAATGGCCATGCCACTGTTCATACTAGTTGGGGAAATAATGAATCGCGGTCGAATTACACACGTATTGGTCGATTTTGCTATGGCGCTTGTAGGTCGTACAAAAGGAGCGCTAGGGCATGTAAATGTAATAACTTCTGTTTTTTTTGCCGGGATATCCGGGTCGGCAGTGGCAGATGCGGCAGCGCTTAGTAACACTCTGGTCCCTGCCATGGTCGAAAAGGGGTACTCGAGTGCCTATGCTGGCGCAATAACTGCTGCATCCTCACTAATTGGCCCCATTATCCCCCCCAGCATAATACTAATATTTTATGGTGCGACTATGGGAGTGGATGTAGCAGCACTGTTTGCTGCAGGAGTTGGTCCTGGACTGTTGTTGGCGGGATCCCTGTTGGTCGCAAATGGTTTTATAGCACATAAATATGATCATCCGGGCGGTAAGGATGACCAATTGTCGAAATTCTGGCCCAGTTTTAAACTGGCCTTGCCCGCGCTGGTGCTTCCCATTGTTGTTATTGCTGGCATTGTACTTGGAATTACGACCCCGACAGAGGCTGCGGGAATTGCGGTGTTTGCAGCAGTCGCCGTAGGCTACTTTTACGGAACAATGGATATCCAAAAGTTGCGGGAAAGTGTCGAGCGCACAGTGGTACTCTCAGGTGCAATATTCATGCTATTTGCCGCCGCGGGGCTCGTCATTTACCTGGCTGCATTAAGCCGGCTACCACAATTGGTTGCGACATCTGTGACAACACTCGAAATTACCGGTACGGCTTATCTATTAATACTGACACTGTTGTTTCTCGTGTTTGGAATGGTACTTGATATCATATTGGGTCTGGTACTGATCGCACCAGTATTGGTACCTGTAGCTATTTCCCAGGGGGCAGATCCTATTCACGTTGGTATATGCGTTTGTCTAACATTGGCAATGGGCTTGGTAACACCTCCCCTGGGTGGAGCCGTGTTAGTTGTATCTGCTGTGACCAAAACCAACTACTGGGCACTATTTCGATGGATGATGCCTCTATTATTGGTGGAAGTTGTGGTATTGCTTGCGGTTATTCTACTACCTGAAATCACCCTGTTTTTACCACGGCTTTTAGGTTTGCTATGAACATGAATAGGATTAACTGGGGTCAGTGTAACAATAGTGCGGTATATTCTGGTCTGATAATGTGTCTGGTTTTTGCTCTGCCCATATCGGCCGATATTAAAATTGCACTATCGTCCACAATGGATCCAAAAACTTCCGGTACCTATGTGTGGGCACAAGCGTTCGCTGCTGAACTGGAAAAAAACGGCATACATAGTGCGATATTTGCCAGCAGTTCCCTAGGCAACGAAGTGGTACGTGCGGAACAGGTATTACTTGGACTGTTAGAAATCAACGTTTGCGGCACGCAGGAGATTGACCCCTTCTCAGATATGATTGCGGCACTTGAGCTGCCCTTTATCTTTGAGGGAAGCGAAGAAATAGACCGCTTGATGCTTGAAACTGATTTTTTGCGCAAGGTAAATGAAAGTTCAACACCCTATGGCATCCGTGTGGTTGATGTTGTGTTTATGGGCGGAAAGACGGGGTTGTTCACCGCGCGCAAGCCGATAAGAAGGCTTGCCGATGTTAAATCGTTTCGGATGCGGGCAATGATGTCCGAGCAAGTAGACTATTTTGAAGCCTGGGGTGGAGTCGCTACACAGGTAGCATGGGAGGAAGTGCCGCAAGCTCTTCAAACGGGAATTGTTGATGGATATATGAATCCACCGATTGTTGCGGTGCTATTCGGGCATGGTGGTCAACTCGATTATTTTACCGATATCCAAATGACGCCTTCCGTACGTGTGATTTCAGTTTCTGAGCGCTGGTATCAAAATCTTGCTTCCGATGAGCGAGCCGTTGTTGAGCAAGCTTTCATCGTGGCTAGAAAAGCGAACCGGGAGTGGACCAGCTTATCCGAGAAAAGAGAACTTCAACTACTCGCTGAGGTTGGTATCGAAGTGATTAAAATATCTCCGGCTTCCAGAGATGAGTTCAGGCAAAAGTTGTTACCTCTCTACACTAAACAGGCCTCCTCTGAAACACTGGATGCCATCACGAACTACCTGCAATTCTTGAGGATGATGTAGTGAGCGAATTGTCCAAAATGATTGCCAGGAGTCTTAATTCAATCAGTGCACTGATGAACCGGGTATCACGAAATTTAGGCATGCTTATGCTGTTGGTCATGCTTTGCGCAGTAGCATTACAGGTGATTGCGCGTTATCTGTTTTTGTCCCCGCCCGCATGGTCAGAGGAACTTGCTCGCTATGCCATGGTGTGGGCTGGGTATCTGGGTGCCACGGTTGCATTTTATTCAAACGAAGATCCGGTGCTTCATATGCCAAAAGATGGAACCGAATTAAGGAAGAAAACCTATCTGGTCGCAAGAAGTGTTGCCGGGTTAGTATTTTTGTTACCGGTAGTCTATTGGAGCCCAACTATACTTGAACACCATATGTTGCGAGAAACCGAGAGCCTCAAATTTGTAAGTGCCTATGTCATGCTTATCGTGCCAATATTCAGCTCAATAATACTGTTTCATATTGCTGCGAGATTGTGGGATGCATTCATGGGTCCAGACAGTAATCCCTCAGGAGAAACCCTATGACGACACGCCACTTTTCCTGGGTTGGTATCCCACATTCCGCGATCGCCGGGCTTCTACTTCTGACGTCTGCATGTGGAACAGGAACAGAGCAGGAAAATATCGAACTTACGCAACAAGAAGTCAAAAACTTTAGCGTATATGTACCCCTTGAGGACGGTGTACGTCTTGCCGTAGATATTTGGTTACCCGAGAACGCACAACAATTAGGGACTATGCCTGCAGCAGTAGAATTCACACGTTATTGGCGTGCAATGGAATTGCAGCCTTCTTCAAACAATATGAATAATGAGATTCGTCAGGCTCTGGACCATGGCTTTGCCTACGTTGCAGTTGATGTTAGAGGCACAGGTGCTTCTTTTGGCTCCCGAGGTGCGGAATTTTCTCTGGCTGAGGTGCGTGACATGCCTGTGGTGATTGATTGGATAGCTAAACAATCGTGGTCGAATGGTGAAGTTGTTGCTGTGGGGGTTTCCTACTCGGGGAATACAGCTGAACTGACAGGCCTATACAGGTCTGATGCGCTGGTTGCAGCGATACCCAGATTTACGGACTACGATTGGTATACAAGTATTGTTGTGCCTGGAGGTTTGAAGAATGCGTTTATTACTGAGCGCTGGGGTGATGGAACGCGAATGCTGGATCTCAATGATACAACTGTTTTTGGAGTGCACGAGGGACCCATCAGCGCTGAAAACCCTAAAATCTTAGGGGTTAAGCCGGTAGATAGTGATCAGAATCGAGCGCAATTGGCAGAAGCCTCCAATCAACATGTAGCCAATCGCTCACTGGCAGAAAACCTGGGTGATCTGGCATACAGGGATGAATATCCCAGTGCACTAAGCCTTGAAGATGCGTCTGAAACAGGCGTTAGTATCCACAATTTTCGAAAGGAGTTTGAAGCAACTGCTTTACCGATGTACCAGTGGGGAAGCTGGTTTGATGCAGGCACAGCCGCTGGCATATTAGCCCGATTTACACTTTTTGATGCGCCTTATCGATATGTGATCGGTCCGTGGAGTCACGGCGCAGGGCATGATGCTAATCCATTTAAGGTAAAGGATTCACCCGTAGAGCCTTCTGCAGATGAACAGGCAAATTGGATCTACGGATTTGCCAGGCAAGCAATGAAAAGGGTCGCCGATTTTCCAGGAAGACAGTTGCAGTACTTTACGGTGGGGGAAAATGTCTGGAAGACTACCGACATTTGGCCACCACGCGGTCACCGGCTTAAACGTATGTGGTTAGGCGCCGAAAATATGTTGGCAAGTAAATCTGTCGAGTCTCAGCAGGGGCAGGATGTTTACAAAGTAGACTTTTCAGCAGGGACCGGGACGTCATCAAGGTGGGCAACTCAATTAGGCGGTGGTGATGTCTGGTATGGTGATCGAAGCCAAGCGGATAGACGGTTGCTCACCTACACCTCAACACCGCTCGATCAGGATATGGAGTTGAGTGGAACAGCGGTTATTTCCCTGAACCTCAGTTCTAGCCGTGATGATGCAGCGATCATCGTATACCTTGAGGATGTAGATGAAAGCGGATATGTGAGAATGCTTACAGAGGGACAACTCAGATTACTGCATCGGGTTGATAAGGAATTATTCGATCCAGTATTTGGTCCGTCACGAACCTTTGAGAAACAGCATGGTCGTAAATTTGTACCTGGAGAGGTAGAAGAAATTGAACTGGCACTTTTGCCTTTGTCGGTACTGATACAGCAAGGCCATTCTCTTAGAATTTCTATCGCGGGACATGATGTCGACACTTTTATACGGGTTCCTGCGGCGGGTGAGGCGGAACTAACTGTTTATCATGGTGGTTCAATGTTGTCATACATTGATCTACCGGTTATTGAGAAGGGGCACTAATACTATGAAAGCGAAATTTTTAGTCCTTCGCGCCATATTAGTCTTTGTAGCATCAAGTATGGCTGCGATGGAAAGGCCTGACCCGCTGGACATCGAATCCTGGGCCGACGAATTGTTTGCACAATCATTAACAGAAAAACGTATGTCAGGGGCGGTTCTGACCGTTGTCCAGGATGGTGAAATTGTTGTATCCAAAGGTTATGGTTATGCGGATCTTCTCAAAGGTACGCCTGTTAATCCGGATACAACCCGGTTCCGAATTGGCTCTACGACTAAAACGTTCACAGCGACAGCCATAGCACAATTGATGGACAAGGGAGAGATCCATAGCCTTGATGATCCCGCCAACAAATATCTGAAACGTATACAGATACCCGGTGAGGCAGGAGCCAGTATCACTCTGGCGCACCTGCTGACCCATAGTGCCGGTTTTGAGAACCTGGTGTTTAATATTGGCACCGAAGTTGTCCTGGAGCTTCCGTTAAGTGAGCAGGTGATTGGCGAGTTCGCCTCGAACATTATCAATAGGCCGGGCCAATACTCATCGTACAATAATTATGGTACCGCTCTGCTAGGACTCATTGTGGAAGACGTGAGTGGTGAAGCAATAGCTGATTACTTCGATCGCCACATTTTTATACCTCTGAAAATGAATAACAGCATACTGAACATGTCCCCTGAACCCTCTGCAGGGCTTGGTGTTCCGTACGGCTTCCTCCCTAATGGAGAGCCACTGGCAATTCCCCATCGTACAGTACATCCTTTTTTTGCACCGGTCGGTGGAATTAATGCGACAGGAAATGATATGGGCCGATACATGCTCGCCCAACTCGATTCTGGCAGGAGTGAGAACGCGATTTTAAGCGAGCAGGGTTTTCATCGTTTGCACACTCAATTGCGAAGCAACCATGGCTTAAGCAGCGGTTTTGGAATGATCTTTTTTACCTGGTTATGGAACGAAGAGCGTGTCGTTCTGCACGGAGGAGACTGGCCTGGTACACATTCCGGTATGGTACTTTTTCCAGACAGCAATATGGGCGTATTTTTTTCTCTGATGGCGGAATGGCCAGAAGTAACTATTGCTGAGTCTATTCTGGGGTCAGCGAGACTGGAACCGCTTGACGGGGAAGAGATTGACACTCCCATTACCAATCTGGGTGTCATCTTCAATTTTATGGTGCAGTTTTTCGGATCCTATAAGGTGCCGGATACGCCTCCCTTTCAGGCATCAGAATTAGGTGAATATGCAGGTAGTTATATGGGGCAGTCAGCTCCCTTTAGCACTATGGAAAGGTTGCTTGGTCTCACTAATACATTTCTGGTGGTGAATGTAGCTGTGGCTGAAGATGGCAGCGGATTGATGATCAATGAAGCCGGTCCATATATTGAAGTGGCTCCGGGAAGCTTTTTTAATGCTGATCTGGTTTCGCCGCTTGACGGGCTTTTTCTGGACTCGCCTTTGTTTAATTTTTCCAGAGATGACTCCGGGACAGTTGACTATCTTGTGCCGCAAATAGGTTTTGATGTCTGGCGGAAGTCTGGCGCCCTGGATAACCCCCAGTTTTACCTTTCGGCCATGTTGTTTTTATACCTTGCGTTCCTGACGTCTGCTGTAACTATATTTTATCCATCGATTGAAGAGCAACCGAAGGCTAAATGGATGCCCTCGCTTATGCTATTCCTGCTTGTTCTGATGCCGCTTACTATTATTGTTGGATATGGTGGGTCGGATACCGTAGTTGGTGAGTTGTTTTTTGGGCGGACAGACAGGTTCATTTTGTTTGCACTGGTAGCGAATATTATTGCTATATCTGCAATGTATTTTGTTTGGCAGGTTGTCCTGGCATGGCAAAACGGGTACTGGGGTGCCGGACTGGGTGGAGTTGCCATGAGACTGCACTACACCCTGCTTGGTATTGCTGCTTTTTTGTTCATCCCCATATTTGTTTTCTTTAATGTACTCGGATTCTGAGCAACCAGAACCGCCAGGAGATTGTTTTGATTCGTAGAGATAAGGTCATAATTACTTGTGCCATTACGGGTGCGGCACATACGCCCAGTATGTCACCTTACCTGCCCATTACACCGGAGCAAATAGCGGATCAAGCAGTTGCTGCAGCGGAGGCGGGTGCAGCCATGGTGCATCTGCACGCGCGCGAACCCGAGGAAGGGTTTCCGACTACGGATCCTGAAGTATATCGACAGTTTTTAGGGTCAATAAAAGAGCGTTGCGATGCGATTATCAATATCACGACGGGACAACCAGATCGCCAGGCAGTGGAGCAACCGGACGCCGACGCTCTGTTTCAACGTCGACTGCTTGCCCCAAAGGAATTTTCACCGGAAGTATGTTCCTTTAACCTGGGGCCAATGATTCCTGGTGTCTGGGCGACCGTCCCCCGTTTTGCAGGCAAGTTTAAGTACAGCTGGGAGCAACCGTTTCTGGAAGCCACACGGCGTATAACCATGACCAATACCTATGAAGGAATGGAACAGATTGCGCGAGAATTGGGTGAGGAACGCGGTGTTAAGTTTGAATTTGAAGCTTTTGATATAGGGGAGTTACATACCTTGCGCTTTATTGCGGATCAGGGCTGGGTTAAGCCACCTTTTCTTATCCAGTCGGTGATGGGTTTTCCAGGAGGGTTGTCTGCCAGCCCTGCCCACATATTACACATGAAGCAAACGGCGGATGAACTCTTTGGTGATGACTACCACTGGTCATGCCTGGCCGCTGGAAAAGACCAGATACGCGCTGTTACAACAGCAGCACTATTGGGTGGACATGTGCGGGTAGGGCTGGAAGATTCCTTGTGGTATGGAAAAGGTGAACTGGCAAAATCCAATGCTGATCAGGTGCGCCGTATTCGCCGTATCCTGGAGGAGCTGTCTTTGGAAATAGCAACGCCGGATGAAGCGCGGGAAATGTTACAAACCAAAGGTGCGGACAACACGAACATATAATCAGATGCCTAGATTTAGCGCAAATATTACATTTCTTTATCGGGAGCTGCCTTTGCCTGGGCGATTTGCTGCAGCAAAGGCAGACGGATTTGATGCGGTTGAGATTCTGGTAACGGAAGGCGTATCGGTGGATGTATTAGCCGATTCTGCTGTAAGGGCGGGAATCGAGGTTGCGATGTGTAACGTATCTATGGGGGATTTTCCAGGAGGAGGTGTGGGCCTCTCCGGGGTGCCGGCGAAAAAAACTGAATTTCGCAAAGCACTGGTGGATGCAAGGAATATGGCGGACAGATTTGCCTGTAAGAAAGTACATATTGGACCTTCACGCGTGCCTGCCGGATTTGAACGGCAGGTTTGTATGGATTGCCTGGCTGAAAATTTGCACTTTGCTGCACACTATTTTGCAGAAAGTGGAATAGAGACATTAATCGAACCGCTTAACAATATTGATACACCTGATATTTGTCTGTCTCGTGTCAGTGATGCGCTGGCGTTGATGGATGGCACTGCATTGCCGAATGTATCGTTACAGTTTGATGTGTATCACGCTGCACAGATGGAAGCGGACTATATTAATTTGTTGAGTAAATATATAAACCGGATCGGACATATACAATTCGCAGATGTGCCCGGTAGAGGGGAGCCCGGTTCAGGAAATCTGGACTTCGAAACACTTTTTGCGCGCATTGATGCACTTGGATACAGGGGTTGGGTCGGTGCCGAATACCTACCGTCCAAACCGGCGGGTGAAACGCTTGGTTGGCTAAACAGGGAGTCGTGTGTTGCCTGTTAATATGCCTGGTATTGCTTTTTTGGGCACAGGAATTATGGGTGCGCCGATGTGCAAACACCTGCTTGATGAAGGATATCCGCTTACCATCTGGAACCGCACAGCCGCTAAAACAAACGCCCTTGCCAGTGCAGGTGCAACAGTTACAGAAACGCCAGCCCAGGCGATTGTAGGCGCTGAAATCGTCATCGTTATGTTAAGTTCTGGCCCCGTAGTAACAGAAGTATTGCTAAGCAACGAAATGCTTTCCGCTTATTCTGCAAATACGGTAGTTGTTGTTATGAGCTCTATTCCCGTTGAATCAGCAAGGATGCAGTCCAGGCGATTTGAGGGATATTCGCTTGGTTACGTTGATGCTCCCGTATCGGGTGGAGAACAGGGGGCCATCGAAGGAAAGTTATCAATAATGGCGGGGGGCAGCATCGAAGTGATCGAGCGCGTTCAAAATGTATTGTCCTGTATGGGCCGTGTATTGCACGTGGGTCCTGTGGGTACGGGGCAACTGGCAAAACTGGCGAACCAAACCGTTGTTGGTATTACTATTTGTGCTGTTGCAGAGGCTTTATTACTTGCCAAGGCGGGAGGTGCTGATCTACCAGCAGTGCGCGAGGCACTTTTAGGTGGTTTTGCCGATTCGACCATACTAAAACAACATGGTGCAAGGATGATCGAAGGGAATTTTGTTCCCGGCGGAAAGGCTGAGGTGCAGTTAAAGGATTTGCGTACTGCACGCGAGCTTGCAGAAAGTATGGGTATGCGCCTGCCAGCCCTGGAACTGACCGAATCGTTGTACAAAACAATGTGTGAGAATGGACACGATCAACTGGATCATAGTGCTCTATATCTTGAGCTGTCTAACAAGCAGGCATTCGCGCACAAACTTTCAGGCGAGGAATAAGCATGGTCATCCACAGAGTTATATGTTTAGCAACAGTGCTGCTATTTTGTTCCCAGTTACACGCTGCTAAAGACAAAATAGTTGCACTGAAAGGTGGGACGCTAATTGATGGAACCGGAAACGCTCCAATGAGTGATGCCACTATAATTGTTGTCGGAGATACTATAGTAGCCGTTGGTAAAACCAAAAACATAGACATTCCTGCCAATGCAACAATCCTGGATGTCTCGGGAAAATGGATTTTGCCGGGGTTTATCGATCTGCATACCCATCTGGGTTTACCTATGAATGATGAACAAATTCTTGAGCACACAGACAGTATTTCGACGCTCAGGGCCTTACATCTAATGGACCGCTTGCTTCATGCAGGAGTTACGTCTGTGCGAAACCTGGGTTCCAGTACTGAAGCCATGGCTGCTTTGCAAACTGCTTCAAGGTTGGGTTATACCTCCAGTTTGCGGCTATTTGCCAGTGGTGCCCTGATCACAACTACAGGAGGACATGGGCATGCCGGACCCGATGCCAGCGCATCGGGAGTAATCGCAGTCGATGGCCCCTGGGAGTTTAGAGCTGCTGTCAGGCAGATGCATAAACTGGGTTTTGGCTATATCAAATTGTCGCCAACCTTTTCACCAACAGAAGTGGAAGCTGCGGTAGATGAATCACGCGTTAGAGGCATGCAAATTACCGCGCATGCAGGTGGGGTATCTGACACAGATCCGCCGTCGATGACACGCATTGCTGTTGAGGCTGGTGTAGACAGTATTGAACATGCGCCGAAAATGAGCGCTGGGACGCTGGAATTGATGGCCGAGAAAGATATCCATTGGGTTCCCACCATTGCGGCTTACCAACAAATCGATAGAGAGTTTGGTTTTCCGAAGGTATTGAAAGATAGGGGTTGGTCAATCGAGATGTGTGAGAACCTGTTTCGCCGGGGACATAAACTGGGCCTGGTCATGGGTATTGGCACCGATACAACTGCACCCTGGATGGATGAGTATCCGCAACCCTATTTTGCCGAGATGAACAGTTTTGTCCAACTGGGCTTTACCCCCATGCAGACGATTATGGCCGCAACAAAGAACGGAGGAATTGTGCTGGCTAAGCAGGCACAGGTTGGTACGCTTGAGGTGGGGAAATGGGCAGATTTACAGGTGATCACCGCAAATCCCCTGGAAAGCTTTGAAGCCCTGGGTCAACCAGAGATGGTGATGGTAGGTGGTGCGATACACAAGTTTGAATAATTACCGGTTTTTTGATTCATAAGGCTCACCGCTTGAGGAGTGCTCAACTCCAGCGATGCTTTTAGGCAGGGTTGCGGAACCAAACTGCTAATCCCCTAATTGTCCACACTAAGCCGACTCAGCGCCTAGAGTATAACTTCGTCGGCGCGACTCAATACTTTGGTTTTCCAGTACCAACCGAACGTAAGCGGTCAGGCAAAGGCGTCTTGTTAGCCTGCGCAGATTTATGAGAATGGTTGCTTTTGCCGGAGGCAACAATGGATCTTATCCCGAAACAGGAATACTGGAAAACACATATCGATGCACTGCAATCTTTTGAATGCAGCGACGTGGACTACGCCCAATTACACGATCTGGATGCCAAGAAACTGTATGTGTTTAAAAC
>Ga0256847_1000320_pt1 | contig 31933 bp, 24 predicted proteins | sample TeddybearmetaG_FD_189099 | JGI IMG/M metagenome (GOLD analysis project Ga0256847, IMG submission 189099) | Hydrothermal vent microbial communities from East Pacific Rise, Pacific Ocean - Teddybear | ecosystem: Environmental > Aquatic > Marine > Hydrothermal vents | place: Pacific Ocean: East...
AGATGATTATTTTAGAATAATATCAGAGCATAGCGATCAGATCGCTGAGCTTGGTTGAGTTGAAATAAATAATTAGTAAAAAAAGACCTTTCTATGAAAATAGAAGGGTCTTTTTGGTTCAGCGATCTAATCGCTTAAAGCGATTAGATCGCTATAGTTGATTGATTAATTCTTAATAATGCAACTTTAGCATATAGTTTACGTCTATAAGATATCAACTTTTATTTTAACCAAGAACTCAAGATCTATGAAAAATTTTACACTAATTTTTATTTTCACATTAATAGTTTCAACATTAACATTAGCACAAGACAGAGAAGAAACAATTTTCAGTAATTCACCAATTAAATTCACGGGACTTTGGGGAGGATCGACAAATGGATTTGTAGAGTTTAATAATAATTTTAGTCTGAGTAATTCTGGTTACTTTTTATTTGAGATCAATAATGACTTTTTGATTGGGTGGTCAGGATATGGTAGTGGAAGCAACTTGTCAAACGGAGATAAAGCTGAAATTGGAGGAAATGACTTGGTGTTAGGTTATGCTTTCAATAGTCATAAGTCTATACATCCTATAGCATATCTGAAAGGAGGCAGAGGTTCTCTGAAAATCAATGAACAAAAAGTAGATAAAGTAACGGTATTTGAGCCAAGTATTGGAATTGAGGTGAATGTGTTTAGATGGATGAAATTAGGGCTAGAGGGAGGTTATCGATTTGTTACAAGTGTAGATACCAATGGATTGAACGATAATGATTTTTCTTCACCAATTATAGGCTTAAGACTTAAGTTTGGGTGGTCTTGGGCCAAATGAATAATGGATAATTAATAATTGATAATGGATAATTGATAATTACTCTATTGTGAAAAGAGTTCTAACATATATACCTTTCTATCAATAACAGAGTTCAATTTTGTAAATAAATTCCAACCACATTTTTAAATGGAGTTGGGATTTATTGCTATTTTATAGAACAATAGATTACATTTGAAAGATATAAAGTAGTCAAATGAAAATAGCTGTTTTCCCGGGTTCTTTTGATCCGATTACCAATGGACATATAGATTTAGTACGCCGTTTTGCGCCACTTTTTGATAAGATAATAGTTGCAGTGGGGATTAATACTGCCAAAAAAGGATTGTTTTCACTTGAGCAAAGATTGGAATGGTTGGAAGAGGTGTTCGAAAATGATTCAATTATTGAGGTCGGTAGTTTTGAAGGATTGACGGTGAATTTTTGCAAGAAGGAGAATGCTCAATATTTAGTACGAGGACTTCGAAATGCATCAGACTTCGATTATGAAAAAACCATATCTCAACTAAACAATATCATAGGAGATAACGTTGAAACATTGTTTTTTATCTCTAAGCCTGAATATTCTCACATTAGCTCAACAATCGTTCGAGAAATCATAAAAGGAAAGGGAGATATTTCTACATTTGTACCAGAATTTATAGCAGAAGCAATCAATGAGGTTTATTGATGTCTTTGAAACCATTTTTTATACATTTAAATCCTAATCAAAATTCATTATAAAATGTCAAATGCTTATTTCGATGTCCCGTTAGCAGTTAATGAAACTGTATTGAGTTATGCTCCTGGTTCTCCTGAAAGAGTAGCCGCTGAAGCAGCTTATTATTCAATGCTGAACGGACATATGGATATACCTATGTACATAGGCGATAAAAAGGTAACTACTTCTAAGAAACATAAAATTAGTCCTCCTCATGAATTGAAAACCGTAATCGGTGAATTTTCAGAAGGAGATGCTAGCCATGTTCAAGATGCTATAGCAGCAGCTCTTGCAGCAAAAGATGCTTGGGCCAACCTTCCCTGGGAAGATAGAGCTGCTATTTTCTTAAGAGCAGCAGATCTTTTAGCTGGACCATTCAGAGCTAGAATGAATGCAGCAACTATGCTAGCTCAATCAAAAAATATTTACCAAGCAGAGATAGATGCTGTTTGTGAGTGGTGTGATTTCTTACGTTTCAATGTTAATTTTATGACAGAAATGTATGCACAACAGCCAGATTCTTCGCCAGGAGTATGGAATAGATTAGAATACAGACCACTAGAGGGTTTCATTTTTGCGTTGACACCATTTAATTTTACATCCATCGCTGCCAATTTATGTGGAGCTCCAGCATTATTAGGAAATACAATAGTATGGAAGCCAGCTGAATCACAAATCTATTCAGCTCAGATTATTATGGAAGTGTTTGAAGCAGCAGGATTACCTCCAGGAGTTATCAATTTAGTATTTGTAAGTGGACCTACTGCAGGAGGTGTCATATTTGAACACCCAGACTTTGCTGGTTTACACTTTACAGGAAGTACAGGCGTTTTTCAAACACTCTGGAAAAATATTGGAAACAATATTGGAAAGTATAAATCTTATCCTAGAATAGTAGGAGAGACAGGAGGGAAGGATTTTGTAATGGTACACCCTTCTTCAAATGCAGAACAAGTTGCTGTAGCTTTGGCTAGGGGATCATTTGAATTCCAAGGACAGAAATGTAGTGCAGCGTCAAGAGCATATGTACCACAATCTTTATGGGCAGATGTAAAAGCCAAGTTGGTAGATGATGTGAATAGCTTTAAAATGGGCTCACCTGAGGATTTTGGTAATTACATAAATGCCGTAATTAATGAAAAAGCTTTTGATAGCATAGCTTCGTACATTGATAAAATCAAAGCATCTGATGATGCAGAGATTATTGTTGGAGGTACATATGATAAATCAGAAGGTTATTTTATAAGTCCTACGGTAGTAGTGACAACAGATCCAAAATACCTTACCATGTGTGAAGAAATATTTGGACCTGTATTGACTATCCATGTGTATGAAGATGATGACTATGAAAATATGTTGGACATATTAGATGATACTTCACCATATGCATTGACTGGATCAATATTTTCTAATGATCGGTATGCAACGAAAGTGGCTATTGAGAAATTGAGAAATGCTGCCGGTAATTTTTACATTAATGACAAGCCTACCGGTGCAGTAGTTGGACAACAACCATTTGGAGGAGGAAGAGCTTCTGGAACAAATGATAAAGCTGGATCCGTATTGAATCTAAATAGATGGGTGTCGCCAAGGACAATTAAGGAAACTTTTAATCCGCCTAAAGATTATAGATATCCGTTTTTGGGATAAATTAAATAGCGTTTATAAAGCGTAAGGAATGATTCAATAATAAAGTAACATTTTCTACTTGTTAATTTATCTTTCTATAGCGTTAAAAAGCCTCGCCAATGCCCTGCATTGTCTACGCCTGCCTGCCGGCAGGCAGGTTTTTTGCCTTGTTGAAAAATAAAATACCTGCGTATAAAAGCGTACTTTACTAATGTATCATTCCTAAAAATATATTATAAAAGGAAGTTGTGTTAATTTGCAGCTTCCTTTTTTACTCATAATGGATTAAAGCAAAATTTTATGGGGATACATTTCACTAAATATCATGGTACGGGAAATGACTTTATTATTATTGACGATAGAGCAGAAATATTCGATATAGATAATATTCAGCTCATAAGTCAAATGTGTACAAGACGATTTGGTATTGGTGCGGACGGGTTGATGTTATTAAGAAATGAGGAAGGCTATGACTTTCGAATGGTGTATTTTAATGCTGACGGTAGACAAAGTAGTATGTGTGGCAATGGTGGAAGATGCATTGTTCATTATGCCCATAGCCTTGGAATTTTTGAAGAGAAGTGTTCATTTTTGGCTATTGATGGACCACATGAAGCTATTGTATTAGGAGATAATATTATTAAACTCAATATGGGTGATGTTGGTAATATAACTCAAGATGGAGATGCTTTAGTATTAGATACTGGGTCGCCGCATTATGTGTTGAAAGTGGATAATGTTGAGACTGTGAATATCAAAGAAGAAGGAGCCTCGATTCGGTATTCAGAGAAATATAAAGATGAGGGGATTAATGTTAATTTCTTGGAATGTAGAGCCAATGATATTTATGTAGCTACATATGAAAGGGGAGTGGAAGATGAAACATATTCATGTGGAACGGGTGTTACGGCTTGTGCGATTGCTGCTAATTATTTAGATTCATTGAATTTTGCTAGCCCTACCTCAATCCAAACTAAAGGCGGAGAATTGAAGGTTTATTTTACTAGGGTAGAAGAAGGATATTCTGACATATGGTTGGAAGGGTCTGCTGTCGTGACTATTGAGGGGGAATGGATAAGTAGAGATAAATGATTTTGTTCTGGTTTGAAATTTCTGTCTATTTGGAATAACGAATTGCACTTTTGGCATTGTCATTCCTAAAGAAGTCGAGGAGTCGACAAATGCATACAAACCAATTATTCAAGAGTTGAGAAATCTAATTTGTTCGGATATCTTCTATTTTTTACTACCTGTCTTAGAATTTTATAAACACCGTAATTATCACAGCAAACTATAAATGTCTAAATAACCATATATCTATATTGATTAAATTATTTTTATTCATATTTTTCCTTATTCTCAAAAATAATTTGATCATATAAATCTGAAATTCTGCTAAGTAAATTAGAGTAATGAGGGTATAAATCATATGCAATACGAACATATTTTTTAGAAAAAAGACTGTTGTAAGCTGATTTTTCCTCATGAAGTATTTTGGCTAAGTAATAATAGCCCAATGCATATCTTGGATAAACAGAAATTAGATGTTCAAAAATAATCCTGGCAAGTTCATTTTTTTTCTCTCTTATCGCAATTTTGGCCTTTGTCATTAATAGTATTCGATTATCCATATTTTCTAGCCAAACTTTCTCAAGGTTTAATTCTTGTAAATATTTATTATGTGTGTTATATATATTTATTGATTCATCCAATATATCTATATCTTCATAATTAAATAACTCTATTATAGGGATATACTTATTCTTTTTTAGAAATGTTACATCATATGTAATTTCATTGTTTTGCAAAAAATGAAGTAAAGTATTGATATTTTCTGTTGTCAATCTATCATTTAACAATTTTGATTCTGAATCACTTATTATTGAAATCAATTCATTCGGGTTGAGAACCTCTAAATCATTTAATAATATTAGGCTATGTTCTAGGATAAATAGCAAGTAATGCGTATATTTATGAAAACGTAAAAAATGATACCAAGCACATTTAGCGAATATTTCCAAAACCTCTCAGAGTCGGGCAGGCAGTCAGTGATAACGGAGCTAACACAGATGGTGATGGTTTCCAATATTGAGACGGAGGCATCTAGTTTGGCGGAGAAAAAGGCTTCAATAAAGTGTCCAAGCTGTAGTAGTAGCGAAATAAGTGGAAACGGGAAACAAAACGAAATCCAAAAGTACGTTTGTAAGTCATGTAACAAATACTTTAGAGATACTACAGGTAGACTAATGTGCAATTTGAAGAAGCCGGAGTTATTGCCAAAGTACATGTACAACATGTTATTGGGCTACTCGATACGTAAATGTGCTAAAGAAACAGGCATATCAATACAAACCTCGTTTGATTGGCGCCATAAGATAATAAGCTCATTCGATGAACTATGTCCAAGCACGTTTGAGGGAATAGTAGAAAGTGATGATATATTTTTCCTAGAATCCTCAAAAGGGAATAGGGAGCTAGATAGAGAAAGGAGATCAAGAGGAAGCAAAGCAACGAAAAGAGGAATCAGTAACGAACAAATAGCGGTAGTAGTAACTCAAGATAGATCAGGTAACCAAGAACTTAAGGTGGTTAAGAGGGGAAGAATATCTAAATCGGATCTGGATGAAGTGTTTGGTTCCAGAATTGAGGAGGGTTCTGTATTGTGTACAGATGCTCATCGCTCTTATTCCGCTTTTGCAAAAGATAAGAAAATAGATCATCAGAAATTCACAGCAAACAAAGGTCAGCGCGTGGTCAACAAAGTATATCATGTACAAAATGTAAACAATACTGCAAAACGATTGCGAACATGGATGAGACCATTTAATGGTGTAGCAACTAAGTATTTGCAAAACTACATGAATTGGTTTATGGTACTCGAGAAGATTAAGCATAATTCAAATAGGCTGCAAGCATTTACTGGATATGCCATGGCAAGTACTTCTTCCTATAAAATCTGGAGTTCACTATCTCATTCACTCTTATTTTAGAACATAGCCTAATATTATTATTATTTTTCTATTATCTTGGAGTAATTTAGCTACTTCAAAAAAATCATTTAGTTCTTTTCTCGATTCATCAAATAACATTTTTTTGCTTATAAAAAGAATGACCTTATTTACTTCGATTGGTTTATTTATAACTTTTTCTTGTCTAATTGCGGTTATAATAGTTTTAGCCAACCCTTCAATACACACTATTCCAATCTCAAATAAAAAGCTTTCTACATGCTTGAAAGATCGTTTGTCTTTTTTCGAATAGATGGCATAATAGTGATAATTATTATCGGTTAAATTTAAAGGGTATCTAAATTTTTCACTTTCTAGTTGTTGATTAATTTTGAGTAATTGACGGTTAATGGCATTGTATTCAGAAATATACTTATCAACTCCTCTAATGCCTTCTAAGTATTCTTTTGAGTTTAGATTATATCTAGATTTGCAAATTAGAATATCATTTTTAAGTTCAGACTTTGATTTTTTTCTAAGATTATGACTTACAAAAACTAACAGCTTTGATATTGCCTGCAATGTTTCTCCTTCACTTACAAGATTTTCAATTTCTATATAATGCTTTTTTTGCCTCACCTCAGTATTTTAGATTTCTCAATTTTAAATTTTGAAGTCAACAGAATTCAAATATTTTTGATTCCGAAGCGTTTAAAAAGATTCTGTATTATGCGAAGTTAGCTTCATTATCAAATTATTTGCCATTCTTTAAATTGAATGTTATAGGTAGGAAAACTATTTTAATTCAATTGATTAAAATAGTTTACATTGAAAATGAATCTCTTATAAAATTTACATCTCAACACCATAAAGATAAAAATCTATATTGTTAATGAGAAATAGTTCCAAAAAGTGATATTGGGTATTTGAGTTAATAGGTTAGAAATAATTCCAAATTTGTGGAGAGTTGCCATAATAACATGAATTATCTTTTAATACGTAAGATGTTTTTTTTTGTTTCAAAAAAGCCAAGGAATCTTATCACCCAAATATCGTATCAAAATCAAAATAATAGAAAAGGACATTAGGATAAATAGCAAAATGAAAATAGAGTAGAATATCGTATTTGACATATGTTATTTCTTGTTTTTTATACACCAAAGATCATTAGTTTATTTTTTTGATTTTAAAAGGAGTTAATCAATTTACTATTATCATATACCTTTTATTCATAATATTTCCATACCATTGGAATTGAAAACATAATACCTATCTTTGCGCGTTAATATCGAAAAAGATAAGTCATGCAAATTTTAAGTGAGATACAGAAAGGTATTGTAGATGCGCTCAGCACTCAATTTAGTCATCAGATTTCTGAAGAATCTGTACTCATAGGTCAAACGAGGAAAGAATTTAAAGGTGATTACACAGTTGTGGTATTCCCTTATGTCAAGGCACTGAAATCGAATCCTGTTGAGATAGGAAATGTGCTAGGTCAGTATGTGGTAGAAAATATTACTCCTATCACTGATTTTAATGTCGTGAAAGGCTTTTTGAATTTTAGTCTTTCTAATGAATTTTGGAAAGATCAATTAAAGCAAATTGCAAACAACAGTGATTTTGGAAGTCATGCCTCAAATGGCAAAAAAGTAATGGTTGAGTTTTCATCTCCCAATACTAATAAGCCACTTCACCTTGGTCATATTCGGAATATACTTTTAGGTTGGTCTTGTAGTCAAATTTTAGAAAAAGCTGGATTTGAAGTTATCAAAACACAAATCATAAATGATAGGGGGATTGCTGTGTGTAAGAGTATGCTTGCATGGCAGAAATTTGGCAATGGCGAAACTCCTGAAAATTCAAACACAAAAGGAGATCACTTGGTCGGTAAGTATTATGTGCTTTTTGATCGAAAATTAAAAGAAGAATATAGCAATTGGCAACAGTCAGATGAAGGGAAATCTGTATTTGAACAATTGAAAAAAGAGAATCAATCAGAAGAAGAATTTTATAAAGAATATAAAAATAAATACTTCAACGATTATTCTGGTTTAGGAAATGAGGCAAAAGATATGTTGCTGGCTTGGGAAGCTGAGGATGAAGGGATTCGGAATCTTTGGATGATGATGAACAGCTGGGTATACGATGGATTTGAAGGGACTTATGAAAAGCTAGGAGTAAGCTTTGATAAGTTATATTATGAATCTGATACTTATTTATTGGGCAAGAAGAAAGTCGAAGAAGGACTTGAAAAAAAGCTATTTTTCAGAAAGGATGACGGAAGTGTTTGGGCTGATTTGGAGGATGCAGGTATGGACCAGAAATTGATCCTTAGAAGTGATGGTACTGCGGTGTACATGACTCAGGATATGGGTACTGCTCAAGTAAGAAATGCTAATTTTGGCGTAGATAAAATGGTCTATGTTGTAGCTGATGAGCAAGATTATCACTTCAAAGTGTTATTTGAAATAATGAAGCGTTTGGGAGAGCCGTATGCTGATGATATGCACCATTTATCATACGGAATGATAGACCTGCCAACTGGAAAGATGAAGTCTAGAGAAGGGACTGTAGTAGATGCTGATGATCTAGTTGAAGAAGTAATAGAAGAGGCTAGAAAGTCCTCGGCAGAAAGAGGAGAGCTTGGTGAAATGGATAGAAATGAGCAAGAAGACATTTTAAGAAAGATTGGATTAGCTGCTTTGAAATTTATGATTATTAAGATACAGCCAAAGAAGAGAATAATATTTGATCCTAAGGAATCAGTGGATATGCAAGGGCAGACGGGACCTTATGTGCAAAATGCATATGTAAGAATCAAGTCAATCTTGAGAAGGAATGATAATGAGGGTTCTGAAAATTTTGATGGATATAAAGATATAAATGAATTTGAATTGGGATTATTGAAAGAGGTTGTGGAATATCCTGCCTTGATAATCGAAGCAGCTAAGAATCTTGACCCTTCATCAATAGCAAATTTTGCTTATAATCTAGCAAAGACATACCACCGATTTTATCATGAAGTAAGAATTCTAACGGCTGAAACCGAAGAAGCGAAGGCCTTTAGATTAGAGCTGAGTAAAGTGGTAGCGAATGTACTTGCAGATAGTATGAATTTATTAGGTATAGAGATGCCAGAAAAAATGTAAGTTTCCTAATGAAGGATACTTTGATATTTTAAATGAAAGATGAGATGGAAGAAAAGAAAGAATCGCTAAATTTTATAGAGCAGATCATAACCAATGATATTGCTGAGGAAAAACACAACGGGAAAGTATTAACCAGGTTTCCTCCTGAGCCTAATGGATATTTACATATTGGTCATGCGAAGGCTATTTGCGTGAATTTTGATTTGGCTCAAAAATTTGGTGGAGGATGTAATCTGCGTTTTGATGATACCAATCCGACTACAGAAGACATGTCATTTGTCAAAGCTATTCAAGATGATATAAAGTGGCTAGGTTTTGATTGGAATGGAGAAGTAAAGTTTGCCTCGGACTATTTTGATCAGCTATATCTATTTGCAGAACAAATGATAAAAGATGGGTTTGCATATGTAGATCCAAGTTCTCCAGAAGAAATAGCAAAACAAAAAGGAACGCCTACAGAGCCTGGAGTTGGGAATGAATATAGAGATCGTAACTCAGAAGAAAACTTGGCACTTTTCCATGAAATGAGAGATGGGAAACATCCAGATGGAGCAATGGTATTGCGGGCAAAGATAGATATGACTTCGCCTAATATGCTTATGCGAGATCCTTTGATGTATAGAATCAAACATGCACATCATTACAGGACTGGTGACAAATGGTGTATATACCCAATGTATGATTTTGCTCATGGGCAAAGTGATAGCATTGAAAATGTAACGCACTCTTTGTGCTCACTGGAATTTATCCATCATAGACCAGTTTACGATTGGTTTATCGAAAAACTAGGAATATTCCCAAGTAGGCAGACCGAGTTTTCGAGGATGAATGTGGAATACATGATCACCAGCAAGAGAAAGATGCTAAAACTTATTAAAGCTGATTTAGTGTCTGGGTGGGATGATCCGAGAATGCCAACAATACGCGCTTTGAAAAGAAAAGGATATCCAGCTAAGGCTATTCGTGTTTTTTGCGATAAGGTGGGGATGACAAAGCGGGAAAATTTGATTGAGTTTGATTTATTGGAGTCTTGTGTAAGAGATGTCCTGAATGAGACGGCCAATAGAGCCATGGTGGTGGAAGATCCTGTAAAGTTGATTATTACGAATTATCCAGAAGGAGATGGAGAATTGCTTCCAGCAAATAACAATGATGGAGATGAGACTGCTGGGACAAGAGAGATTCCTTTTAGTAGAGAGTTGTTGATAGAGAGAGGAGACTTTATGGAGGATGCCCCAAAGAAATTTTATAGATTGAGTCCTGGTAGAGATGTAAGACTGAAACACGCTTTTATTATTCATTGTGTAGATTTTAAGAATGATGAAAATGGTGATTTAGAGGAAGTATATTGTACTTATTATCCAAATAGTAAGAGTGGGCATGACGTTTCTGGTGTGAAGCCTAAAGGAACTTTGCATTGGGTATCTACTAAAGAAGGTGTAGCGTGTGAAATTCGAAATCTAGAACATTTGTTTACTGATCCGGCACCAGATAGTCATGAAGGGAAAGATTTATTGGAATTTGTAAACCCTGATTCTATAAATGTGAGTAAAGGGATTATGGAGCCTTCGTTATTGTCAGCGAAAGTTGGTCAGCAATTTCAATTTTTGAGGAAGGGGTATTATTGTTTGGATAAAGATAGTACTGATGATAAGCTTGTATTTAATAAGACTGTAGCATTGAAGGGTGCTTGGAAGCCTAAGAAATAATTAGATGTTGACTATTTAACCGCAAAGGGCGCTAAGGTTTGCGCAAAGAGCGCTAGGTTAGATGTTTTTTTTGAGATTAGAAAATTGATAAAGTGAAAGTCATCTTTTATAAACAGTTAAATAACTAAACATTATATTTGCAATCGTAAATGAGTAAAGGGAAAACCATACTTGCTAAAGAAAGATTTAAACTCACAATCGAGAGGTTGTGCCATGAACTGATTGAGGAGTACGAAGATTTCTCTAATACCTGTATCATTGGCGTGCAGGAGCGGGGAGTATTACTTGCAGATCGAGTGAAAGAACGACTCAGCCAATTGTCTCCTAAATCTGATTTGGAATATGGTAAATTGGATATTACCTTTTATCGTGATGACTTTCGAAGACGTGAAGAACCTATCAAGGCTTCCAGTACTGAAATTGGATTTTTAATTGAAAATAAGAAAGTCATATTGATTGATGATGTTTTGTATACTGGTAGGACAATACAAGCAGCCTTAGCAGCCTTGCAAGATTTTGGCAGACCAGCTCAAGTGGAGTTACTGACTTTGGTAGATAGAAGATTCAATAGACATTTGCCAATCAGATCAGATTACACAGGAATCACAGTGGATGCACTTGATGAGGCATATGTCAAAGTTGAGTGGGAGAAGATTGATGGGCAAGATAGAATATTACTTTTCTCAGCAAAACGAAATAATTAAGGACAGCGGATGACAACTTCCAAACTGAGCACCAAACATCTATTAGGTATCAAGTACATCACACAAGAAGATATTCAATTGATTTTTGATACTGCAGAGAATTTTAAAGATGTCATCAATCGACCCATTAAAAAAGTTCCGAGTTTAAGAGATGTAACGATTGCCAATCTATTTTTTGAAAATAGTACCCGTACAAGAATTTCATTTGAATTAGCTGAGAAAAGATTAAGTGCCGATGTTGTAAATTTTTCTGCTTCATCAAGCTCTGTCAAGAAGGGTGAAACGCTTTTAGATACGGTGAATAACATTCTTGCTATGAAGGTGGATATGGTGGTCATGCGACATCCTGCCCCTGGAGCACATCATTACTTATCCAATCATATAGATGCCAATATTATCAATGCTGGAGACGGCACACACGAACATCCGACTCAAGCGCTCTTAGACGCATTTTCGATGAGAGAACAGCTTGGCAATTTGAAAGGCAAAAAGATTGTAATAGTGGGAGACATCATGCACAGTCGTGTTGCGCTAAGTAATATCTATTGTCTAATAAAGCTTGGCGCCAAAGTTAAAGTTTGTGGACCTCCAACACTCATTCCTAAACATATAGAATCTCTTGGTGTAGAAGTAGAATATAGTATCAAAGAAGCACTTGAATGGTGTGATGTTGCTAATATTCTTAGGATCCAATTGGAACGGATGGACATCAAATACATTCCTAGCTTGAGAGAGTATGCGATGTATTATGGCGTAAATAAAAAGCTTGTTGACAGCTTATCAAAAAAGATTGTCATCATGCATCCTGGCCCTATCAATAGAGGAGTAGAATTGTCTAGTGATGTGGCAGATTCTGACCAGGCCATTATTCTGGATCAAGTGGAAAATGGGGTAGCGATAAGAATGGCGGTACTATATTTGCTTGCAGGATTGAGGGCAAATTGATCAAAATCACGTTAAAGAAATATTAAGTAGACTAAATATCAAATTAATTGCCAAGAAGGTAAGTTAATTCGTATGACAAAACTATAAGTAAGAACCATGAAGTATTTTTTATTCCTCACTTTTTCATTGCTGTCATTCTCTTCAATTGGGCAATATGATATTGACTTTAAAATGAAGAACTATGATAATGATACAGTTATTGTGGGACATTATTATGCTGATAAGCAATTGGTGCATGATACGATAATTGCAGAAAAGAAAGGTATCTTTTCTATGCAAGGAACAGATACAATAAAATCTGGAGTATATTTCTTACTTACCGTTCCGTCAAAAAATCATATCCAATTTTTTGTAAATGGAATTGATAATGAGTTTGAAGTAGAATGGGATGTGGAAAACAATTTTGACCTTAAGGTAAAGGGGAGTAAAGACAACAAAATGTTTTTGGATTACGTGAACTTTTTGGGAGTACAAAGACCATTGGCTGATAAATTGGGAGAACGTTTGATGATTGCTGATTCTACTGGTGTTGAGGATAAAGAAGCAAAGAATAAGCTGGCAGATATTGAAGATAAAGTTACTGCCTATCAACTGAAGATAATAGAAGGTATGCCTGAGTCGATCACGGCAAGATTTATATCTTCGAGTAGATCTCCTGAGGTGCCTGAATTTGAAGAAGGTCCGGAAAGTCAATATGCAAGATTTCATTATTTGCGAAAGCACTATTTTGATAATATAGATTTAGGTGATCCAATCAATTTGAGAACTCCATATTTGCATGGAAGGATCAATTATTATATGGAAAATATAACTCCAAAGGAACCGGATAGTACCATTACAAGTATTGATTTTATTTTGAAAAAAATGGAGTCTGCTCCAGATACATACAAATACTATTTATCATATTTCTTGAACAAATATGCTCAGATGAAGATAGTAGGCTTTGACAGAGTATATGTTCATTTGGTGGATAATTATTATGCTGTAGGTAAGGCTGAATGGGTATCTGAGGAAACTTTGGTAAAGTTGAAAGATCAGGCGGATAAACTGAGAAATATACTTATTGGTGAAAAATTTCCAGATATTACAACTTATAAAATAGACAAAACTCCAGTAAGGATTTGGGATGTAGAATCTCCATATACTATGGTTCTGTTTTGGGCGCACGATTGTGGACATTGTACAAAATCAATGCCTGAGATCGTCTCTTTTTATGAAGAATTTGAAAGCAAAGGATTGACGTTAATTTCAATTTGTACCAAAGGGGCAAAAAAAATGAAACCTTGTCAAGAAGCAATTCCTAGCAAGAATATGGAAAAGTTTATCAATACTTTTGATGAGTATCAGAGGTATAGACAATCTATATATATCAGATCTACGCCAAAAATATTTATTTTGGATAAGGATAAAAAGATCTTGATCAAGGATATACCTGCGAAGGAATTAAAGAATATAATGCCTGAGATTATTAAGATGAATACGCCAGCGAGTAAGAGTTGAATATTATTTTAAGATGGTATTAAGAGAAAAGCTCAAGTCTTAGAAATAGGGCTTGGGCATTTTTTTTAACCGCAAAGGGCGCAAAGGTTTACGCAAAGTTCACAAGGATTAAATTGAATGATCGCATCGCTCTAAGCGATGCGATCTTTCGATTTAATTTTTTTATTTAGTAGCCATCATTCTGCACCAAATTTGGATTTGCATTGATGTCTGAAGATGGTATAGGATATACATTTCTAAAGTCGCCAACGGCTTGTCCTTCTTTGATTCCTCCTTTCCAATCCCATAAATAGTCAGAAGTAGTGAGAAGATTGAATCTTACAAGGTCTGTTCTTCTGTGGCATTCCCAATACAATTCACGGGCTCTCTCTTCTATAATATAATTTAGGTCAACATCTCCAGCTGAAACATTTCCGCCAGTTCCCTTGTATGCTCTTTCTCTACATTTGTTTATATACTCTGCTGCTGTAGTCTTATCTCCGCTGCTTCTCAATGTTGCTTCAGCAGCCATTAGATAAACATCAGCTAATCGAAACATAGGGAAATCTGTGTCAGGGAAGTCAGTATCTGACCCTGGAGTTCCATCTGAATTTATATTCTTGAATTTCGTTACAGCATAGCCATCAGTGAATTGAGATATATCTTCTATATCAAGATTTTGGCCTTCTGAATTGAAGATTCCTCTTCTGTCGAATGAAGTAGAGTTAATTCGGTAGGTAAATGCTTGCTTGCTAATATCTAAGAAAATCTCTACTGGTTCCGTATAGTCAATATTCATAGGACCTTCAGCAAATGTCAAGTAGCCATCTTCATCACTATCTCCTAAAACTAAGTCAGATCCATTTACTCTAATAGAGAAATCACCAGGTGAAAGATTCATGGGCGCACTTGCAATCCTAGTCACTGGATCCCAATCAAAATTAATATCGCTTCCAACAGCAGATCCCGTAGCCACCAAACTTATTTTTGTAAGTATGTAGGTTTTATCATTCATGTCTACCTTTATATAGTAAAGTCCTGTTTCAGCAACTACAATTGGATCTCCGGATATGTTCAAGTTTCCATCAGCTCCATTATCACCATATGTAAATGAAAGGGTAGGGTTAGGTGCGACGACAAATGTATTGCCTGCTTCAAAATATTGAAAGCCTTCATTAACTTTATCACTATTGATAGAATTTACAGCAAAATCCGAATCTATACTATTTCCTTGATGATCACCAGCTATGTAGACTTGTGGAAGGTTAGATTTAGGTGCATATTCGAACAAAACACCTCCGATGTCTCCGAAATTGTCTACCACTTGTTTTGTGATTCGTGTTCCTCCCCAACCACTAACGACACCAGATGCAGTAGGATCAATTTCCCCTCCAATACCTGCACGGATGATAAAAGTCATGCCACCCCATGTTCTGGTATTCACACCATCAAAGTTCACAGGGAAAATAATCTCATTCGAATTATGATTATCAGCTAAAAATAGATTTTGATATTCCTCTTCTAAAGTATATCCAGCGCTTAAAAGCTTTTCACAATAGCCCAAACATTCAGAATATTTTGCACTACCAATATACACTTCAGCATTCAAATACAACTTTGCTAAAAGTGCTTGGACTGCTCCTTTATCGGCTCTTCCGTATTCGTTCTGTCTAGCTTCAATAATATCTATCTCTATGGCCATCAATTCTGATTCGATATAAGTGAAAAGATCATTTGCATTTGTTTGTTCTGGAAAAAATGAACCTACAATATCATCTTCTGTTACAAAAGGTACATTTCTAAAATGATCTAAGGCATGCCAATAACTTAAGGCTCTTAAAAATCTTGCCTCCAATCTATATTGTGCTATTTCATCTTTTAATGATTGCTCTACTTCTCTTTCTTCTAAAACATCATCCTCTGTTTGACGAATAAATTCATTGCAGAGAGAAATTTGGTAAAATACTCTACTATAAAAAGCAAAAATAAATCCATCACTGCTCGTCCAATCCAAATCGTGGAAATCAGATATTGTTTGATCATTCCATCCAATTACCGCTTCATCTGTAGGAAGTTCTTGATGATACCAAAGTCCTCTTAAGTATTGTCCAAAGCCTTCATCGATGCCCTCAATATCGGACTGCCCTGCAGGACCTTGTTGACCACTTACAGCTAGACCAGCATAAAGCTTTGCTAAAACTTGCTTATAAGAAGCGGGATCATCATAAACTACACCTGATGTAACAATGTCCTCATCAATCGGAACAGTGTTGAGGTCATTAAAACATCCAACATTTGTAAAAATGAAAACACTGACGAATATGTATATTAAAATATTATTTTTCATGTCTATAATTGTTTTGAATCTTAATTAAAAGTCTACACTAAATCCAAAAATTAATGTTCTTGATCTTGGATAAATATTATTGTCAATTCCACCAAATACTTCTGGATCCAGTCCTGAGTAACCAGTCAATGTTAAAGCATTCTGTATGGTAGAATATATTCTAAAACTTTTACCTATTAATTCATTGAAGGTATACCCAATTGTGATATGGTCCAATTTGAAAAAAGAAGCATCTTGAACATAATGATCGCTAAAGGTTAAATTACTTTGATTAACTACATTATTAGTAATAGCTGAACTGTGAATATTATTAAGAATACCAGTACTATTATACAATCTCTCATAGTATCCTGAAGAAGTTTCGATATTGTTGTACATGTAATTTCCAAGATTAGCTCTACCAGCAAAAGAAAAATCAAAATTGTGTATCGTAAGATTTGATGTAAGGCCCAATGATACATCCGCAAATGGTTTTTCAAATCTGTATTTATCATCCTCATTTACTAAACCATCCTCATTTCGGTCAGCAAACTCTCCCTCCAAAATATTTCCAGATTCATCATATAGTTGTTCAAAAACATAAAATGAACTAGGAGAAAATCCTACACTATGAATTTGTATGTTACTGCCTACGCCTCCTGCAATACCTCCTGTCAATATACCATTGTAGGTTGGATCATCAGTTGCTGTTAATTTTGTAATTTCATTCTTATTATATGCTCCATTTATATTAAAATCCCATCGAATATTTTTTCTGCTAATTGGAGTTACATTCAGTGCCAATTCAATACCTTGGTTTTTCATGTCACCTACATTAGTTGTTATGAAATTCGTCAAATTTGTACCTGCAGGAATGGGAATTCGATTAAGTAAATCCTTAGTTTTTCGTCGATATATATCTATCGATCCCGATAGACGATCTGAAATAATAGAATAATCAAGCCCCAAATTTATGGTCGAGGTTTCTTCCCATTTTATTCCCTCATCATATCCATTAGGTCTTAGAGTTGATATGAAAGTATTACCAAATTGGTATTGTGCATTTGGATCTCCATATTGGTACCTCCCCTGATATGCATAATCATCGCCAATAGATTGTTGTCCAGTTGATCCCCATCCTAATCTAAGTTTAACATTATTAAAATAACGATTCTCATTGTCCAAAAGCTTTACTGCAAAAGCGGCGGCTGGAAATAGTCCCCATCTATTTTCTGGTGAAAATCTTGATACGCCATCCCTTCTTACCGTAAAAGTCAATAAATAACGACGATCCAAATTATAATTCAGTCGTGCGAATAAAGCTCCTAGATAATATTCGCTTGGGTCACTGCCCATTGACGTTTCGCTGGCAGTCCCATTTACATCAGAGTTGGTAAATGAATCGTCAAAGTGAAAATGTTGCCAGGAGTATCCAGCCATTATTTCAAACTCCTGTAATCCTAATTCTTTCTTATAATTCAGAAAGAACTCTAATAGACTATTTTTAGATGTTTGATCATAGATATTATTTACACCTCCACCATTCAAGTCATCAAAAGCAAAAGATGCACTTTGTGGTACATTTATAGTCCCACTACCATTTGAAAAATCGTATGCAAGGTTCAAATTGGCACGTAGGGCAGGTAAAAAAGCAAATCTATAATCTGCAGATGCACTGGCAATATATCTGTTTACAGTAGAAATATCATCCCTTAATTCCAATAATGCAACTGGGTTTGTGGGAGCGAGAGTATTAGGATTACCATTGGCAATTGTCCAGGTAGTAAAACCGCCGTAAGGACTTGAAGCATCCAAAACGGATTGAGTTGGATTAAAAGACATTGCATTTCCAATAGCACCTCTGTCCGCAAAATGATTTTTTGTATTTACAGTTTTCAGCCCAAGATTTAATTGCAATCGATTATCTATAAGTCTTGGGTTTAAATTTAGACTACCCGATAATCGATCAAATTTGTCAGTTTTGATGAGTCCATTCATGCTCGTGTAACCCAAAGATGCTCTTATTGGTACTGAGCCAATTGCTCCACTGATACTGAGATTATGATCAGTTCCGATTGCCTGTTGGAAAACCTCTTCCTGCCAATCAGTATTAGAATCGCCAAGTAAACTAACTTCAGTACTTCCTTCACCAAATCTTTCGGTGACGATACTTTTAAAATCTGTCGCATTCAAAACATCTACTCTATCAATTGTTTTGCCTATAGAAATATTTCCTGTGTACCCAATACTAAAAGGAGTGCCTAATTTGCCTTTTTTAGTTGTTATCAATATTACACCACCAGATGCTCTATTTCCATATATTGCGGTTGCACTGGCATCTTTTAATACTGTCATCGATTCAATATCATTAGGATTAATAATATTCAATGGATTTCTACCCCCACTAATGCTGCTACCAGAAAGGGGAATCCCATCGACAACGATTAGTGGATCATTTGAGGCTAACAGTGAAGATTGCCCACGAATCCTAATTGTAGATCCACTACCAGGTCCACCATCAGTAGTAATGCTAACTCCAGCTATTTTGCCAGCTAATAATTGTTCAGGTCCTGTTATTGCTCCTTTATTAAAATCTTTTGATGAAATAGATTGAATAGAGCCAGTAGCGTCTTCTCTTCTTACCTCTCCATAACCAATAATTACTACGTCATCCAATATTTCTCCAAAAGCTAGAGCGGCACTCAAAATATTGGTTGAGGGAATAGTGAGTCTCATGGATTCATAACCAGTATAACTGATTATTAACTCTGTAACATTATCTTCAACTGAGAGAGTGTAAGCACCATCAATATCTGTAGTTGTCCCGATTGAAGAATTGGGAACAGTGATCGTAGCACCTATTAATGTCTCTCCACTAGAAGCATCCGAAATTATTCCTGAAACTGTCTTTTGACTAATTAGCATTAGAGGAATACAAATTGTAAAAGCTAAAATCAAAGCTAATCGTGGGTACAGCGATAGATTTTTTTTCATATTTTTTTAAAATTTTTGATACAAAGTGTCAAATGTACACATTATATAAATTATCTTTGGCACAGTACGATGTTTTTTAGTAAACTAATTTTTCCATTTTTACTTTCGAAACATCCTTTACTTAACCATTAATATTCTTTAACTACATTAACTAATTCTAATTACTAAAATATGAAAATACGTTTACTTTTAACAGCTTTTATGGCAACTTTCTTTTTTATTGGGCAGGCCCAAGTGACAACTATCGGGATCATAGGGACAGCAACAGAATTTGGCTGGGATTCAGATACAGATATGGTACAAGATCCAAATGACACCTCAATTTGGACAATCAATGTTGATCTTACTGATGGAGTGATGAAATTCAGAGCTAACGACGATTGGGCAATCAATTGGGGAGCAGCAGATTTTCCTACTGGGATAGGAGTTCAAGATGGACCAGATATCCCAGTAGTGGCAGCTAATTATGATATTACTTTTAATCATACCACAGGGGTATATTCATTCTCATTTGATTCTCCGATTGGTATTATTGGAGATGCTACTCCTGGAGGATGGGATGATGATACAAATATGTTTTATAATGAAGCGGAGGGTGTATTTTTTACAACGATAGACTTGACGATGGGTGAAGCGAAGTTTAGACAGGACGATGATTGGATAGTGAATTGGGGATCTGCTGATTTTCCAAGTGGAACAGGTACGCAGGATGGAGACAATATTCCGATTCCAAATGCAGGAACTTATTTCATTACTCTTGATACTGCATCTGGTGAATACAACTTTGTAGAACAAGTATCTTATGAGACAATAGGTATCATAGGAGATGCGACGCCAGGAGGATGGGATGAAGATACAGATATGATTAAAGATGCAAATGATCCTAATATGTGGACTGTCTTTATTGATCTTACAGATGGTGAAGCGAAATTTAGAGCAGATAATGATTGGATTGCAAACTGGGGATCAACTGATTTTCCAATAGGAACTGGAACAATGGGAGGAGATAATATTCCTGTAACCGCTGGTTTTTATAGAGTAGATTTCAATTCTGAGACAGGCGACTATTCGTTTACTGGAGTAGGTAATTATACGTCAATAGGAATCATTGGAGATGCCACACCGGGAGGCTGGGATGCAGATACAGACTTGACGCAAGACGCTAATGATCCAACGATCTGGCGTGCTGCTATGGAATTGACTGATGGAGAAGCAAAATTCAGAGCAGATGATGATTGGCTAGTAAATTGGGGTGGAGCTGAATTTCCGATTGGAGTAGGAGAGCAAGATGGAGCAAATATTCCAGTTGTAGCTGGCGAGTATAATATTACTTTCAATACGCTAACAGGAGAATATAATTTTGAAGTATTTGTGGTATTTGATCAAATAAGTATAGTCGGAGAGGCAGGACCTTTTGGTGCTTGGCCTGCGGATGGTGACATGGGTGCTGTAGATACTTATATGACCATAGATGAAGTTGACAATCAATTATGGACAGCAAGTAGTGTGTCTTTGTCTGACCCTTCTGACGGTGGAGGAATAAAGTTTAGAGCAAATACAGATTGGACGGTAAACTGGGGATCAGAAGATTTTCCAGGTGGAATTGGTACGCAAGATGGTGCTAATATTCTTTGTGTTGCTGGTACTTATAATGCATCATTTAATTCTGAGACTGGTGAATATCTATTTTCTGATCCTAATGGGACGGAAGAAATATTATCACCTTCAGCAGTAAAAGTATATCCTAATCCAGCATCTTATAGCATGACAGTAAATCTTGAAGAACTTAAAGTTTCTGGAGAGGCTATAATGTCAGTAATAGATATGCAAGGAAAAGTAATCAAAAGAACGACAATTCAATTGTCTAATACTCTTTCAGTAGATGTTTCAACTCTTAATACGGGTAACTATCTATTGAATATTAGCAATGGAGAATTCACTGTAGGAAAGCGATTTGCAGTAGTGAAGTAAAGTTAGTTTGAATTTATAGGAAGAGAGTCATCAGAAGGTGACTCTCTTTTTTTTCGTCGATTTACCATAAGTTTCATATCATGTATAAAAGCTCTTCTCAAACATTTATATTCAAATACATCCATCCTTTTTTTATAATTTTCGGTGGGCTATTTGGAATTTATGCTTTATATAATTTTGGAGGTCAGGGAGGCTCTGGTTTTATTAAGGCATTTTGTATTGCTTATTTATGGACGTTTATATTTTTAATTCAAGTACCTTTTCGTCTGAAATCACTAGAGGCAGATGTTGATGGAGTCAAAATAATATCTCGAAATACTAAAGAATTAATTAAGTACAAAAACATAGAGTACATTTCAAAATTTGATCTAGCTGCTCCATGGTTCACTACAATTAAATATAAAGATGATATATCTAATTTGTCAAAAAAGATAGCATTTATACCTAGTCCAAAAGATCAAGTTATTTTTAAAGAAGATAATTTGAGTAGTTATATCAAAGCAAATATGAAATTGCATGTGCCCCATTACCACGATTCAATGCATCCAAGCACTTTTAAAAATATGGGTAGGTTGTTTTTATTAGCGACACCAGTAATAGGATTAATGTTATATTTTATGAAAGATATTTTCTTTCAGTAATGTAATCGAATTGATTAAAGTGAAGCGGTAATCTCAGTATTAGATATTCAAGGAAAAGTAATCAAAAGAATGACAATCCAATTGTCTAATATTCTTTCAGTAGATGTTTCAAATCTTAATACGGGTAACTATCTATTGAATATTAGCAATGGAGAATTCACTGTAGAAAAGCGATTTGCAGTAGTAAAATAATAATTAGTTTGAATTTTATTTGAAGAGAGTCATCGGAAGGTGGTTCTCTTTTTTTGTTAGGTTTTTATTGAAGAACTTGAGTTTTGAACTTCAATTTAGTCAGTTACCACTTTCAAATTATTCCTTTGCGCAATTTCGAATTGATTGATTAAGAATGGATGGTCGAACCATGAAATTATATTTTTTCTACTGATGATTACTAATTGGGTTATTTACGGTATTCACTTTAGTAAGGATAATTAACATGTGAATTACCTCAAAAATTATAAAGAGGATAAGCATGTTAAGACGCATGAATTGAATTTTTAGAGTAGTCAATTCTTACGTTTTAGTAATTGTTATAAGGAGAATTTTTTGCTCGACAACTCTTTAATAAGGTAGGCGTAATTAAAATCATTTACAATGAATAATTATTTTTTTAAATCTATGACTTTTCTATTTATTCTTTTAGCTATTTCTTGCAGTGATGATCTTGAGACAGAAATGTCAATTGTAGATCATCAAGAAATCAACTCTGATAAGCGACAATTGGTTGTGCAAGGATGGTCTCCTCCAACTGCATGTCAGGCAAGTTCTCTCACATACTCCATTGATCCTTGTTTAACCGGAACTCCTTGGTTTGCTGCCATTAATACGGCGATTGGAAGATATAATAGTGCTGATATATCGATCAATTTCTCTTTGGTTGGAGCTCCTGGAGGTGATATTCATTTTGATTGTGCAGCATTTGCAAATAGTTGCTTGTTTGGGTTAGGTGAATGGCCTACAGAAGATTTTTCCGTTGGTGGGACAATTTTCTTATCAACAAATAATTTAAGTAGCTGTACTGCTCTATGTGCAAGCCCTCCACCTTGTTTCTTTATTGGTTTGGCAATGCATGAAATAGGACATAATCTTGGTCTCGGTCATAATGAATTCCCAGATGATTTGACATGGAATGTCGGTACCTTCACTATTGATGGAAATGGGAATCCAGTGCATAATGGAGCAACTAATCAAGGAGAGCATATTCCTGGAACTGCTGCTGCTGGAACCACTGATCCAGGGTCTATAATGAATGAGAATGCTTCATGTGTAATGTCTTGTGTCTTTAATAGTAATGATCTAATTGCTTTGCAATCATTATACCCAGTAGACTGTGATTGTTATTCTGCGGAATTAAACGGACCTGCAAATCTTTGTATAGATCAAGATGGAGAATATTGTGTTAGTTCTAATAACAATGTTTCCATACAGAGTGTTAATTGGTTTGGGCATCCCGATATTACCGGAAATACTAATGAATGTGTAACATTATCTTCTTCTTCTGAGGGAACAGATTTTATTTATGCTGATGTAACTATTAATGGATGTATTTATTTTCTTTCAAAAAAGATAGAAATTGGACCTCCAAATATATTGGCTGATCTTACAGTTGAAATAGACCCTTGTCTAGATATAATAAAAATTGAAGGTAACCACAATTATACATACAGTTGGGGGGCTATTAAACTTAGTAACAATAATAGTCCACAAGTCAATATTAGTGGTTCGAATTCTAGTATTGTATCGGTGAGAGCTCAGTTGAGTGCCGGTGAAGAATTATGCTTTCAAGTCCAAGCAACTAGTGAATGCGGGACATCATATTTACCTTGTGAAGTATGTTATACTATTCCTGAATGTTTAAGGGGCGAATCTGATGGTCAATCTAATGTAGTGCTACCGAATAATGCATGTAATTCTAATAGTCAATGTCCTGATGGTTTTACTTGTCAAGATGGAATATGCTGTGAAGAAGGTGTTTCTCAAGGTGATATGTGTGTTACTTATGATCATTGTCCACCAGGTTTTGAATGTGTATTTGGAGATTGCTGTCATATACTTACAGGACTCTGTCTCTAATTAGAAAATAATTTTTCGTGAAGATTTAATGGAGGCTGTCATTGTAGATGGTCTCCATTTCTTTTATTGCACTTGGACAGATTTAATCACAAAGGACGCAAGGAACGCACAAAGGACACAAAGAAAAAGCCGATGAATAAATTCATCGACTTAAATTTAGATATAGGTGTTTTTTACTCTTAGGAATGATTCAATAATAAAGTAACATTTTCTACTTGTTATTTTATCTTTCTACGGCGTTAAAAAGCCTCGCCAATGCCCTGCATTATCTACGCCTGCCTGCCGGCAGGCAGGTTTTTTGCCTTGTTGAAAAATAAAATACCTGCGTATAAAAGCGTACTTTATTAATGTATCATTCCTTAAACGGTTTATTCTTAAGAGTCAGTATCTTCTTCCCAGACTATTGGTGTTAACATTTTGAGACCTAACAAAGCTTTTTCAGCAGGTCCAATTCTGAAAAAACCTAAAAATCCTCCAGAAGCCTTGGCAACGTGTTTTGCAAAAGAGACATAACTTTTATATAATTTTGATCCAAGCTTTGAATCTAATTTGGCAAGAATCGGATTAAGATCCGATAACTTTTGCTCGACAGTTTTATTTCTGACCTCTAGATCTGTTAGACTTGATGTATAGGTATCGACTTGCTTTTGGAAGTCTTGTCCAACTTCTTTATAAAACTCATTCAACCCCTCGGGAAGACTAAAACTTCTAATTGAAGTAATCTTTTTAGCCCATTTTAATTCATCATCCTCGATTTTTCCATCTGCACCTGCTATATAAATTGTGATTAGTGAAATAGCATCTTTTAGCTTATCATATTCACCATCACTAAGTATTTTAAAATTTTCTGTCATCGTATTATTTGATTTAGTACCACAAAAATAGAATCTTAATGCTAAAATGAAATGTTCTGCACAGAATATTTAATAAAAATTAATATGTCAACACTAATTGTAAACTATAAACCTATTTTTGGCATTGAATACTTTCTATAATATCGTAGTGATTTAAAATCAATTGACTTGAAAATTTTAAACCTAGAAAAGGTATCAAAAGTAAAAAGATCGCAACTAATCTCTGATTATTGTGGAGGTCAGTTTGGGAGCAGAGAAGCTTTTTCTTATGGCGGAGTGGGAATCGGTGGGCTTCACTATATAGATGGAGCTGAAATAGTAGATAAGATAAAACAACTGGAAACGTTGGCCGCGAATGTGGAGACACTTCGTACAGGATTTGGCTTTTATTTGAGAGAAAATGATGGAAATTATTTACTTCTGGTGAAATATGCTGACATCTTGAATATTTCATTTTACAAAGAAGAAGATAAGTTGAAAGAAAAAGAAGGGTTTTCATTATTCAAAAGCTGTTTAAAGCGTGGAATTCCTTATCATTATTCAAAACTTATGCTTTTGGATGATGAAATTGATGTGGTGCACAAACCTAAATTGAAGATTATCACCACTGATCTGGATGAAATCAATTTCGTTTGTTCCAGAAGAAATCCATTAAAGATTAAAAACTATTTTGAATCCTTAGACTTGGATGATAAATTTGCTCAAGACTATTTGACTTTTTCATTTTAATTCTCACTATAGATTTAGTCCTACTTATTAATCGAAATAATACATCAATATGAATTCATTTTTGACTCGATATTCCACGCTGCTATTTGTAATAGTTTTTCTTTTTGGATGTAAATCAAATAAGGATGTTGCTCAAATCTCAAATGGTGTACTGCCATTTACGTGGAATAATGCGACTATCTATTTTATGATGACGGATCGATTTTATAATGGGGATCCTTCAAATGATTATCAGCATACGAAAGATAATCCTCCAGCTCCGCTTAGAGGATATATGGGAGGCGACATCAAAGGTATAACTAAGAAAATCAATGATGGTTATTTTTCAGATCTTGGTGTGAATGCAATTTGGATGACGCCTCTGGTGGAGCAAATTTCTGGATCGGTAAATGAAGGTACTGGAAACTCATTTGGGTTTCATGGATATTGGACAAGAGATTGGACGGCTCTAGATCCGAAATTTGGAACTGAAGCTGATCTCAAAGAAATGATTAATGTGGCTCACAAAAGTGGAATAAGAGTATTGATGGATGTTGTTGCTAATCATACAGGACCTGTGACAGCTTTGGATAGCCAATGGCCAGACGAATGGGTGAAGACTGGACCTAGATGCACTTATCAATCAGCAGAAACTACGATCAATTGCACATTGGTAGATAATTTGCCAGATATTAAAACAGAGAGCGATGATGAAGTAGCGCTTCCTGAATTTTTGGTTGCGAAGTGGAAAAAGGAAGGTAGGTATGAAAAGGAAGTTCAAGAGTTAGACGCTTGGTTTGCAGATACTAAGTTGAAGCGGACTCCCGTCAATTATATTCTTAAATGGACAATAGATTTTATTAAAAAATATGGAGTTGATGGGTATAGAGTGGATACTGTAAAGCATACAGAAAACTACGTGTGGGCTACATTGAGAAAAGAAGCATCAAAGGCTTTTAAGGAATGGAAGAGAACGCATTCAGAACAGAAATTAGATGACAATGACTTCTATATGGTAGGAGAGGTATATAATTATTATGCGGGTAATGGAAAGATGTTTGACTATGGAGATGAAAAAGTTGATTTTTTCACTGATGGATTTTCAAGCCTGATAAACTTTGGTTTTAAGGGTGATGCGCATAAATCATATGAAGAGATATTTTCGAAGTATGACAACTTATTGCATGGAGCTCTTAAAGGCAAAAGTGTGGTGAATTATGTAAGTTCTCATGATGATGGTGGGCCTTTTGATTTGATGCGCGAGCGCCCAATAGAAGCAGGTACTAAGCTGTTACTTTGTCCAGGTGGTGTGCAAATTTATTATGGAGATGAAACAGCCCGAGATTTGTCGATTGAAGAAGCGGAAGGCGATGCTAAACTTCGCTCTTTTATGAATTGGGATGAGTTGATTGAGATGAAACAAAAGAATGGATATACTGTAAATGATGTATTGATTCATTGGCAAAAAGTTGGGAAATTTAGAAATGATCATCCTTCTGTAGGTGCTGGGAAACATCAAGTCGTGAGTGAGAAGCCTTATATGTTTACGAGATCTTGGACGGCTCCTAATGGCGCATCAGATAAAGTACTCGTTGGATTGGGTATGGCTAAAGGGCAGATGGTTATTGATGTTACTTCCTTAGCTGAGGATGGGGAGACAGTGATGGATGTATATTCAGGAGTGAGTCAGGTAGTGAAAGATGGAAAGATTTTGGTTGATAGTATGTTTGATATTGTGTTGTTGGAGATTGTGAAAGATTGAAATGATTGGAGAGATTGGAGAGATTGGAGAGATTGGACAGATTGAAAAGATTGAAAAGATTGGAAAGATTGGAAAGATTGGAAAGATTGGGAAGATTGAAGAAATTGAAAGTTGAAAAAACTCCGTGAATCTCCGTGAAACCTCAGCGAATCTCCGTGTAATCTTTTTAATTATTTCTCCAATGAAACCGGATACCCATCATACAAAAACTCCTTACCCGGTTCATTATCATACAATATAACATCCTCCGCCCTAGCCAATGTCATTTCATCAATCCAGAAATCTTGATTTCCTCTTGCTACAACTTCAATCCAGTTTTTACCTTTCGGGACTGGAAAAACGTGCTCGGCTCTGATCCAATTTTTATAGATGTCTTTGTTTTCTCTAGATGGCAGATTTTTATAGTAGTACTGTTTGTTTTCTCCTTTTACGGTAATCATGAATTCGGGCATTCCGTATCTCTTATTTGTTATTTCTACCCACACGTAGAATTTGAGTGTGTCAGGAGTTGCAAAGTCTTTTCTAAAGTCTATGAGTTTTTCTTTTCCAACATGGAGTTGATATGCACCTTTTCCAAATAATTTACTTTCTGTGGCATTCTCATCATAGTGTTTGCTAATTAATGGAGTAGTTTTGAGAGAATCAGTTTCAGCTACTGTAGAATGATATTCTTGGGCTTTTTGGACCCAATTGTTATGTTCATCTCTGATGGTCTGTAAATCCAAATCAAAAAGGAAAAATTTCTCCCTGTTGTAAACTTCCTTGGCCATGCTTTTTAAATGCTTTTCGCCAAAACTCAGTTTGTCTTTGATGGGTCTGCCTTGAGCCAGTAGAATTGGTTTTTCATTTGGCAATTTGTCTATGATCTCTTTCTTGATTAGCGGATGAGAAGACATTTGTACAGAGGAGAGCGTCCTTGACGTTGAGTTTCTGCTCAATCGACCATTGATCATAGGAATTCCAGTCGATGATGAAACTTGTAGAGCTGCCATTTCAGAACGATTGTAGACCACTGCCCTTATTTTTTCATTCCAACCTTGAAAAAGCGGAAGGATAAACATAGCTTGATATCTATCAGGATTGATTTGTAGCGAGTCTAAATCTTTGTCTAGGTCATCTATCTCAGGGGTGGTAAGGTAGTTTTTTCTATCTCTATCCGTAAATCTTGAATCTAGATAGAAGTTTGTTTCATAAGCATAGAATAAGATTAATGGTATCAATAAATAATAAGATGAAAACTTCTTTCTAATCTCCAATCTATTCATCCATGCTTGTAAAACCTTTGCAGCAAATAGTGCTACTACAAAATACAAAGGCCATGAAAATCTACCTGAAGATTTAAACATCAAGATAGGACCCATATAGGATTCAATGAGGTTTTTAATCGGAAATATGGCTGTATTCGATGCAAATAAAAACATACAAAATGATGCCCACCAAAAACACCACATCATTGTTGTCTTAGGAAGTAGAGGAGCCAAGGATTTATTGTATTTTTTTCGAATAGAGTAGACAAAATAGGAGAGTATTAGCCCTATTGGAATTAACCCTAGATTATTGGTCCATTCTATTGATCTCTTATCTGATAATGAATATTTTGGATGCCAGGTAGATGCTAGAGAGAATTTTGGATAGAATAAGCTATTTAACTTTGTATGGTAATGAAAAAATCCCCATTGTTCTTCTAATCGGTCGTCATAAGGATCATTAATTTTTAACAGTATATATACTATGATAGTAATGATTACTGGAGTAGACATAATGATTATTGATGCCTTCCGATTTAGACCAGTTTTTCTTCCTTTTATAAACAAGAAAAAGCCTATCAAGCCAGCAAACATGCACATAATAAAGCCTATGTAAGCATTGTTCATAAAAAAGAAAAAAGTGACAAGAGCGAATACAAAATCCCATACTTCTATCTTTGGTACTTTATATTTTCGCAGCGCCCACAGCATGACCATAGGTATCACAAATGGGAAGGAAAGACTCAAATGGCAAGCAATCCGCACCATTTGGGGAGATAGAAAAGTTATCAATGGAGCTAAGATAAAAGACAAGGTATTCGATATTCCCGAAGTTCGAAGCATCATGAAAATGAACATTCCACAAACCCCTAATAAGAGATAAATGACTGTCATTAGGATTCCTGGAAGATTCTTATTGATATCTAGTACATAGCTATCGATCCAACGCATTACAGTTGCAAAAGAACCATTGGCATCAGTCATAAAGATATAATCACCATCAGGGTAATTCATACCGTTGAATGTACCATCAGTGTCATATTTGACATGATAGATCATATCATAAAGTGTAACCAGCAGGTCGCCATTTGAGAAGAATACCTGATTGTTTGGCTGACTTACATAGTGCGGAAACTTGATGGAAAATGCGACAAAAGTGATCAAAAATGCTAGCAGGCATTTCATAATCCATGATGACTTTGATTCTTTATTTTGCATTTTACCCAATATCTTTTTTCAATGTACTAATACCAAGTTAATAATCGTCTCCCCATTTACCTTGGACTCTTAAAACTCGCTCTATTAAATCTCTAACACACCCTTGGCCTCCTTTTTTGGAAGAGACAAATTCAGCTTTTTTAATGACATCAGAGGCAGCATCATTTGGGCAAGATGAAAGTAGAACCTTATCAAAAACGGTCAAATCTGCTAAGTCATCTCCCATATACACACTTTCAAACGGATCAATGTTGTGATTGAGTTCTATTTCTTTTAATGCTTTTGCTTTATCTGAAACCTCATCAAAAACAGGGTCAGCTCCTAGGAATATCAACCTATCTTTAACTCCAATAGAATTTCCTTTTGTAATTATAGCAACTCTGAATCCTTGTTTAAGAGCCATTTTAATTGCAGAGCCATCTCTGACATTCATCTTTCTCAGAAATTCTCCTTTTTCAGTAATAATAAGTCCACAATCAGTGAGAACCCCATCCACGTCAAAAATGAATGCTTTAATTTTTTTGAATTTGCTGTAATCCATTCGAGTTTATATAGTAATAAAGGGACAAAAATATACAATTACTGCAAAGCCAAGAAGAAAATGTGTTGAATCGAATTGATATTGTTGGAAATGGAATATTATATACTTGATAATATATTTGAGAATCTTGTATAAGCCATTTTAAAACAAGTTTATTAGTGTAGTAGACCTTAGGAATGATTCAATAATAAAGTAACACTTTCTACTTGTTATTTTATCTTTCTACAGCGTTAAAAAGTCTCGTCAATGCCCTGCATTGACTACGCCTGCCTGCCGGCAGGCAGGTTTTTTGCCTTGTTGAAAAATAAAATACCTGCGTATAAAAGCGAACTTTATTAATGTATCATTCCTAAGTGAATTTTAGGCATAACATTCATTCATGATCACTAAATAATAAAGGGCCTAGAATTTTTGGTTACTTTTTTATCAATGAAAAAAGTAAGGCCCGTCTGGCGAAGATTATGAGAGTTAGATGTTTTCCGTTATATTCTCTCAATATGGTAAGAAATTGACTCATTTATAGCCAATTTTAGGATATATACCACTATTAGAGGAAAACTACGGAATAGGTAAGACTACTAAAACGATTGCTACTGGATTCGGAAATTCAGCGAGGATAGTTCAAAAGCACTCAATTACTAACTTCTTGAAGGTTACAAATATAATGTTAATCCCTGTTTCTATATTCTTATAAATATCAAACTAGAATGAGCAATCCATCTGTGCTATAACTTTTAGAATACGAAGTCTTCTTTGATGATTTTTGCCAACCTTATTCGATTTTAATGCGCCAGTTTGAAATCGGTTGTCAATTTTAATTTTCTCCAGTTGCTCTTCTAAAGTTGGAATATTTTCTTCTTTACACAAGACCGAGGATATAACGTCCAAGCATATCGAGCGGCTGACCAAAGGGAAGCTGATCTGATATGCAATGTGTGTGCCTGGCATGTACCGCTACTTGAAAGGTAGCAATTTATTCTAGAGGATGCAAGTCCCCTTCGACTTTGCTCAGGGCAGGCTCTTATACGCGAGATTGCCGTCTCGAAGTATTAGTAAGTCGCAATGGGTGATTGAACGATCTCTACAGGAGTCGAGTACGACAGTGCTCGAAGTGAATGAACCGCGAAAGCGGCTTGACAGAACGTTAGTGAGCAAGCACCACCTGTCCCGCATTGCGGGATCATTGTGAAGCCCTAAGAATACCAATAGACTACTATTAGTAGATCAAGTAGATATCGACCGAAAGAATAGGTACTTACCCAGATGAATGAGCGATCCCGAAGGGGATAGATCCTGTGGATCTATAAGTGAGTGAACCGGAACGGGCGGGTAGGATGTAAGAGTTGATATTTCTGAGAAGTCAGGCGCCTACGCTAAAGCTCTAGCGACAGTGTGCCGAGGTCATAGTACTAGGAGTAATGAGTGAATGACTGAGAGGTTTTGATGCAATCAAAATCTTATTGACTAAATGTCAATAAGAAATGAAGAAACCTTAATATTAATTAAGGATGGGCAGAACTA
>Ga0256847_1000321_pt1 | contig 31689 bp, 34 predicted proteins | sample TeddybearmetaG_FD_189099 | JGI IMG/M metagenome (GOLD analysis project Ga0256847, IMG submission 189099) | Hydrothermal vent microbial communities from East Pacific Rise, Pacific Ocean - Teddybear | ecosystem: Environmental > Aquatic > Marine > Hydrothermal vents | place: Pacific Ocean: East...
TAACGGTCTGCGATTAGGTCTTACCACTAGAAGATGAAAAACACTTTTGCACTTAGTATTTTCCTAAGCCTTTCAGGAATGGTCTTCGGGCAGATTACCTTGATTCCAGATGCTGCTTTTGAGCAGGCGTTAATTAGTTTAGGAATTGATACCGATGGCATTATCAATGGGCAGGTATGGACCAGCGATATTGCAGATGAGACAGATTTGGGTTTATTTGGTCTTTCTATTACCGATTTAACGGGGATTGAGGATTTTGCAAGCCTAGAGGATTTGGATGTTGATCAAATGGAAATTACTGAGATCATTTTATCGCAAAACACTAGTTTAACTCATTTAAGTCTTACCAGATTAAATTTGGAAAGCTTAGATATTACTCAAAATGTAAATTTAATATCCATGGTATTGGGTTTTAAATGTGAAAGTTGCCCTTTTGAATCTACCGTTTCTAGTTTAGATTTAAGTCAAAACACCCAATTACTGACATTTTTATTGCTAAGTGATTTTATTACTGAAATTGATGTCTCCAACAACCCAAACATTGGTTTTTTCGAGCTGCAGCGTATGGATGCTCTTGTGGACGTAAATATAAAAAATGGGAATAACCAAAACTTAAATTTTTTACAAATACAAGAGAGCCCTAATTTAGTGTGTGTACAAGTAGATGATCCACAGGCAGTAATAGAGGGTGTTGTGCCGCCCTATGACGATTGGATTATAGAAAACGACCCCATTATTTCAGACGATTGCTACTTAGGTGTTGAGGATATGGCACTTGGTAAGATAAGCCTGTATCCAAATCCGGTAACAAATATATTGACCATTGAAACCAACGCTACTTTTGCAATTACAAGTGTACAATTGTATGATGTCTTAGGCAGATTGGTACTACAAAAAGAGGCAGATTTTCAAAGTATAGATGTTTCGAGTTTGCCAGCTGGTTTGTTTATGGTAGTTATAGAAACCAATAGAGGCTTGTTTACAGAAAAGATTATAAAAAAATAACGGTCGGCAATTAGGGCGTACCACTAGAAAATGAAAAACACGATTGCACTTAGCATTTTTCTAAGCCTTTCGGGACTAGTCTGCGGGCAGATTACCTTGATTCCCGATGCTGCTTTTGAGCAGGCGTTAATTAGCCAAGGAATAGATACCGATGGCATTATCAATGGGCAGGTATGGACCAGTGATATTGCAGATGAGATAGATTTGAATCTATTTGGGCTTTCTATAACCGATTTAACGGGACTTGAAGACTTTGCAAGCCTCGAGGATTTGGATTTGGTGCAAATGGAGATTACAGAGATCAATTTATCGCAAAACACTAATTTAACACATTTAACGATTGATAGGGTAAATTTGGAAAGTTTAGATATTACCCAAAATGTAAATTTAATATCCTTGGTATTGGGTTTAAGTTGTGAAAGTTGTCCTTTTGAATCTACCGTTTCTAGTTTAGATTTGAGTCAAAATACTCAATTGCTTGCAATGGTAATCGTCAGTGATTTTATTACGGATATTGATGTTTCCAATAACCCAAACATTGGTCTTTTAAGACTAGAACGTATGGCTGTCCTTGTGGACGTAAATTTAAAAAATAACAATAACCAAAACCTAGGGTTTTTACGGATACGAGACGCTCCTAATTTAGTGTGTGTACAAGTGGACGACCCACAGGCGGTAATAGATGGTATTGTGCCGCCTTATGACGATTGGATCATAGAAAACGACCCCCTGATCTCAGACGATTGCTACTTAGGTGTTGAGGATATGGCACTTGGTAAGATAAGTCTGTATCCAAATCCCGTAACAAATATATTGACCATTGAAACCAACGCTACTATAGCAATTATAAGTGTACAATTGTATGATGTCTTAGGCAGATTGGTGCTACAAAAAGAGGCAGACTTTCAAAAGGTAGATGTTTCGAGTTTACCAGCGGGTTTGTTTATGATAGTTATAGAAACCAATAGAGGTTTGTTTACAGAAAAGATTATAAAAAAATAACGGTCTGCGAAAATGTTTAACTACTAGGAGAAGTAATAGATAGCCCATCCTATAAGCAAGGCGTCCATTAGCAGTAGTCCGTAAGCTAACGGCTTAAGTTTGACACCTGTCGACTTCGGTTTAGCTAACTTTTTCTGATAATTGTGAACTCTTTCAATATCTTCTGTCCAGGTAACCGGATAGATTGATTGATTACAATTTTCGCATTCAAGCGTTCCTGTGATATCCTTATTGGCTTTGCTATAGAACTTATTTTCTACTTCTTCTTGTGAAAAAGTAAATTTCAGACCCTCCGTAGAGAAGCATTCTGGGCAATTGTTATTCACCTTTGCCTCGTGAAGTTGATGGATGGTTTTTTTCATAATTAACGATTCAATGCAATAGCAATCTCAAAAGTTGTGCCCACGTCTTTGGCACTACGTAAAACATAAATCTGGCCGTCGTGATAGCCATTGATAATGCGTTTGGCTAAGGAAAGCCCTAATCCCCAACCTCTTTTTTTAGAAGTGATTCCCGGCTTGAAAATTTTCCTATGATCTCGTTTCGGAATACCTTTTCCCGTATCGGTTATTCGGACCAAGGCTTTTTTAGCGGTAGGAATAATTTCGATGGTAATCTTTCCTTGCCCTCTCATGGCGTCAATTCCATTTTTAACCATATTTTCTATGGTCCAGCTAAATAGTTGTGAATTTAGGTTCACATATAGTGGCGCTTTTGGAACTAAGAGTTCAAATTCGATGAGTTTGGAGGTCCTGCTTTTCAAATATTCGTAGGAGGCTTTAGTTTCGGCGACAATGTCTTGTTTTTCTAGTTTCGGAACAGATCCAATCTTGGAAAATCGTTCTGTAATGGTTTTAAGGCGCGAAACATCCTTTTCCATTTCCATAATGTATTCAGGGTTTACATTTTCCATTTTTAGGATTTCATTCCAACCTACGAGTGACGAAAGTGGAGTCCCAATTTGATGCGCGGTTTCCTTTGCCATACCTGCCCACAATTTGTTTTGTTCGGAAGAACGTGCAGTTTGATAGAACAAATAAATGGCTAGGAAAAAGAGTATGATAATGAGTATAAGCGTTGCTGGATAGTATTTCAGTTTATTTAGAAGCGGTGAATTCCCATAATAAAGCGTTCCAATGACAACATCCGCCTTCGTTTTCGGGTCTTTATAGGACAATTCAATAGGGTTGTACTCTGTCTTAAATTGCCGGATGAGCCGTTGTAATTTTATGGTATCGTTTTTAATAATCGTATCCATATTATTAAGCGAAGAAACAGTTCCTTTCTCGTTGACAACAAACATGGGTGTCGTCTTATTACTCTGCAGAATTTCAAGTAATAAGCTGTTGTCCGTATCCTGTGCTAAGTCAATTCCCTTAAATAATTGCTCATTTGCAGAGGCCCACAACGACATTTTCTCGCGTTCTCCTTCCTTTAATTCATTGAAAAACTGAAAAGTATTCCATAAAATGAGGCTTATAATCCCAAGAGATATGAGTATAAAAAACCAACGTGTGAGGGTAGATTTGTTTGGCATTCAATTGTGCTTTTTGCGTTCTAATATAATGGAAATATGTTAATATTATTGTGTATCCAAATTTTTACAAGCCATAGTGATTGGGTACCTTTGTAGGGATGTTAAGTATCAATCCCAAGGAAATTTCTACACCACAACTGCACGGATATTTATTAGGTGCTGTGGCTCCACGTCCTATCTGTTTCGCAAGTACTGTGGATGCCGAAGGTAATGTGAATTTATCACCCTATAGTTTTTTTAACGTTTTTAGTGCCAATCCACCCATCATGATTTTCTCTCCGGCACGTCGTGTTCGAGACAATACAACCAAGCATACTTTGGAGAATGTATTAGAAACAAAAGAGGTGGTTATCAACATTGTGAGCCATGCCATGGTGCAACAAATGAGTTTATCTTCTACGGAATATGACAAAGGGGTTAATGAATTTACAAAAGCTGGATTTACAGAAATTCCCTCTGAAAAAGTTAAACCACCACGAGTGGCAGAAGCTCCTGTCCAATTTGAATGCAAAGTCAAGGATGTGATTGCATTGGGGTCTGAAGGAGGTGCTGGAAACTTGATCATAGCTGAAGTGGTGCAACTACATGTTGATGAGTCCATTTTGGATGCGGATGGCAAAATTGATCCAATAAAAATTGATACGGTTTCTCGTTTGGGAGCTAATTGGTACAGCAGAGCCAAAGCAGGACTTTTTGAAGTTGAAAAACCGCTACGTACCTTAGGAGTTGGAGTAGATTCCTTTTCAGAAGCCATTCGGTTGAGCAAGGTGCTAACAGGTAATGATCTAGGGAAATTGGGAAACCTGGAGAAGCTACCTTCCGAAAATGAGTTGACCGCTTTTAGAAGTTCTTCGGAATGGAATTCGGCCTTAAATGAAGTTGAGGTGCACCAAAAAGCGCAAGAATTAATTAGTTCAGGCAGCACGGAAGAGGCCGTAAAATGGTTGCTAGCAACAGACAATTCAGAATAAATATAATACAGTAAATAACAGATTTCAATTGAGAAATCAACACTAATAAGTAATACGACAATGGAAGTACAAGGAAAAATAAAAATGATTGACGAGACCAAAACGTACGGAACGAATGGTTTCAGAAAAAGAGAATTGGTTGTTACGACCGAAGAGCAGTACCCTCAACACATTATGATTGAGTTTGTACAAGACAAGACCGACTTGTTAAACAACTACCAAGTGGGCCAAAATGTGAAGGTGAGTATCAACTTACGCGGACGCGAGTGGCTGAACCCACAAGGAGAGACTAAATACTTTAACTCTATCCAAGGATGGCGCGTTGAGAACGTAGATACAGCAGCTGCAGGTACAGACATGCCTCCAATGCCACCGGCAGATGCCTTTGAGCCTGCGACCGATTTCAAAGAAGAGGATCACGACGATCTACCTTTTTAAGGAGGTTCGTATTCCCTTTGGATGAATCATACTTGAGATTTCTCAAGACCAAGTTTTATGAAAAGCCTAAACCTTAACTGCTGTTCTGTAGTATAAGTTTTAGGCTTTTTCTATTTTTACCTTATGAACATCACCCTAACCATCGAAACCGTATTCAAACGCTTTCTGCCTTCCCCCTTTGCCATTGCCATTATTTTGACGATTTTGACAATGCTTTTGGCCCTGTTTTTTACAGAGGCACCGAGTGACGAAAATCATTTTCTGAGTATACTTTCCTTTTGGGAAAATGGAATTTGGAGCACGGGTTTGTTGGTCTTCGCCTACCAAATGATGCTCATCCTTGTGTTGGGCCATATTTTGGTGCTGAGCAAGCCAATGAATTATCTCATTCAAGGACTCACTCGTTATACGACCAACACACGTAATGCGGTCATTTTGGTGAGTGTAACTACTATGTTGGTTTCCTTTTTTAATTGGGGCTTGGGCTTAATATTTGGAGCCATCCTTGCACGTAAGGTTGCGGAAGCTGCACAGGAAAGAGGGTTCACCATCAATTATCCATTGGTGGGCGCCTCAGGCTATGTGGGCTTGATGATCTGGCACGGTGGTATAAGTGGTTCAGCACCGTCCAAGGTAAGTGAGAGTGGTCATTTAATGAGTTTTGTTGGGAAAATGAGTGACCCTTCCATTCAATCTCAGATTCCCGATTTAATACCTTATTCTGAAACGATTTTTAGCGGCTTCAACCTCACCATATTTGCTGTTTTGCTGATTTTGATTCCTACTTTTTTAGCTTTCATTGCAAAGAGCGTACCCACCAAACAAACTCATTTACCCATTTATAAAAGCCCTGTTTCCGAAAAAGAGAATGCCAGCGGAGCTGAACGAATTGATCACTCAAAGATCTTCGGTATTGGATTTGGAATCATTGTTTTAATCGCCTTCTTTTATCAATACTTCCATAACCTTACCCAACTCATTATAACGCCGAACATGCTTAACTTTTTAATGTTAGGACTTGCCTTGGTTTTGCATGGTAATTTTTCAAACTTCCTTAAAGCAGTTGAAGAAGCCATTAAGGGGGCTTCAGGTATTTTAATTCAGTTCCCACTTTACTTCGGAATTATGGGTATTATGAGCGAAAGTGGTATGGTTGGTCAGATCTCAGATTTTTTTGTTTCTATAGCCAACGAAACTACGCTCCCTATTTATACTTTTTTCAGCGCAGGACTTGTTAATATTTTTGTGCCTAGTGGAGGCGGGCAGTGGGCTATTCAAGGGCCTATTGTAGTTGAGTCGGCATTGAAATTGGGGGTGTCTTTACCCAAAGCCATTATGGCCTTGGCTTATGGAGATCAGATTACGAATATGTTGCAACCTTTTTGGGCGCTGCCATTACTTGGAATAACAAAATTAAAGGCCAAGGAGATTCTTCCTTATACATTATTACTAATGCTTTTAGGAACGGTAGTATTTATAATTGGATTACTATTGATTTAAGAATAACCTCGTTGTTAATCGCAACGTAGGTGTCGCCAACGAGGTTAGTTTTGGGTCAGGCTCCATTTTAACTAATTCAAATAATTATGATGTTAAACAAACATCTGCGCCAACGCCAAAATGGACTATAAATTTCATGAATTTTATGATGAATTCAAACAAAAAAATCATTTTTAACACTGAAAATTTCTGAAAAACAATGATTTATCTTTCTAACGAACTTTGGTTTCCCAATCCATTTGAGACGGGTCAAGACGGACTTTTGGCTGTCGGGGGTGATTTAAGTATAGAACGTTTACTTCTTGCTTATCGTTCTGGGATATTTCCTTGGTTTAATGATGGAGATCCTATTCTTTGGTGGAGTCCCGACCCTAGAATGGTGCTTTTTCCAGAAAAACTAAAAGTTTCAAAGAGCCTTCGACGGCTTATTAATCAAGATAAATTTGAAATTTCGTTTAATAAAGCCTTTGCTGAGGTGATTCAACACTGTGCGTTGATCAACCGGGAAGGGCAAGCTGGTACTTGGATTACAGACGATATGCTTGAGGCCTATCAGAGATTGCACGACCATGGCCATGCACAGTCGGTAGAAGTATGGGAAAATGGAAAACTTGTTGGAGGTTTGTACGGCATTGATTTGCCAGATCAGAAAGTATTTTGCGGGGAAAGTATGTTTAGTGAAGTAAGTAATGCCTCCAAAGTGGCACTTTATTTTATGGTGAAAGCATTGAAATCTAGAGACTATAAACTAATAGATTGTCAAGTATATAATCCGCATTTGGAAAGTTTGGGGGCAGAGGAAATTGCGCAGCTTGAATTCATGAAATATCTAGGCTAATTGAAATGGGTAATATGGCATGATATTGGAAGCCCTTCCCAAAAAAAGATGCCGTTCATCGATTTTTTTTGTTTTTTAAACAGAATATCAGCACTTTAGCCCTATGATGCCCCAAATCCTCGATATGAAAAGAATAGCCCCTCTTGTACTTATCGCCAGTCTTTTTACGATGTTAACCGCTACAGCTCAGACAGATGTCAACAAGGATATTAATGTTGCTAAGGTCTATGAACAAGTGGTTAAGGAAGGCTATGGCACCCCGACTGTTTATTTAAAATTAGCGAATGAGTATTATTTTCAAAATGATTATGCCAATGCCAAGAAGTGGTATGAAAAGGTGTTTGAAGACAAAGAAAAAGCAACAGATAAAATGCTATTGTTTCGCTACAAACAGACCTTAAAGGCACTGAAAATTAGCTGGGCAGAAAACCCGTACTTGGCCGTTTCATCAGGCACCAATTAATCACGAAACTTCATTATATCTAAAGCAATCGGTTACATGATCATTCACCATGCCTGTGGCTTGCATGTGAGCATAAACGACTGTCGTTCCTACAAACTTAAACCCTCGCTTTTTTAAATCTTTGCTCAACAGATCACTTAAAGGGGTATTTGCTGGAACCTCTTTAAGGTTCTCACACTTATTTTTAATGGGTTTTCCATCTACAAAGCCCCAGATGTACTCGCTAAAACTCCCAAATTCCTTCTGCACTTCCATAAAAGCAACAGCATTACTTATGGTAGCATGAATTTTTAATTTATTTCGAATAATCCCTGCATCTTGGAGTAGTGAATCAATCTTTTTTTGAGAGTAGTTGGCAATTTTTTTATAGTCGAAGCTATCGAATGCTTTTCTGAAGTTTTCTCGTTTTTTCAAAACAGTGATCCAACTAAGTCCCGCCTGAAATGTCTCTAAAATAAGAAACTCGAAGAGCATGTCGTCTTCTCGAACAGGCACCCCCCATTCTTCATCATGATAGGCTACATACAATGGGTCTTCTCCGCACCAAGAGCATCGTTTTTTCATAGGTAATCGTGTTTATAGAATTGTGTATTTCAAATATTGAATGCTACGGAAGTGAAGTTAGTAAGATTTCAATAAATTTACGACTCAATTGCCATGGAAAATATGTTAAAAACAGAAAAACAAAACAAAGCGGACTTAGTTTCGACAAGCTTGGAGACTGCCGTAGGATATAACGACTATAGAAATTTGGTAGCGGACCATGCAGCCCATAAAACAAGTACAGGGCCATCACAATCGGAGGCACTTACCAATTATACTACTTTGAGCCATGCTCGGATGAAGCGCTTGGATAAGACTGTGATAATTTCAGAAGAAGTACAAGAAAAATTTAAAAACTATAATGGAAATCAAACGTGGGTCGTGCTCACCGAAAGTTGGTGTGGTGATGCTGCTCAATCAATGCCAGCCATGAATAAATTGGTCGATTTGGCTCCAAATATCAACTTTAAAGTGGTGCTTCGGGATGAAAACCTCGAACTAATGAATGCCTTTCTTACCAATGGCTCTATGTCCATACCGAAGCTTATCGTTTTGGACAATGACAGTCAAGAGGTTGTAGCCGATTGGGGTCCAAGACCTTCGAATGCCACAAGAATGGTTAATGATTATAAGGCAGAACACGGTCAACTAACTCCAGAGTTTAAAAAGGACCTACAAGTTTGGTACAACAAAGATAAATCTGAGAGTATTATTGAGGATCTAGCCGAATTAATAGACTAATATTGGCCTGGGAACAAGTAGGTTATAGTGCCTATTTGTTTGTTTTTACCTGCTTTAGTAGTAAATTTTGAACTATTAGCGTAGTGAAGTGCACTGTCTATTAAGCACCCATTGGTTGTGGTTGAGGCAGCTTTGTTATATGCAGTTTTGACCACTTTTCCAAGTGCATTGACCTCAATCGATATCACCACCTTACCACCGCGATCACAGGTGTAAACTGGATTTGGTAAGTGTAATTTCGTTCGATCTATCAATTGATAACTAATCGTGGTTTTTTTGTTTACGGAAGCCGATTCGGATTTAGATAATCTTGTCTTAGCGTCGTTGGAGAGTTTCTCTTTTACTTTGCTCAGCTTGTCTCGAGCATCATTGAGCGCAAGGTCATTATTTGTGTTGGATATTTCCGAGTCTGTTTCAAGATCGCTTTTTTCTTCGGAAGAAGGTTCGATTTCATTTCTACTGTTCTCTAATTCTGAAATGAACTTTTCAGCTTCATTATAGGCAGTATTGGTCTCAATCTTTATTTTTTCTAAAGACTCCGCGTCTTCCTCAAGGGGCAGTTCCACCGCATATTCAACCGGAGTAAGTATTTCTTCCTCCTTTTGTGTGCCGGACAAGGTTGCGGTAAGTAAGAGCAATACCAAATTGCCCATCAACAGGCAGGAAATTATAAAGGCGCGATAGGAATAATTAAAATTCACAGCTGCAAATAGCGCTAATTTGTGGGAATAATCCGAATTTTTATGAATTATTAACGAAAAATTTAAGATTCTTTGATCGTTTTTTCGAAGTTTTCAATCGAAATGGCATCCGATACATCGAAGTCGCCAATTTTAGTGCGACGTAGTGCCGATAGGTGTCCACCGTTGTCTAATGCCTTTCCAAAATCATTTGCTAGCGAACGAATATAAGTTCCTTTGCTGCAGGCCACTCTGAAATCCACATTCGGAAGATCGATATCAGTAATTTCAAATGTCGAAATCCGAACGGCTCGCGTAGGGATTTCCACCGCCTCGCCACTTCGAGCAAATTCGTACAATCGTTTTCCGTCTTTTTTCAATGCCGAAAATACTGGGGGTTGCTGCTGAATTTCTCCCGTAAATTGCGCTGTAGTAGCCTGTATCAATTCCGAAGAAATACCTGACACATCAAATTCTTGATTAATTTCAGTCTCTAGATCATAACTTGGAGTGGTTCCACCTAAAGTAATGGTCCCCGTATATTCTTTTTCCTGCGCCTGATAACTGTCAATTTTTTTGGTGAATTTTCCAGTACACAGAATTAGCAATCCGCTGGCTAAAGGATCTAAAGTGCCAGCATGACCTACTTTTATTTTTTTTAAATCGAATTGTTTACGAATAAGCCACCGTACTTTGTTCACCACCTGAAAAGAGGTCCAACCTAGTGGTTTATCTATAAGGAGTATTTGTCCGTCAAGGTAGTCTTGGACTGTCATGATACGAGGCTATAAATTATGGCTATGAGACCAACGACCACACAATAAAGTGCAAACCAGCTCAACTTACTTTTTCGAACCAATTTAATCATCCAAGTGCATGCAAATAACCCTGAAATAAAGGCAGCGACAAAACCGAGGCCTAAAGATGAGAAGTTAGCTGTTTCGGCACTTAGATCTCCACTTAGAATGTCTTTACCAATTTTTCCAAAAATCAACGGAACCACCATTAAAAAAGAAAAACGGGCGGCTTTGTTTTTGTCATTCCCAAGTAAAACCGAGGTGGAAATAGTTGCACCGCTGCGGGAGATTCCTGGGAGCATGGCAATGGCTTGTGCTATTCCAATAATAAATGCATTTTTATAAGATACCTTCTTCCCAGTGTTCTTAGCACGATCTGCCAACCAAAGAAGAAGCGCTGTAACAAGAAGCATACTTCCCACTAAAGCAATATTACCTCCAAAAAGGGCTTCTAACTGTGATTCGAATAAAAGACCAACAATCACGGCCGGTAACATGGAAACGATTATTTTTAAAGTAAAGCGAGTCTCATCATTCCATTTAAATTTTAAGAGACCACTTACAATCTCCCAAACGTCCTTTCTAAAAACGACAAGGGTACTCAAAGCCGTAGCAAAGTGAAGTACCACTGTAAACAAAAGGCTTTCTTCAGGAATAGAGTCATCGCCTAAAATGGCCTTGCCCAATTCGAGATGGCCACTGGAGGAAACAGGTAAAAATTCGGTAAGACCTTGGATAATCCCAAGGAGGATCGATTCCCATGCATCCATGGATTACTCTTTCTTTGTAGGATTTAATAAAACAGCATACACTTCAAATCCAAAGCCTATTAAAATAAGCGCAGGAGCTAAACGGATGCGTCTCCAGCTATAGATTTCAGGATTGAAAACATTGGGGTCGTTACTTCCGCCGCCGGCCATTAGAATAAAACCTAGCGCAATAAAAGCCCCTCCAATGAGCATGAATTTGTAATTTTTTTGCTCAAAGATGAACAAGGCCGTGTTTTTGGCTATTTCTTTTCTTTTCTTTTCTCCCATGACAAATAGATTTATTCTTTTTGTGCTCTAATTTTATAGCTAAAATTCTGTAAAAATAACTTCATTTTCAACCGCCAATTGGGCAATATGATTTGAAGTTCCCAGGACCGTATTTGCTAGGTGCAAGGTAACTTTTTTATTTAAAACTTTTTGCTCCATTTCGGCCAAAGTCATTCCACGCTCCAAGCCGCGGTTAATATAATAGAATTCCCCATTGGCATCTGCAAAGACGATGTCTTTAACGCCACCTTCATAAATGCTGGAAACCGTCATTTCTTTGAGTTGACAATCTTCAGGATTCGGATTTTGGATGATAGCACTTTTCAGTAAAAAAACAACGGCAACAATCGGAATAATAAGAAATAAGATTCTAATTTTTTTCATGATCTCTCTGTTTTAATAATACAATTCGTCGGTACGCAAGTTTAAAAAACGTTGCGTTGCGAAGAAGGTACTCACCCAAGAAATTAGTATGGCCATCACAACAATGAATAAAAACAAGCCTCCTAATAATACCTTGTCACTTAAAAGTCCAAGTTGTGGCCAGGCGCTATCAAATAAATACAACGCCAACGTGACACCAGCCATAGCGATAATAGCTCCTATTAAACCAAGTCGGATACTTCTCCATATAAATGGACGCCTTATAAAGCGTTTGGTTGCGCCAACCATTTGCATTGTTTTTATGGTAAATCGCTTCGCGTAGACGGAAAGGCGAATGGAACTATTTATCAATAATACCGCAATCACCAACAAGAGGCCACTAAATAAAAGCACGTAAAAGCTAATTCGTTTTATATTTTTGTCAAAGAGTTCTACGAGTAGTTCGTCATATTCCACTTCGGCAACAAAGTCCTTGGCACCTATTTCGTTAGCGATATCTTTTAATTGTGCCGAGGAAACAAAGTCTGCTAGTAATTCTACGTCAATGCTGTTTTGCAGCGGGTTATATCCCAAAAACTCCAAATAATCCTCACCAATGGTTTCAATATGTTGTTCGGCAGCTTCTTCTTTCGAGATATAAGTGGCCGATTTGGTATAGTCTGCCATTTCCAAACTTTGCCTTAATTGATCAATCTCCACTTCTTTGGCCGAGTCTTTCAAATAGATGGAAACGGGGATTTGTTCTTTAAAATAACGTGACAACTGATTTGAGTTAATCAGGAATAATCCTAATAAACCCAGCAAAAAAAGGACCAGTGAAATACTCAATACCACACTAAAATAAGAGGATATTAACCTGCGTTTTTGATATTTTTCAAAGGAAGTTGCCATAGATGTTTCGCTATTTGTACTGTAAAAATACAAGGTTTTTTGAATTAGAAACCACGACGGGCCAATTTTAAAAAAACTTCGCCTTCAGCCTTGTACCTAACTTGTTGTTTTACTAACGTTCAAACTTTTCTCTTTCGTACATTAGATGTAAATTTGCTGCTTGCTGTCAGCAACGACAGGCTTAAATTTGAATAACGATGAGTAAATATCACTTTATTGATATAGAGCAAAAATGGCAAAACTACTGGGCCAAGAATAAAACCTTTCAGGCCGAGAACGAAAGCAATAAGCCGAAATACTATGTATTGGATATGTTTCCTTATCCTTCAGGTGCAGGTTTACACGTGGGCCATCCATTAGGTTATATTGCAAGTGATATTTATGCGCGATACAAGCGTCATAAAGGTTTTAACGTGTTGCATCCACAGGGGTACGATTCGTTTGGTCTGCCTGCCGAGCAATACGCTATTCAAACAGGTCAGCACCCACGAAAGACCACCCAAGAAAATATTACGCGCTATAGAGAGCAACTAGATAAAATTGGTTTTTCCTTCGATTGGAGCCGAGAAGTACGAACGTCAAGTCCAGAATATTATAAATGGACACAATGGATTTTCATTCAACTTTTCGAAAGTTGGTATTGCAAAATTCATGAGAAAGCCTTCCCTATTTCAGAATTAGTAAAGGTCTTTTCAGAACAAGGAAATGGTAAATTAAATGCTGAATGCGAAAGTGCTGTGGCCGATTTTAACGCGGAAGAATGGAATGATTATTCAGAAAAAAGAAAAGAGAGTATTCTTCTAAAGTACCGACTTACTTATTTGGCCGAAACAGAAGTAAATTGGTGTCCTGAATTGGGAACCGTTCTCGCTAATGATGAGATTGTGAATGGTGTTTCAGAACGCGGTGGGTATCCTGTAGTTCGGAAGAAAATGAAGCAGTGGTCCATGCGTATTACTGCCTATGCACAGCGCTTACTAGATGGTCTTGATACGATCGATTGGCCACAACCTCTTAAAGACACGCAGTCCAATTGGATTGGTAAATCGGAAGGAGCTACCGCAACTTTTAAAGTGGTACGCACTAGTGAAGAGCTAAGAGGTGCGAAAATTGAAGTTTTCACTACAAGACCCGACACTATTTTTGGAGTTAGTTTTATGACGTTGGCCCCAGAACACGAGCTAGTAGAGCGAATTACTACGATGGAACAACGCTTTGAAGTTGGAAAGTACATTGAAGCTACTGCCAAGCGAAGTGAGCGTGACCGCATGGCCGATATCAAGAATATTAGTGGAGTTTTCACAGGTGCTTATGCCGAACACCCCTTTACCGGAGCGCACATTCCTATCTGGATTGGTGACTATGTTTTGGCTGGATATGGAACTGGTGCAGTAATGGCCGTTCCTTGCGGTGACCAAAGAGATTACGATTTTGCCAAACATTACGATATTTCCATTCCCAATATTTTTGAAGGAGTAGATATTTCTGAAGAAGCCTTCGCTGACAAAGAAAAAACCGTTATCGGAAATAGTGATTTCCTGAACGGCTTGAATTATAAGATAGCTACTCAAAAAGCCATTGAGGCATTGGAAGCAAAAGGGCAGGGAGAAGGAAAAATAAACTATCGCCTGCGGGATGCTGTGTTTTCTCGTCAGCGTTATTGGGGAGAACCATTTCCAGTCTATTATAAAGACGGGATGCCTCAAATGATTGCCTTGGAGCATTTACCATTAACACTTCCGGAAGTAGAAAAATACCTCCCAACCGAAACAGGAGCACCACCGCTAGGTCGTGCCGAAGTATGGGCTTGGGATACTGTAAATAATGAAATAGTTGCCAATCATAAAATTGATCACGAGTCTGTTTTCCCTTTGGAGTTGAACACCATGCCAGGTTGGGCGGGAAGTAGCTGTTATATGTTCCGTTATATGGACCCACACAATCCAGATGCGTTGGCTTCCAAAGAAGCGATGCAATATTGGGAAAACGTAGACCTCTACGTTGGAGGAAGTGAACATGCTACGAGTCACTTATTATACAGCCGTTTTTGGGTAAAGTTCATGTATGACAGAGGGCATTTATTGGTAGATGAACCGGTAAAGAAATTGATTAACCAGGGGATGATATTGGGCACAAGTGCGATTGTATATCGCGTTAGTGGAACAAATAAATATGTTTCGAGCGGTTTAAAAGACACCTATGAGACTGAAGAATTGAGAGTGGATGTGAACCTTGTAAATAATTCAAATGAACTGGATGTTGAAGGGCTCAAAAATTGGCAGCCACAATATAAAGATGCTGAATTCATTTTGGAAGAGGGACGTTATATTATTGGTCAAGAGGTTGAAAAAATGTCCAAACGTTGGTACAACGTCGTCAATCCAGACGACATTTGCGAGCAATACGGCGCAGATACACTGCGTTTGTACGAAATGTTCTTAGGGCCGTTAGAGCAAGCCAAACCATGGAGCACAGCTGGTATTACGGGTGTGCATTCTTTTCTGAAAAAACTATGGAAATTATACCATGGCGGTATCAATGAAAGCTTTGACATCTCTAACGAGGCCGCTTTGGCAGATGAGCTTAAAATTCTACATAAAACCATCAAAAAAGTAGAGGAGGATATAGAGAACTTTAGTTTTAATACTTCGGTTTCTACCTTTATGATTGCGGTGAACGAGCTAAGTGCTCTCAAATGTAAGAACCATGAAATTTTGGAGCCTTTAGCCATTTTAATTGCTCCTTATGCACCACATATTGCAGAAGAATTATGGAATAAACTGGGGCATAACGAAAGCATTACCACCGCTCCTTTTCCACGATTTGAAGAAAAATACTTGGTGGAAAGTAGTAAAGACTACCCTATTTCCTTCAACGGGAAAATGCGATTTAAGATGAAACTGCCAATGGATATGACCAAAGACGATATTGAAGCAGCCGTAATGGCGCATGAGAAGACCCTACAATATCTGGATGGGCGTACTCCTAAAAAGATCATAGTTGTTCCAGGTAAAATTGTCAACATCGTGGGCTAATGGAATTCAACTCCATAGAAATATTGGGCTTAATAGCTGCGGTTTGTACGACATTTGGCTTTATGCCTCAAATAGTCAAAACTTGGAGAACAAAAGATGTAAGTAGTCTTTCACTGCCCATGTATGTGGTGATTTGTACAGGAACCGTCCTGTGGCTCATCTATGGACTATTGATCCAGAGTATAGCTTTGTTGTTTGCCAATATCGTTGCTTGTGCCTTCACCTTTTTACTGGTTGTCTTTATTCTGAAATACAGAAAATAGACTATTTGTATTGACGCTTTGTCAGTATTATGGTTTGGTCCCATTTTTGCTGAAAATCAAGTATCTTTAGATAACTTAAAATTTTAGAAATTATGATGGGATATTATTTGGTCGCGGGAATCGTGTTTTTAGTAAGCATGTACGTGAGCAAGAAATTAAAAAGCAAGTTCAAAAAGTACTCACAAATACAACTACAAAACGGCATGAGCGGCAAGGAAATAGCCGAAAAGATGTTGGCCGATAACAATATAACGGACGTAGATGTGGTCTCTGTCAAGGGAATGTTGACCGACCACTACAATCCAGCTCAAAAAACAGTGAATTTAAGTGAGGGTGTATATCATCAGCGGAATGCGGCGGCAGCGGCGGTAGCAGCCCATGAATGTGGTCATGCGGTGCAACACGCTACTGCTTATAGTTGGCTGCAATTGCGAAGTAAAATTGTACCTGCTGTTGGTGTGGCAAGCAAATTGTCCAATTTTGTGATTATGGCAGGACTTATATTAACAGCAACTAGTGCTCTAGGAGGAATTGGAGTTCCAGTTTTTTTAATTGGAATTGTATTATTTTCAGTCACTACGGCATTCGCTTTTATCACCCTACCAGTAGAATTTGACGCAAGTAAACGAGCGTTGGTGTGGTTGGAATCCAATAATATGGTAACCCAACAAGAACATGCAGGAGCCAAGGATGCCTTAAAGTGGGCAGCGCGCACCTATGTGGTTGCGGCATTAGGTTCATTAGCAACCTTGCTTTACTTTATTATGATGTTTATGGGTAGACGTTAAGGGAATCATCAACTGCATTCAGAATTTCGCCGATCAACTACGATCCTGATATCCTGAATGCAGTTGAAGGATTAACCCACTACATTGTTCGGGTTATAACCCATATAGTCGGTGAATTCTTCCTTAAATATAATTCCATAGGTCTCCAATTCTTTTAAAATAGGTTCGTAAACCTCTTTGGTAATTGGTATTTGTACCCCTGGAGTGGTTATTTCCTTATTAAGGATGCGCAAGGCAGCCATTGCTACGGGTAGACCAACGGTTTTTGCCATGGCGGTATAGGTTTGATCTTCACCAATCAATACCATTTTGCTATCGATTTGTTTTTTCTTACCATTTAACTCGTAGCCAAATTTATGATACATCACGAGCATGTCTTTGTCGTCTTCCTTAAGGGTCCATTTGTCCATCAGGATTTTCTGAAGGGCTTTTGCAGGAGAAGCATTGGGAATGCCGATTTTCTTTTCAGCGTTGAAAACGTCTAATTCCAATAATTTATACCACATCAAGTCGTCTTGTTCTATTCTCAGACTATATCTGGCTTTTAGCTCTACGGAATCGGTTGGTGAATAAGGTAAGAACAGGTTAATAAAATCTCGGTAACTCAAGATCTCAGAGTTCGGAATGGTGTAGCTATCGTCCGTCATGCCTAATTGCACAAACATATTCCAAGCTTTACTGAAACCAACACGGCGCATGGTACCTCGATACAACGTTAGGATATCTTCCAGTCCATAAATACTTTGGTAATGAAGGGAATTTCTATTGGCATAAGCTTCAAAACGCCCATATCCTTCCACATCCAGAAATTCTGTTCTTCGGAATAATTTATGGTATGGGATATATTTGTTGGTGCCTTCTTGAATAAATTCGGCTGCACCGCCTTGTCCTGCAACCACGACATTACGAGGGTTCCATGTAAATTTGTAATGCCAGAGATTGTCGTCACTTTCGGGAGCGATTAATCCCCCCGTAAAGGATTCGAAAAGTAATATTTTACCGCCACCATCGCGAACACGGTCGATCACTTGCATGGCGCTCATATGGTCAATGCCTGGATCTACGCCAATTTCATTCATAAAAACCAGGCCTTTTGCTTTCGCTTCTGCATCTAGTGCTTGCATTTCTTCGCTAACATAAGAGGCCGTAATCAAATGTTTTCCAAAGGCTAGGCAATCTTTAGCCGCTTCCATATGGAAACGTGCAGGAAGCATAGAAATAACTATATCGGCATTTTTAATACACTCCTGACGTTGTTCTTGGTTGAAGACGTCGAGTAATATTCCTTTGGCATTGGGGTGTCCTTGAGTAAACTTCTGAGCATTCTCCTCTGAAATATCACCAATAGTGATGAACAGATTTTCTTTTTCAGATTTATCAAGTAAGTATTTAATTAAGCTGGTAGCAGACCTACCTGCTCCTATGATTAAAATAGTTCGCATCCGCAGTATTTTCGTAAATTTGAGCGTTTAATTGGTATCGCGTTTCGATGGGAACGAAAATACTAAAACTGATTGGTAACCTATGAAGAAATTGGATAAAAAAATACTGGTAATTGCGTCTATTTTAGGGGCTATAACCATAGCCATTGGTGCTTTTGGCGCCCATGGATTGAAGCAATTAGTGGGAGCAGAGGCTATTGCTAGTTTTGAAACAGGAGTACGGTATCAAATGTATCATGTAATAGTGCTCTTAGTTGTAGGTTTTGCTACTCCGCTTTCGGAAAAAACTAAAACGTGGGTGCTTCGTTTTTTTTGCTTCGGAATACTTCTCTTTTCAGGCTCTATCTACCTTTTAGCACTAAAAGATGTCGTGTCATTCCCCGTTAAGTTCTTGGGTCCCGTTACCCCTTTGGGAGGGCTTTTATATATTTTAGGTTGGCTCCGACTGGGTTATGGAATATTTACGTTAAAATCGGAACAAAACTAATTAAATAGGGTCGTTATCTCTATAGTTTTTTTATTTTTGCTCATACAACAAAAACAAAGTTATGGTCGACAACAACCAAACTACGAAAACGATTTCGCTGCGTCAGTACGGAATCAACGCCTCAAAAGTTAATTACCAACTTACCTCACAAGAACTACACGAAGAAACTTTAGCAAAAGATCAAGGCAAGGAATCCAGCTCTGGAGCCATTGCTGTAAACACCGGTGAATTTACGGGAAGATCACCCAAAGACCGGTTTATTGTTGAAGATGAAATTACCAAGGATCGGGTTTGGTGGGGAAATATTAATATTCCATTCGATTCAGATAAATTTGACGCTTTGTACGATCGAGTCACTCAGTATTTAGAGGACAAGGAAGTATATGCGCGCGATTGTTATGCATGTGCTGATGTTAATTATCGGCTTAATATACGGGTCATTAATGAATACTCTTGGAGTAATATGTTCTCCTTAAATATGTTTCTTCGCCCTAGTGATGAAGAGCTAAATGAGTTCAGCCCAGATTGGGTTATTGTAAACGCACCTGGATTTATGGCAGATCCTGAGCGAGACGGTACCAGACAACATAATTTCGCGATATTAAACTTTACCAAGAAAATTGCTTTAATTGGAGGAACGGGATATACTGGAGAGATTAAGAAAGGAATTTTCTCTGCACTAAATTTTCTACTACCCGTATTTCAGAATACATTACCCATGCACTGCTCGGCAAATGTTGGAGACGATGGAGATACTTCTATTTTCTTTGGCTTGTCAGGTACTGGAAAGACAACGCTTTCGGCGGATCCAGACCGTAAGTTGATTGGTGACGACGAACACGGTTGGACTGCGGAGAATACCGTTTTTAATTTTGAAGGGGGTTGCTATGCAAAAGCCATCAATCTTTCAGAGGATAACGAACCAGATATCTATCGGGCGATCAAGCCTGGTGCTATTTTGGAGAATGTTATTATGGATGAAAATGGCGAGGTAGATTTTAGCGATATTTCCATTACGCCAAATACTCGGGTAAGCTACCCAATTTATCATATTGATAATATCCAAGTGCCTTCTATAGGGCACAATCCAAAGAATATTTTCTTTCTAACGGCAGATGCCTTTGGTGTATTGCCTCCCATTTCTAAGTTAACACCTGGCCAAGCAGCCTACCACTTTATAAGTGGGTATACTGCAAAAGTTGCGGGTACTGAGGCCGGAATCAATGAGCCTTTGCCTAGTTTTTCCGCTTGTTTTGGGGCCCCTTTTATGCCATTGCATCCTACAAAATATGCTGAAATGTTGAGCACAAAGATGCAAGAGTCGGGAGTGAATGTTTGGTTAGTTAATACGGGCTGGACTGGAGGTCCTTATGGTGTTGGAACTCGCATGAAATTGCGTTATACACGTGCCATGATTACTGCGGCTATGGATGGTTCATTGGAAGAAGCTAATAAGGATAATTACCATATTCACTCTATTTTTGGAGTGCAACAGCCTAGGGTTTGCCCTAATGTGCCTACCGAGGTGTTAAGTCCAAGAAGCACTTGGAATAATGACGATGGGTATTATGAGACAGCACATAAGCTAGCAGGTTCTTTCAAGGAGAATTTCAAACAATTTGAAGAGTACGCCAATGAAGAAATCATGGCGGGAGCACCTTTGGCTTAGTTACCTTATAAAATAGAAACAAAAAAGGACCACGAAAGTGGTCCTTTTTTTATTTGGGTAGGTTTCGGAATGAAAGATTATTTCTTCCCGTTTACCTCTTTTATATATTTTTCTAACGCCATAGACATGGAAGGGGTTTCAGGTGTTGGTGCCTGAATATCAACCCGAAGGCCATTATCGGCCGCAGCCTTTACCGTAGTATTTCCAAAAACTGCGATACGAGTTTCGTTCTGTTCAAAGTTTGGAAAATTCTCCAATAAGGATTTAATTCCACTAGGACTAAAGAATACTAGAATGTCGTAATACACATCTCGTAAATCGGATAAGTCGCTGACCACAGTCTTATAAAAGGTGGCTTGTTTCCAAGAGACGCCCAAATCGTTAAGCACGGTTGGAACCTCGTTCTTGAGTTTATCCGAAGTAGGTAATAAGAAGCTCTCTGCTTTGTATTTTTTAATCAAAGGAGAAAGTTCAGTAAAAGTTCGTTTACCAACGTAAATTTTACGTTTTCTGTAAACAACATATTTTTGAAGGTAGTAAGCAACTGCTTCACTTTGACAAAAATATTTCATGCTATCCGGCACCTTAAAACGTAAATCCTCCGCAATTCTAAAAAAATGATCTACGGAGTTTCTGCTAGTTAAAATGATAGCCGTGTAGTTGGTAAGATCCACCTTTTGGGTTCGTACCTCTTTGCTGGAAACACCCTCTACATGTATAAAGGGTCTAAAGTCGATTTTCACCTTTTGCCTATCCACTAGGTCAAAGTAAGGAGAATTTTCAATTTTAGGTTCTGGTTGAGACACTAAAATAGTTTTCACTTTCATATACAACTACTTTTATATTACACCTGCTTAAGTACAACATAGTACAAAATAATATAGGGCGCAATTTCGAGTGCGCAAAGATACATAATAAAATAAGAGAAATGTCTTAAAATTACATTCCTATTTCGTTTAAAACTTGATATTAAGGACATAAGGTAAAGTACTACCAATGCTAGTGAGAAGCCAAAAAGCATCGTTTTAGAGGGTTTAAAAGCGAAGTAAAACACAATGTTGCCTACTAAAACCAGCAGTGAAATAATGCTAGTATAGCTCAACTTCTCATATAAATAATCATTGATAAGTACCTCAATATTGAGAATATGCGCTAAAATCTTTTCAAGACAGAATTTTGCTAGTATAAATAGGCCTAAGCCAGTGGTAATTTGAACAAAAAGCCACGGATTTGCTTCAGTAGTGGTTGGATAGGTGGTATCTAAGAAAAGGTAGAAGAACAGCGAAAGCGATAGTACTTGTACGCTAAAAAGTAACGCGTTAAATGGATGCTTTATCTCATATCCCTTTCCTTGAAGTTTAAAATATTTATCTGAGAGGGGTAAGTAGAGAAATTCAGTAAATCTTCGGGGGTATAAAGAACGCGTCACTGTTAAGATTATAAAAGTTGCCACTAATAAAAGTGTAACCCAATCCCAATTTTCAATCGTCCGAAGTCCGTATTCCATTGCCTGTTATTCCGAAGGGATAAAAGTAGCGAAAAATTGATGGAGCGACAGTGTTAGTCATGTAAAATAGTGTCACCAAATAGTTGCTAAAATTTTACTAAGAGTTACACATTATAAGCTGCTGTTTTCAAAAAAGAGGTACTTTTGCCAAAAACGTACACATGACAGGTGCCATTGTGGTCATACCTACTTATAATGAGATTGAAAACGTAGAAGAATTGCTACGAAAGATTATTGCCCTACCCAAGCGATTCAATATTTTGGTAGTAGATGACAATTCTCCTGATGGTACTGCACTCAAGATAAAAGAGCTTATGGAGGTATTTCCTGATCAGCTTTTTTTAGAAGAGCGCAAGGGGAAACTCGGTCTTGGCACGGCCTATATTCATGGCTTTAAATGGGCGTTGGAACGAGATTATGAGTTCATTTTTGAAATGGATGCCGATTTCTCTCACAACCCCAACGATTTATTGTTATTGCATGAGGCATGTGAAAAAGATGGATTCGATCTGGCCATTGGTTCTCGCTATAAAACGGGTGTAAATGTGGTTAATTGGCCTATGAGTCGTGTGTTACTGTCTTGGGGAGCTTCAAAGTATGTACGCTTTATCACGCGAATGAGAATTCATGATACGACCGCAGGCTTTGTATGCTATCGCAGGAGCGTATTGGAGAAAATAAATTTGGACCGTATCCAGTTTGTTGGATACGCCTTTCAAATAGAGATGAAATTTAAGGCACATCTTAGTAAATTTAAAATTGTGGAAGTTCCTGTAGTATTTACAGACCGAACGAGGGGGGAATCAAAAATGAGCTCGGGCATTATTTCTGAAGCTATTTTTGGAGTTATTTCAATGAAGGTGAAAAGCCTATTTAAAAAATACGATATATGAATAACACAGTTCTCATTAAGAATGTGCACATAGTGAATGAAGGAAAGATTGTCAAAGGGGACGTCTTAGTGGAAGGGGATCGCATTGGCGAGGTCTCTGAGAGTATTAGTGCAAAGTCTGGAGATACTAAGATTATAGATGGTGATGGCTGCTATTTATTACCTGGGATGATCGATGATCAAGTACATTTTAGAGAGCCTGGCCTCACCCATAAAGCAACGATTGAAAGCGAATCCAAGGCCGCTGTGGCTGGAGGAATTACCACTTTTATTGAAATGCCAAATACGGTGCCTCAAGCGACTACGATTGAGTTGCTTGAAGAGAAATTTGCTCGTGCTGCAGAAACTTCGTGGGCGAACTATTCTTTTATGTTTGGAGGGACCAATGATAATTTAGAGGAAATATTAAAGGTAGATGAAACGAAGGTGGCTGGCCTCAAGCTATTTTTGGGTTCTTCAACAGGAAATATGCTGGTGGATGATCCGGAGGTATTGGAGGAGATTTTCAGAAAAACGAATCTTCTAATTTCCGTACACTGTGAGGATGAAACAACCATTCAGGCAAATCTTGAGAAGTTTAAAACCGAATATGGGGATGATATCCCAATGAGTTATCACCCTGTAATTAGAAGTGAAGAAGCTTGTTATTTGTCCTCTTCCAAGGCGATTCAATTAGCAAAAAAGACGGGCGCTCGCTTGCATGTTTTTCATCTGTCTACGGCAAAAGAAACGGCTCTTTTCAGTAAAAAGAAGAAGTTAGCCGATAAGAAAATTACTGCCGAAGTATGTGTGCATCACCTTTGGTTTACGAATGACGATTATGCTGAAAAAGGCAGCAAAATAAAATGGAATCCCGCCGTCAAAACCCAAAAGGATAGGGATGGTTTGTGGAAAGCTTTGTTAGAAGACCGAATTGATGTTATTGCAACAGATCACGCTCCACATACTCTTGAAGAAAAGAATAATGTCTATACAAAGGCACCTTCGGGAGGTCCATTGGTGCAGCATGCATTAGTCGCCTTATTAGAAATGTATCACAGAGGTGTCATATCCCTTGAAAAGATTGTAGAGAAAACAGCTCATAATCCAGCTATTTTGTTTCAAATCAAGGACCGAGGTTATATTCGAAAAGGATATAAAGCCGATCTGGTTTTGGTCGACCTAAATGCCCCGTGGACGGTAAATAGTGAGAATATTTTATATAAATGTGGCTGGTCTCCTTTTGAAGGTACTAGCTTTACATCAAGAATAACGCATACCTTGGTGAATGGTCAGGTGGCTTACGAACACCTTAAATTTCCAAATAGAACCCATGGAGAACGCATAACTTTTAATAGAGGATGAAAATTGTTCTAAACATAGCACTCATCGTATTGGTTTTTTCCAGTTGTCAGAATGTGAAATATCCGGAGCCGCCGGAAAATTTGCTTCCGAAGGAGAAATTTATTCAAGTCTTGGCCGATGCTTATGTAGCTAATGCGAGTCGAAGTAGAAGTGTGAATAATCGTATTCTTAGGACTAATGGGATACAACTCGATTCTCTTTTGTACAATAAACATCAAGTAGATAGCCTCTCTTTTGCTGAAAGTAATGCATACTATGCGTCCAATCTAGACGGGTATACCGATATCATTTTGAAGGTTCAAAAATTGCTTACCGAAAAAAAGGCGCGTATTGATAGCCTCTCTAAACCTGGAAGTGAAAAAGGAAATCAGAAAGAGGATAGCACTCAGTATACCTCCTTTCAAAAATCCAAAGAAGGCCAGTTAACCGATCCGGTTCAAGACGACGAAGAGGAATAGTTTTTTACAATTCTTGTAAGCGTTTCCTCCATTGAAGTAAATTTGAAATGCAATTCAGTTTTTATTTTTGAGTTGTCATAATGCGTCGAATGATACATAGAGTCTACCACCGATTTAAGAAGTTTTCGTTTTCTTCGGAATAAAAAACTACGAAGCGCATCCAGTGTACTCAAGAATCGCAAGGTATTTCTGCCAATCGCTTTTGAAGGTGGTTTTTTCCCAAATAACTGAGCCATACGGCCCAAAAAATCCTGATATTTCATGTTTTCTCCTACCAAGATATAGCGTTCCCCAGAATGGGAACCTTCCATAAGAAGGGTCATGACCTTTACAACATCCCGTACGTCCACAAAACCAGTGCTCCCTGTCGTATAAAATCGATTGCCTTTGGCTGCGTTTCGAACAATGATCCCACTGCCCGAATTGCGAAACCACTCACCTAAAATCACACCGGGGTTCACGATAACCGCATTAAGTCCTTCTTGGATACCGCGCCAAATTTCCATTTCAGCACCAAATTTAGTGATGGAATATACGCCGTGATTTTCTTCTGGATTCCAGTCGGATTCCTCATCGACGGCGGATTCGTCCAAGGTATCTCCCAGGGTAGCTATGGAGCTTACATAGCATAGTTTTTGGATTCCGTTGGCTAGACATAGATTCACCACATTGGCGGTTCCTTCGATGTTTGTTTTTTTCAGCAGATAATAATGCTTCGGATTAAAACTAATGAAAGCAGCACAGTGATAGACTTCAGTAACACCTTCAAAGGCTAGGGTTAAAGCGGGAACTTCAATAATATTGGTTTCTATCCATTCAATCTTGTCAAACAAGGATTGGGCATCTTCAGAATAAAAAGAGAACACTTTTTTAACATCCTCCAAATTACTCCAGGAACGATGTGTTGCTCGTACTTTCGCGTGTTTTTGAAGTAGCGAATACAATAAGTTCGCTCCTACTAAACCAGTTCCCCCTGTGACTAAAATCATACCGTAAAAGTAGGGTTTTTTACAATAAAGTTTTCTCTTTTCACCCATCCTACTATCTTTACCAAAATTTCAATTACATGCCTAAAAATTTTGTTGAAGAGCTGCAATGGCGAGGAATGATACATGATGTCATGCCCGATACTGAAACTCACCTATTGGAACAGATGCGATCTGCCTATATTGGCTTCGATCCTACTGCGGATTCGCTGCATATAGGAAACCTAGTACCCATCATGTTGTTGGCGTTTTTTCAAAGAAGTGGACATAAACCCGTTGCCTTGGTAGGTGGAGCCACTGGAATGATTGGTGACCCATCTGGCAAATCCAATGAGCGTAATTTATTGGACGAAGCCACTTTACGACACAATCAGGAATGTGTGCGAGGGCAATTGTCACATTTTTTAGATTTTAGCTCTGGAGCCGAAAATGAAGCGGTGATGGTGAATAACTACGATTGGATGAAGGAATTCAGTTTTCTAGATTTTATTCGTGATGTTGGAAAGCACATTACCATTAACTATATGATGGCCAAAGATTCGGTCAAGAACAGAATCTCTGGAGAAGGACAAGAAGGAATGTCATTTACCGAATTTACCTATCAATTGGTGCAGGGGTATGATTTTCTTCATCTTTATAAAAACAATAACTGTACGCTTCAAATGGGAGGTAGCGATCAATGGGGAAATATCACCACCGGAACAGAATTAATTAGAAGAATTGGCGGCGGTAAAGGATTTGCTCTTACTTGTCCATTGATTACAAAAAGTGACGGTAGTAAATTCGGAAAGAGTGAAGGCGGAAATATTTGGTTGGATGCAAAACGTACTTCACCCTATAAATTTTATCAATATTGGTTGAATTCGAGCGATGACGATGCTCAGAAGTACATCCGAATATTTACCTTTTTAGATAAGGAGACTATAGACGGGTTAATTGCTGAACATTTGGAAGCACCACATATGCGATTGCTTCAAAAACGTTTGGCAATGGAAGTTACGCTAACGGTACATGGCGAGGAAAATTATGAGAATGCGATAAAAGCTTCCGGTATTTTATTTGGGAAGTCTACCTCTCAAGACCTTAAAGGATTGGATTCGGCTACGTTTTTGGAGATTTTTGATGGTGTTCCTCAGGCGGAAGTTTCAGGGGCGGAAATTGAGAATGGATTGGATATTATTGCTGCATTGGCCGAGAAAACAGGTTTTTTAAAGTCGAATGGAGAAGCAAGACGTGCTTTGAAAGAAAACTCTATTTCAGTAAACAAAGAAAAAGTAAACGACACCTATGCTGTAACCACAGAGGATCTAATTAATGGGCAGTTCGTATTGCTTCAAAGAGGGAAGAAAAACTACTTTATCCTTAAAGTTAGCTAATGCTATTTTGCCTTAATTTCAAATCATAAAAATGAATTCTATTACGAAAATCACAAGTATCTTTTTTCTGCTTTTTATCACTACCATGAGTGGGCAGGAATATTTCGAAGGTGTTTTAGAATATAAGGTGAGCTACGAATCTTATGCAGGATTTATTCCTATAGAAACCTTAGAATATGACTTTGGAACGTCATCTACTACTTATGTTCAAGAGGATCGTTATGCCATGATTTATCATGGTAAAGGTAAATTTGGGTGGATGAAGATTATTATTTTATTAAAGGAAGGATACTCTTACACCGAATTCGAGAAGTCAGATACCATTGTGAAGTCGAAATTTAACAATGAGAAGGAAGAACTCATCGAGTTTAAGCGAAATTCGGATAATAAAAAGGTGATTTTAAATGAATTGTGTGAATCTGTCACTATAAATTTTAAGCCATTGGACCCGGATGCCTTTTATAAAGAACAGCGAGGCACTCATTATTTCAATCCGAAGTACAAATTGAATGCAAAATTGTATGAAAATTATACAAATTCTTTTTGGAATCTTTTTGTTGCTGAATCAAATGCCATAAGCATACGAAATGAGACCGAGTTTTTTCCTTTCTTTAAAAAAGTGGATGAGGCGATTTCCATTGTTGCTGAAGATGTACCCGACGCCATATTTGACTTAGATCCGAATAAAGTTATTCTAGAGGAATAACAAGAAAACCCCTCGCGAGCGCGAAGGGTTTTCAAAACTAACTAACCAACCAATTATGAAGGAATCTTAACAATCCTTTTTCATAACAGTTAGTAAGTCTATACTTTATATAATTCCTTACAACACTTTATAAAAAATTCGAAACTTCCGGATAAGGGATTAACGAACTTATCAATAGAGCGATACTTTCTTTGACGATGAGGGTGATACTTAACAAGGTCGCGACCACTAAAATAGCAATGGAGATGTTATTTTCTTTAATGGCTTCAAATTCATTTACCCCACGAGTTAGTATGGAAAATAGAAAGAAAACGGATACGTTTATGACCACAGCTGCTAGAAACCCAATGAGCAAGTATAACCCCGAGTATTGAACAATAGTTCCGTAGTCCACTGTATTCGTTTGGGTGGTAGATAATCGAACAATATTTGTAATGGACGGTAGTATTTCACTTAAAATAAGACCTATGGATAGTACAACCCCTGAGGTGAAAACAGTAAAAGCCATGTTGCCGCCTTTTAAGTCCATTTTCTTAAAAAAGAGTTTGTGCAATAGACTATAAGAGAGATAAATAATAACTACGGAGATTATAATAGAAATAATAATCTCGAAAAGAGCCAGTGTAAAAAGTTGCTTGTTCATTATTTTTTTATTTAGACCAGTAAGCCTTTTTAATGCTTACGATAATTATTTTACTTACTTGTAAGTATCACGTTCCAATGGGTGATATCCTTAAAATTGTTGGGGAGTGTCCCCGCTTGAAAATATTTTGCAGTGGTTTCCCATACCACATATTTCTTTCCATAATGAAGTTTATAGGCTCCTTTGGCGGGAAGATTGATTCCAATAATGGAGTGACGGTAAAATTCGCTGTTCAGAATGGCTACGTCGTAATTGTAGTATTTTAGAATGGAATAAATAAGGACCGTTCTTGTGTCGCAATCTCCTTTTAAATTCTTAAGAAATGACACTGGATTTTGAATGCCATAGGGTACATTCCCCAAACAGCAATCGGGACATTCTTCTAGGATTGACCGTATGGAGGCCTCGTAACTGTCTGCTGGAAGACATTCCTCCTGAAAAACAAAGGAATACGGAATGTCCTGAATACAGGAAACAACCATTTCAGCAAATTCCATTTGATTGAGTTTCTTTTCGGTATGAATTTTTAGAAAAGTTTCCATGACCAAATCCAAACTAGGGGTGTCGGTTTGATCCAAATAATCGTAGAGTGTTCCCCAAAAATGTCCTGAACCTGGTTTAAAGTTCCAGTTGTCAAGATGTCCTTGTAGCCGTACATAGTCCTTTTCTCGAATCCTGAGATCACCCTCATAATCGTTTCCATAATTGTCCCTCCAAATACGATGACTTGAGTAAACGTTTACCGTATCCTGTTCTTCAATAATGGTGGAAACTCCAACGCTTTCTTCTTTTTTAAAGTCAGTTTCTTCTGTAATTTGAGTAATAGTATTTAGAAAAATACCAGAAATGAATCGGAGTCCGGCAATGAGTAAAAAAATGATGCTTACATTAATTAGGAGACCTCTGAGGGATGGTTTTCCTAGCCATTTTGAAGTAAGTAAAGCCGCGATGACCATGGCTCCAATCCCCGATATGTAAGAGTTAAGGTCGAAAAAGGAACTTATAAGAATCCAACCGAACAGACTCACGAGTCCGAAGATGAAAATCCAGAGACAACCATTATGTTTTTTGGGAGTTGTATTCATTTATAAAACCATCAAATTGCAACCACGTATGTCGCTGGCATCAAATCTACCTAAAATTTCGAAACTTCCATCATCATACCTCTTTCCTAGATCTTGAGTTGCAATAAAGGAACAGCTATAAACATTGGCCAAATCGATGACATTAATGCCACCCGTAGTGCCGTTGACCAGCATAAGTGGATCTTCCGTGTCTCTAGTAAGTACTTGCATCCAAGGGGGGCATGAAAATAAACCATCACCATCAGAATAGGATTGAGAGAGTAGTTCAGTCATGCCGTATTCACTGTGAATTTTTTTGACGCCAAACCCAGCTTTCAAGCTAGTATGTAAGGCTTCTTTAATCATTTCTTTACGGCGCCCCTTCATTCCGCCTGTTTCCATTACATAGGTGTTTTTTAGCTGAAATGTCTTGAGCTCAATAAGATCAAGCAAGGCATAGGAAACACCCAATAGCAATACCTTCTTGCCGGCACCGTCTAACGCAATCAGTTTTTCCGCAAGGGTGTCAAGGTCATTCAAATAAAAGCCGCTCTGTTCGTTGTTCGTCTCCTTAATGAGTTGATCCACCATGTAAATTAATGAGGAGCCTTCTCTTTCCAGATAGGAGGGTAATAGGGCGAGGATAATAAGTTCTTTGGGATTTCCATAGAAACGTTGGAATCCATTTAGAAAACTGCTACTGTATAGGGATAAGTCTGCAACCAAATGTTTGCTGGTCACACTTCCGGTTGTACCGCTACTCGTAAATACGGTTTCTGGTTTTTTTTCTGAAGAAATAACGGTGTGTTTCTTGAAAAACTCAATGGGTAAAAAAGGGATGTCTTCCAGCGTCTTGACATTATCAGGATTTGTATGTAGCAATTCGCAGTATTGTCGATATACAGAGACATGCTGAAACTGGTATTGAAATACCTTTAAGGCGGTATTTTTGAAGTCTTGGCTAGATTTTATATGGAATATTTGTTGTTCGAGCATGGCACCTTTTCCGAAGAATACCCAAAAATAAGTAATAAAAGCTTCTCAATCTCATTGGGAGGATTTTAAAAAGAATGGGGCCAAAGGGAACACAATGATTGCTTTTTTAGTAAATTGAAGTTGCAATGTTACTTAATCGATTTCATTTGGAAAACGGCGAATTATCTGTAAACAGTGGTGTCGAAGTCTTAAGCTTCTGCGTGTATAATTAATTGCCTGGTTCTAGCCTACTTACGAAAATTCTCGCAGATTTTATATTCTTTTTTTATTTACTAACTTTAGTGTTTAACCACGCAACTAATCATACACAAACACGTTAGCCACAAGCAAATAAAAATGAACAGACTTCTGATTTTCGCAATTTTGATTTCAATTGGACCAGGTGTTTTTGCTCAAGACCCGGATCCAAATTTGTTTCAAACTTGGTATTTATATCGTATTCTAGCGAGTGATGCACATGAAATTTATGAAATTTCGGAAATAGAACCTCCTATTAATCCATTCGTTACAATTTCTGAAAACTTGAACATTAATGGAGAAGGTGCTTGTAATAGTTTCATTGGTAAATGTAGCTACGAAAGTCCAAATGTCTTGAGAACAACTAATTTTAGTAATACAGCCGACAACTGCGGGATTCAGATTCACAATTTTTTTGAAGATGACTTTTTTAGTTTTATAAATAGTAATGGTAATATTCTTTGGTTTCAAATCACACAAGATAGCGGTGGTTTAACACTCACTTTAAGTAACCAAATATTTGGATGGGCCATTTTTAAAAATTACCCCCTTTCAATATCCGATTTTTACTTAAATGAAATTAAAATCTACCCTAATCCAAGTAGTTCCCGAATCTTTAGAAAATCACAAAAGGATCCCGTCACAAAAATAGAGCTTTATAACTTGCTAGGTGAGAATATTCAAACCCTGAACAATAAAGTTGAGTTCATAGACATTTCGGACTTTGAATCGGGCATTTATCTAGTAAAAATATACACTGAACTTGGAGCAACGGTAAAAAAAGTTATTAAAAAATAGATCTTTTCGAGAAACAAATAAAAGACGGAAATAAGCCAGTGGCTAACACCGCATATAAAGTTCATGGATAAAATGGTTAAATGAATTACGTTTCCTACATTTTACTTAACTTAGTTACGACAAAAAACCCCGTCGAGCGGCTTGCCGCGGCTTCTGATGCTCACGCCCATC
>Ga0256847_1000322_pt1 | contig 31689 bp, 28 predicted proteins | sample TeddybearmetaG_FD_189099 | JGI IMG/M metagenome (GOLD analysis project Ga0256847, IMG submission 189099) | Hydrothermal vent microbial communities from East Pacific Rise, Pacific Ocean - Teddybear | ecosystem: Environmental > Aquatic > Marine > Hydrothermal vents | place: Pacific Ocean: East...
GTGGCGGTGTTAAAGATTGAGGGCAGTGGTTATTCCTATGCGAAAATTGGCGAACCCGAACAGTTAGAGGTGGGGGAATGGGTGTTGGCCATTGGCTCTCCGTTTGGGTTTGATTACTCGGTGACGGCGGGCATTGTGAGTGCCAAAGGCCGCAGTTTTCACAAACAAAATTATATCCCGTTTATTCAAACCGATGTGGCCATTAATCCGGGCAATTCTGGGGGGCCATTATTTAATTTGAAAGGGGAAGTGGTGGGCGTTAACTCGCAAATCTTTAGTCGAACGGGGGGCTTTATGGGCCTGTCTTTTTCGATCCCGATTGATGTTGCGATGAATGTGGTGGGACAAATCCAGGATAAAGGTCGGGTTAGCCGAGGCTGGTTAGGCGTGATGATTCAGGATGTGACACGTGAGTTGGCGGAGTCGTTTAATATGGCCCGGCCGCAAGGCGCGTTGGTGACCAAAGTGTTAGACGATGGTCCGGCCAAACAGGCGGGTTTTCAAGTGGGCGATGTGATTTTACGTTACCAGGGTAAAACCGTTGAGCGCTCGGCGATGTTGCCGCCGTTGGTTGGCGTTACCGCAGTCAATAGCCGTGTTGAAGTCGAGGTATTACGCCAGGGGAAAACCCAAACCTTAACGGTACAGATTGCAGAGCTGCCAGGCAGTGATGAGGTGGTGCCCCAGGCATCGATGAAACAACCCAGTGTTGAGCAAGCGCGCTTAGGCTTGGTGCTTGCGGATTTAACCGATAAGCAAAAGCGCGAATTGTCGGTGGATGCGGGGGTGTCTATTTTACGCGTCAAACCAGGGGCGGCAAAACACGCTGGCATTGCTCGCGGTGATGTGATTTTAATGCTGGATGGGGTGACGGTGAAAAATTTGGCCCACTTTCAAACCTTGGTGGCGCAATTATCGGCGGGTCGTTCTGTTGCGGTGTTAGTGCATAAAGGGGAAGGGCCTGCTTTCTTAGCCCTGAAAATGCCAGAATAAGCCGGATTGATGTCGGCACCTGTCAGTACCACACATTGGACGGTGTATATCGTCCAATGTGTGGATGGCAGTTTATATACGGGTATTGCGAAAAATGTTGAGGCGCGTCTGCATCAACATAATGCCGGCAAAGGGGCCAAATATACGCGTGGTCGACGCCCAGTTGTGTTGCTGTATACCGAGAGTGTGCAAGGGCAGGGCCAGGCATTACGTCGGGAGCAAGCGATCAAGCGCTTACCCTTGGTGAAAAAACGCGCGTTAATTGACGCCACAGCCATCACGAATAAGCAGAGGAGTGAATAAGATGCATTGGGTGAAACAGGGGATTTTAAAGGGCATTGGTTTGCTGTCGTGCGCAGTCGCCATCGCCGCACAGGCGTATGAGCCCGCGTATGTTCAGGCTTTGGCAGGGTATGATCAAATGCTCAAGAAGGTGGTGCATGATGGGCGTGTGGATTACGTTCAGGTGACATCTGCGGCGGCCTTGCCGGATTATTTGAGCGCGTTGGCCGGTGCGCCTGGGTCGCTCAGTGTGAATGAGAAAAAAGCCTTGTATATCAATGCTTATAACGCCTTTACTTTGCAGTTGATTGTGGATTATTGGCCAGACATTGAGAGCATTAAAGACATTCCCGATAATTTTTTCTCGGGTTATCGGCGCTGGCAGGATACACGCTGGGTGTTGGCGGGTGAGCGTGTGAGTTTGAGCCAGCTTGAGCATGAAATGCTCAGACCCATGGGCGACGCACGCATCCATTTTGCGATTGTGTGTGCCTCGATTTCTTGTCCCGATTTACAGGCGTTTGCGTATCAGGCTAAGACGCTAGATGTACAGTTAGATAACGTTGCAAAAGCCTTTTTAGCCGATTCCAGCAAAGGCCTGAAGTTGGATCGCGAAGCGCGCCGCTTAAGCTTGTCTAAAATTTTTACTTGGTTTGAGGACGATTTTGAACGTGATGCCGGTACGGTGTATGCCTATTTGATACGTTATGCGGATGCGCCCACTGCGCAGGCGCTGACCTTACACAAGGGGACTTTAGACCTAGAGGATTTGGCATACGATTGGAACTTGAATAAACGCCTCCCCTGAGACACAGAGGAGGGCGTTGGTCGGGCTTGTGATGACTAGACTAAGCCGGGGTCACCCACGGTTAAATCACGTTTGGCGGTTGAGATGGTGATGGTGAAGCCAGCGATGACATCCAGTAGGCTGAGCAAGATCAATAAGAAAAAGGTTTGGTTGCCGCAGGCTTTAACGACTAAAAATTCAACGATAAAAACCACAAATACGATCATGGATAAGGTGTGGTCGATGATCGTGGAAACGGATGTTTTGGTGGATTTTAAAATTTCGATGTATAACGTGAACATGGAAACCATGAGTAAGAGCGTTGAGGAATAAACATTAACGACGGCACCAGAAATTAAGCCCATGCTGAAAAGCGGCTGTGCTTCGCCTGAAAAGTCGACGATGCCAGGTAAAGCCAGCGCATTATAGATAATCAAAATAACAACAAATAGTGGTAAGAAACGTAATATACTCATGTCAAAAAATCCCTCGGGTTTGGTGCAAACATTGCTCGTTATAAACTGTGTCAGTGACTTAAGTTATAGCAACTAAAACGACAAAGCAAAAGGCTGAGGGGCGTGATTAAGGTATCGTGCGGGCGTTGGTGGCGGCTGGCTGCTTTACCGGGGTGTAAAGCAGATTGGTTGTTGCTCTTGGGGTTAAATGCCTTGCGTGCGTTCTGCGGCGTGTTTTTCACCACTGCGAATATTTTTCGTAATGGCGATGCTAATACCCGTGATGGTGGTCATTAAGAGAGCGGTTAGGCCTAGGATGATGATGAGGCTAATGGTTTCCATGTGCGAATCTCCACGGTAATTGATATCAGATAAGGTCTGCGCCTAGCATAACCTATATAAGATATAAATAATATGGTGATTCTCAGATTATTAGCGCTTTTTAATGTTTGTTAAGTCCACATGGTTGGGGCAGAAGTCTACGGTTTGTGTGTGTGCGGGGTGGGCCAGTGTGTGATCACAGGTGTGTTTGCTTGGGCAGTGCGTGCAGTTGTGAATGATGTGTTCGATTTTGCGAATCGATTCGGTTTGTAAGAAGCGATGTTGGTCAATTTGGTGTAACTGCAGCATTTTGTGCAAACGCAGTTGTTTGATTTGCTCGTGTAAGGCGTGCCGGAAAACGTCGGCGCTTAAGTGGTTGCGGTGAATGGCATTGGCCAGACCAATCAGGGTACTGAGTAATAAGACCAAAAACGCAACAAAACTGATGAGACTGACAACTTCCATAATATTTCCCCCTATGACTTGGGGTACTATAGGTCAGCCTCGGCTTGGCGTGTTTGACATGTGTCATTGAACCCTTATGTTATGTACCCGGCTTATGCTTTGCTGTGGAGGTTATTGGGATGTGGGTGGTGCATTTGAATGTTTTTCACAATGGCCATGCCAATGCGTGCAATCGTTGTGGTTAAGATAAGACCTAATGTTCCGATAACAACCAATGTAATGATGTTCATAAATAACCCCTAGCCCGAAGAAAGATACTGTGTACGGTTATAAATATGGCTTAGGCACGGGAAAAAAAATGGGATGATGGTCACAAAAGGCGCGGCAGTGGCGTGGCGTGTGTGCGTTTTGTGAACCAGTTCTGAGCTTGTCGTGGTTGGCTTGTGATTTGCTTTAAGAAGCGATTTCGATGCGGTCACGGCCATTCTGTTTCGCAAGGTACAATGCTTCGTCCGCAGCTTGGATGATCTGCTGGGACGTGTGGCGTGTTTTGGTTTTTGAGGCAATCCCAATGCTGATGGTCACTTGGGTTGAAAAGTCGGCGGTTTGAATGACTAAGGCGGCGACTGCTTGGCGTAAGCGTTTGGCCATTTGAGCGACGACGTGGTCGTCTTCATTGCGGGCAAAAATGATAAACTCTTCCCCTCCGATGCGACCGACTAAATCATAAATGCGTGCGGTTGTTTTTAACGTGTTGGCCACTTCCCGCAAGACCACATCCCCACCTTGATGGCCATAGGTATCGTTGACGCGCTTAAAGAAATCGATGTCAATCACCATGCACGAAAAGGGATGTTCATACCGTATCGACTCTTCTAGAGACTGCTCCAAGCGTTGTAACGAATGCCGCCGGTTGGGTAATTCGGTGAGTACGTCCGTGATTGCAATATAATTGAGTTGTTCAAACGCTTGGGCGGCGCGCAAAATGTAGCGCATACGGCGAATTAAAATCGCCCATTTCACCGGTTTGTTGACGAAGTCGGTTGCGCCAACGGAGAAAGAGCGCTCAATGGCGTCAAAGTCTTCCCGGCCGGTGACCATCATCACGGGGATGCGTTCGCCGTTAGGTAACTGCCGGAGTTTTTCACAGGCTTGAATGCCATCCATGTCTTTCATATCCACATCTAATAACACAATGTCAGGGCATTGGGCATCTGGGGCGCAGCGTTCGAGTAAGGTGTTGGCGGAGGTCATCAGTTCCACGTGAAAGCCATTTTCTTCCAAAATATCTCTGGCCAGTTGGTTGGAGGTTGCATCATCGTCAACCACCCAAACGCTGCACGTGTTTTCGGTGCTGGGTGTGTCTGGCGAAGGCGTGACGGTGGCGGCTGTGTTGTGATCGTCAGAGAGGTAGGTTGTGAGTGCGGTCTCGGCGGCCTCAAAAGCGTCTGTAATGGCGGCATGTTGTGTGTGTAATTGGTCTAATTGATGGTCTCGGGCCGCCGATTCGAGGCTTTGGCAGTGCTTGGATAAGGTTAAGGCGGCCAGGTTGGCGCTGGCGGATTTTAAGGTATGGGTAATCTCCGTGATGGCTTGTGCATTGCGTGTGTCCACGGCTTTGTTGAGTGACTGTAATTGTTGTTTTGAGCTGGTTAAAAAGATATGAATCAGTTGTCTAAGGCGGTCTTCACGTTGGCCGGTGTATTGTTGTTGGAGCTGCTGGAAGGCCGCCTGATCAATGGCATGATGGATAATATTCAGCGCCGGGGCTGCGTTGGGGGCCTCTTCGGGGATGTGCAGAGCTTGGCTGACGGGGGCTAACCAACGTAATAGGACGGTGGTCATCTCCAGAATATCAAACGGTTTGCTCAGGTAATCATCCATGCCTTCTGCGATGAAACGTTCTCGGTCACCGGCCATGGCGTTAGCCGTGAGTGCGATGATGGGTAAGTCTGCGTTTGTACCGGCGGCTTGTGCGCGAATGGCATGGGTGGCTTGAATGCCATCTAACACCGGCATTTGGATGTCCATTAAGACCAAAGCGTAGGTATGGGGGACTTGCAGGATGTCGACCGCTTCTTGGCCATGGTTGGCGGTATCGACTTGGATGCCCAGTCGGTTCAACATGTCTTCTGCGACCAAGCGGTTCACCGGGTTGTCCTCTACCACCAAGACCGTTTTGTCGAAATTGGGCAAGGTGTCTAGCGTTGGTGCGGTGAGGTTGGTGTCTGCCTCGGCTGCGGGTTGTGCTTGTAGCGGTTTAAAGTAGGCATTAAAGCGAAAGGTGCTGCCTTTATCGGGTTCGCTTTCAACGGTAATGCCACCGCCCATTAAATGGGCCAATTGTGAGGAAATGGCCAGGCCTAAGCCGGTGCCCCCATAATTGCGTGTGGAAGAGCCATCGGCTTGAGAAAAAGCCTCAAAAATAATCGATTGCTGTGCTTTGGAGATACCAATGCCCGTATCGGTGATGGCAAAACCAATCAGAATGCGTTCAGCTTCGGTCGCTTCTTGCGTGATGTGTAAGGACACCGAGCCTTCAAAGGTAAATTTGATGGCATTGCCCAGTAAGTTCACGATGATTTGGCGTAAGCGGTCTTTATCGCCTTCTAAATGGGTGTGTGTGTTGTCAGCAAGGTGATACGCCAGACGGATGTCTTTGCGTTCGGCCATGTCACCCAATAGCCCAAAAACGTCGGTGATGAGTTGTTTTAGGTCAAATTTGCTCGGTGCGAGTTCGAGCTTGCCGGCTTCGATTTTGGAAAAGTCCAAAATGTCGTTGATGATGTGCAGTAAGGCCCGAGCGGAGCCTAAAATGGTTTTCACAAACTGGGTTTGCTTGGCGCTTAGTTGGGTGCTTTGTAACAAATCCGCCATGCCCAATACCCCATTCATGGGGGTGCGAATTTCGTGGCTCATATTGGCTAAAAATTCGGATTTGGCACGGTTGGCGGCCTCGGCATCTTCTTTCGCGCGCTCCAGATGGGTGACGGTATCTTTCAGGGTCTGATTGGCTTGGTCTAACTCTGCGGTGCGTTGGTGCACCAGTAATTCTAAATTGTCGCTGTATGCGGCCAGTTGTTCATCCCGTTGTTGGATTTCATGCAGCATGGCATTGAAGCCTTTGAATAAGGCCCCAAATTCATCTTTGCGCTGGTCATCGCTGCGTAAGGTGAAATCTTTCTGGGCTGAAACCCGGTGCATGACCTCGATTAAGTTCAAAACAGGCGCGGAGAAGACGCGTTGTAACCAAGAGGATAAGAACATGACGATGATCAGGGTGATGGAGACGATCACCCCCAGGGCTTTTAATTGGACGTAAAATTTTGCTTGGATTTTATCCGCAATGTTGGAAATAACGTGTAACACCCCGACAATGTCACCATCGAGTTTGACCGGCACCAGGACATGCAGTTTGTTGTCAACAAAGGTGCGGTAGTTGCCACCGTGTGTCAGCAATTTTTTCAACACCACGCTGGAGGCGGTGCCTTCGAATTCCACGGGGGGTGTGTCGTCATGCTGGGGCCGGGGTTGTTTGAATTGGGCGAAGGTGTCTCCGTTCGGGGTGTATAACAGGGCTTGTTCAACTTCGGGGCGAACCGAGAGTGAGGCCAGGGTTTCGTTGGCCGATATGGGGTCTTGAAAGACTAACGCGGCGGCGCTATTCCAACCGAGGATTTCGGTTAGGCCTTCAATTTCGTGGATGGCGTTTTCTTTTTCAAGCGTTAGCGCCACCATTAATATGGCACTGGAGGCGGTGAGTAACGCGAAGGTGGCCAATAGGCTGAGCACGAGAACGAGTTTTGTGCGGATGGGAAAGTTGCGGAAAATAGTCACTCAGGCCTCGTTTGTTGCAGGGTTCGTGTGTTAGTGCTGGATAATGGTCGCATTTTTCAATTTCAACACCTTCGCACTTAATTTTAGTCCGGCTTTTTCCAGAATATTGGGATTCACTTCAAATTTATTGGCCTGGGTAAAATTGATCATGCCGCCTGAGGCGGTGCTCGCAAAATCGGCCATCTCGCCAATCATCAGAATCGGGTAACCCTGGGTGGTTGAAAATAACCTCGGGAGGTTGTCTCGGTCCATTTTTTCGACAAATAAAGCGTGGCATTGTTGTAATTGTAAGGTGATGCGTTTATGCACCGATAAGTGGATGCGGTGAGTGCCAATTTTTTTACCCGCGATTTTTTGAAAGGTGTCAGAAATGAGGCTGTCTTGGGCTAAGACACAAAAATTTAAGTCGGTCTCCGGGTCGGAAAAAACATGCTCAGGCCATTGGGTATAACGGGCAAAGTTAAAAGAGAAGATGACTTTTGCGTCATATTCTTTTAACGGTGCGGCTGAGCTGGTGGTGGTATATAGGCTCAATAAGAGTATACACAACACAAGCCAGGGGTGAGGGGTCAGTGCGGTCATTAAAACTGGACGGCAACTTTGGCATAAACACCGCGTTCAATTTCAACCGGGTCAATAAACAGCTCTTGTTCAAATTCTTGTTGTCGACTATCCAATAAATTTTGTCCGACCAGTGACAGTTCGACGGTTTTGGTGGGCCGCCAAGCCAGGTGAATGTCCATCGTAAAATAATCATCAATAATATTGCTAATGGCTTGTACCTCATCCACATATCGAAACCAAAAATCCAATTCAAGGGTTGGGCTCAGGTCAAATTGTGAGCGTAACGAGGCTTGATTGCGTGGGCCCAGGGATACGATGGTATCTTCGAAGAGATTGGTGGTTTCAATGTTCACTTCAAGATAACTGTAGGTTAAATCTAATCGCCATGCGTCATAGACCTGCCAAACCGTGGATAATTCCCAGCCATATGGGCGCCCACCGAGTTCATTGTTAAACGTGAGGGGAATGGTCGGGAGCCCATCAATGATGCTGGGGGCGCCTTGGGTCAAGCCGCGCACTTCATCGTATTCGTGGTAAAACGAGGTGAGGTCAAATGACAGAGTTTTGCTGGGGGCAAAACGATAACCCAGCTCCCAAGCGATCAAAATTTCGGCATCATAATCGGGGTCGCCAAAGGTGGTGAGAAAGAAGGGAGGGAACACACGTGTTCTTAACGTGGAGTTTTGATCGGCTCTTGAGGGGGTTCTTAAGGCCCGAGAAACTGCACCCCATACGCGCTGCTTGTCGCTGAAGGCCCATAATATGCGGGCACTGGGTTGATACTCAAAACCGGTAAAGGCATTGTGCTCTAGTTTTGTGCCGAGGGTTAACCACAGTGCGTTGTCGATGAGGCTGATTTCATCTTGAATAAACGCGCTGTATAGGCTGTCGCTGCGCTCATCGGGGTCAAAGGCGATATGAAAACTGTTGCTAAAGGCGTCGCGGCTATAACGGTACCCAACGCCGCTGATGACCTCGTGGCTGTGGCCTAAACGGAAGCGGTATTCCGCATCAATATTGAAGGTGTCACGCATTTCTCGGAGGGTTGCTTCGTCTCGGCTGAAGGTGTCGTAGGACACTTGTAAACTGAAATTGGCATGTTGCCATTTGCCCAATAGATTACCGCCCCAGGCATTGGTATTGTCGTTCACGATGTCGTCGAATTGTGGTGGGGTTAACGAGGGCAGGCGGTGCTGTTGCTTGAAGTTGGCTTTGTAGATATCCCCTTGTATTTGAACAATGTTGAGTTCATCCAACTGGCTGTCAAACCGAAAGCCGCTTTGGATGAAGTCCCAGTCGTCGTTGGCACTGCCGCCCCCGACTTTCTCAAAATTATCATGCTGATGGGTTTTTAAGTAAACACGGCCATAGGTGGCGTCGCCAAATGATTTGGCATAACGGAGGTTGGCGAAGTCTTGTTCTTGATTGCCGCCACCAAAGGAAAACAAACCGTTTTTAGCCGCCGTCTTTTTCGGGCCGCTGATGTCTGCGCCATGTTTGGTGATGATGTTAATAATGCCGTTAACCGCGTTTGAGCCCCATAACGTTGCGCCCGGCCCTCGAATCACTTCAATGCGTTCGATATCGGCCATCAGTGTGTCCAATTGTTCCCAGTACACGCCCGAAAAAGAGGGGATGTAAACACTGCGGCCATCTAATAAAACCAGCAATTTGTTGGCAAAACGCCCATTTAAGCCTCGGGTGGTAATCGCCCATTGGTTGGCATTGATGCGCGCCACATTGACGCCGGGTGCCATGCGTAAGGCTTCTGGGATGCTGGTGGCACCGGAGCGGCGAATGTCTTCATTCGAGATGACGAAAATCGCCGCCGCACTGTCGGATAGTTTTTGTGCCTTTTTGGATACAGAGGTGACTTCGACATCTAAGCTGGCAATGTCATCCAGATCTAACGCAAAGGGGTCTTCTTCGATGGCGTAGGCCAGGGGGTGTGCGAGGGTTGCAATGCAGCCAATCCAAAACGGGTTAATCCAGTGCGTTGTCATTGTTGTGTGCCATTCAAGATGATTACTGATGCATCAAGTTTAGGCGATAATTTGAAAAGGGGGCATGCTCTGTGTTAGGGCCTAAGGCAGGAGGTGTTCATTGGCAAACAATTGGGCATGCGTTTCGCGCGCTCGAATGAGGTGGGCTTGCGTCCCATCGACCATGACTTCGGCCACGCGGGGGCGTGAATTGTAGTTGGAACTCATGCTGAAGCCATAAGCCCCGGAGGAGCGAACGGCCAATAAGTCGCCCGGCTGAATGGCCAGTGTGCGTTGTTTGCCTAAAAAATCGCCGGTTTCGCAAATGGGGCCAACCACATCGTAGAGGGCGCTGGGTGTGTCAGGCCGTTGGTGGACGGGAATGATGTCTTGCCAGGCGTCATACAGGGCTGGGCGCAGCAAATCATTCATGGCCCCATCGACAATGGCAAAATGTTTGTCTTGTGTGGTTTTCAAAAACTCCACGGTGGTGACAAAAATCCCGGCGTTCCCGGCAATCGCACGGCCGGGTTCCATCAGCACGGTGTACCCTGTTGGGGCCAATTTTTGCATCACGGCTTGGGCGTATTCAGCCGGTTCAGAGGGCGTTTCATCGTGGTAACGAATGCCCAGTCCGCCGCCAATATCAATGTGATTGATTTCAATGCCATCTGTTTTTAACTGCGTGAGTAAGTGCAGCATGCGGTCTAACGCATCCAGGAACGGTTGGGTTGCGGTCAGTTGTGAGCCGATATGGCAGTCGATGCCGATGATGTTCAGGTGGGGCATTTGTGCCGCTTGTCGATAAGCCTCACGCGCCGTTTCGACATCAATCCCAAACTTATTTTCTTTCAGCCCGGTTGAAATGTACGGGTGGGTTTGTGCGTCCACATCGGGGTTGACGCGTAAAGAAATGGGCGCAATACAGCCACAAGCCGCTGCAATGTCATGGATGCGGGTTAATTCAGCAACGGATTCGACGTTAAAACAGTGTATGCCGACGTGTAACGCGCGTTGGATTTCAGCGGGTGTTTTGGCGATTCCAGAAAAGACAATTTTGGCCGGATCTCCACCGGCGGCCAGCACCCTTTCTAACTCGCCTTGAGAGACGATATCAAAGCCTGAGCCCAATTTGGCGAGGATGTTTAAGATGGCAATATTGGCGTTGGCTTTGACCGCGTAACAGACCAAATGCGGGTGGCCTTGAAAGGCTTGGTCAAACGCTTGCCAGTGGCGCTCAAAGGTGGCTTTGGCGTAAATATAACAAGGCGAACCATAAGTCTGCACAATCTCTGAGACAGCAACCTCTTCGGCAAACAGTGCTTGGTGACGGTAGGTAAAGTGATCCATGCTCGGTTATCCTTGGCTGCGTCTATCGCGCCTCATTTTGTCGTCATCTGTGGAGGGGTAGAGATCCCCTTTTTGACCACAGCCGATGAGGCTGGTGGACAAAAACAAGCTGAGCATAACCCAGAGTACGATCTTATTCATGCGTGTGTGTCCTTATTTTTGTTGTTTTAAACGGGCCCATAAACTCTGTTTACGCCAAATGGGCAACCTCACAGAGACAAACAATAAGAATAGGCCAAAAATTAAGCGCAGGAGGCCGGGTCGCCATATCTCTTCAAAGGTATCGATCATGGGGGCATGTGGGGCTTCATCCAAATACAAAATGGGTAGGCTATCGCCTTGTTCATACGGTTGTGTATGTTTCAACGTAAAGTCGACCGTTTTGCCGGTGCGGGTTTTAAAGGCGACCACGGGTAGGCGGATATGACGCCATTCTTGGGAGTAACCTTTGCGCTGGTCCCATTGCACCACGGTGACCACATGGCCCATGGTGGGTAATGCAGCTTGCACATAAGTGATGCGTTGCCATAATTGGTGTGAGCCACCCAGTGCAAAATATGCCGCACCGATGAACAACATGCCGAGTAGCATGATGCCACCGGGGTCTTTTCGTTTTGCCGCTTGTGTCATGATGCCGAATCTCTTCTTGACGAGATTGGCCATCATAGCATTTTTCAGGCCAGTGGAAAGGGCCGATGCCGACGGTGTTTTTGTTGGGCTGTGTGCGGGGAAAGATCACTATTTTCGGCGGCGCGTTGCGCCGTGAATATTGATTATGTCGTTGTTAACTGATAGTTATTTGTTATACCCTTATTCTTGCCCTATGGATGATGAACATAAAGATAAAATTAAAAAGGCGTTTGCTGAACGCTTTTGTTTGGCGCTGAAACAAGCAGGTTATACCGTCAACCAACAAAAAAGCATGGCCAAATTGTTTCAGGTGTCAGGCCAAGCCGTGCGCAAATGGGCCGATGCTGAGTCCATGCCAACGTCTGCTCGGATGACCGATGTGGCGAATATTTTAGGCGTGCGGCGGGCTTGGTTACAGGATGGTGAAGCGCCGATGCGTTCGGTGGTCGGCATTATTTCGGATGAAACTGCGGCGTATCAAGTTGATTCGGACACGCAAATTTATCTGTCGAAAGACGAAGCGGTTTTGATGCAGTCCTACCGGATGTTGGCATTGAAGCAGAAAGATGTGGTCAAAAACATCATTGATGTGTTTTTTGAGCTTAGAGAAAAGCTTTAGAGCGTATTGTTATAAGATATCGAGGGGGTCAATGTCCAACAACCAACGGACTTTTTTGGCCGATGGTAAGGCAGGAATCATCGGTGCCCATTGATGTAACGCGCGCTGCATAGCACTTTTATTCGCGGATTCAATTAATAATTGTGCTCTAAAAACCCCTTGCTTGCGTTCCAGCAGCGTCGGGATTGGCCCTAGGCATTGCACCGCACTGCCGAGCTCAGATAATTGTGTTTTGGCTTCTTGTAAAAATTGCATGGGTATTTGACGTTTACTGGCTTCTGCGCGGAGTAAGGTTTGTGCGGTAAAAGGCGGTAATGCGGCTTGTTGGCGCTCGATTAATGCATTCTGGCTAAAATGCGCATACCCGCGTGTGAATAGGGTTTGTAAGAGTGGATGCTCCGGTTGGTGTGTTTGAATGATGACTTGCCCGGCTTTTTCACGCCCCGCGCGCCCAGATACTTGCACCAATTGTTGTGCCAAGCGTTCAATCGCCCGAAAATCACCGCTGACCAAGCTATAGTCCACTTCTAATAAACAGACCAAGGTCATGTTGGCAAAGTGATGCCCTTTCGCGAGCATTTGCGTGCCGACCAAAATTTGGCTTTCACCGCTGTGGATGGCGTTTAAATGTTTTTCAAACGTGCCTTTTTTGCGTGTGCTATCGCGGTCTATTCTGGCAATGGTGTGGGTCGGGAATTGTTGCTGTAGGTATTTTTCCAAGCGTTGTGTGCCCATGCCGACTTTTTTTAAGGTGTTTGAGGTGCAGGAGGGGCAACGTTCAGGCACCAGGGTTTCAGAGCCGCAATGGTGGCAACGCAAACGTTCATCACTGCAATGGTAAGTCATTTTTGCATCACAATGCTGGCAGTCGACCGACCAACCACATTGATCACACAAGATGACCGAGGCATAACCGCGCCGATTCAGAAACACCAAAATTTGTTCTTGGCGAGCCAAGGTTTTTTCCATCGCGCTGATCACGGCCGGTGCCAGGCCATTTTTTAACGGTTGTTGGTTTAAGTCGGCCAAACTCACCCGAGGGATGACGCCGGTGCCCGCACGTGTGGGTAAGCTTAACGCTTGATAGCGCTTTTTTTGCACGTTTAAGGTGGTTTCCAGCGAGGCCGTTGCGCTGCCGAGCAAGATCGGAATGTTGGCTTGTTTGGCGCGATAGACCGCAACATCGCGTGCGTGATAACGAAAACCGGCTTGTTGTTTGAAGGAGGCGTCATGTTCTTCATCAATGATAATTACGCCGAGGTGCTGAAACGGGCAAAACACCGAGGAGCGTGTGCCGATGACGATTTTGGCTTCTCCCGATTGGGTTAATAACCAATGATTGAGGCGTTCTTGTTCGGTCATGGCCGAGTGTAGTGTGACCACCGGGACTTCGAAACGTTGTTCGAATCGTGCCAGTAGCTGGGGGGTTAAGCCAATTTCGGGGATCATCATCAGGGCTTGTTGTCCACCGTCGAGGACGCGTTCAATCACTTGTAAATACACTTCTGTTTTGCCGCTGCCGGTGACCCCATCCAATAAAAATGTCTGGAATTGATTTAAGCTGACCGCATCAATGGCGGTGCGCTGGTGTTGATTGAGGGCGTAAGCCGGTGGGCAGCCAGCGGATACGGCGTTTAACGGGGAGGCAAGCATTTTTTGTACGTAGTGTTTTTGTTCACAGGCTTTCATCGGCGCACGCCATTGAAAGCCGAGGTCATCTAATGTATGTGTGCTGGCGCCCTCTGGGTGATGCATTAAACACGTGAGTAGTTCGTGTTGGCGCAGCGCTTTTTTGGGTAATTGTTGCCGACCGATGAGGCCGTCTGGGGTGATTTGCCATAAGGGGATTTCGCGTATGCGGGCCTGCCGGTCTTGGCGTAACAATACCGGCAGGGCGGTTGCAATGACGTTACCCATCGGGTGGTGGTAATACGCACAAGCCCACCATAATAGGGCCAAAATATCGGGCGTTAAAATTGGGCTGGAGTCAATCAGGTGGTCGATGGGTTTTAGTCGGTCGATGGCGACCGCACTGTGCGTTTTCAGGGCAACCACCATCCCCATGCGATGGGTGTGACCAAACGGCACTTGCACGCGTTGGCCAGGTTCAATGGGGCTGTCTATTGGGGCAAGATAATCAAAACAGTGATACGGGGGTTTGGCTATTGCGACACTTAAAATGTGATCTTCCATAGACTTAGCGGTATTTTTTTCAGGGTTGCCGCAGTGTATCACAAGTTTGTCTTGGCCCTGTGGATAACTTTGTGGACAAAAAATAGTATTTTGCTTGATTTTATCCGGCAGATTCGGGTTTATATTTAAGGCGGTTTATCAGCATGCAGCAATGAATGTTTGTAAACAATGACTTAGAGCGTGTTTGTGAGATCAAACATGAATATTAGGCGATAAGGTCTGATTGATTTTAGAGTACATATTTTCTGTGCATAACTTTCATAGCTCGGCTGAAAACACAAGGGATTTTCGGTAAGCTAGGGGCCTTGGGATCATCGACGGGAGGTTTTTAATATGCAATGGCACAGCATACAGCAACAGATTCAAGATCAGGTGGGCAACGCGTTTGAGGTCGAACATGCGCGGGCCATTTCTGGGGGCTGTATTAATCAAGGTTACTGTTTATCTGGCCGGGGTCAAACCTATTTTGTCAAACTCAATGCGGCCCACCGGGTGGACATGTTTGCCGCAGAAGCGGCGGGTTTGCAGGCACTGGCGGCGGCCAATGCGATTCGTGTGCCACAACCGATTTGTTGGGGGGCGGCGGAATCGGCTTATTTGGTTTTGGAGTACATGCCGTTGAGCAGCCAAGGTGAGCAATCTTCACTGGGTGAGGCCATTGCAGCGTTACATCAGGTCACGCAAGCACAGTTTGGTTGGCATCGGCACAATACGTTGGGTTTAACGCCGCAGCACAACACCCCTTGTGATGATTGGGTTACGTTTTACGCGCAATCGCGCTTGCAGCCACAATTGGCCCTGGCGGCGGATAATGGGGGCGCGGCTGTGGGTGAGCGCGGGGCACGGCTGGTGGAGCATTTAGCGGCGTTTTTTACCGATTATCAGCCGCAGCCGAGTTTGTTACATGGGGATTTATGGAGCGGCAATTATGCTTTTGATGAACAAGCGCGACCGGTGATTTATGACCCGGCGGTGTATTTTGGTGATCGAGAAGCGGACATTGCGATGACGACATTATTTGGGGGTTTTAGCGCCGCGTTTTATGCGGGGTATGCTGCGGTTTATCCGCTTGACCCAGGGTATGAGACCCGAAAAACGCTCTATAATCTGTATCATATCCTGAACCATTATAATTTGTTTGGCGGGGGATATTTAGCGCAAGCAGGCCGTATGATTGACCAGCTTCTGTCAACGATCAAGTGACCAGGAGGCGTGTATGAGCACACCCAAAATTGTGAATGATGAAATGTATCAGCTCTTACGAGAAGAAAAAATTGCGGAATTTAATCAACGCCGCGCCAAGGGAGAAGCGGTGCACTTTGCTGGCTTGGATTTTCGAGGTTTGGATTTAAGAGGGATTCAAGCGGATAACATCGTTTTTTCCAATGGGTATTTTCGCCAAACTGATTTGCGTGGCGTGGATTTATCGACTTGTCGGATGGATGGCGCGAGTATTTGCAATGCAAAAATTTCAGGGACGTATTTCCCCGCACAGTTGAGCGCGCAAGAAATTATGTTGTCACTCAGCCATGGTACGCGTATGCGAGCACGTGCGAATAAATCAGTCGGATGACGGGCGTTTTTTGGCGCGTGGGTGCGCCGCATCATACACCTGTGCCAAGTGTTGAAAGTTCAAGTGGGTATAAATTTGGGTGGTGCTAATGTCCGCATGGCCTAACAGTTCTTGCACCGCCCGTAAATCCCCACTAGATTCCAGCAGGTGTGTGGCAAAAGCATGGCGCAACATATGGGGGTGCACGGGTTGGTCTAACTGTTGTTGAACCGCCAGGGTTTTTAAGCGTTGTTGGATCGAGCGAACGCTGAGGCGGCGGCCTTGGTTGTTTAAAAATAAGGCTTGCTCCTCGTTGCGCGCCAGGCGTTGGCGTTGGGGTAACCAGTGTGTGATGGCCTCGCATGCGTGTTGGCCGACCGGTAATTGTCGCATTTTTTGGCCTTTACCGGTGACGGTGACTTGGCGTGCGCATAAATCTAGGTCGATGAGGTCAATGTTGGCCGCTTCCGATACCCGTAAACCCGAGGAATAAATCAATTCAGTGAGAGCCAAATCTCTGATTTTTAATGGGTCTTGTGTGTGCGTGGCCTGGAGTAATTGGTTGACTTCGTCGACATCTAAAACCGCAGGGAGTTTTTTGTGCACTTTGGGGCTGTGCACTTGTTGTGCGGGGTTGTGTTCAAGCTGCCCTTGTTGGATTAAATAATGAAAAAAGCGCCGACAGGATGACAACATCCGCCGCACACTGGTGGCGGCTAAACCGCGCCGATGATGCGCGGCAATAAAATGTTGTAGGTGTTTGGGGGTGAGGCATTGCCAGTCTGTGAGGTGTTCGGACTGACAATGTGCCAATAAGGCTTGTAGATCCCGCCGGTAAGCTGCGCAGGTGTGCTTAGAATAGCCTTTTTCATGACTCAGATAACGAAAAAAACGCGTCAGTTGCGTGTTCACGCCTCCGCAGGTTTTTGTAAGTGAATCTGAATCACTTTGCTTAAGAGTAAACCCAGGTGACCTAAAAAGGTGGTACCTCTGCCCGGATGATAACGGGTTTCATTGTTGCTGCCGATGGCCAAAAACCCGGTCAGTTCCTCATTGTTGATGGGGATTAGCGCACAGGATTGAATCGCCTCCCAGTCGGCCCCAAACAGGGATTGTTTTTGCTCGGCATTTAAACGACCACAGCTGGGTTTGCCGGTTTTTAAAAAATATTCAAAACACATCGCACTGGGGTCGTTGGTGGGGTAAAAATGGGCGCTGTCGGTGAGGCTGCTGTCCGTTGTGAACAGTTTTAACGCGATTTGATCGGCTTCAAAATCTTGCATTAAGCTGTCTTCAATGATTTGAAACACATCGTCTAACGTTTTGGCTTCAAATAAGGTCAGTGTGAGTTGATCAATTTGCTGATTAACGTGGTCGTTTTCTTTGGCAATGCTGATCAGGCTCATTAATTGGGTGGAGAGTTTTTTGTTGTCTGAGCGTAAAGCCGTGAGTTGGCGTTCAACCAACGATACGGATGTACCACAGGGGTGAGGGACTTTCATCTCAATCAACAAATCAATATGCGCTTCAAAAAATGCGGTGTGATCCAGTAAGTAGTCACACACAAATTCATCAGCATCGAATGCCATTGTTTCTTTTTGCTGTTGTCTCATAGAGTTACCGTTCCTTCAAACACTGTCGTCGCCGGCCCGCTCATCAAAACAGGTTGATTTGCGCCAGGCCATTGAATAAACAATTCACCACCAGGTAATTGGACATGGACATCATGTGCCAATAACGCCTGTTGAATGCCAATAACGACCGCCGCGCAAGCACCTGTACCACAGGCTAAGGTTTCTGCCGCGCCGCGTTCGTAAACCCTCAGCCGAATTCGGTTGCGATCCAAGATTTGCATAAACCCGACATTCACGTGTTCAGGGAAGTCAGGATGCGCGCCAATGGCTGCACCTAATTCGGCAACGGGTGCCGCATCAATATCATTGGTTTGTATCACCGCATGGGGGTTGCCCATGGAAACCGCACCAAAATTAATGCTTTCGTTACCTATGGTTAAAGCATAGCTGGCACTGGCTTGTTTCGCTAGGAGGGGGATTTCAGCAGGTTCAAACCTGGGTTTCCCCATGTTCACGGTCACTTGGTTGTCATCCCTGACGGTTAATAAAAGTAGACCACTTAAGGTTTCTACGGAAATTTCTGATTGTGTGGTTAAGCCTTTTTCGCGCACAAAAATGGCAAAACAGCGGGCGCCATTGCCACATTGTTCGACTTCTTTGCCATCTGCATTAAAGATCCGGTATTTGAAATCGGCCGCCGGGTTGGTGCTGGCTTCAACCAGCAAGAGTTGGTCAAAACCAATGCCAAAGCGACGGTCAGACCAGTGTTTGATTTTATCTGTCGGTAAGTTAACGGTCTGGGTGAGCGCATCAATGAGCATAAAATCATTGCCAATACCGTGCATTTTGGTGAATTTTAACCACATGTTAATCCTCCTTGAATGCTTGCTTGCGTACGTTGTTCTATTGTTATGTTCGGTGCCTTCAGGAAAGTCTAGTACACAGGCCGATCAATTGACGCGGCCGTGAATAAACAAGCATCAAGATCTGTATTTAGCGCTGCAGCCGAGCATCAGCTAAAGTATAATATCAGGCTTAATTTTGTTTTTCATGTTGTGAGGCCAAACCATGCAACTGCGACAGCAGCATAAGTTAACGGTGCCGGAATACTTCAGTATTGGTGAGTTAAGCACAAAAACAGAACTCATTGATGGGGTTATTTACGATATGGTGCCACCTGGTCCAAATCATTCTTATGTTGTTAGAACGCTGAATAAAATGTTAACGCGCTTAGTCTCAGACCAGGTGATTGTGAGCCAGGAACAGCCCGTTCAACTTTTACCCAAACATGCACCACAGCCGGATATTGCATTGCTTCAATATAGAACCGATGAGTACCGTTATGAACACCCAAAAGCGGCGGATATATTGGCCATTATCGAGGTATCAGATAGCACGCTAAGTTATGATGCAACGGATAAAATGCGGCTTTATGCCCGCGCTGGGATTGCGTGTTATGTTGATATTGATCTGCTTCATGGGCATATCATTGTGCATACCCAGGCGGATCATTCGACCTATAAAAGCATCAAAAAAACCAAAGAAATTAACCTGCCAGGCTTGAATATCGTCATTCCGCTTGAGGCCATTGTGTAGTGCTGTGTGCTCACATGATCCGTTGTAGGTGCTGTTTGCGGACTTGGTGAACGGCGGCCCGGATGTCCGAGGGATCGGTGCAGCATTGCACCGTGGGTTTTAAATCGATCTGTTGTAAAGCCTGAAACCAGTGCATTAAGGTTTTTTTCTGGGGGTAGGGGGCGTTTTCGTAACTGCTGCGCCCACGACAATCGGCCAAACACACGGTGAGAAACTGCTCAAATCGCTTCGGGCGACGGAAGGCGTCAAGCTGCTCCAGGAGGGTGATAATGGTGTCTGCACTTAACTCAGATAAGCGATGTACCTCGGTGTGATAACGCGCTGCCATTCGGCTTAATTGTTGGTAATCTTTGGGCGTTTTCAGGTGTTGGTCGAGTGCTTCGACCAGGGTTTCTCCGCTGTGTTCGTGTCCGACATGTTTGGGCCATAGGCTTTGGTCGGTTGCGCCTTTCCCCACATCATGCAGTAATGCCGCCCATCGTACCGGCCCGTGATTGGATAAGCGGCAAGCTTGTTGTAAGACCAGCATGCTGTGTATGCCGGTATCCACTTCGGGGTGGCTGCGGGGTGATTGGGGCACACCAAACAAACGATCAAGACACGGGATGATTTTTTTTAGGGCGTGGCTTTGGCGTAAGGCCAGGAAAAATTGGTCGGGATGGGGGGTGTGTAAGGCTTTTTCAATTTCTGCCCAGACGCGTTCCGCAACCCAGTGGTCTAATTGCCCGTTGTTAACCATGTGTTGCATCAGTTGGGTGGTGTCTGCGGCGACTCGGAAACCCAAGTGGTGATAACGCGCGGCCAAGCGGGCAACCCGCAAAATCCGAATGGGGTCTCGTTGGAAGCTCTGATCATCAACATGGCGCAGAATTTTATCGGCAATATCCTGGCGTCCGTTAAAAGGGTCGACGTATTCGCCTTGTGCGGTTTTGGCAATGGCGTTGAGGGTGAGGTCACGCCGTTGTAGATCCTCGGTTAAGGTGATATTGGCATCCCAGCGTTGTTCGGCGTTGGTGGCTAATGCGTATTCTTCGCGTTGGTTTGGGTCGAGAAAAATCGGGAAAGCTTTGCCGACTTGCTGATAACCTTGCCGTTTCAGCGCTGCCGCCGTGCTGCCGACCACCACCCAATCGCGGTCTTGGCTCGGTATGCCCAATAATTCATCACGGACTGCACCACCCACCAAATAAATTTGCATGCGCCTTTTCTATCCTAAGCTTGTTAGACGCTATCATCTTATCGTTTGAGGTCGGAATGAGAAAGCAGATCGTGTCTGTCATTGTTGTGTGCGGAGGGCTGTTGCTCGGGCTCTCACTGTGTTCGTGCAGTACTTATTATTATCAATCGGTGACAGGGCAGTTAGCCGTATTTTCGGCCCAACAACCGATTGCACCGCTGTTGGCATCGCCCGATGTGACGCTACCAGCGGCTGTGCGAGATAAACTGACGTGGGTCTTGCAAACGCGGGATTTCGCGACCAATGTGCTCAAACTACCGGATAATGACAGTTATCGATTGTATGCGGATTTACAACGCCCTTATGTGGTGTGGAGTGTGATGGCTGCGGCCGAATTGTCGTTAACGCCTGAAACGTGGTGTTACCCGATCATTGGCTGTGCGGTTTATCGGGGGTATTTTGATCGCGTGGCGGCGCAAGCGTTTGCGGACACACTGGTGGCGCAAGGGTTGGATGTGTCGGTGCAAGGGGTGCCCGCGTATTCTACCTTGGGTTGGTTTGATGACCCCATTTTTCATGCAGTTTTACAGTGGCCAAAAGCGCACATTGCGGGTTTGATTTTTCACGAATTGGCCCATGCGCAAATTTACGTGAAGGGGGATTCTGCCTTTAATGAATCGTTTGCCACTGCGGTTGAAATAGAGGGGGTGCGGCGTTGGTTGCAGGCCTCTGGCGATGAATCTGCGTGGCAACATTTTCAAACCCGTAAAACGGTTAAAAAAACCTTCATCGCGTTTGTGCGGACTTTTCGACAGCGTTTGTCCGAGTTGTATGCAAAACCGATGGCAGCGCCAGAAATGAGACGCCATAAACAACAGATTTTCGTCGATATGCTGGCGGCTTATGAGCCGATGAAAGTGCAATGGGGCGGTTTTTCAGGGTATGACGCGTGGATGCAGCAGGTCAATAATGCCAAGATGAATACGGTGACGACTTACCACCAATATGTGCCGGCTTTTCAGGTATTGTTGGCGCAGTCGGGGGGAGATCTCGCGGTGTTTTACCAACACGTGGCCGATGTGGGGGCGTTGGATGCGGCTGTGAGGCAGCAGCGTTTACAAGCGTTGGTGTCAGATTAACGCTCGGTCGCGTGATTGGCCGCATTTTTGCTTCTGAAGTATTCTCTAGGAGGTATTTATGAATAAACACATCATCAGCATATTGTGGCTTTGTGCGTTTGCACTGAACAGTCATGCAGCACACTTAGCGCCAGAAGAGACCAACAGTACCTGGGGCGAGCTGACGGCCACCACCGTCAAGGTCGTCAAAAAAACCACCGATCTAACGCAAGCGTATCTATACCCCGATGCACCTGAGCCGGAGTATCCGAGTATTGTGGACTTACGCAAAAGCTGTGAAGCGCTGTATTATGAACTCACGGCGTTAGACCAATTTTCAACCGAGTCAGGCGCGCAAATCTTACAAGACCCGTATGCATTTTTAACGGATCCTGTGAATCGCGCGGCGTTGTTGGGCAGCAGTTATTTCAGTTTTTTGTATCTGATTGTCCCGGCGAATGGGGTTTTGTCTGACTATCGTCGGCGTATCACACTGTCTTTGGCCCAGCGTAAAGAGGCCATTCGGGTCATGTTGGCCCGCAAGCAATGTTTCCAATAAGGCTTTTTCTTTGTCTGATTCACTTGTGCTAGAATAGCAAGGGCGCTATCATGGCGCCCCTGCTTCACCTCAGTTATCGAATAATAGGCGCGTAGCTCAGTAGTAGAGCACTTCTATCACATAGAAGCGGCGGTCGGTGCAATTCCACCCGCGCCTACCAAATCCCGCAACGCATGCCAAACATGAATAGGACTCCCACGTGATCAATAAGCTTCGAAATATTGCGATTATCGCCCATGTCGACCACGGTAAAACGACGCTTGTCGATGAATTGCTGCAGCAATCAGGTACGCTAGGCGAACGTGCTGGGGACATCGAACGGGTGATGGATTCCAATGATTTGGAAAAAGAGCGTGGTATTACGATCCTGTCTAAAAATACCGCAATTAACTGGAAAGATTATCGAATTAATATTGTGGATACCCCAGGACATGCCGATTTCGGGGGTGAAGTCGAACGTGTACTGTCGATGGTTGACTCGGTTTTATTATTGGTGGATGCGGTTGAAGGGCCGATGCCACAAACTCGGTTTGTGACCCAAAAGGCGTTTAAACAAGGCTTAAACCCGATTGTTGTGATTAACAAAATTGACCGTGATGGCAGCCGTGTTGACTGGGTGTTGGATCAAACCTTTGATTTATTTGACCAACTCGGCGCAACCGATGAACAGCTCGATTTCCCCGTGGTATATGCGTCCGCGTTGAAAGGCTTTTCTGGGTTGACATCGGATGTTTCCAGTGGCGATATGACGCCGTTATTTCAAACCATTATCGATAAAGTGGCACCACCCGATGTGGATCTGGATAAACCGTTTCGGATGCAAATTAGCTCCATTCAATATTCGACCTATGTCGGCGCGATTGGGGTTGGCCGAGTGTATGAGGGCCGTATTTCGAAAAACACCCAAGTGGTTGTGGTGGATCAGGATGGCGAAGAACGCAAAGCCCGCATGCTGCAAATCTTTGGTTTTTTAGGCTTAGAGAAAGTGGAAGTGGATTCTGCCTCCGCCGGCGATATTATTGCCTTCACGGGGATTGAAGGCATTGGCATTTCCGATACCGTGTGTGACCCTGAGCGGGTTGAAAGTTTGCCCAGCTTGAGTGTGGATGAACCCACGGTGACCATGACTTTCCAAGTGAATAAATCCCCCTTTTCAGGTCAAGATGGTAAATATTTAACCTCGCGCCAGATTCGTGAACGCTTAGACCAAGAATTAATTCATAACGTGGCGTTACGTGTTGAGGAAACAGCCGACCCGGATAAATTTAAAGTCTCCGGGCGTGGCGAATTACACTTATCGATTTTGATCGAAACCATGCGCCGGGAAGGATATGAGTTGGCCGTGTCTCGGCCGGAAGTCATCTTCAAGGAAATCGACGGCGTATTATCCGAACCTTATGAAGTGGTGACGTTGGATATTGATGAACAATACCAAGGTAAAGTGATGGAAGCCATTGGCGTGCGCAAAGGTGATTTAAAAGACATGGTGCCCGATGGTAAAGGCCGCGTGCGCTTGGATTATGTGATGCCTTCTCGCGGGTTAATTGGATTTCACACGGACTTTATGAGTATGACCTCGGGGACGGGATTAGCCCATCACATTTTTGACCATTATGGCAAAGCGCACACAGGGTCGTTGGCAGCAAGAGAAAATGGGGTGCTGATCGCGAATGGCACCGGTAAATGTTTGGGGTTTGCACTGTTTAATCTGCAAAATCGCGGTAAATTGTTCGCCAGCCCCAGTGATATGGTGTATGAAGGCATGATTGTTGGATTACATGCTCGGGGCAATGATTTGGTCGTGAACCCGTTGAAAGGCAAACAATTGACCAACGTTCGCGCTTCTGGCACCGATGAAATGATTCAATTAACCCCGGCCGTTCGTTTTTCATTGGAGCAAGCATTAGAGTTTATTAATGACGATGAATTGGTTGAAGTGACGCCCAAAAATATTCGCTTGAGAAAACAATACTTGACCGAAAATGACCGCAAACGGGCGTCTCGCCGAATCTAAACGGGCAAACAAACCCATCACATACCTGATGACTCGGGTATGTGGATTCCTCTCTTGGCATCACCGCTGTTCAATCCGTCTACCCCCCACCTATTTAAAATAAAATTCATCAATGCGTCCTATAATTTAGCCTTGAGCAACAGAAAACTTAGGTTGAGGGTGCAGGACACTTGAAAAAAATATTGGTCATTGAAACGTCGGCAACTTTGCGCCATGGGCTTATCAAGTCGTTTGCAAACTTGAGTTATGAAGTCGTCTCGGTCAAAACCTACCAGCAAGGGCTTGAACAGATTGCGGCGTATCAAAACGGCACCTTAGGCTATCAAGTGGTGGCGTTGGTGTTTGGCTGGCCAGGGAAATCGAATACAGGGGCCAGTGCGATCATTGATTTACTCGCGCATGAAGCGCTCAAATCGTTGCCAACGCTGGTGATGGCGTTAGAGGTTGACCCGGTTAAGTTAAATTGGGTGGTGCAGCGGCGTAATGCGGCTTTATTACTGTGGGACGATTATACCGATGTGGCCGCATCTCTGGCCAAACTGCTGGAAAAACAAGACAGTGAATCTGGCCTAGAGCAGACGCCATTAGCGCCGGATAATGCCCGGATACGGGTGTTGTTGGTGGATGATTCTCCAACCGTGCGTGTTTTTTATCAGCGCTTATTTAATCAACACGGGTTTGAAACGGATGTCGCCGAGTGTTATGAAGAAGCCAAACAAAAAGCGGAAAGCACACATTACGACATTGCAGTGATTGATTATTTTATGCCGGATGCCAACGGCGATGCATTGTGTCGAACATTACGCACAAATCCCAGCACCCAACACATTGAAATGGCGATTTTTACCGCGACTTATCGAGAGCAAGTGATTAAAGACTCACTCAATGCCGGTGCGATTGAGTGCATGTTTAAAAACGAAGCCGATGAGTTGATTGTGGCACGCTTGCGCGCGATTGGCCGCACGGTGAATGCCCGGCGCAAAATTCAAGCGGAAAAAAAGCGCTTAGCGGGTATTTTAAGCTCGGTGGGCGATGGTGTTTACGGGGTGGATGCCGATGCCAAAATCACCTTTATTAATCCCGCCGCATGCAAAATATTGGGCTACCAAACACCGCAAGAATTGATCGGTTGTTCCCCTCATGATGTGTTTCATTATGCCGGTATTGGGGGTGTCGCGCATTTACCGGAAGCGTGTTTTTTGCATCAAGCCTATGGCGAAGGGGGGGAGCTGCAAGCATGGGAAACGGTGTTTTGGGATCAACAAAAACAACCGATTCCAGTTGAGTGTACGGTGTACCCTTTGCACATTGATGGTCAACTACAAGGTTCGGTGATTGCCTTTCGCGATATTTCTGAACGTAAATTGATGGAGGAAGAGCTGAAGTGGCAAGTCAATCATGACCATTTGACCAAATTGCTCAACCGCCATTATTTTGATGATGAATTGAAAAAAGAAGTGTTGCGTTTGCGTCGCAGTAATGAAATTAGTGCTTTGTTGTATATTGATTTAGATCGCTTTAAATATCTGAATGATACCGCAGGCCACAGTGCGGGTGATCAATTATTAATTGAAGTTGGGCAGCAGTTGTCCGCCCGTTTGCGGGCGTCGGACTTATTGGCCAGGTTGGGGGGCGATGAATTTGCGGTGATTTTACGCAACGTTCAGTTGGACTTGGTGGGCGAGATGGCGGATCAATTTCGGCATGTGTTACACAACTGCCAATTTTTTTATCAAGGGGTGAGTTATAAAATTGATGGTTCTGTGGGGGTGTCGCTCATGGATAAAACCGCAGAATCACCGGATGAAGTTTTGGCGCATGCGGATATTGCGTGCCACATTGCGAAACAAAAAGGCCGCAACCAAACCCATATCTATAAAGCTGAAGATAAAAAAATGTCCATGGATTTGGAGCTCGGTTGGTCCGCGCGTTTGCAAGATGCACTCCAGCAAGACTTATTTAAACTGCATTATCAGCCAATCTCTCGGGTTAATGATTTAAATGTTGATAACCTGCCGGATAAAGGGCCGATTCTGCACCCAGGGGATATGACCGCCGGTCTTCGGCCCAGCCATTATGAAGTGTTAATACGGTTAAGCTCTAAAGATGGTGCGCAAACCATTTACCCGAATGCTTTTTTACCCACGGCAGAACGCTTTAATTTAATGAAAAATATTGACCGTTGGGTGATTGAACATGCGGTGAAACGATTGGTCGCGGTCAATGCTGCACAACCCAAAGTGACGTTTGCGATTAATTTGTCTGGGCACAGTTTGGGGGATGACAGTTTGCTGTCCTTCATCATTGAACTGATGAATGATTATCATGCCGACCCCAGCACCATTATTTTTGAAATCACGGAAACCTCGGCGATTTCTAATATGGAGTCTGCGCAGAGATTGATTAATGAATTGAGTGCGATAGGGGTGCGTTTTTCATTGGACGATTTTGGCTGTGGTTTCAGTTCTTTTGCGCATTTAAAACAGCTACAAGCCAGTTATATTAAAATTGACGGCATGTTTGTGCAAGGCATGTTAGGAGACCCCATCGATCAAGCCATGGTACGTTCTATGAACGATATTGCGCATTCATTGGGCAAAAAAACCATTGCTGAATTCGTTGAAAATAAGGAAATCTTTAACAAATTGAAATCATTTGGGGTTGATTATGTGCAAGGCTATTTTATCGGTAAACCGACGGATCATATTTTTGATGTTGTCTCCAGCACATGATTGCGTTGATTCAGCGTGTTCGCATGGGCAAGGTGCTCGTCGAACAAGCGGTCATCGGTGAGATTGAGCAGGGTATTGTGGCTTTGATCGGTGTTGAGAAAGCGGATACAGAGAAAAATGCGCAACGTTTGTTACAGCGCTTATTGGGGTATCGTATTTTTTCAGATGCGAATGATCGCATGAATATCAATATACAAACCATTCAAGGCGGGTTGTTATTGGTGCCTCAATTTACCCTGGTTGCGGATACGAAAAAAGGCACAAAGCCCAGTTTTTCGTCGGCAGCACCGCCGGCGCAAGGCGCACGTTTGTTTCATGCCTTGGTGGATGGCGCCAAACAAACCTATCAACACGTCCAGAGCGGGCAGTTTGGTGCGGATATGCAAGTGCATTTGGTGAATGATGGCCCTGTAACGTTCTGGTTAACCGCATAATATCTTTTTAAACAATGACTAAGCGTGTTTGTGGTAAACGGGAGCGCTCAGAAGCTTGCCACTCACTGACGTTATGTAAAGTTTGTTTCAGGCGCTCGACAACGTGGGAGAAAATACCACTGGCGGGGGTGCCCGTATCGGTGTCTGTGCTGAGTAGGCTGGCCAAACGTTCTTCGGTGGTTTGAATATCGTTAGCGATGTCCAATAATAGGGTCAAACATTGATGGGTGCGTTCGGCTCGTTCAATACTGCTGACAAAACTCAACAGTTCCTTTTGCATATCGGTATCTTGCTCGTTGAGCTCAAAACGGTTACCCAAAATTTTCATGGCCGCCGTATGGCCATGGCAGATATCATTTAAATCATGCGATAATTGTCTGATCAAATGCCCTTGTTCATCTTTGGCACCGATTAAGCTCGTTATTTCAGCCTGCAAGCGGGTGGTTTCAAGCGTGATTTTATGGAACAACTCACGTTTGCGCTGATCGTGTTTAGACGTATCTCGTGCGAGCTCCTCACGTAGGGTTAACACAATCTCTCTTTTTTCAGTCGGCCCGGTAAAATAGTCCAAATTTTTAAACACAGACTCGGCCAGGCTGTTTTGGGCTTTTTTGATGGCCAATAATTCAGCCTTAACAGCTTGAAATTCTTTCAACTTTTCGTATCGACCATCTCGGTGTTCATCAACCAAAACAGCATAATCATCAGCAACAACGGCGACTCCCATCACTCACTCCTCTCATTTCACGATGGGACTAGTATAACATTTTGCGCTAATTCGGCTTCACCACTAAGCGCAAAAAACGGCACACTTCATCGCGTTATCAGGCATTTTGGGATTAATGCATGAGGTTGGGGATGTTGCGCTCTATTGCTGAAAAGGTTCAAGAATACGCATTTTGAGTACGAGAATATTGTTGTGCCTACGAGCATGAAAATCGGTTAAAATAGTGTTATAAGAAGACAAAAAAGCGTGTTACTCAGGACGGGATCTTAGGTGAACGTTAAAAAAGGGTTCAATAAGACCCTTGTGTTGGAGCAGCCTAAAAAATACAATCTCCTATATATGGGGCCGTGAAAGGCAAAAGGTAGCTTAGGGTGAGTCTGTTTCTGACTCCTTTTTAATTTCATATTTGGGTCTGTTCGGCTGAGGACAAGTTTGATTTTTATCGTTTTCATTTGGAATATGGCATCGAATTTGATCGTATAGGTACCACTGTCGCTTTAGTGAAAGCCCAGGAAGAAGCAATCGTTCTGGGAGCTTTTGAGGTGCTTTATCGAGCGGGAATTTTTCTTTTGTCAGGTCAATTTTTATCTCAGCGCTATCTTTTTTCTCTTTAACAACAAGAAAAAATGGATAACTTTTTTGTATTTTAAAATGATGGTAATTTGAAATTCCTTTCAATGTTTTGAAATATTGAGCAAGCCACGAAGTCCAATCTCTATAAATGACGGGAGCAAACGGTGCGGCGCTCGATACGCAAACATTGTGACCATTTTTGGAAGAGGATTTGACAATTGTCGCTAGCTGCTCATAAGTATATATTTGAGATCTGCGGTAGTCGCGTTTTATGAGTCCAAAATACCCATCAGGAGAAAATTTTGTGTGTCCTACAATGAGAAATGATAGCTCTATTCTGTCATGAAGTCCCGTAAGGACACGATACATAAGGTATTGGATAAGTGCATTGTTTTTATTTTGGCCTACACAATTATCAGCCGTGAGATGCGCCCACTTCTCGCCCAAGCCGTAGTTGGTAAAAAAATGATCCAAGAGCGAAATGACCATATTGGCATCCCTTTTAGGCGTATATGCTTCGTCAATCAGATAATTATACTGACGTGGAATCCCTTCATTACATACGCCAAAAAGCTGTGCTTTTCGGGGTGTTTTAAAATAAATTGGACCTACCTGTTGATCTTCAAAAGGGTAATGTAGCTGCTGTGCAAAGTCCCACGAGTAATGTGACATTATATTTTTTGAGTTCGGTTTGCTCAGTAAAGCCACGGACATTGGCCCTGATGAAAGTTTGCGGTAATATTCGTTGGCGACTTTTGCATTCGCTTGATAAGAAAGTCTTTCTTTTTTGACCAACCTCAGATGATCAATCGCATCTTTATGTATTTGTATCTGCCTTTTTTCTCCGTCTTCGTCTAATGCTGCTGCAGCTTGATTTATACGTTTCTTAAAGTCTTCGCATGTCATGCAAAGGTCGCTTCTAGGGTCGTTAAATTTAATGTGCGGGAGCTCTTCTTGCCAAATTTTAAGAAATGTCCGATAGGTAATAGGAAGGCTGCCAGCAGCCTCAGTACTTCTTTTATATTGCTGATGCACAGAGTGATAAGTCATCAGTGAGGGCAAAAGAATTCTTAACCTACCTTTTCCTTTCCTGACATCCCGGCCGGGGTCTGGCAGGCCATGAGCAGTTGTAAAATTCATGACAAATGATTTGACCTGCTCCCTATTGGATAGGGCATACGCATTAGTTGGGGTTCGCCCGGCATTCCCGTGAACAGGCATAGTGATACTCTCACCATTGACATAGCTCTTCAGTCGATCCAACCTTTTTTCCGTCTCATCGTAGAAAAATAGAAAAACAGTCTTACAAACTGGGCGATCAATACTGACGCGGTAATCAAATTTTTTCCGCTCGCGATTTTTTTTTGAGCGCGCTGAAACAGCATAGTCCGAGTGAAGGAGCAGAGTTTTCAGTTGAACGATGAGGACATGATTTCTTTCCTTTTTTTCCAGTGATCGAAAGAATGCACGATTACTGATTACCTCATTTTTACTAAATTGTTTTTGGCAATTTTTCAAACATGGGCAAGATGTATTTAGAAAAGCGGATACTTTAGTTTCTTCTTCCTCGGTATCGAATTCAGAGGTAGACTTGTTTTTGAGGTCGATGATTTGATCAATGGATTCAGTGATGCCAGAGTTTCCACTGCAGTACTCTTCCAATAAATATTCAAATGCACTCCTTACTTCACGAGTGTATATCGGTAATTTTGCCAATGAGGTGTCTTTAAAAATAGATATAAGGTGCTGAGAATATTACCCACATCAAGAAAGCATGTCACGGAATAACTATCTCTTCACCCTAAGCTACCTTTTGCCTTTCACGGCCCCATATATTGATATCAGCTCCGCCGCAAATGGCACCGAGTGAAATTATGAGGCGAATTAAAGGGAGATCAAGTCCATAATATAAACCCACCAGCTTTTAGCTGGTGGTTGTTTAGTGAAATGCTCAACAACAGAACAAAGAATAATCGACCGGGTAAAGATTATTGTGTAATACGAACGATGCGGTTATAAAAGGCCAGTGGCTAAAACGCTCAACATTTGTATAAAGACAGTACGAAAATGGATAGAGCGATGGAACGAATGCTCAGAATACTTTGGCACATTGGAGCAAAATGAACTGTGTTTAAAAGGCTATAAAGAGGCAATCACTGAATGCCTGAAAGATAGTTATCGGCAAGATGTACCAGGCAATAGAGCGGGATCATACAACCCATCTGATCTGTAAGAATAATTCGCTTGCAACAAACAAAAATGGTTGTTGCGGTTGACAGCACGAGCAGGTGGGTTATTATTGCATGCAACAGAATGCCATGCAATAAATATAAAATATACGCGCTTTCCGTTTTTATATCAAGGATTTTTTTGCGTTCGAATTATTTTTTTTCACGGCGCAAAAAAAGGCTATGAGGTGCATCGCTAAATACACCACATAGCCATCTGGAAGGCAGGCTAGTGACCTGCCAACTACAACAGGAGATAGAAGAAATGATCATCAACATACGAATCAGGATCATGTTCAAGCTACCCCCAAGACCATGGAAGAAGTTGATCCACTGGTTAAGGTGGTTCTGGACTTTCTTGTAGGACTTTGTGCATGAGGCTTCATCTCATGCACGCTTATTGTACCATACTGCTATACGTGAACTGTATCAGTATGGTACGCCTTTCAGTTTAGTTGAGTTGTAACGGATCGCATAGGATCAGCGGCCAAGCCGCTGAATGTGGCGCGCCCCAATAAACTGTGTTGGCTCAGTGGGAACTCGACAAATGGCACTCAAAAATAAGCTACTCCACAAACCAACATTAATATACAAATATTGACTGAGCTTAGATTGCCATGATGTAACTATTCAGCACAAAAAGCGGAAAAAATGCTTGATAGGGTTTTCGTGAAAATTTGCAAAAATCCAAAATATGTCGTGCCTGATGAATATCCACTGCCTATCAAACAAAAGAAGTCCTCTGATAGATTACACTCAAAGACAGGCGTGCGGGACAGCATAAGTTTTTAAATAGCCTCAGAATTAAACACAGCGCCAAAAAACCAGCTCTGAAATTCCATGCGATAATAGCCGCACACAAGGTTATTCTGGTATGGGTAGTTGAAAATAGACAGTATCGATGTTGATGCAGCAATAAGCGCGGCCAAAGAGGGTCTCGAAAAAGAACAAAACCTATCGCCTGCTTTCAGGTCGGCACTGGAGATA
>Ga0256847_1000323_pt1 | contig 31481 bp, 23 predicted proteins | sample TeddybearmetaG_FD_189099 | JGI IMG/M metagenome (GOLD analysis project Ga0256847, IMG submission 189099) | Hydrothermal vent microbial communities from East Pacific Rise, Pacific Ocean - Teddybear | ecosystem: Environmental > Aquatic > Marine > Hydrothermal vents | place: Pacific Ocean: East...
AACGCAGTAAATGGGTAAGCCATCGCTTATTTTTCTTTTATATCAAAATAGACTGCGGCTTTTACCACAAAACCGTTGGAATGGGAATTTTTTTATAAATAATTCCCATTCGCATTTGTAATTGCTGCCCCTATGTCAGGATAGTTGTCCGATGAAAAAAACTTTATTTATTATATCTTTGGTTGTTTTTTGTTTTAATTTATATATTATATTTGAATTTGAGCGGTTTTATTATTTGTGTGAACAAAATGCGTTGTTTGGGAAGGGTGGTTTACCTTCTGTTTGCAATTTTAAATACTTGTATTGGATTGCTGTGCTAATGACTGGAATGATATCTCTATTAATCCTGGCAAAAAAATTGAGTATGCCTATTTCTATTATGTTGGTTTTGATAGCGATTATAGTTAGTGTTTTAATGAAAATTTATTCACCATCTGTACACCACGATAACGTTGTTCAAGAAGAAATCCAATGGCCATTTGTGAAAGGGTATGCGTTTCACCGCTCTATATTAAATCCCCAGGGGTAGGCTAGGCTGTCGAAATAACGATATTTCAATGGCTTATAAATTTCCCGGTTTTAGGTGCTGAGGATTTAAAAATACTGGATCGAGAGAACAACACTTGGCAACAAACACAAGTGAAAGCCAATGCCCAAGCCAGCATCTGCTGTTATGCTTTGCAGGGCTTTCGGTTTCAGGCATATCAGGGTTTATTGCTGGTCATACGTTGACTTCAGGAGCATTCAGCTTAGTTCACTCAGCACAGATAGATGCTTGCAGAATGCGACGGAAACGGTGTTAAATGCCATTTATGAACAAGACTTTCTGAAGTGTTCAATGGGTGGCAGAGTTGTGTGAGGCCATTTTATTGATCACGCCTGCCATATAAAAAAAGGTGATAATGGCAAAGTCTATGTGCCACAAATGCCATATTTTTAGTAGGATCGTGTATGAATTTCTACGAATTTAATCAAATATACTACCGTACCGATAAACAAGACCGGAAAAATAATCCGGTAGAATTAATATCGCGCTACCATATACCTTCTATCGACTGCAAAGTATGCGGTGTTTGGGCGTCAAGTGACCGGATTAGAAAAGAGTTTGATGATAAGATTTTGCAACAGTTCGCTAAGACAAAATTTCTTTCTGTTGCTGACTGGCAGGAGCAGCTACCCTCATGGTCCGAGCTACTTCAAATTTCTGAAAAGATGATTAGCCCAGGATCGGTACTTGGCATGCCTAGTGTTAAGCTGTATTCGACTATGGTTAATGATGTTATGCACCCACCTCTTGGTGGAATTGTGGTTACATCGCGAGTTGTAAAAATTTTGCGAGATGTTAAAGCTACTAGTGTCGAGTTTATCCCGCTAAAAATGAAGGGGGATTCTGAGCCTGACCCTATTGGGCTTACCCTATAAAAATTGCATCAAATGTAAAATATAAATTATTGCAGGTACATTATTTTTGCTTTATTGCTGAGTACTTGCATCAACAGAACCATCCAGTGGCTTCTGAAAAGTTGTTCAAAAAGGCAGCGGAACGCGCAGAGTTGTTGCATATCAAGCGAAAATAAAATTATTGCGAGAACGGCATTCATTCATACTCAACCATTGGTTTATCCGATACCCCCCTGTTAAAGGAAGGCCGTAATATAAGCATTCAGCTACAGGTTGTACAACAGTGTCTCATACTCAATTTCGCAGCAATATACAGAAACCGTCGGCTCGACAGGTGAAGCCCTCATTGAGAAAAACCCAAAGACATTGGTGTATTGGTTAGTCAGTAAAATAAATCTGAAAATTATTTTTTTCATGAATTATATTTAAAGATTAATTAACTATTAATGTCTGTATAGAAGAATAGGAAGAAGGTGTTAGGCAAAAATGAAGAGCCGGATTTGTTAAGGGTGCGGATTGTGGCTCTGGGTTGTTTTATCATTCGTATGACGTGGCTTCCCGCACCCGTTCCGGTGGCCAGCGCCACGCAAGCCATGCTCGATAAAGTGGCACGGTAAAGCGGTAGGTTGGCCCTTCTCGGGTGAGTATTTCCTCATCCACCAGTTGTTCTAATAGATCAAATAATATTTTCCGGGGAACCGTTAAGCCCAGTTTATTCAGAGCCGATTCAATGCCGTTGATGTCCGTTTGGGGTTTATCGGTTAATGCCCACGCCATGCCAGATAACAACTGGTGACAATGGGGCTCTGGGTTATCTTGCCAATGGTTTTCAAATGCGAGGTTAGCACCTTGTTGAATGTGTTTATCTACCGCCAGTTGTAAATCATGCGGGGTGACGTAAGCGCTGCGTGTTTCACCGTCAAAGATTTTCTCGTTGAATTGGGCGATCAGGGTTGCGCCCAAACTTTGTAAAACCAGTGGATGGCCGCGGGTTAACTCATAGGCATTGGATAATGCCAACGGGTCGTACTGTAATATGCCTTCGGCCGGTTGTGTGAGCAGTTGGGCGGACTCGGCTTGTGTCAGATAACTGACATAATAGACTTGTGCCGTGTTGAATAGAATCGAGTGGTAATCTCGACCCATGCGGGCTAAGGCGTAGGTGCCGCAGAAGAGCAATAATAGGGGGAAATCCTCGCCTTGCATGAGCGCACGCAGAAATTCCGGGAGTTGGTCGCCGAGTTGGCGGGCGGGGATTCTATCAGCTTCATCTAGCATCACCAGGAAACGGCGTTGGTGTAACCTGGGTTTGAGATCCAGCAAAAACGTTTTGAAGCTGGCATAGGGTGAAGTGCTATTCAATATGGGCGCAGGTGTGTTGATTGCCTCGGCCATTTTGCGTGTTAATAATGTGAGAAAGTCATAATCACCGGTTACTGAGGTGATGTCCAACAGGATTGGGATGAGGTTCGTGTCAGATAAACCTTGCCTCACGATTTGTTTTAACAGTGAGGTTTTCCCGATGCGGCGTTGGCCGATGAGCACGGTCGCCGGTTTGCCTTGAGGTTGTCGCCAACGGCTGCGCAATTGATGCAGCAAGACTGTGCGGCCAATGAATTTGTTGGCATCACCGACGCCTTCACCGACAACGTAAGGTTCAATCTCTGGTATCTGATAATCCATACCGGCTTTTTGCACGGAGATTTGAAAGGCAAAGGGGCTTTGAAATGGGTTGCCATCGAGATCCTTTGCGCTTAAGGTGCCGGTGATGCGGTAGTCACCTAATGCTTTCGCGGTAAAGTCCAAGCTGGTGGGGAGGGTAGATTGACCTTCCAATAACGGTAAGTGAACCTCGTTGTGGTGCCAATCCATTTGTGCCTGGGGGATGACGTTAAGTTGCACGGCTTTGGCCATAACCCCACTGGGGTTGCTGATGATCAGGCGTAAAGTTTGTCGCCCGAGGTTCCAGCGTTGTTCGGGTAACGTCACCTCTAGGTTTAACCATTCACGGACGTGTTCGATTTCCTGCTGGATTAAGTGGCACCACTGTTGGGTCAGTTCACGCCCGATGTCTGCCCAATACATCGGGATATCGCCCCAGTCAATTGCCTTCAAAGATTTTTCAAGGTGTCGTAACAATTCTCGCCGAGCCTCTGGGCTGCTCATATCCCGATAATCGGCTAACCCGGACAACGCCGCCTCGACATGCTGCCGCATGTGCTCACCGGTTTGTAAAAAAGGCATGTTTGAGGGGGTAGGGGGGGGAACTATGGTTTCAAATTGGCGTAATTGCGTGACCTTGGCGTACGTGTCTAATGTATCCAGCAAAGCAAAAAAAGCGAGTTCATCTTGGGAGGGTAAACCCAGTGTCTGGCGTTTGATCCATGATATGCGCTGGCTGAGCGTCTGTGTTCTGATGTCGTCCCATGGAGCTATGGGCTCAGATTTGTCTTTTTGGAACAATGTTAATATCGTGTGTGAGCGTTTTGCTGCAATATACAGGTATAAAGGTTGCTCTGATTCCTTTTCTTGCGGTTGGGATAATGCCACTAGTACTCGCACCAGCGGTGTCACTGTGTGTAGTTGCTGCAAGGTGTTGTGATTGCTTTGCAGGGCCAATTGGCCACAAAAATTCAATGTGCTGGTGGAATGTGTGGCTAACTGTATCGCTGCTTGACTGCCTGCCCGTGTCTGTAGTGTGTTTTGTTGTAAGTGCTGGATGGCCTTAATCGTGGTGTTTGCATCGGTGTGGTGGTACAAGCGCTGATAATACGCGACCAAACCCGGTAAGGGATAAGCAAACGTCTGCCAGAAAAAGGGCAAAGTCTTCTGGATGGCGGATGCGGTGTGTTTTGATCGACATTGCCAAAATGTGATAATTGCCATTAATGGCCAAAACACAAAACCCGTTAACACCAGTAAACCGAGCAGTAAACTCAGTGCCAGGACCTCTAAATTTGCATCTAGTCCAGGCGTTATTGGGTCAGGAAACCAGGCCACAAAAGCCAGAGTTGGAAACAGTAGCCATAACAAACCTAGCCATTTTGCTTGTGCATTCGGGTGAACAGTATGCTGAGTTAAAGCGGCTTGCACGCCGTTTTCAGCTAGAAAAAATCCTAGGGTTGCGCCCAAAAACAGAGCAATGGGTAATGTTCCTGCCCATGCGGGGAGTTCAGCTTTGGTGATGCTGGGAAATGTGGTGAATCCTGCTATTGGTAAGAATAACAACCCGCTTATTATAAAGCTCATCATAAGCCAGTTTGATGCTTCAATGGACTTTGATTCGTATCTCCAGATAGCTATGATAGTGAGAAAAACTGCGATAGCTGGCCAGATTAAGAACGCCTGACTGAGATCAGGATATCCTATGCCCAGAAAAATACCTATGCTATAGAATAGGGTAAGTATCACAGCGCTAGCGCGAGCGACAGCGCCATCGACAGCGACAGCGACAGCTACAAGGCCAACGATGGCGATGACGGGAATGTTATCGATAGTGAAGGCGATAGTGAAGGCGATAGTGAAGGCGATAGTGAAGGCGATAGTGAAGGCGATAGTGAAGGCGATAGTGAAGGCGATAGTGAAGGCGATAGTGAAGGTGATAGTGACGGCCATAGCGAAAGCGGTGATGGGAATTGATGTTATTTCACCGGTTAAAAACCAACCGCCAATACCAATGAGGCCGCCTAGAAATATGCCACTCCAAATGGCGCACATCAGCTCTAATTGACTATCGGTGGCCCTTTTCTCCACTACCAAAGGCCGCATCATAAATACAATCGGCCAAAACCACGCATGGCGCAAAAAGTACCGAAATTTCTCTCCCTGACTCACACCGTTGCTCCCTCTTGCTGATTCATCACCTCATTCACCAACGCGCTTAAAAAATACATCACCACATACCGCCTAAACGCCAAATACATCTCATCATCGTCATTCGCGTGCGCAATAAAATCCTCAATCGCTTCTTTAATTCGGTGCATTCGCGCTGCCCCCGTCGACCTGAACACAATGGTATTCAAACGTTTGCGTAATTTTTCCACAATTTTCCCACGCCAAAGCCGCAGCGTGCGCTCTTCGTTTAAACCACAGGTCGTGATTGTATGCTGACAGCGCGCGTGTTCAGATGACATCGAACCATCCTTTGCAAATACAAAATGTATGAATAAGGCAGCATCTTGCGGGTTTTCCGGGTTTAACAGCATCGGTTGTTCACGTGTATTATATTGTTCACTTAAGTGATGCAACAACCCAAACGCCTCAGAGCCTGGTGTGATATCACAAGTCGCTCGGCGGCCACGCACCTCAAATTCATGCTTTTTTAACCCATTACAAGCCGAACACGCCAGCAACAGGTTATCCCACGAGTAGGCCAACCAGTAATAATGGCTTTTGGGGCGGTAATGCTCTACCTGCAAACGCCGCTCTCGGGATTCACAATACGCGCATTTTTGGTGATACAGTGTGTTCAGTGCTTGTTTGATGTCTTCGTAACGATAGCGGTTATCGTAGTTTGTTGTGTTGCTTGTCGGGTACCTGCCGTCGCGTATGACGGCCAATCGCCGTTGCTGTGTCGCCTGGCTTTTGCGATAATTTCCAGTGAGTGCTAACGATGGCGGTAGGCTCTGATCCGAAAGGTCTTTTGCGATGTGGATCATGATTTCGTCCGATATTGATTGATGGCGTTAAGCACCATGGTATCTATTGCTTGCGTGGAAATATGCACCTGACCGGAGGCGCGCATCTGTTTCACTTGCGCGGCAATGGTTTCATGAATTTTCAAGTACCAGAAATCATCCTCTGTATCCAGCGAGTGTTTGGCCGGGTCAAACGCTGCCATGCGTGCATGGGGTAAATCAAACAACGGTGAGGTTACCACGCTATTCGCCATCCAATGCGTTCTTTCGTGCACGGCATATGGTTCACTCAATTTGGATACGATGCGATTGGTGTTGTCATCGTGCTCTCGATACATGCGGTACACCACCGCATCCCGACTCGCACCGCGAATCACCGTGGGGCTGTGTGTGCTCAGAATAAATTGAACTTGTTTAAAATGGTGGCGTAACTGCGCCATAAACGCATATTCCCATTTGGGGTGTAAATGCAGCTCCACTTCATCCAGTAAGACAATGCCGGTAAAATCCTCAAACCGTGTGATCGTTGGTTGAGCGGCGGATAACTTAAGGCATAAATCGCTCACCCACACCATGACCGATTTAAAACCTTCCGAAAGCCGCTCAAACGCAATGGGTGCGCCTTTTTCCGTAAAACGCACGGGCGAATTTGGTTGCGTGGTGATGCCAATATTACCGCCCAATACGGCCGTTAACAATTCCACCACGGATGCCAATGGCACTGCAAATGCGCTGGGTGAGCTGGCCATTTGTGCTAACCAGGTTGCCGGGTTGTTGAGCACAGCATCCGCTTTAAATAGCGTTAAAAACCCATAATCATTTACTTGCTTGCGCTCACCGGTGCGGCTTCGGTGCACGCCATAGGCAAACACATTATCGGCGGTGATGTTCTGCTCTCCCCCGAATTGTTCAGCAGATGCATCGGTGCCTTGTAAAAACAACTCGGGATTTTCATCCAACAATTGTAAAATCGGCCCGGTTAAGCCTTTTTCTGACTGATGCCGAATAAAATGCTGTCGAAATAATAATAAAATAGCTTGTAGCAATAATGTCTTACCATCGCCATTTTCCCCCAGAATATAAATTTCGCGTTTGTCTTTTAAATCGGATAATGTGATTGTCTGTAGCGTGTAAAAGCCTCGAATGGTAATGCGATCCAACGCCGATACGTTGACCTGAGCGGCCACAGGGGTTGTTCGGCCATGAATGCGCCCGGCATCGGCCAAAATTGCACGTTGAAACAATGCAGAAAATGGCGTGGCATCGGCTGTTAATAGGCCCCTCTGTATTAAATCGGTCACCGTGTGGTTGCGTTCTACCGCTTCATTATGCGCAATTTGCAGCAGCACCTGCCGCTCTGCGGTTGTTCGGTGCTGTAAAAAGTCTTGAAAATAGTCTAGCGCACCTTGCTCAAGGTGCAACTCATCCACGCTTTCATCATACTCAATGGCCGCCCATAGATTTTCCGCGATCATTTGAATAAAGGCCGGGTGGCACCCACTGATGGGAGCAAAATAGCGCGCCCAAAGCGCATTAAAATCCGGGGGTTGTTTGTTCGGTAAACTGCGGCCCATGGGTAAAGTCAGCAGGGATAAGGCTTCTTCTGGTTTGAACAAGCCTAACACCTGCTTAAATCCAAACACATTCCAAAATGCGGACGAGTCAATCGAGTGGATATTGCGCATTTCATGCAGTGATGACAGGCTGGCCGTGGCAATACCCAAGCGATAGTCCTGCTCACTTACCAAGGCCCGAAGCTGGGTGAAAAAATCCGCATCAAATGCGGGTGTATTTGCCATTGCGTCGAATTCATCAATGATCAACACACAACGTATGTCATGTGTTGTGGCCAAAGCCTTCAGCTTATCCCGAAAGGTTGAGAAGCTTTCAGCCGGGTCGGTTGCCATCACCCCCAGTGCGGTATCGATGGCATGCCCTAGACACGTATAAAATGTTGCGGGGGTCGCGCCACGCCACTCCTGCGCATTACCATACAAGGTGATCAACCCCGGTGCTGCCGCCAAAGCCACACGCACTTGATTCAGCAAGGAGGATTTACCAATGCGCCGTTCCCCGACCAGGCTAACACAACCGGGTTTATCCGGCCGACGCAGCACAGACAGTATTTGATGCAATATCGCCTGCCGCCCCAAAAACACCGGGGAGTTGGCTGCCAATGGTACACCGCTAACATAAGGGTTTTGATTTAAGGCTATTGTCGCCAAACGTTCAGGCTGCGGGCGCAGCCCTGTCGCGCTTGTATGCCCGAGTTGGCTGGTAAACAGAGTTTGTTGCAGGCGCATATCGTGGGGTTTCCTGGAAGGTTGCGCCCCATTTTACACCTCAGTGCGTGATTGGAAAGGGGCGCGTTGGATGCGGAAACAGCCAATTTATGCCCTAAAAAACCCCACCGCTTGCTGCATATCGTCTACCTGGGATAACGCAGAATGACTTTCTGAGGCTGTTTTCACGGCTAATTCCGCATTTTCCTGGGTAATTTCCTCCAAGCGTTCAATCGCGCGGGTGACATCATCAATCTTATTCGCTTGCAGGGTGCTGGTGTTGGCGATGTCGGATACGATTTTTTTCACTTGGTCGACGTGTTGGACAATATGAGTCAGAGTTTCGCCGGATCGATCCACCAGCTCAGATCCTACTTCGACTTTTTGCACGCTGTCTGAGGCCAGTTGTTTGATGGTTTTGGCGGCTTTGGCACTGCGTTGGGCTAAGTTGCGAACCTCTTCGGCGACAACGGCAAAGCCTTTGCCTTGCTCCCCCGCACGGGCGGCTTCGACAGAGGCATTTAACGCCAATAGGCTGGTTTGAAAGGCTATCTCATCCACCACGCCGATAATTTGAGCGATTTCTGCACTGCTGGTGTTGATCTCCGCCATGGCATGGATCGCGCTTTTCAGTAAGTCACCACAGCGGTGAGCGATGTCACTGGTTGATTCGGTGATGTCTTTGGCCTGCTGTGTGTGGCTGGCGTTGTTTTTTACGGCATGCGCCAGCTCGCGCATGCTTTCACTGGTTTCAAGTAGATTTTTAGATTGTTGCTCGGTGCGTTCTGATAAGGTCGTATTCCGGGTTGAAATCTGGTTCGCCGAGGTCTCAATCTGGCTACTGGCGTGTTGGACGCGATGGGTGACATCGGATAATACGCTAGACATAAGGTTCAGATTGTCCGTCACTTCCCGAAATGTGCCGACAAAGTGGGTGTCGATGTTGGTGCCTAAATCGCCCTCTGCAATCTCTCCGACCTTTTGGGCAATCACACCAAAGGTATGTTGCAATACCGACAGTGAGTTATTTACGTTGTCTTTTAATGTGTTTAATTCGCCTTTTAGCGCGATATTCACTTGTTGATCCAGGTCACCTTGGACCACGGCATGCATCACTTGGTTGATGCTGGAGATGGCGGTTTCGATGCCTTCTGATGTTTGATTAATGCGGTTTTTCAGAACCAATAATTCGCCTTCAAAATCCGCTTCAATGCGCGTATTGAAATGCCCGCATTCCAAACCTTCCATGACCGCATTAATGTCTGAAAAAGCACTGTGCAATAGATGGGATGTGCGATTGATGTTATTTTTCAGGATCGCCATCTCACCTTTTAATGGCAGTGCTATGCTGCCGGTAAAACAGCCTTCAGCAAAATTATGCATGACGTGGTTGACCGCTTCAAGGGTGTTTTGTAAGGTGTTGGCGGTGCCATTGATGGCGGTTTTTAAGGTGCCAAATTGGCCGGGTAGGTCGGCCTCAATCTGGTGCGAAAAATCCCCTGCGGAGACGTATGTCATGGCTTGGCTGATTTCATTCACCGCAGTATTTAGCTGAGAAACGCTTGAATTGACATTGGTTTTTAATGCGCCTAAGTCACCTTTCATCGGTAAGGTGATGCGCTGGCTAAAATCCCCTTGGCTGAAGGCTTGTAGCACCCCATTAATGGCTTGAACCGCTGCATCTATTTGTGAGAGTGAATTATTCACGCCTTGTTTTAAGTCACCGAGTTGGCCGAATACCTGCGCATTCACACGATGCGATAATTGCCCATCTGCCGCCGTCGACATCACCGCATTGATGTCCTCAATGGCGACTTCTAAATGTTCCAATGATTGGTTGATGTTGTGCTTTAATATGCCTAAATCCCCTTGTAAATCAGCCTCTAATCGAGTCGAAAACTGGCCCTGTCTGACGCTCGCCATGACCTCGGAAATGCTACCTACCGCAGATGCCATGATGCTCGCGGTGGTGTTGACGTGCTGGCTCAGTGCCCCGAGTTCCCCAGGGAATGTGCCTTCAATCCGGTGGGTGAAATTGCCTTGTGTGAAACCTTGAAGCACCGTTGCGGTTCCCCCAATGGCGGTGTGAAGGCTGTTCAATAGGTGATTAAAGCTGTGACCGGCTGCGGCCACTTCGTCCTGTCCTTTGGTTTCCACGCGGTGGTGAAATTCACCGCTATTGGCAACTTGATTCATCATGTTGGTTAAGCGCACCATCGGTTTCACAATGCCGCGAATAGACAAAAACAAACTCACCAGAATGATCACCAAAGCACTGGTGGCCAGGGTTAACACGCTGAGTTGAATGAATTGGCTGGTGCTGGTCATTTGCGCATTGACGTGATCAATCTCTTGGCTAAACACGGTGACCAATTGTTGGATTTGATGATTTAACTGTGTAATCAGGGGGGATATTCGGGTTCTGACCAAGTAGCTGTCTTGCTGCCAATCATCTTGGTTTTGCACGATCAGCATATTTTTTTGTGTGTCAAAATACAGTGCTTGTTGCTCTAAAATGTCTTCGAAGGCTTCTAAGGCATCCTCGTCTTCTGCCAGTTTTTGCGTCAGAATTTGACTCTGTTGCTGAATGCCCTTTTGATACAGCATGATCTGTTCCTGAGTATCCGGCGTACGCGTGGCCAAATAGGCATAACTTTGCCCAATCATCAGTGCCCAGTTCAGTCGAAAGGTCATTAACTCTTCATAAATATCGCTTTCTTCGGACATCTCCACGGTGAGGTCGGTGATTTCCTGACGCAAATCTTTTTCTATGGGTTCTAGCTGCTCTAACATCATACGCAAGGCGGGAAAGTTGTTAATCGGTTCTTCAGTTAACCGAAAAACCCCCGTATTCTCATTTTTAATGTCGATTAAAATTTGTTCAATGCGATCAATTTTTTGTAATTGTGTGGCCGAGTGGGTGGTGCTTTTTAGGCTGTGTAATTTAGCCTCAAGGGAGGCAATTCGCTGTAAATAGCGCGCTTTCTCTTCTGGGTCCGCACTCAATATATAATACCCCAGCGCACTGGCCCCCTGGTTAGCAAGAGAGGATATTTCCAATGCTAATCTGACCTGCGGCTGCGCCAGGTGAACCACTTGGCGCGCTTGTTGGTCGAGTTTGGAAACCCCCTGAAAACTAATCACCGCTAAAACGAATACGGCAATAAAGATCAGTGCATAACTCACGGCCAACTTCCCGAGTATACTGCTGCGTGGATGAAACAGGGCGTTTTGCATGCGTGGTTAGACCTAAACTTGAGTATTGCTGAACAGTTTAGCTGATTAGGTAAAAACCGACAGATTTAGTCGGTTATTTCAGCAATGCCCGCTTAGTAATTGTTCCTACGTAGTCTTGATGGGACTCAGGCGTTATAAAAAAATAATGATCATAATTGTGACGAAATGAGGGTGAGCATGCTGAAAAATTCGTGCTAAGCCCTTGATATATCGGTATCTGATAGTTTTTAACCAGACAAGGACACATTGAACTATTGAAAAGTCCCATGTAGCCCATGTAGAATACTCGAATTATATAATCAAAGAAAATAAGGAAATAGTGTTATGTTGTTAGAGATTCCTTCAAGCTTATACGCATACACGGCTAATCAGTGTCATAGCTTAAGCCCTTCTATAGAGTTAATTTACTATAATAATACTAAAAATTTTTCTAAATACGAGGTGAAACTGAATAAAAACATGTTTTTATTCATACTAAAGGGTTCTAAGAAAATTACGCTTTATAATGAGGAAATTAGCCTTGTGGAGGGCTACGGTGCTTTTGTCGTACAAGACATGTACGTGATGTCTGAAATTGCTAGCCAAACAAAAAATTGCTTTTCATCTTTGATGATAATGGTAGATGATGAAAAATTAATAGAACTTTGGCGCAGTGCTGTTAGACTTTATTCTCTAGATGGAAATGATACCCTTCTACACAAGGAAGTAGCCAATTGGACTAACTTTGAACAATCTTTATGTGTTAAATCTTCACTGGCTACTCTTGAATTATTTTCCAATGAAAATAAAAAAATTCCTTATTCTCTGGTGGAGGCTAAGCTCCAGGAGCTGCTTTTCTATATCGCCTCGACAAATAGCGGTAAGGACTTGGGTGAGATTATTAGTAAGCTAAAAAATAAAGATAAAAACTGTAAGTTGAAGACTTTTATGGAAAAGAATTATACGCAACGTTGGACTCTTGATGAATTTGCAGAACACTTTGGTTTTAGTTTAAGTACCTTTAAGCGCATGTTTAAAGAAGCATACAGAATAGCACCTAAAACCTGGATCAATGATCGTAGACTGGATAAAGCAGCATCTGAAATAATTAAAAAGGATATTTCTCTTTTAGAAATTGCTCTGGATTTAGGCTTTTCTGGAAGTAGCCAATTCTCTAAAGCGTTTAAAAATAAATATAACTGCCCTCCCTCACAGTTTATGGGGCAGCTAAAATTCCACAGTAAAGTGATATGAAGCCTGGTTTGTGTCGTGATAAGAGAGGGAAACCCCCTGTCTTATCATTGGGGTCATCGGCGTTCAAAATAGCAATTAAGCACAATAAATTAATGTTTTTCCAGCTCGCAATTGGACTTAGCGCTTGCCTGGCAACACAATGTGAACCCTTCGCCCAATTCTTCCGGTGTTAAAAAATTAATGCGACTGTTATCTATTTGGCCAGAAACAATTTTGGCAATACAGCAACCACACTTACCCAGTTCACACCCATAGGTGACGGGAATATCATTTCTTAACAAAGCGGAGAGAAGGCTTTCATTACTATTGACATCTACAACATGTACGGTATTGTCTATTTTAATACTCATACTATGCGTAGTAATCTCTTCTTTTTTTTCTGTCGGAAGTGATTCTATTGCCGTAAAATATTCTTTATATACCGTGCCTATACAAAATCGATAAGGTTTTAGCGCCTCTAAAAAATTTTCCATCCACTCATTTGGCCCACAGATGTAAATATCTGGTGCGGTCAATAACACATCGTTTAAACGGCTTAATTTTGTTAAATCAAAATCAAAGCGACCTTGGCTACCGGAGTACCAGTGGCAAACATATAATTTTTCATTATATAGTTGGCAATGGGATGATATTTCATTTTTAAAAATAGTTTCATCATTGCTTCGGCTAAAATAGAACATATGGCATGGATCAGACGAATTATACAATTGACTTTTTAGTAAAGAGATAATTGGGGTTATTCCACTTCCTGCAGCAATAAATATCTTGGGTTTGGTGGTTGTTTTAATCAGAAAATCACCACAGGGCTGACTACACATTAATGTATCGCCAACTTTTGCATCAGCGTTTAAGTAATTAGATACAACACCTCCCGCTACTCTCTGTACTGTTATGCGTATAACTTCTTCATACGGCGCACTACTGATTGAGTAACTCCTGCAATAGGATTTCCCATCAATTTCCACAACAATATTGATATATTGACCTGAGTGAAAAAATAGCTGCAACTGATGATTCGGGAACTCTAAGGTTATCGTTACTGCGCGGCTTGTCTCCTTAATAATGTGAGTGATCTCAAGTTTGTGCCACGATGAATTAACCGTTTTTTGTGTATTTTTAAGCATTAATTTTCCTAAATAACTTTCTTTCTGATATACGCAGAGCTGTAATCAATCACTATGGTCATTAGAATGGTTATAAAAATAAATACTGCGGCGCGGTCATAGGCCAGTGCTGAAAGGTACTCATGAATGGGTAAGCCAATGCCCTCGGCACCAATAAGACCAAGCACGGTTGCGCTATGCACATTGATTTCCACACAGTAAAGTAGCTGCGCAATAATGGCCGGGCTGACTTGTGGTAAAATGCCAAATACCACCATGTTTATCCAGCCGCCACCGCTGGCATAAACAGCTTCTGCAATACCAGGGTCTGCCGCCTCGATGGATTCCGAAAATAATTTCACCATGACTCCCATAGAAAAAACGGTAATTGCCAACACGCCAGGGAATGGCCCTAGCCCGACTAAGGCGACAAAGATCAAACCTAAAAGAAAGGTAGGAATTGCACGCAATATCACCATAATGGAACGACACACAAAATAGCAGGTTCTACCCAGCAGGCTTCCTGACATTAAATTTTGCGCACACAGAAGGCTAATGGGTAGTGCCAGCACAAAACCTATCGCGGAACCTAACAAGGCAACTTCGACTGTTTGTCGTGCATATATTGTGACTGCAGATTCAATGAGTGACCATTCAGGGTTTAATAAACCATTGACAAAATCCATCACAACTGGCCAGCCGTCGCTTAACGCAGAAAAATTAACCTGAGTGCTTGTCCCCAGCATATGTATTGACGCAACTATTGAAAGTATGAGCATCCAATTCCAATTGATAACGGGTAACCACCAGTTTGGCGGGCGTGCTATTTCGGCCAGTTGTGAAGCTGAATTTTCAGCGGAAGCAATTCGATCATTAAAAAAACGGTCTTTTATATTGTCCCAATAGGTTGCGTATTTTGACCGATATATATTGCTTGCCAATAAAACAGTAACAAGAATGGCGCCGGATGGAATACTTAAAAAATAATATATCCAAAAACACAAAATTATTGCAGGCAATATTTTTGTGAATCCAATAAAAAATTCTTTGTCATATACGTTTTTGACACCAGGCAAAAAGCTGTTCATCACTGTAATCATATTGCGCTCCCTATCCGTAAACTCTTTGCCAATCTTGAATTAAAGTATGCTGGTTGGAATGCTGATGGAATTCCAACTGCCCTTGTTTCAAACCAATCACACTAGAGAAATATTTTTCTACAAGATCAATCTGGTGAAGATTTACCAAAATAGTAATATTTTGATCCTGGTTTAAAGACTGAAGCAATTCAATGATTCGTCTAGAATTGACCGGGTCAAGGGATGCCACAGGTTCATCGGCCAAAATGATTTTGGATTCTTGGGCTAGGCACCTAGCGATGGAAACTCTTTGTTTTTGTCCACCTGACAGTTGTCTGATATCTCGCATAGCATAAGCGAGCATGCCAACTTTTTGCAGTGCATTAAAAGCAATTTCCCGGTCTTCATTGTTAAATCGAGCAAAGATTTTATTTAACCCCCTTTTGCTGGCCAATCGACCGACTAGAACGTTATCCAACACACTTAAGCGTGGCGCAAGGTTAAAATTCTGAAACACCATGGATACTTGTTGCCTTAGGCGAATCAAGTCTTTTTTTCCGTATTCTTTTCCATCAATAAGGATTGAGCCTTTCTGGTGGTAAATTAGACCATTGATGCAACGCAGAAATGTAGATTTTCCTGCGCCAGATAAGCCAATTACAGCGACGAAACCGCTTTGCTCTATGGCAAGATGATCTATTGCTATAGCGGGTTCTTGCGCGCCCCGATAATGTACGCGGACACCATTTAGCTCAATAGCGGGTGTGCAGCTATCTTTTGTGTTAACCATAAAAATTCCTTTTTACTCTGCTTGTCACAGCCGTTATTTCAATAATTCCGGTTGCATTATGTTGGCCACTTTTGCCAGAGAGTTGTATTCCTCAGCGCTTGCCTCTACCAATGAATCAATGCCGTATAACGCTTTTAGCCAGACTTTGGCTTGTGGGTCATTTGCCATGCCAATAAGGGCTTGTTTCAGTATTTTTTTTTGTGTCACATTTAAAGCGGAACGAACAATTTGAGGATCAGCAGGAATCAAGTCAGAACGGTATATCACCTTTGTATCTTGCAGAATATTGGGGGCATATTTTTTTATCTCGGGATTTTTCCTAGCATCATCGTATACTGCGCCAGCATCGGCCTTTCCTCTGAGAACGGACATGACAATGGCTGTTTGACTGCTGATGGTTAGCGATTTAAGGTCGTGCTTAGGGTCAATGCCTTGATCGACCATGGCCGCTTTTGGATAAAGGTTAGCAGAAGCGGATAATTGGTCACCAAATATAAAAGATTTTCCTTTTAGGTCTTCTATACGGTTAATTTTACTATCGGCACGCGTAATAATAATGCCGCGATAACCCTTTTCTCCGTAGCGAACAGCAGAAGTTAAAGGCTCTACATTCACGTACTTATCGATTACCAAGTAGTTTAGTGGCCCCACAAAGGCTAAATCCACTCGCTTTGATTTCATCGCGACAGCTACACCAGCATAATTAGACAGTGTGACTGCATTAATTTTGTAACCAGTTTTTTGACTCAGATAATCAGCCAGTTTTTTTGACGTTAATTGGATTTCATGAACACTACGTGAGGGCACAAAACCTAAGGTAAGCTCCTTTTTTATCGGTTCTGCCGTGGCGACTGAGTACCCAAAAATAAGTGTCATATATAAAATATAATTTTTCATTAATCATTCCTTCTAAAAATTAAATCGAAAACCGATTGAGCTTGTACTTCCTTTGTCTCCCAGTTGTTGTGTATCTTCGGAAACATAGGACCAACGATAGTAAACATCCCAATGAGGGTGCACGGGGTAAATAAGGTCTGCAAATGACTGAAAGATATCGCCTCCTAGCGCTTCACTTCTTGTATGCAGTATGTTGTAGCCACGTACATAGGTTTTGGAACCGAAAAGTTTATTGATCTGGTAGTAGTGCAGCACTTCTCCATATCCCAGTTGCTCTTCTTCTGTTTTGGCAAAAACTTGCACAAATGTTTTGCTGTTCGAGGCGCTTAACCAGTTCCCAAGCTTTGGAATTTTATTCAAATCCAACATAACACCACCAGCATATATTGGTTCAAAGTCTGTCCATTTTTGTGCCCTTGCGACAACCCCAAAGGGCGTTTTATTGTCTTTCCAGTCAAGACTTGAGCCAAGATACAATTCAAACCTTTCGTTTGCTTTGGAATTTTCGAACGGTTCTTCGCGGTCATAGATTTGCAGGACATATTGCCCATGACCAAAACTATGAAAGACACTTTGTGTAAAAGACCAACTATCCTGGTCATTGACTCTTAATTGTAACCTGGCGATTGTTCTAGAGAAAACCGGCGCATTTGCAAGCATCAATATACAAAACAGAATGACAGCCGATGACCATTTCATTGTGCAACCTCTGATAGGCCTAGTGGCTGCTCTTGGACGTAAATTTTCCAAATATAAACATCAATGATTGCTCTACATATGGCTCTCATCTCGTTGTGCTCAACCGCACAGATTTTGTGTACTTTTCTATTTTGCACGAAGCTGATAAACACTCGCTTGTGATCTTGTTCCAGAGTGTCGACCCTATCCACAGAAATCGTTAAGCGTGAGTAGCTATAGAATGCTTTTTGGAATATTTTGCTCACAATTTTATGGCACAATGTCTGTAGATCAACACCAAAGTCCCGGTAGAAGATGATCTCGCCATTCACATTCATCGCTACTTCTAGACGGTAGTGGCTTTCAGAATTGATGCTGTGTATCTCTGTGATGGACATGTGCTCTAACGCTACTTGCACAGACCACTCGTGATGAACATGCATATGTTGGTGCACTAATAATTCTAGGGAGGCATCCGCATCATCCAATAAAACACCGTAGTAGCACCGGTCTTTTACCTGCTTAAGCAAATTTTGACAGGTAGAATGGTCGATATTTTCATAGCCCATTTTTTTTAGGCGATACTTCATTGCTGCTCGGCCCGATTGCTCCGAGATGGGAAGGTGGCGGTTGTTACCCACTGACTCAGGAGAAACGTGCTCATAGCATTCCGGGTATTTCAGAACCGAGGAAATATGCACACCCGCTTTATGAGTAAAGGCATGGTCTCCTACATAGGGCTGTGTTGGTGGAATCAGTCGGTGACAAATACTTGAAACTGAATTTGCCATATGTCTGAGACGTGACAGCTTGGTTTTGTTAATATATTTTCCATTTAAACCATATTTAATGGTTAAATTCGGAATAAGCGAACATAGATTGGTATTGCCACAGCGCTCTCCAATGCCATTAATGGTTCCTTGAACTTGCATCACCCCCTGTTCAACAGCAGCAATACTATTGGCCACGGCCATGTCAGTGTCGTTATGACAGTGAATACCAAATGAAGCTTTATCAAAGTGTGTATTCAATTGCTTGAGGATACTGCTGACTTCGGTCGGTAAGGTTCCGCCGTTGGTGTCACACAGCACTAACCTGTCAGCACCCGCATCAAGTGCTGTTTTTATCGCACTTATGGCAATGCTAGGAGACGATTTATAACCGTCAAAAAAGTGCTCTGCATCGACAATCACTTTATCAAAACGGCTTTTGCAGTAAGCGACGGATTTGAAAATGAGTTCGAGGTTATGTTCAATGGTCGTATTTAGCGTTTGGGTAATCTGAAAGTCCCAGAACTTACTAAACATAGTTATTACTGGTACATTAGCATTGACCCCTTGTTGAAAGCGTATATCAGTTTCCGGAGTTTTACCGACTGAACATGAGCTGGTGAATGCTGCCAACTCTGAATTTTTACAGTGCCTTTTTGAGATTATTTTATACAGGTCGGTATCGGTTGCATTTGCACCATTCCATCCGCATTCTATAATGTCCATACCGAAATCATCCAATAGATCGATAATGTTGAGTTTGTCTTGAAGACTAAATTGAATGCCACGAGTTTGGGCGCCATCACGCAATGTCGTATCATAGAACTCTACTATGCTTGGAAGGCTATTATTGGTTATCACTAGTATCACTTCACTTTTTTATTAAATAATTAATTCCATAATCAACTGATAATGAAAGCTTGTTTATTATATTGTTCATATGCATTAAAATACTGGCAGACAAGCCCCATAAATATTCCTGCTTTTCCTGATTTTCAATAGGCAGAAAATAAGCAGGAGACCGTGTTGAGCTTTTTCCTGGTGGTGAGCCTTTAAGCAGATTTTTTATGACGCTCAAATTAACAAACGCAGTTTCAGCGATTTCATTAGTATCTAACCTAAAATTGTTTTCAAATGTTTCTCTGTTAACTTCTACAACGAAGGGTCTAACCAACTCTCCTTTGCCGTTATAAAAATCATTTAATTGAGTAATAAGTTTTGCTTGCTCTCGTACAATGCCTGTTTCTTCCCGTAGCTCTCGCCAAGCAGTATTTTCCAGAGAATGATCTTTACGCTCAAATCTCCCTCCAGGAAAACACCAATCACCTGGATAGGCTCTCATGTGCTTCTTTCTTCGCAGTAACAATAACTGATATTCCGTATTTTTATTTTTGATGAGCAGTGTCACCACTACGGAAGGTCTGCTCGAGAAGCCTTTGAGGTCTGGTGTGAAATTTTTGAGATTTTCCATAATCATTACACCTCTATCAGTTATGCAATAGTTGCCGTTTGAACCGCTTTATTTTTTTCAAATACAAAAGGTATTGCAACAATGCCACATATTAGGCCTATCAATAGCCAGGTGAGGCTTGCATTTATTGTGTACACAAATGGCAGTAGAACGGCCAACACCAAAGTAATGGCTTCAGTTAAGCCCCCATAGGCTGAAATAATGACTGTTCTACTTGGGTGGTCGTCTACCGCATCGGCGAATATTTTCATGCCAGCGGGCAGCATAAAGGCAAAACATAGACTTTCTGCTAAAAACATAGAACCAAACACATATACGTTTTCAGTTAGTCCAAAACTCGCAATTAGCACAGCCATCGCAACCAAACTAATGCGTAGAATTTTTTCTGGTGCCACTCTGTCAGCTAATGCCCCAGTAAACGGCATTAAGATGGTCGAAATAATGGCTGAAGCAGTGAAAAATGTTGCCACATACACCGCGTCAACTCCGAGGTGCTGAGTGGCATATAGCGGTAACACAATCATGAAACTAAAAAAGACTGCACGTCGCATAATGCTGGGGCCGTATTCTGGTAAAAACTGTGCATTTTCAATGGTCGCCCTTATCCATCCGTTCGCATTTTTTGCAGATACATTGTCATTGTCTGGCAAGGTTAATGAGGCAAAAGCAGCAATAATGCCAAGTACGGCACCGGCATAGAAAATTGCATCAGTGCCACCGAAATGATAGGAAATCCCACCGATAAGTGGCCCTAAAATAAATCCAATACCAAAACTGGAGCCGAATATACCCATTAGCTTGCCGCGATTTTTTTTAGAAAGAAGAATCGCCATATCGGTCAAACAAATAATGCTGATTCCTTCTACAATCCCCTCAAAAAAACGCAGGGCAATAAACGCTGTTGCACTTTCTAAAAGAGGGTAAACAGCAAAAATCACACCATACAGCGTGAAACTTATAACCAGGGTAAATTTATTTCTTAATCTATGAATAATGGAGGCGGCAAAGGATTTGGATAGCATTCTGCCAATAATCAAGCTGAGAAATGGAAGCGATAACCCTGCAGTTGAAAAACCATATTCTTGTAAAAAAGTTGGTAATATGGGGACAATTAGCCCCATACCCGTATTGACCGCAACAGTCAGACATACAACGATAAAAAATGCTCTACTCACAACACTATTCCTTGATTGAAAATGGGGTAAGCCTTTTTTATGGCAGAGGCTTACCCATTTGTTTTACGCTGAGACAGGACGCTCAACTCGCTGTTTGGCAAGCTTTTTATATTCATCCTTTGATTTATCCATGATCAAGTCAGGTAAATACTCCTGAATTTTCTCTATCGGGTAAGCACCTGCGCGAGCTAGCATTGGCTTGTCAAAGGTCAAATCAATGATTGTGTTTGCATCGTTTACTTTCGATGTGCCTGCATCAATAATTAAGTCAACATGCTCACCTAAATGCTCAATCGCTTTAGCCACTTCCGGCACATTGCCTGTACCACTTAGGTTGGCACTGGTTCCTGCCAGAGGTGTTCCCACCAAGTGTGCAATTTCACGATGGACTTCATTTTCATGTAGCGTACAAGCGACTGTGCCAAAACCCCGAGTGACATAGTTAGGTGTTGTTGGCTTTTGCCAGCATATGAATGAAATTTTTCCAGGCCACATACGCTTGGATAAAAATTCGGCCAAAGGTGTTGTATAGGCATACTGAGGAAATTCCATTGAATCACCTAAAAACAACGTCAGAGGGCTTAGACTTTCACGTTTTTTCATCTCAAAAATACGCTTTACACCGTGGCTAGAAAAAGGAGATGTAACAACGTTGTAATTAGTATCTGTGGGTACAACAACCGTACCGCCGGCATTAATAATGTCTGCAGCTTGTTTAATAACTGCAGGAGAAATTTGTTTGACTTTACTCATGGCGTGTTTCACTTTTCCTAGTTGATTTAAGCCGCAATTTTTTCTTTTAGCTGTTGGCGGTATCGATTTGCAGCAGCCAAATATTCGTCCCCGGAGTAACTACCAGCAACTTCTTCAATAATGTACGATCCGTTGTAGCCAGTTTCTTCAATGGCCATAACCATATCGTGATAATCAAAATCTCCTGCTCCTAACGGAAGGTGCAAATGTTTGGGGAAGTTAATATCTGCGAGATGGACGTTGCCAGCATATCGGGCAAACTTTGTCATTTCTTCACGAGCTTGCTGATGGGTTTCACAGTAAGAAGCGACATGCGCTATATCCAGTGTTAAAGAAATAGGTGACGTAGAAAAAATTTCTTCGTTTTCATCATGGGTGAAAGTAAGGAACGGACGCTCATTGCCCATATTTTCCAGGCAATAGGCCATGTTGGAGCCTTTATGTTTGTTGACATGAAACAGATCCATCGCTAATTCCTGAGTGAGTGCAATGGCTTCTGCACGTAACGCTTTATCTGCGTTTTTAGGAAAACGGAAACCAGGGTGGAAAGTCATCACTTTGGCATTGGCGCGAATAGAGAATTCCGCAGCGCGCAAAATGGTTTCTGCAGCCTCTTTTTTATTATTGCCAACAATGTAGTCAATACGAATATATGGTGCATGAAGGTTAATTGTTGCACCCGTTTTTTCGCCAATTTTTCTGATTTGATCCGCCATTTCCATGTTTCTGGCTTCATCGGTTTGAGCTCGAAGCTCACCTTCAAGTTCAACTTCTACCACGCTAAATTGATTGGCTAGAAATTCAATTAAACCAAGAGTATCTTTCTCGTTAAGAAAAAGGTTGGTTGACATTCCGATGCGGTCGTACAGTGGCAATTTTTGAGCGTTGTTGTTCATTGTGATCTCCTTGTATTATGCGGTGCATCCAAAGATATGATTTGGTGTAAATTATCGGATGCTTTGAATGGTGACTTTGCTTTCGATCATTTTTGGAATAACAACTTCTTTGCTGTCGCTCAGATAGGCAAAATCTGCTGGACCACCTATTTTTTCGAAAAGAATTCTTTGCTTTCCGGTTTTGATGTCTAGTTCAATTATTTTTCCAGATTTATCAAAAGATACCCAGTCAGATAACATAATTTTTCTATCTGAAATCAAGGCGATGCCATCAAACATGCCGTTTACATTAGATATTTTTTTGTATTCAAAGCTGTTTAGGTCAATTTTTCCAAGCTCGCCTTTCTTTGTTTCTCCGACACCAAAGGAAGCGACCCAAAGTGAGTGAGATGCTTGGTCATAAGCCAAGCCATTTGGCCCAGGAAGCTTATTGATAGGAAGTTTGCTGACAGAGAGTGCTTGATTTTCTAAGTTGGTATTAATCTGGTAGATGTCGCCAGTATCTGTCGCACTGACGAATAAAATGCCAGTTTCAGTGACGGCAATATCGTTAAGAAAGTTAACATTATATTTTTTTAATGATACTTCGAATACTTGTTTTTTGGTTTTAAGGTCAAGGCCTATCACTCGATTAATGTCTGCTGCATAAAGCACATTATTATAAGCAGACATTCCCTTTGGTGCGTTCATCGTAACATCAAATACATTTTTGTTAACGACTTCACCTTTAAGGTTCAGCATGCTGATGTAACCATCGCCATCTTCGTTAGTAGGTTCTAACTTAGTCCCTACATTAGAAACAAATAATTTGTTATCGTAGTGGAGAACAGACTCAGGTGAAGAGAAAAATGTTTCACTATCTACGCCAGCAGAAAATGAATTAATAGATATAACTGCGGCAATAGTACCTAAGCCAATTGAGCAAAAACTTTTTTTCATGATGATCTCCTGAATTCCTGAATTAATGTCTCGAATAGATTAAGCAAATACAGAAGTAATAGCTTGCTGTTTTAGTTCAATCGGTTGTCTAAATAGGTCAACTTAAAATGATGTTTTCCATCATTTTCGCGTTAATCTTTGATGCCAGTGTCAATTTTCTGAAAGGGTGACACAAGTCAACTAAGCTATGTACATGCGTTTTTAACAAAAGGTCTGGCAATGCGTGAACTGAGCCCTGTGTTTTATCATTGTTTCTGCAAACCTTGCATTGCACTCTTATGCTTCGCTTTGTCTTCAGTGAGTCTGGCAGCCGAAAAATACACACCGAGTGATGTGTATGCGGTGATGGTGTATGCGAATCAGTTGGCCGACGGTTTATTGCTTCATCAAGGGCTTGATATGAATACCGTGGGGCTGCCTCAGTCACATGAAGTGAACGTCAAACCCATGCATGTTTATGAGTTACAAGTGGCCACGCTGCACGCGCTGTATGATTATGCGTTGCGCGCTAAGCTGCGGCCACCGCCGTTGTCCTTTTCGACCCCGATTGCGTATAGCCCAACGGATGTGTATTACTTGGCGCGTATGATGTTAATCCATTTGGAGGAAATCTATCGTCACCAAATTGGCCCGGTTCCTTTTGCCCAAACTGTGCACGTGGGTAAAACGCCGGGTTTGGTTTACCAAGTGTTGTTTGAATTATATGCGCGCTTAAATGTGTTGAATGGGCACAAAAAAATTCGCCCGGATCGGGTTTACCAACAAACAGATCGCATCAAAGCGGATCTGCAAACCATGCTGTTAACGTTGTCTCATCGCCTTGCCGGGACACAAGGTAAAATCAAGCGCATGCTGGTGACGGCTAAATATGGCCTCCACCCCACGGCGGTGGCGTTGGTTACTGAGGCAACAGGCAAGAAACCGGCGGATGTTTTGCGCAAGGCGCTGGATGTGCGCGGGTTGATTAATCAATTGCGTCAACATTTCCAATTACCCCAGATTAAAGCCCCGGTGATGAGTGATTTTGGTCAGATTCAACCGATTGATGTGTTTTTACAAACACAATTTATTATTGCTGAAATAAATTTGTTAAAAATGCCCTTGGGTATTCATCACTCAACCGGGACGGGTAGCCCTGTTTCAGGCAAAACCCCCTCTGATGTGTATCAAGAAATGCGACATATTGAATATATGCTGGAACGCTTGGTTGGCATGCGTTCACACCTTGTGGGGAAGTAGCCGATGTTTAACTCTATTCGAAAAAAAATTCTTGTCTGTAACGGCGGGTTATTGGTTATTTTGTTAATTGTTGTCATTTTTTTGGAAGTACAGCTGAGCCACAATCACCAATTGATGATGGATCAACGACAGGCTGAAATGCAATTGAGCGCCATGGCCAGCTTTAAATACAAAGTGTATGAGTACCAATCCGCGAGTATGGCATTTTTGTTGTTACTTCAGGATAGCGCAGAACAGCATCGGAATACGTTATATCAAACTTTGTCTGAGCCGCCAGAAAAAGGCGAGCAACAGGAAGGTATGCGCAGCATTACGGTTTTGTTAAAGCAATATCATGCGCAACTTCAACGCGTGGATGCAGCTTTCATTGACGATGATAAAATGCAGGGCAGCGTGTTATTAACCGCAGCCAATCAATCGGCACAGAATATTCGGCAACAATTGGCGCAACAGTCCGATGTACTTCAGGGTCAAGTGGATGCGATTAATTTGAGTTTAGATGCGTCTAATCAGGGGGTGATGATGACCTTGTATGTGATGATTCTTGTGATGATTGTGGTCAGTGGTGGGTTTTCACTGTTTCTGGCCAATTTAATTGGCCGTGGGCTGGAAAGCTTGCGTTTAACCGTGCAAAAAATTGAACGTGAGGGCGATTTGTCGATCCGCTCTGAGGTCACCTCGAATGATGAAATTGGCATTTTAGCCACCGCTTTTAACCATTTGGTGGATCACTTGATGGAGGTGGTGAGTGAGGTGAAAGCCAAATCGGAGGTTTTGGCCTCGGCTTCTGAAGCGTTATCCGAGGTGTCGGTGCAAACCGAACAAGGCGTGCAGGAACAAACCCAGCAAACCCAACAGTTGGTGAGGGCCATGGAGCAAATGGAGATCGCTGTGAATGAAGTCGCTTCAAACGCGGTGAAGGCGTCAGCAGCGGCTGAACGGGGGAATGTTGAAGCGGTGGAAGGGGGCCAGATTGTGGCTCAATCCATGGCCGAAATCAGTACTTTGGCAGCAGATATTCAAAGCTCGTCGGATGTGATTATTCGGTTTAAACAAGACAGTGAAAATATTGGTACAGTTTTGGACGTGATCAAAAATATCGCGGAGCAAACCAATTTATTGGCGCTTAATGCAGCTATCGAAGCGGCCAGAGCCGGTGAGCAAGGCCGAGGGTTTGCAGTAGTTGCGGATGAAGTCAGAACGTTGGCGCAAAGAACCCAAGAGTCCACGGTTGAAATTGAAAGTTTGGTGGAGGTGTTACAAAGTGGTGCGCAGCGAGCCGTTGCCGTGATGGAAAGCAGCCAAAGCCGGGCCGTTGGTACGGTGGAGAAAGCTCAGCAAGCCAGCGATTCTATTCGTGCGGTGACTGAGTTTGTGAGCAGCATTTTATCCATGAATACGCAAATTGCGACCGCCACAGAAGAACAGTCCGCCACTGCGGGTGAGATTAATCAAAATGTTATGAGTATTCGATCCATCACTGAGCAAACGTCGAAAGGGGCAGAGCAACTGTCATCCTCCAGTTATGCGCTCAAACAGTTGGGCGCGGAGCTTCAAGGCGCGGTACAGCGCTTTAAGGTTTAGGTGCCTTCAAACACAGTTTTGCCAAAAACTGGCCTGTTGAAATCGGTTCTGTTGGCGGTAAATCGTTTGGCGTTGCTGGCAGTATAGTTGCCAGTTTTGTTGGCAGCTCTGGTTGTATGCTTGTAAACCCTGGTGCTTGCCTTGTAAGGCTTCAATACAAGCATTCGCGCCCTTGTGGCCAGACCATAATGCCGTGCTCATACCGTGTGAACTTAAGGGGTCTAAGGTGATCGCCGCATCACCACAGGCTAACCAATGGTCTCCTGTGGTTTGAGTCAGACAGGACATTGAGGCGTCGTACAGGTGGGGTTGGTTGTAGCTGGAAAATGCACCCGTTTGTATTCTTAACTGCGTATATTGGCTGTGATCCAAGCTGTGTTGCCAACGCTCTTCATGCTGGCATAAGGCTTTTGGCATGTGCTGGTGATCTGTGAAATAGGCGACTGCGAGCTGACCATTGGGCAGCAGCGCGCTATACCACCAACCGTCTTTGACCGCTTCAATCATGACCCCAGAGGTGCGTTCTACGGGTTCGTTCAGCGGGTTTAAAAAATCACAAGCGGCGAGTATGCGGGGGCCTTTTTGTCGCGTACTGTGGGTCTTGGCAAAGCGGGCCGTTCGCCCACTACAATCGAGCACAAATCGTGTGCTGATCGGTTCCCCACTGGACAGTTTCAGTCGCCAGCCATGCGGGGTTTTTTCACTGTGCTTAAAGCGGGTTTCTAGTCGATCAAATGGGGTGTGTTGGGCGCGTTGCCATAATCGTTGCTCAAACTGATGACGGTCGACACACCAGCCGAATCCATTTGGGCTGTGTTCGGCAAAACTGGGGTGTAATTGGTCGCTGCCCCAACAGGTAAAGCGCACCTCTGGGGCGGGATATTGTTGTGCGCAAAAATCTTCCCACAGGTGCATTTTTTGCAGTAATGGTTTGACCGTGGGGGGCAAGCTTTCGCCAATCAATGGTCTGGTTTTTGTTGAAGGTTTGGGGGCAATCAGGGCTACCGTGAGGGGGGGGCTGTGGGCGAATCGCTGGCCCAAGCTGATTAAGGCGGAGGCCGCTGCGATTCGATTGCCGATAATGGTAATGTCAAAGTGGCGCATTGAACGGTTTATCCACCTAATCCCAGGTTGGGTGGGCTGTTAAACTCCAAGTCCATCGAGCCCCGTTCCATCTCAACGTATAAATGGCTGGGTAGCTTATTGGGGCCTTGGGTGAGATCGACGGGGGTGGGTTGTTTGAGCACCATGCCCATTCTGTCAACCAGGTAGACCATGCGATTAAGGCCATCGAAGTAACTGGCATTGGCGTGATAACCAATGCCCGCTGCACCGCGTGCCCAGGGCACCCGCACCGATGCAAATTTTAACCGTTCCTCTCGGCTTAATGCGTCAACACGCTGGATTTGTTGGTAAGCATATTCCGGCATCACATCCACCGGTAATAGGGCTGGCCACCACACCACGGTGGGAAAATCGTTGGCGAAGTTGACGTTTTGACAGCTAAACGCATCCGGTTGCCAAGGCAGCCCCATCCAACGGGTGAGGTCACCCGGCATTTGTGGGCCGATGGGGTAGTTGTCAGGGTTGTAGGGGCCTTTTGCTGGGGGAAAAACGGTGTCGGCGGTAATCAACGGGCCGATATTTTGATATAAGCTTGGGCGGTTGCCGAGCTGTATTCTGAAAGGTTCGTCATCCTCGAATAATTCGCCGTGACCGAGTACCCAGGTTAGCTCAACACCAGGGTGAAAGTTGCCCCCAGAGAGTGGTTCTAAAGCCGCACGGGTGAGGGCTTCGGGTTGCATGGCTAACGGTATTTCATCAATGGCGCAGGGGCCAGGCTTGGGTTCACCATCAAAATCGTTAACATAGTGGCCAGCATGCCATTGTTCAATGATCCAGTATTGATAATCCGGCATGTTATACCAGCGTTTGGGGCTGGCCTGGTAATCAATGCCGCTGCCCACCATATAAGGGATGCCCAGTTGCTGGGGTGTTTGTGCTTGTGGGTCCCGAAAGGCTTTAAAGGCATTGTCGCGGATGGTTTGGTTGCTTTTGTCCGCGAGTTGTTTGATGTAATCGATATTCGAGAAGTCACCGACGTTAATCCAGCCCTGGCGTGTTGCCGCCGCACCGGAAACCCATTGCATTAACCCCAAACGGTAAAAAATGGGGTAGATATCTTTGTTAAAAGACAGTTGTTCCGGTTTGCTGAATTTACGCTCGTGTAGGGGCAGGTGCTGGTATTTATTGATCATACCGTTACTGATGGTGTCGTACATGGAGGTAAATGGCGGAATTTCAGGTGCAAAATTTGGCCCACAGCAGGTGATCCACGCCGGTTTTGCTTCAAAACTTTCGCCGTTGATCTCCACGCTGGCTTTGACCGTGCCATCACACCAATCGTCATGCCAAGCATCGTTTTTGGTAAAGTCGACAATCGGGTTGTTGGGAATCACCGATTTTGACACACCACTGGCGGGTATGACTTTTAAACGGCCTGCTGCGTCGGTTTGCATGGCGCCTAAGTGAACCGGAATCTGGCTGTCCCAAAATTTGCCATTTAACTGATATTCGGATGAATCGGCGTTGTTATTGTCATTGATTTGTGTGCCGGAAATGGATTGTTCCCCAGAATCAATGATTAAGTGACGGGTGCGGTCTAATTCGCCGATAACCGCTTGATTGCGTAATTGTGCGGGGATGCCAGGGGCCGTTTTACCCAGGTCAAAGGGGTTGTTGAAGCCAAACCAAGCGGCTTTCGAGTTGGCGACATGCACACGCCAGGTGATTTTGGAGGTTGCTGTGTGGGTGATTTCTTTGATGATTTTGCCATTTTTGTCAAAAGCAAAGATGAAAAAGCGTTGTACTTGGCGTTTAATTTCACCGTTGTGTTTGAAGCCGCCGGCTGGGTTAGGCGCGCAACCTGGGACTTCTGGGGCCGCAAAAGTTTGTTCACTCAAGCCCACTCGGGAGATACCGATGGGGGGATAAATGCCTATGCTGGCTATTTTAGAGCCCGATGGGGCCATTTCTAATGTGCGGAGTGCGCCGAATACGGGGGTTGGTAAGCCAAAACCCGCGAGCACTGCGGAGGTTGCAGCAGCGCCAAGCCCAGCAAGGAAATCGCGGCGATTGAGTGTGTTGGGGTTGGTTGGGTCGTTTTTTCCATCGGTCATTATTATTTCCTATTGATGGTGGTTTACTTAAATATTGGAAAATAGGATGTTGGGTGTCGACATGGATGATACTTAAAGTATAACCGTGTGATTTAATTTCACCGGAATTATTCTGTTGTTTTTGTTTGGGGGCGATCAGAACAAGAAAAATGTGCGAATATTGTTTAATATAACAGTAGATAGGCGAGGTAAAAGGACGCACATGCCACATGATTACGACAGCCCATGGAAAGAAGCGATTGAAAGTCTGTTCGAAGATTTTATGACCTTTTTTTATCCCGATTATGCGGATCAAATTGATTGGACTCGGCCGCATGAATTTTTGGATAAAGAACTGGAAAAGATTGTTAAGGACGCGAAGCTGGGGCGGCGTTATGCGGATAAGCTGGTTAAGGTGTGGTTAAAAAGCGGAGAGTCTATTGCCGTTTTTATTCACATTGAGGTTCAGCAGGGCAGTCAGGCGACTTTTTCTGAACGCATGTATGTGTATAACCATCGGATATTCGAGCGTTATGTGGGCACCAGTCATGACAGCCAAAACAAAGTCGCGAGTTTTGCGATCCTGTGTTTTCCGGATAAAAAAGACCAGTCGAATACTTATGAAAGGGCGTTTTGGGGCAGTAAGACCACATTCAGTTTTCCGGTAGTGAAAATTACGGATTACCGGGATCAATGGTCGGATTTAGAGAAAAGTGACAATTTGTTTGCCGTTGTCGTGATGGCACACTTGAAAGCGGCCGATGTCACGGATGATGAAGAACGAAAATATTGGAAGTTCAAATTGATGAAGGGTCTGTATCAACGTGGATTAGAACGTGTACAGATTTTAGAGCTGTTTAAATTTATCGATTGGTTGATTGATTTACCGGAAGTGTTGAATCAGCAGTTTTGGTCAGAATTATATGCGCTAGAAGAGGAGAAGAGTATGGCTTATGTCACCAGTGTTGAACGAATAGGCATCAAGAAAGGCATAGTACTTGGGACTGAGCAAGGGTTTGGACAAGGGCTTGAGCAAGGACTCGGGCAAGGGCTTGAGCAAGGGCTGGAACAGGGTCTTGAACAGGGTCTTGAACAGGGGCTTGAACAAAATGCGCGTGAGTCGATTATCGAAATATTGGAAGATAAATTTGGTGAGGCAGCGCCTGATGTGGTTGTCGAAACCGTTGCAACACTGACTGACCTCGGAATATTAAAGGCTTTGCTGAAGCATGCGGCAAAAAGTGTGTCGATGGATCAATTTATGCAGGCATTTGAACAAATCATTCAGGTATAAAATGGGTTAAAATAGACCTAAATGGCACAGTAAAAGGACGTATATGCCACATGACTATGATAGTCCGTGGAAAGAAGCGATTGAAAGTCTGTTCGAAGATTTTATGACCTTTTTTTATCCCGACTATGCGGATCAGATTGATTGGACTCGGCCTCATGAATTTTTGGATAAAGAACTGGAAAAGATTGTTAAGGACGCGAAGCTGGGGCGGCGTTATGCGGATAAGCTGGTTAAGGTGTGGTTAAAAAGCGGAGAGTCGATTGCGGTTTTTATTCACATTGAAGTTCAACAGGGCAGTCAGACGACCTTTTCTGAACGCATGTATGTGTACAACCATCGGATATTCGAGCGTTATGTGGGCACCAGTCATGACAGCCAAAACAAAGTGGCGAGTTTTGCGATCCTGTGTTTTCCGGATAAAAAAGACCAGTCGAATACCTATGAAAGGGCGTTTTGGGGGAGTAAGACGACATTCAGTTTTCCGGTGGTGAAGATTACGGATTACCGGGATCAATGGTCGACTTTAGAGCAAAGTGACAATTTGTTTGCCGTTGTTGTGATGGCACACTTGAAAGCGGCCGATGTCACAGATAATGAAGAACGAAAATATTGGAAGTTCAAATTGATGAAAGGTCTGTATCAGCGTGGATTGGAACGTGTACAGATTTTGGAGCTGTTTAAATTTATTTATTGATTGGTTGATTGATTTACCGGAAGTGTTGAATCAGCAGTTTTGGTCGGAATTATATGCGTTAGAAGAGGAGAAGAGTATGGCTTATGTTACCAGTGTTGAACGAATAGGCATCAAGAAAGGCATCGAGCTTGGGACTGAGCAAGGATTTGGACAAGGGCTTGAGCAAGGACT
>Ga0256847_1000324_pt1 | contig 31463 bp, 26 predicted proteins | sample TeddybearmetaG_FD_189099 | JGI IMG/M metagenome (GOLD analysis project Ga0256847, IMG submission 189099) | Hydrothermal vent microbial communities from East Pacific Rise, Pacific Ocean - Teddybear | ecosystem: Environmental > Aquatic > Marine > Hydrothermal vents | place: Pacific Ocean: East...
AGTTCTGGCATTTTATCTTTCATTTTTTTTGCAAGGTCGCCATCAAAATAAGCCTTGATCTGTGCGTTTTCTGCCTCACTCATAGGACCCTCTTGAATGTTCATCATTTTTTGAGCCGCATCCGTTTTGTAAAAATGAGTCATCAAAACAATTTCCTCATGCGTAAAATGCTTGCGGTAGGCAAAACTCAAAAATTCGGTGACTTCTTCTAAGTTTTCGCTCTTGTCTGACTTCAATTCTTTATACACCTTATTAGGTATATCCGCCGTTTCAAAGTTCTTTTTCAGCACTAAAAACATCTCCTCATAGGCTTGATCGTATTGTTGCTGGGTGCCATTGACGTTTAAATAAGCAATGATATCTTTTTGGAAATCGTCCATTTGAGCGACTCCAGTGAAACAAACTAGTGAAAAAACCGTTAAAAAAATTGACCTCATTTTCAAAATGTGTTATTATAGGTTATGTTTGTTAAAAATACAAAAATTGTGCCATGAGAAGCTTCTCTATTCAAATCTTCCTTCTGTTTTTCGTTCTACTGACTACTTTTAGCTGTAAAGAGGATGACGATGAGGAAATAATCATCAATGATCCCAAAGCTGAAAACAGAAAGGGCCTAGGCACCTCTTCGGAAGATATCTTGAGTTCGGACATCTATAAAAGCTTGACGGTGGAGTTGGTTTATTCTGAAGTATACAAGCCTACCCAAGAGAGTTTGGATAATTTCAAGGCCTTTATTTTGGAGCGCGTTAACAAACCCTCCGGAATTAATTTTGTGGAACGACAAATTGCGGTACAACCCAATGATCCTTTTGACATTGATGAAATTAGAGAAATTGAAGATCGTGTACGCACTCGTTATACTGAAGGAAATGACATCGCAATTTATGTATTCTTCTCCAACGGAAGTTCTACAAACGATACGCCCACCCGAGTGACTTTAGGAACCGCCTATCGCAACACCTCGGTAGTGATTTACGAGCGTACGCTGCAGGTAATCACCGAAGGAGACCCCGTCTTATTATCCCTCATTGAAAGTACCACCTTACACCATGAATTTGGACATATTTTAGGCCTCACCAACATTTTGGATGACGATATCCACAATCAGCACGAAGACATCAACAACGCCAACCACTGTTTTGTGGAGGACTGCCTGATGTACTTTGAAGCCACCAACGTGACCCGTAGCAGCATAACCACCATGATGAACAACTTGCGCAGCCGTATGGAAGTGCCGGTCTTTGATCCACTTTGCATTGGTGACTTGCAGGCCAAGGGCGGGAAGTAAGTCTTAGAAACTAAATTCACATGGCTCCATGATTAATACTATAGCCGTCATTGCATGCATAGTGCTATTCATTGTCATTTGGGCCCTCATTGATGCTTTTTTCTTTCGTCGAAAACTTCTTAAAATTTCTACCAGTCGTCCTGCATTAAATAGGTTCGATTTTATTGATAAAATGGAATTGGAAGGTTTTGAGTATGACAAAATTGTGGCTACCTATGACGCAATTAAAGAGCTGTTACAGCTAGATGAATTTCATATATATCCAACGGATAATTTATTAAAACTTTACAAAATGGATGACTTGGATATCTATGAAATGATAGTACAATTGTGCGAGCAACTGGAGGTGAATTATCCAAGCCAAGAACAACACGACGAAGTATTCCAATTGAATAATGAAAATTTTGACACCATCTTTATTTTAAGATTACTGCATCAAGGGAATCCCGTAAAAAAGCAATAAATAATTTACTATATTTATAATCTCCCCTGCCCAAGCACTGATGCGCTTGGATGGGGGTTTATTGTTGGAAAGAGGTGATTTTGAAGAAAGATGCAATCTAAAACTAATTATATGATGTGTTTTGCTTCATACACCTTCACAGCAAATACTTTTTATAAATATTTCCTTTAGGTGTAACTAATGTTGTTTTGAGCCACTAATCAAGAAAGCACTACTAATTATGACATTACAAGAAGCCGCTAACTTTTTTGAAAGTTTAAAAACCGAAACAACTCATAAATCTGAAATTAAGGTTTACGAGAAATTTGTTTATATACTATCCGAATTGAAAGTTAGAGCGTTTTCAAAAGATAAAATTCAATCCATTGAAACGGAACTTGATAGTTTAAATTTAGCATCAAATCCTGAGAACAGAAAAAAATACTTTAAGAAAGCACTAGGTATATTTGAAAAATATTTAAAGGAAACATTTTCCTTAACTTCCCAAGGGTATTACACCAAAATGGGTGTAGGATTAGGATCGTCTTTTGGTATTCTTTTTGGAGTTGTGTTTTTATCCAGTTTTGAACGTTCCTTAGGCATAACTCTAGGTATCATTGGCGGAATGTTTATCGGCTTAACGATAGGTCGTACTATGGATTCTCAAGCTAAAGCTGCTGGAAACATGCTATAATTAATACCAAGGCAAGCATCTTCTATTGCCAAAACATTTACAAAAAAGAAAATATTTCAGCCCAATTTAGCACTATTGAGAAAGTCGGTCATTGGACCACATCATCAATGAATTTAGATGTAATTAATTTCTTTTTGAAGCAATTGCAAAAATAAAATTGTAGCTAACAATGAATAATTCCCGATCACACAACAATACAATGCTTATTAGTACTTTAGAGTTTGAACATTTAACGTTGGAAAGTCAAAGTAACAAACACATCGTAACCCTAGTGGATGTGAAAGGCTACAAAATTATTAGAGGTTATGGTAAATGTATTATAGAAGCCATTAATGATTTGCATCACAATTCAATTTAGTTTTAAGTCTATGGCTTTTAATTATAGGAAAGGGGCGCAGATAGCGAGCCTATAAGAAACGAAAAAAAATCAATTATTTAAATCAGACAATATGAACAGAAGGTATTATTTCTTATTAATAATTGGACTAGTTTTTGCCTTGCAAAGCTGTAAACCCCTGAACTCACATAATCCCTATTTGGGTCAAAAACTACCAGGTATCACACCTGAATTATTTGCCCAATCAATAGTTAATACAGATGATATAGAAATTAATACCGTGTTTAACTCTTCTTTTACTGAATTGTTTTTTACGAGAATTATTGATGGAAGCTTTGTTATACATCATTCTAAATTAATTGATGATAATTGGACTGCACCACAACCAATTCAAATGTATTCTGACCAAGATGCTAATTCCGTGGCTATTGACCCATCAATTACTCAAGATGGCAATACAATGTATTTTCTTGGGGTTAATCCTGAAGACCGCTCTAATAATTCTAAACCAGATATTTATAGGAGTCAAAAAATAGATGGCAAATGGCAAATTGCCTCAAAGGTTGAATACCCAATATCAACAGAAATGTATGCAGAATCATATCCAGTAGTTGTTGCTGATGGAAGCATATACTTTACGTCTGACCGTCCTGGTGGTTTTGGTAAACGAGATATTTATAGAGCCCAATATTTAGGAAACGGAAAATTTGATACACCAGTAAATATTGGTTCAGAAGTGAATTCAGAAAAAAATGAACGTAGTACTTATGTTTCACCAGATGAAAGCTTTTTGATTACTGCAAACACTTATACAGACGAAAACGGGTTTGCAGTATCATTTAAAGAAAATAACAAATGGCAAACACCTATTTACTTTAATCTAGGAGAACCACTAATCAAAGATTGGATTTATTTCTGTCCTTATATGTCACCAGATGGCAAGTATTTCTTCTTTTCAAAACGATTCAGTAATCCTCCAGAGAGTGGGTGGAAAGGGGTAATCAAAGGAGAAGTGTATTGGGTAAATGCTAGTGGTATTTTCAATCTTAAAGGAAAATAAACAATTGCTAACAATGTATTAAAACAATAGCCGAGACTGTGGTAAATTCAAGAGTCGATACCTCCTTCAAATATCTTGTATATTGACAGGAATGAAGCCTATAATCGGCTACACCTCATATACTAACCGTTACCCCCTAAAAAACTTGCTCCCCATCAATATAGGTGCTTAGCACTTTAATAGTAGGAATCGCATCCTCCTCACAGCTCATGATGTCTTGATCGATGACGATATAAACGGGTATTGCTCGTTGGCTTTGAGCAATAGGAAAGTCCATTTTCAGCAACATCATTTATCCCTAAGAGCACATTTTTAAACACACGCAAATGACCTACATTTACTACCTTGTCTGCAAGCTGAAAGTAAAGCTGTAACAATCATCAAATTATTGCATCCTTAAAGAGGAACACTAATACTAAAATAATGCGATTAACCATTTTAGCATTTTTCATATTTTTTCAAGTAAATTCAAGCTTTGGACAGACTTCACTAAAGGAAATAAACCTAAATAAGGGAAGACATAGCGTAGGTTTTCAACACTACACAATTATTGATAGTACGAGAACGTATCAAATCAAAAATGAGTTCAATAATCAATTTATTTATAGACCAATCCTTATTAGCATCTGGTATCCGGCTAAAATTGATGCTAAAGATTCAAAGCAATTAACTGTTTTAAATTATTTAGAGGTTTTTAAAGAAGAGGAAGAATGGAAAAACTTACCCAATGTGTTTTTACTAGATTGGTTTCCGGACTTATGGAATACCCCACAAAATAAGGCGCATCTGCTTGAAAAAACCAACGCCTTTTCTAATACTACTATTTTAGAAGGAAAACATCCTGTAATTATTTATGCTCCTAGTTATCAGGCGTCATCCATTGAAAACTTTGCGTTATTTGAGTATTTAGTGAGTCATGGCTTTATTGTTATATCAAGTCCTTCCAGAGGAACAAATACAAGGTGGTTAGAAGGAGGAACGACTAAAGATCTTGAGACTCAATCCAGAGATACAGAACTCCTTTTGAAAGAAATACTTGGATATGAGCATATAGATTCGAATAAAATAGCTCTTATGGGATTTAGTTTTGGCGGGATTTCAAATGCGCTAACGGTTATGAAAAACACAAACATAAAAGCCCTGGTAAGTCTAGATGGAACTGAAAGGTATAATTATCCGGTTTTAGAAAAATCACCTTATTTCGATTTGGATAAAATTAATATTCCATACATCCATTTTGCCCAAAAAAATATCCCTGAAGAGGTTTTAATCTCAGAAAAAATACCTGAGGAATTGAATTATAAATTTCAATTGTATGATTCTTTAACATGTAGTAATGCATATAGCTATAAATTTAATGACTTAACACATTCCTATTTTAGTTCTTTTGGAGTTTTATTTGCGAATAGAGATAAGAGACAAGATAAAAGTGATGCTGCAATCATGCAATCTTACAGATTACTTTCCGAGCACACCTTAAAATTTCTAAAAGCCTTTTTAAAAGATGATGAAAAAGCAAAAGAGTTTATTGAAAACAGTCCTAAAGAAAACGGTCTTTCTGAAAATCTGATTTCAAAAAAAATGAAAAAACCTCTTGAAAAAGAATTTGATTACAAAGATTTTAATGATCTAGCAATCCATCAGAACTATCAAGATTTAATTCCTCTATACCAAAAAATAAAGAAAAAACATCCAAAACTTCACCTTCAAGAAGGAATGCTGAATACCTTAGGGTTGCGTTTTTCCTTTAATCCCAGGAAAATAGAACAAGGCATTCATGTATTCTTCTTAGCGCTACATATTTATCCAAATTCAGCAAACTTATATGATAGTTTAGCTGAAGCTTATTTGTATAATAAGGATTACAAGAATGCAATATTCAATTTTAAAAAATCCTTAGAACTGAATCCTCAAAATAATAATGCGATTAACAGACTAAAACAACTTAAAGAATAAAGCCAACGACTAACAACGCATATAATTTATAACTGTGATTGTTAAGTGATTTGAAATTCCTGCTTTTATAAAACTCTCCTACCGCTTCACCAATCGAATGCTCCTCGCGCCAACTGTCGTTTCAATAGTAGCAATATAGGTTCCCGATGGGTAAGTTGCTTACCTCCTACTAATAAACCTTCTCCCCATCCACATAAGTCCCTAACACCATAATGTTAGGAATCGCATCCTCAACACACGTCATAATATCTTGATCAATCACGATAAAATCGGCGAACTTTCCTGCCTCGATACTCCCTTTTTCGTTTTCCTCGAAATTAGAATAGGCAGCCCAGATCGTCATTCCTTTCAGGGTTTCTTCTCTGGTTAAAGCATCTTCTTTTCTAAATCCGTCGGCTGGGTAATTTTTTAGGTCTTTTCTGGCAACAGCGGCATAAAATGTGTGCATCGGATTCACTTTTTCTACTGGAAAATCGGTTCCTAGAACGATAATCCCTGCTTGGTCGAGTAGTTTTTTATAGGCGTAGGCGCCTTTGATGCGGTCCGGCCCTACTCTATCTTCTGCCCAGTACATATCGCTGGTGGCATGGGTGGGTTGTACGCTTGGAATGATGTTGTTTGAAAAACTGGAGAAACTTTCTGCTGCCAGCAATTGGGCGTGTTCTATCTTCCATCGGGCATCTTTTTTACCTGCTAATGCTGCTTCATAAGCTCGAATCACCGAGACGTTGGCAGAATCTCCAATGGCATGAGTGTTCATCTGGAAACCGGCTGCAGCAATCTTTTCGGCTACGGCGTTTAGTTCATCCAATGGCGTGATCATGGCTCCAAAATGATTTTCCTTATCAGAATATGACGCACGCAAAGCAGCGCCTCTCGATCCCAAGGCTCCGTCTGCATACACTTTTACAGACCGCACATGCAATCGGTCCGTTTTTACAATTCCGTTGGTAAGAAAATAGTCTCGATCGCTTGGCTCGTTTTGCACCATGGCATAGACCCTCATTTTTATAGCTCCAATTTGCTGTTGTCCGTCGATAAGTTCAATAATTTGTAGTGAGAGTCCAGCGTCATTGACGGTCGTAAGTCCCAATGAAAAACATACCTCTTGAGCATCCAACAAAGCTCTTGTTTGCAATGCTTTGGAAGCTTTGGGTACGACAGCGTTCACTAATTGCATAGGTTCGTCTATTAAGACCCCGCTTGGCTGACCATTTTCTAATACCACTTCTCCTCCACTCATCTTGGTTGCTGAAGTAATCCCAGCCATTTCCAAGGCCTTGCTATTTACCCAAAGTGCGTGTCCGTCGATACGGGTGAGTGCTACGGGTGTATTCGGAAACAAGGAATCTAAGGAGGCTTTGGTAGGATATTCCTTCACCGCCCAATCGTTTTGATCCCAACCACGTCCCAAAATAAAGGGAGCTTGTTTTTCTTGCTGAAAAGCGACCAATCGATCCAATACTTCGGCGGCACTTGTGGTACCGGACAATTCAACCCGCTGCATGCTGATTCCCAAATTATACAAATGTGCGTGTCCGTCAATCAAACCAGGGAGGATCGTTTTGCCTTCCGCGTCAAAGATTTCGGTGGCGGTGTATTTCTTCTGAATTTCTTTTGAAGTACCCACTTCAACAATTTTTCCATCAGTCACCACGAAGGCTTCAGCCGTATCAAAGGCGTCATTCACCGTATAGACATTGGCGTTGAAAACGAGGAGATCTGCTGGTTTCTTTTCCGAAGAACAAGAGGTGATAAGTACCGCAAATAGAAGGACAGCTAATTTTTTCATTTCGATTGGTTTTGTGTAAAAATAAAAAAAAGCATTTCATTTAACTGAAATGCTTTTTCAAAATACTAAACTTTACTAAAAAAATTTACTTTCGAGTGCTTTATCCTCGTAATAGTGATATGCTATTTAGATGCAAGAAGTTGATTGACGTTGCGTCACTTACTTCAGAAAAAATAAAATAATTGAAATATAATTCCCTACCAATCAAATTTATAGGTCGCTCCCAATAATCCTTGGATGCCCTGCACTGGTGTAAAGAGCCATTTTTCATAATTATCGCTCAATAAATTGCTCCCTTTGGCAAAAATGGAAAGTCGGTCGCTAACGCGATATCCAAGATGAATATTCGCATCAATATATCCGTCCAAGGTCACTGCCTCGCTTACTGGAATAGTAGGTAATCCAATTTGAGTCGCCGTAAAGAAATCCATGCGTTCGCCTACATAAAAGACGGAGGCACCTCCAAATATCTTTTCAGTAATATTGAAATTCGAGAATATGGAAGCTCTCAATTTGGGTAAGTTCCAGGCTTCGGCTTGGTCGGTCGTGCTGTAACTATAAATATTAGCACTCACACCCAGACTAAACTTCTCCGAAACCTCTACTTTTAATTCTCCGAAAATATCCAAGGTATTCACATCGTCATAGACCACACCGAAGGAATTACCATGTTCGTAGCCCTCCAAATCAGGCAACCTCCCTTTGTAAGGGTTGATCACAAAAAGGGCTTTATTTTCTTCCAATCCATAGCTAGCACGGACATTATAACCGACCAAGTTGGCCAACTTCCCTTTCAAACCAGCGAAAGCATTATAAGCCTCACTAGTAGGAGCCACGAATAACGTTGGTGACACAAATGGGTTTTCAGATTTAAAATCGTAGTAGCTGTTTTGTCGCAATCCTCCTTCAGCACCACCATAGGCAATGAGTAATTCGTCCACCAAACGGTAGGAAGCGTTGATCTGCGGATAAATATAGAAGTCTAAATCACTTGCCTTGGTATCCAGTCCGAAAACCACCGAAGCACCCAGAGACAAGGTTAAATCGTCATTTACGTACACCAAAGCTGGGGTGACCGCAGTATTGAGGTAACTATATTCTATGGCACTTCCAGAGTTAAAATAATCGCGTTCCATTTTTCCCGACAGGAAATCGACATTCCCAGTAAACTTCAGATCGAATTCTGAAAGGGGAAACATAAATTCGGGTTGGGCAGTGAAATTAATTTCCGAAGACTGAAACCCATCCGCCAAATACCTGATTTGCGCTTTCGCTCCTTCAAAAACAGAATCGTCCAGCGAGATATCTCCACCTACAAAAGCACTAAAGTAGGTTTGCTTTGGGTCTATAGTTTCAAAGAAATTGGTCGTATCGGTTTCAAATAGGTCGTTCAAACCATACCAATGAAAAATCTGATGTTCGAAGCCAGCATTAATTCCGTAGGACATATCTTTTTGCCTACTCGTATAGTGTCCTTCCAAGCTGGTGTCGTAAAATTTATTCTCTAAAAGCACACCGTCAATGTCACCCTGAGACGAGTTGTGTTTGAAATAGATACCGGCATTATCTGTTCTGCTTATGGTGAAATTGCTATACAATTCACCTAAGATAGTGGTGTAATTCCCGAAGCCCAAGGTGGTATAACTGTCATAAAGCTTAATGGGTTTGGCCTTCTCAACACTACTTGCCTTGGCCTTGGCAGGTGTAAAAGTGGAGGCAACTGGGACGGAAAAAATACCATAAGTCACCGGTTTTTTAGTCGTAGTGATGGAATCGTTCAAAGCTGGTGTTTCTTTTACTTTGAATGCATCACTAATGGTAGGCGTGTATGGTTTTACAATGTTGACCACCTCCGTACCTAGGTCTCCCCCCTCTTCTTGAGCAATCATTGTGAGGCTGCAGAAAAGACCTAAAAAGAACAAAAGGAACAGCCCTCTTAGCTTCCTAGCAAAGAAAGAAACTTGCGGTCTTAATTTATTTTTTTGGTTGATTTCAAAAATTTGATACAACATAGATGTAGGATTTGTTTTCAAAATTGATTGATGATGGGTTGTCCTTGGTTATAGGAATGCATTAGTTTCCGTCAGTATCTACAGACGAGTTTGTTTTGGATTCGGTGGCTTTAATGACCGCTAACTCTGCTTTGGCTTCTTCCACCACATCGGCATAGTCGACAAAATTCTGAATCACACTTTCCAAAATATACGTCGCTTGATAGGCATCGTCCAACTGATAAAAATTCTTAGCCATGAGCACAAGCCCCTTGGCTCCAAAGTATTTGTAACCAGAATAATCTTTAGCCAATTTTTGAATGGAAGCATTAGAGGCTTCAAAAGAACCTTCTTTGTTTTTAAAATAGGCATCGTAGAACAGCGCCTCGGCCGCCAACTTACCGGTAGCAATTTTAGCGACCTCAGCATAGGCAGTTTGTGCTTTCGCTTCATCATCAGTTTTGATGGCAGAGCGTGCAATGATGATTTGCGCATCACTTTTTATCTTATTATCCACCTTGGAGTTTTCCAATACTTTTTCAGCATATAAAACCGCTTCTTCATACATTTTCAATTCATAACTCGCTTTCATACTATTCGTCTGAGCGAATATGACATTTTGTGGAAAGTCTGCTTCGGACTCTAAGCGTATTAAATATTGCAAGGCGTTTTCGTATTCCTTTTGGGCGAGGTACAATTCAGAAATACGGGCTAAGGCCTGCTCGGTGAATTCACTTCTCTCCTTATCGACCACGAATTTATAATGCGGAATAGCCTTTACCGATGCATCATCTCCAAAATACAATTGGGCCAAATAGAAATTCGCTTTGAGTGCGTGCAATCCGTTTGGAAATTCAGAAACATAGGTTTCAAAGCGTGTAATGGCTTGCTTGGGTTTGTTCTCTAAATACGGGCGTTCGGCTGCCTGATAACTGGCATCGTCCAATTCGGCATTCTCTACCTCAACAAAGTCCAAGGTGTTTACCCAATTCGCATATTCACTTACCTGACCTTGATCGATATAAATAATTTTTGCTGAAGAAACCGCCTGCAATGCTTCCGCGGTTGCGGGATAATCGTTTGCTACTCTTTTAAATATGGTTAGTGCTTCTCCACTCCGGCCTTCGTTCTCCAAAATAAGTGCCTTTTTTAAGAGTCCCCTAGGCACGAAACTACTTTTAGGTTGGGTGCGCGTCAATTGATCGTAGGCTTCAATGGCTTCCGAAGTTTTGTCTTTAGCCAAATAGGTATTTCCCAATTCGTACAGAGCGTCATCGCGATAAATGGATTTTGGATAATCGCTTCCGAAGGTTTTTAGGGCTTCTAATTTGTTATCCGCTCGGTCTACAAATCCGTAGCTAATCGCTTTTTGAAAAGCTGCGTAATCCTTGTCTGGAGAATTTCCGACAATCGCTTTGTTGTAATTTTCCATAGCCGGCCAGTATTTGCTATTCACAAAATGACTGTCTCCCATACGAAGATAGGCGTCGTTCTGCCGAGCAGTATTGTCCGATGACGATTCCAAAAATAGTTCGTAGTTTGAAATGGCTTTCGGATAATCTTTTAGTTTGAAATAATTGTAGCCTAAGTTATAGCGACAGTTTTCATATTCCGGTGTCTGGGACGCATTGGGCAATTGTAAAAATTGCTTGTAACCTACTAAAGACGATTCGAAATTGGAGTCTTGGTAGTCGCTTTCGGCCTTCCAATAGGTAGCTCGTGCTGTAAACACTGGATCGAATGGCTCTTTCAGTGATTTATCAAAAAGAACTACTGCTTCGTCATAATCCCCTTCCGAATACAATTCTACTCCCCGATAAAAAGACACCATTTGATAGGCTTTTTTATTTTCGAACGATTTGTTGTTTTCCAAAAGTTCGATGGCGCCCTCATAATTTTTAGAGGTGATGTACGAATCGATGAGCAAATCTTTAAGTTCTTCGTTGTTCCCATTTTTCGGATACGTCTCAATAAAGGACAAAATCACATTGGGCACACTTTGATAGCTGTTTCCTATCTCGTAACTCAGTTTGGCGTAGTTGAGCCATGCATCTTCTTGTATTTCGGCATTAAAATCCATTTCCGAAGCATTCTTAAAAGCATTCAATGCTTGCTGCTTTTGATCCAGTTTTAAATAGCTTTCCGCTAAATGGTAATAGGCATTCTGAGCAACCGCATTGTTACCATCCACAATTTTATTGAATTCATTCACCGCATTTTGAGACTCGCCTAACTTATAATACGCATACCCCAACTGATAATAGTCTGTATTGTTCCAACGGCCGCGCTTTCCTTTATAATCTTTCAAATAAGGAATGGCCTCGGCGTAGTTCCCAAGATTAAAATGACTCTCACCAATAATTTTAGAGAGCTCGCTTTTCTCTAAAGGTTTTGCATTCTCGTATTGTTCCAAGCCCAAATCGATTGCCTCTTGGAACTTCCCCAATTTGAAATTCATATCGGCTTGAAAATAGCTTAGATTTTCAGCATAACGCTCATCTTCTACTTGGTTGAAAATATCGGAAGCTCCTTCGTAGTCATCACCTTCGTAGGCAATATGACCGAGGTAATACTTGGCTTGAGAACCGTATTTATCGGAATCACTTACGTTGTTTAAATATTTTTTCGCCTCATTATAGCGCTTGTTCTTAAAGTAGGCGTAGCCATTATTAAAATTGAAACGCTCTCGTTCACTTCTACCCAAACTTCCTTCATCCACCTTATCATACCACTTGCGGGCATAGGAATACTTTCCGTTGTCAAAATAGTAGTTGGCCACATTAATATAGGCATCGTTACGTTTGATACTGGTGGGATAATTTACCACGAAGGATTCCATCAGTTTATCTGCATTTTGCTGATTGAGTCGTACGGCGCAGTTCGCGACGTAAAAGGCGCAATCTCCTTTTACTCCAACATCATTGGATTCAGATTCAATTTTGCTGAAAAGCGACTGAGCGGCTAAAAATTGGTCGTTATTATAGAGTTCGATAGCTTTGTTGTATTCCAATAAGTCATTGGTAAAAGCGGCCGTTTGCTGGGCAGAAATACTCGTAATAAACAATAAAAAAAACGACAGGGAAATGAGGTTTTTATGCATTTTATCTAGGGTTTGTAGGTATAAAAATAATAGGTTCTATCTCCTTACTAACGGAAATAAATAATAATAATTATAAAGTTATTAAAAATGAAAAAGCCATCTATTTCTAGATGGCCTTCAAAAATTCATGTGGCGTTATTTTTTAACGAACTTTGTTGTTACTATTTCTGTTTTTCCATTATATCCTTTTAATATATATATACCCTCAGGTAGTTTGGATACATCCAACATAATATCTGGTGTGTTGATACCCGATTGAACAAATAATTCTTGATTGAATAGATTGTAAATTCGAATCGTTTTAATAATCGCTTCTTTTGAAATCAAGTTTTCTACATTAATTTCAGCGTCTACTAAGGTTGGAAACACATCATAAATATTGATAAGTCCTGACTCATTCGATTTATCAGAATTACTGGAAGGCGTCGTTGTAATCGTTGGAACTTCGCAGGTCGTATCAGTAGGGTCAATAAATAATTCAATATAGCCTGCAACTGGGGAATAATCACCACTCAAAATTACGATATTATCTCTTGCGCGGAACTTCACCTTAGCACCATCTATCATTGAATTGTTGGTCATTTCTATTTTATAGGGAGCCGTGTCCAATTTATAGAACCAAGGCCGATACAAGAGACGGTCCTTAACTTCGACCACCCCAAACTCATCCTTCATAGCTTTGGCCATTTTGACTGCTTCATAAGCATCTATTTTCCCCGCACCCAATTTGCCATAATAGGCAATATTTGGCAACAAACCATCAATAGGAATTGCTGTTAGCTTCAAAATGGTCTCCACTTCTTTAGGTTTCAGACAATAATTCATACTGAACATTAAAGCGATAGTTCCAGAAACAATTGGCGAGGAAAACGAAGTTCCAAGGCCATTATTGAGGTAGGCATCCAGACCTGTCCCGTTTCCACCTGGGTAGACTCCCACCATTGCATAACCCGGAGCCACTACATCAACAGAATCGTTATGATTAAAGGTGAGTAATTGACCGTTAATTTTAAACTCGTGCAAATCTTTCCATGTTTCAACCAAACCAAAACCATCATTAAAGTTTTCATTTTGATGACCGACTGCAGAAACAGAAATCACATTTTTAAATGCAGCTGGATAAATGAAGGTACCCACGCCCGCAGTATTTCCAGCTGAACCAACAACGACGATATTACGATTTTCGACAACTTCGTTGTATGTTTCTTCATTCGCACTACTTCTCCATGCTGTATTAATTACCTTGACCCCTGGGATATCTGCTAGAGTGGCAACCGCTTCAGACCCACCCTTAACGGCGTAAATAGAACTATCAAAACCAATGGCAGACATTCCTGTATTGTTGTCGGTATTTGCTGCAGCGAAACTCGATACTCGACTACCGTGTTGTGCAGTGCTATTGGGATTATTATTGCCAAAAACAGTCACCTTTCCAATCAAATCTTCATGTAAAGGTTGGAAATTGCTGTCAGCTACACCAATGATAACATTGCTATTACCTTTTGTTATATCCCAAGCCTCTTGAGCTCTAATATAATTTAACTCCTCTTGATCGACTTCAGTATGTCCTCCCACCGTTCCTAAGTCGTTTGGAAGATATAATGGTTCAAAATATGCATCTGCAACATGAGGATAGTAAATGCTATAGTTATCGAATAAATCTGTCATTAGTTGCAAATCATTGCATTGAATTAAATACAAATTTTGCAGCGATACGCTCGTAAAGGTTTCAAATTTTCGTTCGACAGAATAAATCTCGTAACCGTTGATAATCCCGTCTAGTCCCCTAAGACCAGTGTTTGTAGTATTAATTGGAATTCCTTCAGTGGTATGTGATACAACAGGCACATAAATTGGATCAAGAATCCGGACAAAAAATGACGGTAACTCCTGAGCCATTAGTTGAACCCCGATTAATAGACATATGATAAGGAGGCCTCTATTTCTCATCGGTAACAGTTTTTAATTTTAAACCATCTATTTCTTTTTTCAGTTGAATGGTATATAAAGTAAGTTCTTCTATTTTCTGCAACAACAACTTATTCATTTCACCCAAATCAATCCCATTAGCCTTCACTTCTTTGGCACTTGGGATGTCTTTTAAATGTCCATTCACTTTAATATAGTCCTCCACTTCTTCAAGTGTTGGCAAGTAATAGTCTTTTTCAAAAACAAAATCTGCCCAACCTACATATACTTTTATACTCTCCGCTCGCACCTTACCGTTGACAGAAAGTCGGTAAACGTCATTTCCATCTTGGTAATCGTCTGTCCCTATGGTAATAACACTGTTGGGCTTATTCAATTGCAAATGAACAAAATCATTCGATTCAGTAAGTGAATAAAACTGCGACTGGAAACGATTGAAGTATTTAAGGTTAGTCGTTCCATTTGTTTCCGCATAAAAGCGCCATCTGCTATTGTCATCTCGGTCGGATGCACTTATAAAAACTTGAGATTTAGGGTCGAGATTAGACGATGGAAAATCGTATACATTAAAAAGATGGTTGTAGTTTGATGTATTGGACCCTGCTGCAATCACTTTACATTGAATATTTCTATCGGTATAACTTAGAAATGTAGATCCATCTGCTTTGGGGTTAATAAACAGCCCTTCCCTAGCTTTTACAGTACCAGTAACATCAAGCTTTTTAGTAGGTGATGTATTTCCTATACCCACATCACCTGTCCTATAAATTGGAGAAGTACTATTTATGGGGCCATTCCATTGCTGTAAAGCGTTAATTTGGGCCATGGCAACCGTTGTCATCAATAAAGACATGTAGAATACTAATTTTTTCATAATAATATATTTAAGTTGAACAATGAATTCCATATAAATTCATGATGCATTCCATCTGACAGCAATATAAAATTGCCCCCTATGGGTGTACCACAATAAATACTTCTTAAATATATTAGCGGGAGAATACCCAAGGTACAATTTTTAATTTACTAAAGGTGGCAGGCAAGATTCTATTATAAATTACTGTATTTTTAATGCTCTTTAGATTTGAAACCCTTTTTATTATGAAGAATTTATTGTTAATAGTTTTAGTATTGGCATCGGCTCATTGTTTTGCACAGCGGAATCCCTTTAAGAACATGAGCGAAAAAGACGGCTACATTGGTATTGGAACCGAAACTCCAGACGAACTGTTGACCGTGAAGGGTAAAATTCATACGCAAGAAGTGTTGGTAGACCTCAACGGCGCTGTTGCTCCAGATTATGTATTTGAAAATTATTATTTAGGTACTTCGGAAATAAAACCACACTACCAACTGTTATCTCTTAGTGAAATTGAAGTCTATATTAAAAAGCACCATCATCTGCCAGGCATTCCGTCCGCAAAAGAAATTGAAAAAGATGGACTATCTCTGAAAGAAATGAATTTGGCGCTGTTAGAAAAAGTAGAAGAATTGACCTTGTACGCGATCCAACAACAAAAAGAGATCAATGCACTTAAAGAAAAAGTTTCCAAAATAGAAGATTAAACCTACTTTTGAAAACAACAATATAATACGACCACCTAAACCTTAACCCACATGTCTCAAGACCCAGTTCTTTCTTTAAAAGACGCCTCCATTTACCAGCGGGAGAATTTAATTCTGTCCGATGTTTCCGTGACCATTCAGAAAGGAGAGTTTGTCTACTTAATTGGAAAAACAGGAAGTGGGAAGAGTAGTTTTATGAAAACGCTTTACGGGGATTTACCTCTTGACGAAGGAGAAGGCCATATTGTGGGCTTTGATCTTCCTACCATGAAGGAAAAGGACATCCCTTTTTTACGAAGAAAATTGGGCGTTGTTTTCCAAGACTTCAAGTTATTGAACGATCGTACTGTTAAAAATAATTTGTTGTTTGTATTGACCGCGACTGGTTGGAACGACAAAGTGGCTATGGACACCAAAATAGACGAGGTGTTGGATAAAGTAGACATGAAAACCAAAAGCTTCAAGTATCCTTACCAACTTTCGGGAGGTGAGCAACAGCGTGTGGCCATTGCACGGGCCCTGCTCAACGATCCAGAATTGATCCTTGCTGACGAGCCTACTGGTAATTTAGATCCGCAAACGAGCGTGGAAGTAATGGAAGTACTGCAAGAGATTAATAGAAATGGCAATACTATTTTAATGGCAACGCATGACTATGCATTGTTGTTGAAATATCCATCCAAAACATTAAAATGCGCCGAAAATCAGATTTTTGAAGTTGTTCAAAAGACGGTTTAAGCTAACCTACTCTTCCAGAATACTAGGGTCTCTCAATACCAAATCACATTGCTTTTCCAAAGTAGGATCAATCTTTAATGAAATACGCCCCTTCTTACTGGGTCTTAGTACCGTATTGGCTCCAATCACAATGCTGTTTTTGGCATGTACCGTTAGCGTTACGCTATCCGTAAATTTTTGATTTCGAATGTGAAGTTTTTTGGATAAGGAAGTAATCTTAAAATCCCAGCGAGAAAACACCTGATTCTCGATATAAGCGGTTTCCTTTTCAGCATATAATTTAAACACCATTTCCACTGCTCTCCCCGTATGCAACATACCCGAACCATAGAGTCCTTTATAGGGCTCATTGGCTTCAATGGAATCGATATTGGTGGCGGTCATTTTTAAAATACTCTCCACCTCGTTTGCAGGTAGGCAAGGGTATAATGAGAACATAAGACCTATGGTTCCCGTAATTAACGGAGCGACACCCGAGGTCTGACCCTTGCTCAAATCGATCCGATTGTTTTCATAGTATTCAGAATATCTAAAGACACCCATTCCAGGCCCCAAAATGTCGATTTCAGTATTTAAATTTTTGATGCTACGCTTATAAATTCGTTTGGGAACTTGGGTAGTGTCGTTATCCACAAATCCAACATTTGCACCCACATGGTAGCGCAAGTTTTCCGCATAATATAGCGTACCTCCTTTATGTGGTGTTTCTTTAATACTCTCACGGTAATCTGCATAGCGATGAAATCCTGATGAAATACCAATCACTTTGTCATAAGATGCAGGATAATAATAAGCAACACCCTTCGTCTTTAATATAGGCGTATTGGCTCCTGTAGAAACAATAACAGTCCCGTTCTCCAACATTTCATAAATGGCCTGCTGCGCCTTATCATAATCCTTTCTTGTACCCCAGCTACAGTTAATTACTTTGGCACCCGCCTTAGACAATTCCACTAGCTGCGATAGTGTTGTAAAATGGCTATAGCTCGTTGTATAAATACTGCAATCGTAGCAAATACCTGGAATTCCATAGGCGTTATTCCCCCTTCCAGCGGCGCTCATAGCAACAGACATACCATGCCCTTTGGAATAGGGAGCTCTTTTAAACTCTGTCGTTTTTCCTTTAAACTCGATATCTTCTAAATCCACCGAACCGTCCGAAATACCAACGACAATATCTTTATTACCTGTTGTATAATACCATGCTTGAGGTACTCCTAAAAAGTCATAATAATCGAGATTTGCCTGTGCCCCCAAGTTTTCTCCAATCGTGCTCGTTAGCCCATAATCATTCGGCTCAAAGATCTTTTTATCTTCTTCGGAAATGATTTCACCCCATACAAATAAGTGGGAAGCTTCCATTAATAATGCTTCCATAAGCGTGGTATCCTTAGCAACTACAAAAAAGGTTTTCTTTAAATTGGCTTTATTAGCATTTTTATAAGTTTTCTTAAAAATGGAAATGGTATCACTGGAAAGTATCGCCGTCAATACTGGATCTTCTCCTGTATAACGCAAACCATCTGCTGTCTTTTCAAAGGTTGGATGAATGAGGGTGTCCTTCGCCCGAAGATAAAACCACATGTCTTCCTGAGCCGAAAGTGCAAATACATTGGTAAAAACCAAAAGTAGCCATAGTAGTTTCTTCATTGCTTCAAGTGAGTATTTAAAAGTCACTAGCTTACTAAGGTACGTAAAAGTATCATTCCAATGCGCATCGTCATTTTACATTAAATTGTACATTTGTTGCACTCGATTATGATTTCGATTCTCATTCCCACATATAATGAAAAGGTTGACAAACTTGTGAAAGTGCTTCATGCGCAAGCTGAAAAGTTGTCGATCGAATTCGAGATTTTAGTCTATGACGATGGATCCACGACTCTCTTTCCTGAAAACGAAGCAATCAATGCTTTGACCCATGTGACCTATCGTTATTTTGAAAATAACATTGGGAGGGGTGCTATTCGAAATAATTTAGCCACCAACGCAAAGGCAGAATTTCTCTTATTTCTGGATTCCGATGTACTTCCTACTCAAGATAACTTCTTAAGTAGGTACGAATCGTCCCTAAACGATGCCTTTGATGTTATTTGTGGAGGAGTAGCCTACAAGAGAGGAAAGATACCTGTGGATGAACGATTGCGACATGCCTATGGCAAAAAACGTGAAGAAAAAAGCGCTCAAATACGGCGAAAAAATCCCTATTTCATAGTCTCAGCCAATTTATTGATTCGTAAAACCTGCTTTTTTGAGATAAATACCGAACTCCAAAACTTATACGGCGGAGACCTCTTTCTTTCACAACACTTAAAACACAAAAAGCGCGATGTCAAACACATTGATAACCCAGTTTGGCACTTGGGACTAGAATCTTCAAGTCAGTTTATAAAGAAAAGTGAAGCGGCGATTCGAAACTTGGTTCATTGGGAGAATGAAGGTAAGCTAGACAACAATTTCACCCCCCTTCAGCAAAAACATCTTTCACTCAAAAGAAAAGGGCTAGTACCCTTGTATCAATTTTTTCTAAAAATTGCTAATAAGGTCTATATTGCGAGCAATTTAACCTCTAAAAATCCAAGTCCGTTGCTATTTAATATGTACCGTTTGTACTATTACATCCAACAGAAAAAACATGCCTAAGTATTCAGTAGTCATATCGGTTTACAATAAGGCTCCATTTATTGCAGCTACGCTGGACAGCGTTTTGGCTCAGACGTTTCAAGATTTTGAAGTTGTTTTACTGAATGATGGATCTACGGACGATAGTGAGTCCATCTTGAAAGGCTATACCAGTGATCCTCGTGTTAGACTCTATTCCGAAGAAAATAAAGGGGCAGCCGCGGGGCGCAATTATGTGATTCAGAAAGCGGAAGGTGCCTACATCGCGCTCCTAGATGCCGACGATTACTGGAAACCCAACTATTTAGAAGAACAAACGCGTCTCATTGAAAAATACCCAAATGAAATGGTCTTTGCGACCAATAGCGAAGTGATTTCAAAAGGGAGAACCATTCAAAGGGATTATTCTGTGGCTATCGATACTGCAGAAGACATGGTCTTCGATTATTTTAAAGCTAGCTATTTGGATTCCATATTACATAGTTCCACGACCGTCATAAAAAAAGAAGCCTTTGCTGTTGTTGGGTTGTATGATCCAGACATTAGAAGCGGACAAGACACCGACTTATACGTCCGTTTAGGATTGAAGTACTCGGTGGTTTTTAGTCCGAAAGTATGCGTACAATACCTCATTATTGAAAATAGTTTATTTCGATCTTCAAAAAAGTTGAGTCACAAGCCGACGTTTGAAGCATATGAGCAATATGAAGCAGGCAATCCCGGACTTAAAAAATTCCTAGACCTGAGTCGCTATTCACTTTGTATTATCGCGAAGTTGGATGGAAACAAGGAAGGATTTGAGCAATTGCACCAAAAAATAGATCCGATACATCTCAATAAAAAACAACGGTTTCTATTGCGGCAGAGTCAGAAGAACCTGAAGCAACTTTTAAAACTGAAGAACAGTATTGCGCAATTAGGGATTAAGTTAAGCTCCTTTAAATGATAGGAAATCCGAGTATTCTCTAATATAGTCCGATTCCTTATATACATCACTTACCAAAGACAAGCAAACCCCTCCAGAAGAAAAATTTTCTAATTCTCGCCAGATTCCTGTTGGGATAATAAGACCAACATCTGGCCGATTTAAAGTGATCACTTTTTTATTTTTTCCATCGTCTAAAACCACATCGAAGCTACCGCTTAGTGCAATTAGGCATTGTATTAAATCAATATGAGCATGACCACCTCGTGTAGAGTTACTAGGCACATCGTATAAGTAATAGACCCTTTTAATAGTGAAAGGAAGGATGTCTCCTTCAATAACAGAAAGATTTCCGCGTCCATCGGGATCGCTTATTTTTGGGATCTCTATTTTCTGAATTTGGTCTATGGTGTTATTCATTTGTCAATAATTTTGTCCAAGCTTCTGCGATAACCTCCTTTGAAAATTGGGAGACCGAAGCTTGAGCGTTTTCCTTGCAAATTGCATACAAGGACGGGTTCTCAAATAATTCACGCAATGCGCCGGCAAATGCAGGGAATTGGCGTTCGGCAACCAACAATCCATTTTTTCTATGTTGTATTATTTCTGAAGGCCCCGAGTTAATGTCCAAAGATACTACAGGAATTCCTAATGACAGCGACTCCACTAAGACCATTGGAAAACCTTCCCATTTGCTCGTAAGTGCTACTACATGAGCTTGGGCGATATAAGGAAATGGATTGGCAGCGAAAGGAAGAAAATCAATGTAATCGGTTAATTCGAGCTCTTGAGTTAAGGTTTTGAGCTTATCTTCATCTTTTCCTTCACCCATGATGACCAAACGCACTCCTTCCTTCCAAAGTTCTGATTGGTGGTAACTTCGGATTAAAAAACTAAAATCTTTTACATCATCATCAATCCTACCGTAGGACAAGATGAATGGTTGTTTGATAGGGAAAATTGTCTCCTCTGCCTTTGCCTTCCAAGCCGTATCAAAAGGGTTGTAAATGCACTGCGTATTGTTTAGGTTCAGTTCGGTTGCAAGCTTGTTTTGTATGGCTTCTGAAACCGTGACTGTTCTGAGATTACCTTCATAAAGTTCTTTCATTTTCAAAGGCTGCTCTCCAAAATAGGTTTCGGTTTTAAAACTATGAACCACATAAATGGTTTGCAATCCTTTATAAACGTAATTCATATAGAAAAGCTCCCGCTTGTAGTTATTCTTAGGACGATGATCGATGACATGAGTGATGCCCTCTTTTTGGAGATATCGTTTCAGTTTTTTTATTCTGAAAAATCGTTTCAAAAAAGAATCTTGCTCCTTCTTTAGCAGACCCAAATTAAGGAGTTTGGCGTCATAACTAAAAGCAACTTCATCATTCAAAATAGCCAAATGTACCTCGAAACCCTGCTCGCTCAGCATTTCTGAAAGCAAAGCGCAGGAACGATCGGCCCCTCCTTTCCCCAAGGAAATGGCGACCAAACACACTTTTATTTTATTGGTTTGTGGTCGCAAGCTCATGAATGTGTATTTTTGAAGACGATGTGAACAAATATATACAATTATAGGAGGAGCAAAAATAATTTTGCGTCTCACATAACATAGAACGTATTGCGCATCGTTTATTGCATAGTGTCGGGTTGGATCGAAAATGGGCCAACCCATTTAAAAGTTGAATAGCTGCATGAAGGTACTTTTGGTTGGAGAATACAGCCGTTTACATAATTCGCTGAAGGAAGGGTTGGTGTCACTAGGACACGAAGTTACTCTTATCGCAACGGGCGACTTATTTAAAAAGTTCCCAGCCGATATTCCCTTGCACCGAAAATACGACCAAGGTTTAGGCAGGAAATGGAAAATTATTGTATTTCAGCTTACCGGTATTGACCTTACCTCAGTAGCTATGCGCCGACAGTTTCGAGCTAAAAAAGAGCAATTGAAAGGTTTTGACGTGGTACAACTCATCAATGAAAATCCGCTTGGGGTTTCTGTGACAGTGGAGCGTGAGATCATTTCCCACTTAAAAAAGCACAACAAAAAATTATTCCTCCTTTCCTGCGGAACCGATCATATTAGTGTTAAATATGCCCTGGAGAAAAAATTTCGATACTCCATACTAACCCCCTATTTGGAAGGGAAAATATCCAAAGAACGTTTCGCTTCCGTCTTAAAATATGTGAGTCTGAAGCACAAAGATTTCCATGATTTTGTTTTTGAAACAGTGGATGGTGTCATTGCTTCCGACTTGGATTATCACATTCCGTTGGAGGGGCATGAGAAGTATTTAGGACTTATTCCTAATCCTGTGAATGTGGACAAATTGGCCAACCTACCGATGGATATTTCAGAAAAAATAATCATTTTCCACGGTGTTAATCGCAGTGTTTACTTAAAAAAAGGAAGCGACTTTTTTGATGCGGCTTTGGCGGTTATCCAGGAAAAATACAGTGATCGCATTGAGGTGATGACGGTGGAGAATTTGCCATATCAAGAGTATATCGAAAAATACAATCAGGCCCATATTTTATTAGATCAGGTCTATGCCTACGACCAAGGGTACAATGCCTTGGAAGCTATGGCCAAAGGAAAGGTCGTTTTTACGGGTGCTGAAAAAGAATTTGTGAAACAATATGGTCTTGAACATACCGTGGCCATCAATGCACTGCCAGATGTAGCGGATTTGGTCGCTAAACTAGAGGCGCTTATTCTTCAGCCTGAAATGATTCTTGACATTGGAAAAAATGCCCGAGAATTTGTATTAAACCATCACCATTATGTAAAGGTCGCTGAACGCTACTCGACCGTCTGGGGAGACTGATCTACCTCCTTATTCTTATTAAAATATCGGAAAGCTAAATAGACCACTACCACAAGATAGATGATGTATCTCAATAAATGCGCCATCGTAATTCCTTCAATTCCGAAATCATCTTTCAGGTAATAGGAAAAACCATAGAATAAGCCCAAAGAAAGTAACTCCGTAAAAATAAAGGTGCGAACCAGTTTCTTGGTAATAAACTGATACGCTAAAACCATGGCTATTAATCGTATAAAATCGCCAATGAGTTGCCATTTAAACAAGGGTTCCAAGGCCTCGTGATCCAAGCCCGGAAATACTAAATCCATAATGAATTCTCGCAATACATAGACCAATATCATTCCCACTCCAAAAATGGGTAAAAGCATTTTGTAAATACTTTTCAGCTCCCGTGTAAAGTCCTTTTTGTTATGGATGGTCGCAAACTTAGGGATGACATACATTGAGAAAATAATAATGGAAAATGACATATACTGCTTCGATAACGAAAGCATCGCCGACCATAAACCCGCTTGCGTTTCAGACATGGAGCGGGTAATCATATTTCTAATTTCAATATTCAATGTACTGAGGATGACTGTGGAAAAAAACGACATTAAACTAAACGCCAACAGGGCCTTTGCCATAGGTGATACCACCTTTAACTTCCGAAAAGGAATGTACTTCTTCAATTCAGTTTTGAAGATAAAAATGAGCACTGCCAATTGAAATATCGGGATAATAGCTATAGAAAAAAGCACGTAGGACAGATCTCCTTGGTACACAAAATAAATAGTAAGCGCCGCCCCAATCAAATAACTGAGGAGGTCAATCTTAACAAACTTTTTATATTGGGACAGTCCGTTGACCACCCCATTGAAGATGCGCTGTAACCCAATGCAAGGTGCCACTACAGAGACGACTCTGATGACCCAAGTATATTCGTCGGTTTGAAACAGGTAATTGCTCACCAAGCTTGCTCCAAAAAATAATAATAAAAAGGAAAGCCCGGAAGCTATAAGAAAGAAGGTAAAGGCCGTTGAAAATAGTTTTTGTCTTCCCTCTTCATCTTTTTTAAATTCGGAAACGTACTTAACAATTCCGTTGAATACTCCCAAGGAGGTTACTGAAGTTAAAATTTGTACTAAGTCTCGTAATTGACTAATAATATTGAATCCTACTTCCCCAAAGTAGATACTCACCAACCTGTTTATATACAAGGAGATGGCTAACCTCGTTACAATCACAGGTGCGTTCAAAGAGGTCATCTTCAACAACACATTTTCCTTTATAAACTTCGGGATTTTCAATTAATAATTGTTTAAGATTGAGATTACTTGATCCACTTGTTCGCTAGTCATTACGGGACTTATGGGAATACTAACTACTTCATTATGTATTTTCTCGGCGACAGGGAATTGCAAGGAGGCGAACTCCTTAAATGCTTTTTGCTGATGCGGCGCAATGGGATAGTGAATTAATGAACCTACACCATGAGCCTCTAAATGAGCTCTAAACCCCTCTCTATCTTCAACGCGTAACACAAATAAGTGAAACACATGATTTTCACTACCATCATAGGAAGGCAGTTGAATCCGTTCATTTTTTATTTCTGAAAGATACTTTGCCGCGATACGTCTTCGTTCGGCATTATCGTCATCCAACTGAACCAACTTACAACTCAAGAAAGCAGCCTGAATTTCATCCAATCGGGAGTTTATCCCAACAACTTCATTCACATATTTGGAAGCCATTCCGTAATTTCTCAATTGTCTAATGGCAGTCGCTAACGCATCGTCATTTGTCGTTACTGCTCCTCCATCTCCCAAGGCTCCTAAATTTTTTGCTGGATAGAAGCTAAAACCAGCTGCGTTACCCAAATTACCTGCTCTTTTACCATTATGATGGGTAGCTCCATGAGCTTGAGCGGCATCTTCAATTACGAGTAAATCATGATATTCTGCCAAGTCTTGCACCGCATCCATTGGTGCCAATTGGCCATAGAGATGCACGGGCATGATAGCTTTGGTTTTTTCTGAAATGTGGCTGGCAAGATCGTCCAAATTAAAATTATAGGTGTCAGCGTCGGTCTCCACCAAAACGGGTACCATTCCGGCTTGCTTAATAGCCAAGATAGTTGCAACAAAGGTGTTTGAAGCTACCATAACTTCATCACCTTCATTGAGTCTTCCGAGCTGTTTAAACCCTTCCAGTATAAGTCTCAAGGCATCCAAACCATTTCCTACTCCAATGCAATGCTTGCTTCCGCAGTAGGCCGCAAATTCATTTTCAAATTGTGAAACTTTAGTCCCTAAAATATAATAACTAGCATCCAGACACTCCTTGAAAATTGCTTCCAATTGAGGGCGAAATCGGTCATTTATTTTATGTAGATCTAAAAACGGGATCATAAAAATACGTTATCAAATTTGGTATAATTGGCAGTTGCTACTTGGTAAAATTTACAAGCGACAGTTCGTGCGCCAAAGGTTTCTTTCCAATAGAGTAATCCTTGATTTAAATTTTGTCCTTGGTTTTCATTGGAAATCCCAAAGTCGAAAAACTTCTTATCGGCAAAACGTTCCCGAATCAAGTATTCAAACAAGAAGTCCAAACTGCCCAATTGTTGTTTGTTTTCATTCCCAGAAATATACTGGACTTTGGCGACCATTTCCGTTTCGAAAATGGTGGCACCGGCTACTATTTTTCCGTCTTTCATCGCATTAAATTGATGAATACGCTTGGGAAAACGAGTGGCTAGCAACTCAATCTCGTCTACCGAATGTACTGGTTTTGCTTGATGACGTACCTCCAAATTCGGAATTAATATTTCATTCCAGAATTCTTTAAAATGGAATCCCTCTACTATTTCAAGACCTTGTTTTTGTGCCTTTTTAACTCCTTCTATTCTGTTGGACTGAATTTTCAATCGAGATGCCCCTTCTATTACCGAAGATACATCTACCCTAGTGATGGTTGCTTCAGAAATAAACAAAAGATACTCCAATTCGTCCGCAGGCACTTTTTGGTAAATGGTTGGTGGTAATTTAAGGTGCAACATCGCAACGCCTTCCTCCGCTAAAAACCGCAGCACTTCTTGAAAAATAAGCAAGGTTTCGTTCAGCTTCAATTTATTCGAAAGGACCAACCCACCATAAGTCAAGCCCATATGTGAATGCACTTCCGCGCCTTTTCGGTTAGCGGGCAGCAATGCAACCAAACTGTTATCCTTGAAAATTAGCAGGGAGTAATCTTCAAAACGGTCGCTGTGGTAATCCATAAAACCCCTCTGAAACAAGAAGGTTCCATTTTTGGAATTCGTTACAAATTGATCCCATTGGGATTGGTGCGAGGGTTGGTATGTGGCAATGGTATAAATAGGCTATTTTTTATAAGGGATAAAGGTAGTATTTCCTTGATCGTCCAAAACTTTATAAACTGAATTTCTATAGGAATTCTCTCTATGGAGATTATAACTTGAATTATCCTCCATTTGTTGCAAATAACTGTCATTTTTCGCAAGGTTGGCAAACAATACCCGAAAGAGATTCACCGTCGATCGCAATTCACCGTCATAGCCTTCTTGCAAATGTCCGTTCCACTTAATGGCAGCGATCGAGGAAAAAATAGAGTTGATGTTCGCCTCATCTTCTGTGGTAAACATATCGGGATAGCTGGTCATCCCAACCCATCCGCCATGATCTGCCAAAACAATAACGATAGCATTGGGGTCTGCAGCTTCTATCATCTCTACCGTTTCCGTGAGCCAATCATTTACTTCTTCTATTTTCTCAATGTATTCCACCCGCTCTGCTTCAATCTGGTTTTCTTGAGCTACATAATGAATATGATGCGGAAGGAGTTTTTCAATGAATACAAATCTAGGGGAAGTTGACTGCTGCTGAAGGACTTCTCTCAAATCATCCTGCAGTACTTTTACGCGCTCATCTCCCCGACTAAAAAACGGTATTTCTTCTTTGTTTATATTGTAATAATCAAATTCACCAAGCTTCAAGTTTTGCTGAAAATATTCGTCTTGCGCTAAGAAGTGCGTTTGATACCCATTTTGCTGAAGCACATAATTGGTGGTGTTTTGACCACTAATCATCTCCCTTCCCATGGGCATTTCCAGTTCACTAAAAAACACCTCTCCAAAATAGTGATGTTGCATGGTAAATAGGGACGCATTGGAAGGAATACTCGCAGGATAATTACTTCGGAAGTTATCGTATAAGGTGAAGTCTTTAGCGCGTAACCAATCGAAAAACTGGGTTTGATGCTTGTACAAGGGCCCCTTCATCATGGTTTGATTCACATAACCGTCTGGCTGAATCATATAGATATTCGGCTTTTCTTGTAGCTGAATGTCCTTGATGTCGGCCGCTAATTCAGTCCACGGAGCGGTTTTATTTTGTTGGTATAATTTCAGAAAAATATTCAGAAAAGGTAATAACGCCATTATTCCAATGAGGATAGTCAACTTTCTAAACCGATCATGCAACTTTAAGGACAAAAGAATACTAACCACTACTATTGCCAGAAGTACTTTTTTCTGTAGTCGTAGTCGAATGGCATAGGACATCAAAGTAGCCGTTACCATTATTACTGAAACGAATATCGCATGAGGTCGGAATTTTCTCAGTTTCTTAACGACTCCGAAAAACACCTCCAACAAACCAAAAGCAACTAAAGAAAGCCCAATAAAGAAGGCTGCGAAATAGGCTAAATGTCCCAGCGAATTGACCGCGTAAAAGTTATTGGAACAGTAAAACACCATCGGATAGAAACCGCAAATGAAGGCGATCCAAAACAATCCTTTTTTCCGACTAAAAAATTCAATCATATATTTTCCTTATTGACTAACCTTGCAACGCAAAATTACGATAGTTGGTTTCTTGTTCAATCTATTTTAATATACCCGTATTCCCCGTTTTCGTCGATACATTGATAGACTTCCATTTTATCACTTGCCAAGTTATAAAGATAACTTTTATCGGCCTGATAGCTCTTCATAAAAATGGGGTCATCGCTTAGGTGATAGAATAAATTCCGAAATAGATTGACATTGGTCTTAAAATTCAGGTTTTCCGGTGTCAAACCTTCCGGCCATTTAATACTAAGTAAAGCACTAAAAACTGAGTTGGCTTCCGCCTCGTTCAGCATGCGTTCTTTGAATTCGCTCAAATATTCAAGTCCGACAGATCCCCCATGATCCGCCATAATAATAATCAGGGCATTCTCGTCGTGAGCTTTGATCATTTGGATTAAGGAGGTAAGCCATTCATTTGCTTGTTGTACGCCCAACAAATATTTCTCCCGGTTTTTGGCAATGGCGCCAGAGCCCATTCTTTGATTATTGATATGTCCGGGAGTGATTTTTTCAATAAAAAAGAAATTAGGCCCTTCAGGTTTCTCTTCGAGTTTACTTTTAAAATCGGACAGAATATCCACCTTAGACAATTTACCCAGTTCGTAATAGGACAGCTCGCTTTCGGGGATATTGCAATAATCGTAGGCCCTCAATTTCCTATTCATTAGAAAAAAAGAATTATCCGTAAACAAATGAGTGTTATAGCCGTTATTGTTTAAAATGCTCAGGGCATTATTCTCCCCAACAATATCTTCCATCGCTCCTTGAGTCTTCTCATTATTACGATTGACATTTCCATAAAAATGATGCTTCATCGTAAACGCAGACGAATTAGAAGTCAGTGTATTAAAATAATTACTTCGGAAGTTGGGATAGTTTATAAACCCTTCATCGGTTAGCCAATTTTCAAAGGTGGTATCCAAATCGTTATACGATGCCTTTCTCAATTCAGAAAAATTGGCATAACCATCGGGCTGGATCAGGTAAATATTAGGAGTCTTTATTAGTTTTACCTCCAGTACATTCTCGGTAATATCTTTCCAACTATCGTCATAGTTAAAAACGAAAAAGAGCTTGGGCACCAACGAAACCAAACTCATCACTGCTAGTAGTAATTGGAGCATCACTATCTTATTCAAAAATCGATGGGAAAAAAGACTCAACAGTCCTATTCCAACCAAAATAGCCGCCAGCAACATATTTTTGAAATGGAAAATTAACAAGCTCAATAAAATTGTGAAGTACAAGAAATTAAAAGCCGTCAAGGTATATTTTTGAAGTCTTTTAAGTGATCCAAGCCCAAAAATAGATGGTAATACAAGAGCGACTCCCACTGGAATTACGATACAAAGTAGCACCAAAAATGAAAATTGCGGCCAGCTATCAGCAATATTAAAATTATTGCTGTAATAGTGTAGCAAAGGATATAGACCTGCTGCTAAGCCCGTCCAAATTCGTGTTTTTATCGTTGGTTTTTTTACTTCTTCCTGATTCAAATTCTATTACTTTTTACCACCACAAAAATCTAAGATACTGTTTCTTCAACTATATAAGGATGCTCGTTTTAGTTCTGCTTTTTAAACACCACTTCCCCCTCATCATCAAGGTATTGATAGATGCCTTTTGGAGCACCTTCATTTACGAGATGATAACTACCGTTATCTTGCAAATGCTCCAAATAACCTTCGTCAGCACCCAAATAAGCAAATAAAATCCGAAAGAGATTCACTCCAGTTTTCAACTCCTTATCAAACTTCGGGGCCATATTATTTGGCCATTTTACTGCAAGTATAGCACTGAAACCCGAATACAATTTATCACGTTCTTGTGTTTTTATGCTCAATTCCCGCATATAGTCCATTCCAACATAACCGCCGTGATCGGACATGATGACCACCAAGGCCTCTGGGTCCTTTGCTTCAATGGTCGACAAAAGCGTTTTTAGTTTTTCGTTAGCTGTTTTCAAATTGGAGATCCACCATTCCCTTTCCTTTTCTTTTCCGGTACTTTCATTGGAATGTGTGGCTATATGACCTGGAAGGAATAATTCAATAAAAAAGAACTTAGACTGGTCTTGGTCCAAATCGATACATTTGGATAAAGATGGCTCCACCTCCCGTATCTCATCAAAACCAGTGGACAGTAATGGAATCTCGTCATAATTGAAATTGCAGGCGTCATAGCCCATTTCGGGGCGATTGATCAGTAGATAGGCCCATTCGGTCAAATAATGTGTCTTATAATTATTGTTTTTTAGCACTCTAAGCACAGCGTTGTCTGAAATAATAACTTCACGCGCATTCATTCGTTCCTTAAAGTTGTAGCCATTATTATAGTAATGATGCTTCATGCTAAAAATAGAACTATTGGAAGTGAGTGTCGTACTGTAGTTACTCCTTGCATCGGGATACGTGGTAAACCTTTTGTCTTCTAAAAAAGAGGCGAAATCACTATTGTCAAATTGGTAATAGCCTTTATTTATTTCTGAAAAGTTGACATATCCATCGGGCTGAATAAAATAAATATTAGGACGCTTTTGAAAGATTACCTCCTCGATATTGTCAGGCTGCTCCATCCAACGTTCTGAATAGTTCAACTGTCCAGATATTACGGGCACTGCAAAACACAGGGCGACACCGGCCAATAAAAGCTGAAACAAGGCAATACGCCCTAGGTATCGGGAGAAAAAGCGGGCTACAAGAAGGGCAACAGCCAAAATGATCATGGTAAACACCCATTGTAATTTGGCATAGAGACACAATTCAATGAAAACCAGAAAAAACATAACATTAAAAAAGGTCGGAATGCGCCGTTTGATCTTCCGTGATTTCGATTTAAAAAATAAGTGGTTCGCAAAAAAGATGACCCAAGGCAACCCAAAGAAGAGCGCAATAAAGAAGCTCAAATGCCTCGCGGTATTAATGAGGGAATAATTGTTGGTGTAATAATAAAAGATAGGATATAAGCCCGTCGCAAGGGCCAAAACTATGGGATACTTCGAAGGAGCTGCAAGGAATTTTGATAGCCAATTTTGCTGCTTTCCCATCTCAATTTACTTTGCTTTTAACAGATACAAAATTCGATGCGTACCGTTGATCACTTCTTTCTTTTCGATACTGAAATATTGCGTATAGCCTTTCTCAAAATCAGCTTCATTATAAAAATCGAAATGATTGATAAATTCACGCTTCCGAACTAAAAGTGATTCCACCCAAGAATCTTCTCGCTTTGGGAATTCAATGATCAAATTAGTAGAGAATTTTGCAAAGAACTCGGCCGATTTCTCAAAAGGCACATTCCCAGAAAGTGTAATGTGATGGATCAGCGCCAAGGCCAAAGTGACATCGGGTGCATA
>Ga0256847_1000325_pt1 | contig 31283 bp, 30 predicted proteins | sample TeddybearmetaG_FD_189099 | JGI IMG/M metagenome (GOLD analysis project Ga0256847, IMG submission 189099) | Hydrothermal vent microbial communities from East Pacific Rise, Pacific Ocean - Teddybear | ecosystem: Environmental > Aquatic > Marine > Hydrothermal vents | place: Pacific Ocean: East...
AAAAGATTCGCGCATGACCAATATGCCAATACTTTCTATTTTTTTAACTAAATAACGGTAATAATCTTCCCAGTTTCCTCGCTCTGGATGCACGCCAACACCCAGCGTATTCCGCATATTGACAACAATCTCATCAACGCTATGACTCAACCTAAAGTGTTGCTGAAAAAGTGTCGTCTCGATCATTTGTTCTTGTAGGTATTCCTTGTACCATTCTTGGCGATAGATTGAACTCTGAACAATTTCTAAAAGCTCTGGGCTTGGGTGGTTCGGTAAATGACCTTGTACCGTTCTTAAATCGGGCAGAGGAAGCGGCTCTTCTGGCGGGCTTTTTAGAAATAAATAACCAAAAGGAACATACGTTTTTTTCGCAAAATTTTGAGCCTGTTTAAAGGTAGGAGGTTTTTTACCCTGCTCCCATGCTTGTAGTTTTTCTTCGGGAATTTTCAGCTTTTTCGCAAGCGCAGCTATACTCAGTTGTGCTCGCTCACGAGCCCAGCTCAATATATCAGGATTAATTTTTGCAAATGCGGTTGCCATTAGCGCCTTTTGTTTCTGCGTAATCTATATGACGTATTTTAACGCTATTTTGACAATGATTGGCATATTTTCAATCGCACGAAACCTTGCAAATTTTACCAACATCAAAGCAAAAGGTGCGATTGATTATGATTTTAATGTTAGTTACCATTATTGCTCATCGGATACAATGCAAAGGCGTATGGAATGCCTGCAATACCTTTCGAAGCACTGTTGAGCATCCTGTTTTTAAAATACCTTAGTGATGTCTGACAAGATCACGACGAAAACTACAAAAAAAATGGCATGCTTTCGTTCAACCCACACTGAGCAAAAGCGCCAAGGGAATGTGTTGATTATGTTATTTGTTGGATCAAAATATGCCGGATTGGAAGATGAAGTAGCAACATCCCCTCCAAATCCACTATTCCACGGTGACCGATTTAGCCAGATTCCGAGGTTGATCAACATCCGTGCCTTTCAAAACGGCGACATAATAAGCGAGTAATTGCAGGGGAATGGTAAAAATAATGGGGGCAATACATTCTTGAATTTCGGCGACTTGAATCAGTTCGATGCCATCCGTCTCATCCATTGATGCATGCATGTCGGCAAACACATAGAGCTGCCCACCGCGCGCTTTCACTTCTTGTAAGTTGGATTTTAATTTTTCTAATAATTCATCGTTCGGTGCGACCACCACAACCGGCATTTCTTCATCAATCAGCGCCAAGGGGCCATGTTTTAATTCTCCCGCAGGATAAGCTTCTGCATGGATGTAAGAAATCTCTTTTAGTTTTAACGCACCTTCCATCGCAACCGGATAATGTGCACCCCGACCCAAAAATAAGGTATGGTTTTTATCCGCAAAATGCTTTGCCATGGCTTGAATGCTGTCACTTAACTTAAAGGTTTCCTCAATCAAACGCGGCACGGTGATCAAACGTTCGACCATTTTCTGCTCTAACGCTTCATCACATAAGCGTTGTTTGATTAAACCGATGACCAATAATAACAGCGTGACCAATTGTGTGGTGAAGGCTTTGGTCGATGCTACGCCAATTTCAGGGCCCGCGCGCGTCATCAAGACTAACTCTGATTCACGCACCAACGAGCTTTCGGGGACGTTACAGATCGCAAAGGTATGCGAATATCCCAATTTTTTCGCTTGTTGTAACGCCGCTAGCGTGTCTGCGGTTTCACCCGATTGAGAGATGGTGACAAATAACGTGTTGGGTTTGACGACTTGTGTTCGATAACGAAATTCGCTCGCCACTTCGACCACACAACTGATATTGGCATAACTTTCTAGCCAATATTTGGCAATCAGGCCCGCGTGATAACTGGTGCCACAAGCAACGATTTGAATCATCTCGGTGCTGGCTAAAATCGCGGGTGCAGTGACCCCAAAAGACTCAACCAAAATGCGCGAGCCGCTGATCCGGCCTTCTAACGTATCCGCAACCACCTGCGCTTGTTGGTAGATTTCTTTGAGCATATGGTGGCGGTATCCGCCTTTATCGGTCGCATCTACCGAGAGTGTGCTGAGGTGTATTTCACGTTCAACGACATCCCCATTAAGGTCATAAATCACACACCGGTCAATCCGAAGGTCCGCCACATCGCCTTCTTCCAGAAAGATAAAACGCTGTGTGACGGGTAATAATGCAAACACATCCGAGCCAATAAAATACTCTTCAATCCCCACGCCAATGACCAACGGGCTACCCTTACGCGCCGTCACCAGTCGGCCTGGTTCCGCCGTGCTGACAACACCGAGGGCATAAGCCCCTTCCAGTTTTTTCAGGGTCAATTGCACCGCTTGCAGCAAGTCTTGACAGCGTTCGTATTCATCATACAACTCATGCACAATCACTTCAGTATCCGTTTCTGAGGTGAAGCGATGATCTCGGGCTTGTTGTGCTTGTTTCAGTTCGGCGTGATTCTCGATGATACCATTGTGCACAATGGCCAGTTTTTGATTACACATGTGCGGATGTGCATTTTGGGTGGACGGGACACCGTGGGTCGCCCACCGGGTATGCGCAATCCCGATACAGCCTTCTAAAGGTGTTTGTTGTAATGCCGCTTCCAGGCAACCCACTTTACCCAGTGTTCGATGCCGCTGTAACGTCGCTTGTGCATCCAACAGCACCATGCCCGCAGAATCATACCCGCGATATTCTAAACGTTTTAAGCCTTCCAATAGAATGGGGGCAACATTTCTTTGCGCGACCGCGCCGACTATGCCACACATGGTTATTGATCCTTTTTGCTTGGCCGCTGCCAGTGTTGAATGGTCGTTTGTTTGCTACGACTTAAGGTTAATGCATTCGCTGGTGCGTTTTTATTGATCGTAGAGCCCGCACCAATGGTGGCCCCTGACTCAATCGTAACCGGGGCAATGAGTTGACAATCCGAGCCCAAAAACACATTGTCCCCAATCACCGTTTGATGTTTGTTGGCGCCATCATAGTTACACGTGATGCAGCCGGCACCAACATTGACATTGGCGCCCATGGTGGTGTCCCCAATATAACTGAGATGATTGATTTTAGAACCTTCTGCGATGTCCGCTTTTTTAATTTCGACAAAATTACCCACTTTGACGTGATTGCCGAGCGTGGTGCCCGGCCGAAGCCGCGCAAATGGGCCAACCGTGACCTCGTTGCCCACGTTAGCCTGCTCAATCACACAATGCGCTAACACCACCACATCGTCCCCAATCACACTGTCGGTGATCACCGTGTTGGGGCCAATATGCACACCCCGGCCCAACACAACACGGCCTTGTAGAATCACATTCACATCCAACGTGACATCCTCGGCAATCTGAATGTCCCCGCGAAAATCGACCCGGTTGGGATCCATCAAGGTCACGCCTTGATACAAAAATTGTTCAGCTTGTTGGCGCTGATAAAAACGTTCTAAATGGGCGAGTTGTACGCGGTCATTCACGCCCAGTGTTTCTTCTGCTGTTTCGGGTTGGAATGTTTGAATGTTAAAACCTTGGGTCACTGCGGCGGCAATGACATCGGTTAAATAGTATTCCTCTTGGGCATTGTCATTACGCACGCGGGATAACCACTGTTTGAGCGCGCCAGCTTGCGTCGCTAAAATCCCGGTATTCACTTCTTGTATTTGTTTGGTCGCCGCATCCGCCTCTTTTTCCTCAACAATGCGTACGACATCACCTGCCGTATCCCGCACGATACGACCATACCCTTGTGGCTGCTTGAGCGTGACGGTTAATAAAGCGAAATGTTGTGCATCGGTCGGTTTAATCAGCTGTTTTAAAGTCGAGGATAACGTCAGCGGGACATCACCATATAAGATTAAGACTTGATCTTCTTCTGGAATCAGGGCGATGGCTTGAGAGACCGCATGCCCGGTACCCAATTGTTGTTTTTGCTCAACCCAAGTGATCGGTTCATCGGCAAAGGCATCCGGCACTTGCCCTCCCCCATGACCATAGATGGTGTAGATGGCACGCGGCTGTAGCGTTTTGGCCGTTTCAATGACATGTAACAGTAAGGGTTTATGTGCGAGAGGGTGCAGCACTTTGGGCAAGGAGGACTGCATACGCGTCCCTTTGCCTGCGGCCAAAATAATGATACTTAAACCCATAACGACAGACCTTCATGTAGCGTGTTATTGGATTAACTATAGCATCATGCATGAACTATGCACTGTTCCGCTTAATTTACCGTATTTGAGATTGGATTCGGGATTAAGTCCGGTGTGTCTGGTTTTTCATCGGTTACGGCCAAGACGGTCAAACGAAAGGTAACGGTCTTACCCGCAAAGGGGTGGTTGCCATCTAGGACGATTTCACCATCGGTAATGTTGGTGACTGAAAACGAACGTAACTCACCCGCATCATTTTGAAATTGTGCTTCTGCCCCAACTTGTCGAACTTCTTCGGGGACATTGTCTAACGCATCGGTGTAGACCAAATCATCCGAATACACCCCAAAACCTTCTTCCGGTGTTAACGTCACATTCACGATATCACCCACTTTGTGCCCTTCCAAACCGGCGGCCAGTGCATCAAATAAACCACTGCCTTGACCCTGTTGATAATGAATGGGCAAATCACTTTGTTCAATAATTTCATTGTTCTCTTCATCACGAATTGAATAACTTAATTGAACATGTTTCCCTGTTTCAATGGTATCGCCCATTTTACATCCTTGTTAATGATTACTGCGCAACCGATGAATCGCCCGTAACTGCGCGATGGCATCTGCAAGTTCCACTTTGGCTTGCGCAAAATCCACTTGCGTTTTATTGTCCGCAAGGGCTTTTTCTGCTTTTTCTTTGGCTTCTAAGGCAGAGGCTTCATCCAGATCATCACAGCGTAATGCGGTATCAGAAAGCACCGTTACCGTATGCGGCAAAACTTCCAGAATACCACCAGAAACATAAATCGCCTGCTCTTTACCACCCGCTTCCGTGATTCGGATTTCTCCGGCTTTCAGCGGTGTTAATAAAGGGCTATGTCGAGGATAAATACCGACCTCACCCATTACTGCGGGTGCAATCACCATTTCTGCAAGTCCGGAAAAAATGGATTGTTCTGCACTCACAATATCAACATGAATCGTCATTGACATGATTACATACTCTCTGCTTTTTCAAGCACTTCTTCGATGTTACCCACCATATAAAACGCTTGTTCTGGAATATGATCGTATTCACCCTCACAAATGCCATTAAACGCACGAATGGTATCTTTTAAGGAGACGTATTTACCGGGTGTTCCGGTGAAGACTTCTGCCACGAAAAACGGCTGCGATAAAAAGCGCTGTATTTTACGTGCACGGGTAACGGCCAGTTTGTCTTCTTCTGACAGTTCGTCCATGCCTAAAATGGCGATAATGTCTTTCAGTTCTTTATAACGCTGCAACATACTTTGTACACGACGTGTGCAGTCGTAATGTTCTTGTCCAACCACCAGCGGGTCTAATTGCCGACTGGTTGAATCCAACGGATCAACCGCAGGATAAATCCCCAATTCTGCAATTTGCCGAGACAGTACCAAGGTTGCATCCAAATGCGCAAAAGTCGTGGCCGGTGAGGGGTCAGTTAAGTCATCCGCAGGCACATAAACCGCTTGAATGGAGGTAATAGAACCGGTTTTGGTGGAGGTAATGCGTTCTTGTAAAGCCCCCATTTCAGAGGCCAAAGTCGGCTGATAACCGACCGCAGAAGGCATTCGACCTAACAACGCAGAGACTTCTGTCCCCGCTAAGGTGTAACGATAAATATTGTCCACAAACAACAAAACATCTCGACCTTCATCCCGGAAGTGCTCCGCCATGGTCAACCCCGTTAACGCAACGCGTAATCTGTTGCCAGGTGGTTCATTCATTTGGCCATAAACTAATGCGACTTTATCGATGACTTTGGCTTCGGTCATTTCGTGGTAAAAGTCGTTACCTTCCCGTGTTCGCTCGCCAACCCCGGCAAACACAGAAAAACCACTGTGTTCTCGCGCAATGTTACTGATCAATTCCATCAGGGTCACGGTTTTACCAACCCCGGCACCCCCAAACAAACCGACCTTACCGCCTTTCGCAAACGGACAAATGAGGTCGATGACCTTAATCCCCGTTTCTAATAATTCTGTGGTTGAGGCCTGCTCAGCAAAGGTTGGCGCTTTCCGGTGAATCGGCATGGTCTTTTCAGCGCCAATCTCGCCTTTTTCATCAATACTTTCGCCGAGGACATTCATAATTCGACCGAGCGTTTTTTGCCCGACCGGTACGGATATGGCTGACCCCGTATTGGCCACGGTGGAACCGCGCTTTAGGCCATCCGTTGTTCCCATGGCAATCGTTCGGACGATACCATCCCCTAATTGTTGCTGTACTTCCAACGTCAGTGATGATTCATCAATCACCAAAGCGTCATAAACCTTCGGAATTGAATCACGCGGAAACTGAACATCGACAACCGCACCAATGACTTCAACGACGTTTCCAGAACTCATCTATTTATCCTTTGTTTTCAATTAAACTTTCTGCTGATTGTGATTAAAGCGCCGCTGCGCCACCAACAATCTCTGAAATTTCTTGTGTAATCGCAGCTTGTCTTGCTTTGTTATAAATCAATTGCAATTCATTGATCAGGTCACCCGCATTATCGGTGGCTGATTTCATTGCAATCATGCGAGCCGCTTGCTCACTGGCATTATTTTCAACCACTCCTTGGTATACCAAAGATTCGATATACCGCGTCATGAGCCCGTCTAAGACAGATTTACTTTCTGGCTCATACAGGTAATCCCAGTAATGCTGTAATTCTTTTTCTTCACTGCGCACAATCGGCACCAGTTGTTCCACGGTGGGCGTTTGCGTCATCGTGTTCACAAACCCATTATACGCGAGAAAAATTTGGTCAATTTTACCGTCTTCATAAGCATCTAACATGACTTTGACCGTACCAATCAAATCATTTAATGCGGGCCGATCACCTAAGTGGCTGACTTCAGCAAGCACGCCGCTTTTAAAGCGCCGGAAAAAAGACGCCGCTTTTGATCCAATCGTGCACAGATCGGTTTCAACGTCATCTTGGCTCAACGCTTCCATTTTTCTCAGGGTTTCTTTAAACAAATTCACATTCAAGCCACCACATAAACCTCGGTCACTTGAAATGATAATAATGCCCACGCGTTTAACCGTGCGCTCAGTCAGGTAAGGATGCTGATATTCTGAGTGCGCTGCGGCGATATGAGAAATCACACTCCGAATTTTTTCCGCATACGGTCTGGCTGCGTGCATTTTCTCTTGTGCTTTACGCATTTTACTGGCTGCAACCATCTGCATTGCAGAAGTGATTTTTTGAGTATTTTTAATACTCCCAATTTTCGTGCGAATTTCTTTACCGACCGCCATGACTTAATCCTGAATCAATCTAAATCAACTGCTTATTGATTACTTAAACGTGTTTACCAAGTATGCGTTTTTTTAAACGTTTTTAATGCCGTATGCATTTGTGATTCAACCTCATCATTGTAATCACTCTTTTCGTTAATGCTGGCCACTAAGTCGCTTTCACTGCTGTTCAAATAAGAATGCAGCGCACTTTCAAAATCGACGACCTTATCCACCGGCACATCATCCAAGTAACCTTCGTTCGCCGCAAACAGTGAAAAACCCATTTCAGCAATGGATAACGGGGCATATTGCGCTTGTTTCATTAATTCGGTAATGCGTTGTCCACGTTCCAGTTGTTTTCGTGTTGCTTCATCTAAGTCTGAAGCGAACTGGGCAAAAGCGGCTAATTCACGATACTGCGCCAAGGCCAAACGCACCCCCCCGCCCAATTTTTTAATGATTTTCGTTTGCGCACTGCCGCCCACACGAGAAACAGATAAACCCGCGTTGATCGCAGGCCGAATACCGGCATTGAACAAGTCAGATTCTAAGAAAATTTGGCCATCGGTAATGGAGATTACATTGGTTGGGACAAACGCAGAAACGTCACCGGCTTGCGTTTCAATAATCGGTAGCGCGGTTAAAGAACCGGTTTTACCCGTCACTTTACCGTCTGTAATTTTTTCCACATGTTCGACGTTGATTCGAGCGGAACGCTCTAATAAGCGAGAATGCAAATAAAACACATCACCCGGATACGCTTCACGGCCTGGTGGACGTTTTAATAACAAAGAAATTTCTCGGTATGCCCAGGCTTGTTTGGTCAAATCATCATAGATAATGAGGCCATCTTCACCTTTATCTCGGAAGTATTCACCCATGGAGCAGCCGGCATAGGGGGCAATAAATTGCATTGCCGCCGAATCGGATGCCGAGGCACTGACGATGATGGTATGATCCATCGCACCATGTTCTTCTAGTTTACGTACAACTGACGCAACCGATGAGGCTTTTTGCCCAATCGCCACGTAAATACATTTGATCCCGGTGCCTTTCTGATTGATGATCGTATCAATCGCGACGGCAGTTTTGCCGGTTTGCCGATCACCAATAATTAATTCGCGCTGCCCTCGACCAACAGGCACCATCGCATCAATCGCTTTCAAACCGGTTTGCACGGGCTGATCAACCGATTTTCTTGCAATCACACCCGGTGCCACTTTTTCAATCGGTGAGCTTCCACTGGCCTCAATCGGGCCTTTGCCATCAATCGGTGTACCCAAGGCATCAACCACACGACCTAGGAGTGCTTCCCCCACGGGAACCTCTAAAATTCGCCCGGTACATTTAACTTTGTCACCTTCAGAAATGGAGAGATAATCCCCCAAGACAACCGCACCGACAGAGTCTCGCTCTAAGTTCAGAGCTAAGCCAATCAAGTTATTTGGAAATGCCAGCATCTCACCCTGCATAACATCCGCAAGACCGTGGATTCGAGCAATACCATCCGTTAAACTTACGACGGTTCCCTCAGTGTGAGCCTCAGTATCAAGATTGATGTTTTCAATCTTCTTTTTAATCAGGTCACTGATTTCAGAGGGATTAAGCTGCATTGTCATATTATTTCGCCTTAAATACCTAAATCTATTGCTATTCGGTTAAGTTTCTCTTTTACAGAGCCATCAATGACCAAATCACCGGCTTTGATGATCAGCCCGCCGATCAAAGCGGTATCTTCCGACACCGCTATATTGACTTGTTTCCCCAATCGTTTTTGCAACGCGTCAGACAAAAGTTGCGTTTGAGCGTCGTCAAGGGGAAATGCAGAAATGACTTCAACATCTATTTTACCTTCATGATCAACTTTTAAATCATCAAAGGCCCGACTAATTTCCGGTAATGCTTCCAAACGATCATTCGCAGATAATATACAGACTAAGTTTTTCACTTCCGCCTGTAGGTGTTCGTCTATCACTGAGAGGACAATATCAAGCCGTTGATCACGGCTCAGTGTTGGGTTGTCCAGAATATTCGCAACATCGGCATCCGCAATAACTCGGCTTAATGTTTGCAAATCCTCCGACCATTGCACAATTTGATCGACTTCAACCGCCCGCTGAAAGACGGCATCCGCATAGGGACGAGCAATTGTTGAAAGTTCAGCCATATTGATTCTCGCCTAGATTGCTTTCGCTACGCTTTCAAGAATGTCATGATGTTTTTTCGCATCAATCTCTTCTGCCAAAATTTTCGTTGCTGCTGAGAGTGACAAGGCGGCAACTTTCTCACGAAGTCCTTCACGAACTTGATGCGCTTGTTGTTCAATTTCAGCTTTTGCGGCTGTCACCAAACGTTCACCTTCTTTACGCGCATCACCTTTCGCTTCTTCAATGATTTCCGTTGCGCGTTTTTGCGCTTGGCTCACAATGTCAGCAGCATTTTCTTTCGCTTCTTTTAACAACTTAATCGCGCGCTCTTCTGCACGCGCTTGCTCTTGCCGACCTTTTTCCGCTTCTGCGAGGCCTTCAGCAATCTTTGTTTTGCGCTCTTCCAGCATTTGGATCATCGGATCCCAAAGAAACTGGCGAACAAACCAAACTAATACGGCAAAGGTCAATATTTGGCCAAAGAGAGTCGCATTAATATTCACGTTGTTATACTCCTGGTTGCCGCTTGCTGAGCGTTAGTGTGCGCCGACAACAGTCATTGCTTGCTTCGCTGCAGCCAGAAACGGATTAGCAAACGTAAACCACATTGCCATCCCGAGCACGATCATAGGAAAAGCTTCCATCAAGCCCCCCGTGAATAACATTTGGCCCATTAATTGTGCCCGCATTTCAGGCTGTCTTGCGATGCCTTCAAGATACTTCGAACAGATAATGCCCCAGCCAAGTGCGGAACCGAGTCCGGCGGCTGCGAGAATAATCCCAACAGCAACTGCGGTCATGCTATAGATCGTTGCGACAACATTAGGATCCATCAAAAGATCTCCTTCATTGATTTAAGGTTAGTGGTCATCCAATGTTGTGTGCGCCATACCGAGGTAAACGATAGTCAACAACATGAATATAAAAGCTTGTAACGATATCACTAGGATGTGGAAGATAGCCCAGAGGCTGCCCAACATCACTTGGCCAATACCAGAAAGCCAGGAAAATGAGAGTAACGCAATTAATAAGAACAAGAGTTCACCAGCGAACATGTTACCAAAAAGCCGCAAACCTAAACTCACGGGTTTTGCGACCTCTTCAATCAAGGTCATCACAATATTAATTGGCATCAAAATGAGTTTAGCAACGATATTGGAGGCTTGAAAGGGGTGAAACATGAACATTTTAAGGTAACCAATCGGCCCCTTAATTTTGATGTTGTAGTAAATGATCAGGGCAAAAACAGATAAGCTTAAACCAAAGGTGGTGGCTAAATCTGTTGTCGGTACCACTTTTAAGGTTGGAATACCGATCCACGATCCCACCATCGGTAGGAGATCAACCGGGAGGAGATCCATCGTATTCATCAGAAAAACCCAGATAAAGATGGTTAATGCCAGCGGGCCAATGATCGGGTTATGCCCAGGGAATATGGCTTTAATCTGATCATCCACAAACATGACAATGGCTTCTAATACATTTTGCATGCCCATGGGGTTTTCTAAACTGAGATTTTTACCCACTTTCCAACTGAGGAAAACGAGAATACCGGCCGTGAACCAGCCAAAAAATAAGGTATCAAGATTCAATGCCCAAAAGCCACCGGTAACCGGGTCGCAATCCCCGACACATAAGTTAGTGAGGTGATGTTGAATATAACCAACGGGGTTTTCACTCGGTGTTTGTAATCCACTCATTTGACGACCTTATACTCTTGCCATGCCGATACGTGCGGCAATTATAAAATAAGCGATATAGGCAGCCCCAAAGGTTAATAACAATGAGGTTGCCTCCAACTGTAGCATACTTAATCCAACAAACATCATAAATATTGTAAACACAAATCTTTCCATAGCTCCCAGCAGTATCTTAAACACATCTTGCTGAGGATTTTTCGCCAACGCCTGCCGCATGCGATTTAAGCGAATGCCATGCAGTAACGTATTCACCATCGCAATCGCGCCACCAAAAGCCGAGGCATACGCCAACTGGCTCTCTTTTAGCGCATAAAAAATCACAATGCCCAGGGTAATGAGCAGTTGCGTGATTAAAATCTGTTTCATTCTAAGCCTTAATTTAGCTTTGCACCATTTTGTAACATACTGTGCTCACTTATGGGGCTGGCAGTATAGGGGGAAAGAATATGGAGGTCAACGACACACACACAAATTCTAATCCACTCACGCAAACAACCCCTCAAAGCAAACGCTACAGCCGATACCGCCTAAATGTTAGCGCCTAAAAATATAACCCAACGCTAATACCGTAGCCGCAAAAGGCGCGGTTTAAAAAGCTTCCATTAGCTTTCATTCGCGTTCATAAGCCAAACACAAGGCCAAGGCTTGACGCCAATCCGGGCACACCAAACCAAAAGTTGAGGCCAATTTATCCCCGGCTAACACCGAATAAGCAGGCCGTGCAGCTGGCGTTGGGTATTGCTCGGTGCTGATCGGCGTGAGCGCACAGGTTAACCCGGACAAATCGCGAATTTCCTGCGCGAAGGCATACCAGTTGGTCTGCCCTTCCGCACTCAAGTGATACACGCCCGATTCTACCGCTGGCTGCTGCGCTAAAATCTGCCCGGTCACTTCTGCAATCGTCCGTGACCAGGTGGGGCTGCCCAATTGGTCGCTGACAATACTGAGCGCGTCTTTGTCTTGCATCAAACGCTGCATGGTGCGTAAAAAATTCTGCCCCCGCGTACCATACACCCAACTGGTTCGAAGAATCAGGTAATCACCATCCACCGCTTGTATGGCTTCATCACCGGCCAGTTTGGAGCGTCCATATTGGCATAACGGCCCGGTTTGCGCATTTTCTGCGTAAGGCGAGTTGGCATCCCCTGGGTAAACATAATCGGTAGAATAATGCACCAATAAGGCACCGATGCGTTTGGCTTCTTGCGCCATCACTTCTGCGGCCATCGCATTCACCGCCATCGCTATATGCGGCTCTACTTCGGCTTTATCAACCGCCGTGTATGCCGCTGCATTCACGATAATGTGCGCTTGTGTTTGTTGAATCATTTGGCGAATCGCGGCAGCATCGCTGATATCCACTTGTTTCGAGGAGACCGTAATGACCTGCCCCAAAGAGCATAATACGCGCTGCAATTCCCACCCAACTTGGCCGTTTGGCCCAAATAATACAATCGTTTTCATCCGATGTTATAGCTCGGTAATTGATCCAATGGAATGTCTTTTAAATAACGCCCGTGTTCGTCTTTGTCGGATAATTGCACCGCATCACACGGCCATTCAATGCCAATATCGGGGTCATTCCAAAGAATACTGTGCTCACAGTCGTGGTGATAAAAAGCCGTGCATTTGTATCCAAAGATGGCCACCTCACTGAGCACACAAAACCCATGCGCCATGCCTTCTGGAACATATAACTGGCGCTTGTTGTCGGCCGACAATAACACCCCGGCCCAAGCCCCAAACGTGGGCGAGCCGCGCCGAATATCCACCGCCACATCAAACACTTCCCCTTGGTAAACCGAGACTAATTTACCTTGGGCATTCGGTTGCTGGTAATGTAACCCACGCAACACACCTTGCTGTGAGCGAGACAAATTATCTTGCACAAAGTTATCGGGAATGCCCGCTTCTGCATAACGTTTGGCTTGCCACGTTTCCATGAAAAACCCCCGTTCATCGCCAAATGCACGAGGCTCAATAATGGTGACGCCCGGAATCTTTGTTTCCACAATATTCATCGCAATAATCGCCTGTTAATCAAGTTTCGTAAGTACGCGCCATAGCCATTTTTTTGCATGCTATCGGCCACTTTTAACAGGGCTTCTTCATCGATAAACCCCTGACAATACGCGATCTCCTCCGGGCAGCAGACTTTTAAACCTTGGCGCTCTTCAATCGTTTGAATGAAGTTGCCCGCTTGCATCAACGATTCATGCGTGCCTGTATCCAGCCACGCCATGCCTCGGCTAAATAATTCAACCGACAAATCCCCTTGCTCAAGATAACGTTTATTTAAGTCCGTAATTTCTAACTCCCCTCTGGCGGAGGGTTGCAACGATTTGGCAAAATCGACCACTTGCTGATCATAAAAATATAACCCCGTCACCGCATAATTGGAGCTCGGGTGGGCCGGTTTTTCTTCCAGGTCGGTCGCTTGCCCTGCATCATCAAACGTCACCACGCCATAACGCTCAGGGTCTTTGACCCAGTATCCAAAGACGGAAGCACCTTGCGTGCGTTTGGCCGCACGGGTTAACGTTTCCCCCAGGCCATGCCCATAAAAGATGTTATCCCCCAGAATCAAACTACAGCGTTGCTTGCCAATAAAAGAGGCGCCAATCACAAACGCTTGTGCCAAACCATCCGGGCTGGGCTGAACCGCATACGATAAATCAATGCCCCATTGGCTACCATCGCCCAATAATTCTGCGAAACGACTTTGTTCATACGGGGTGGTGATGATCAAAATTTCCCGAATACCCGCCGTCATCAACGTCGACAACGGGTAGTAGATCATCGGTTTGTCATACACCGGTAATAACTGCTTACTCACCACCCGCGTGAGTGGGTGCAAACGCGACCCAGAGCCTCCAGCCAACACGATACCTTTAACATCGGTACAACTATCGGCGGCATTGCCCCGAATGATCTGACAGCTCATGATTATCCGACTCCTAAGCGTTGCCCTTGGTAACTGCCATCCAGTACATTCTCAACCCAGGATCGATTGTCTAAGTACCATGCCAAGGTTTTTTCAATACCCGATTCAAAGGTTTCAACTGGCGTCCAACCCAAATCGCGGGCGATTTTAGCCGCATCAATGGCATACCGTGCATCATGCCCCGGCCGATCCGTGACAAATTCAATCAACTGCGCGTGAGGGCAATGCGGCGAGTCCGGCAAGGCTTTGTCCAACAACGCACACACCGTTTGCACCACGTCTACGTTGGTTTTTTCGTTATGCCCGCCAATGTTATACACCTCGCCCACTTGGCCTTGAGCCAACACCGTGAGAATGGCCCGGCAGTGGTCGATCACATATAACCAATCCCGAATGTGACGACCATCCCCGTAAATCGGCAGCGCTTTGCCATGCATGGCATTAAAAATTAACAACGGAATGAGTTTTTCTGGAAATTGGTAAGGCCCGTAATTGTTCGAACAATTGGTGGTTAAAACCGGCAAACCATAGGTGTGGTGATACGCCCTGACCAAATGATCCGATGCGGCTTTGGAAGCAGAATACGGCGAGTTGGGGGCATAGGGGTGGGTTTCTGTGAACAAACCTTGTGGCCCTAACGAACCATACACCTCATCGGTTGAGACATGCAAAAATCGAAAATCCGCTTGTGCCGCTGCATCCAACTCCCGAAAATGCGCCAAGGTCGCTTGTAACAGCTCAAATGTCCCCACAATGTTGGTTTGGATAAACTCGGCAGGGCCATCAATTGAACGATCAACGTGGCTTTCTGCGGCAAAATTAACCACGGCCGTGGGCGTATATTGCTGTAACAACGCCTGCATGTGCGCTTGGTCACCAATGTCACCACGCACAAAAATATGTCGTTCGTCATCGTCTAAATCGGCTAACGATTGACGGTTGCCCGCATAGGTTAACGCATCCACATTAATCACACGCCAACCGTCATCTTGGATGGCTGTACGCACGAAGTTACTGCCAATAAACCCGGCACCACCGGTGACGATCATACTTTTCATCTAACCATCCTATTTGATTATCGATATCGCGCTTGCTTCTCATAGAAGGCTTTTTTGTCTTGGTACATACGCCCATCTGCCACATCCATGATTTTTGCCGCACCATCGACCCCCGCACAGGCACTGCCCAAACTCATGCGCACCGGTACAATTTCGTGCCCATCACTATTTTCACAGCGAATGTTGGCTTCAACATCCTGTATGCGATGCACAATGTTGGCAATTTGTAAGGCATCGGTCGAGGCACACAACACCGAAAATTCATCACCCCCAATGCGCGCAATGATGTCCGATGCCCTGCAGCATTTGGTCAATAATTTTGCAGCTTCACGAATGAGCAAATCCCCAAAAAAATGTCCGTATTCATCATTCACCCGTTTCAAGCCATTAATGTCCACCACCAAGACCGCAAAATGTATCTTCGATTCGGTAAACTGGCTTTGCATTCGACTCAACTGAGCATCAAAATACGTCCGATTGTAAACCCCGGTTAACCCATCAACGTAAGCCATTTGTGTCAGTTTTTGGGACAGTAAAATGTTCTCACCAGCGGCACTGACTTGTTCTAAAAACACGGATAGAATTTTTTTCGTGGCTTTATCCGGCTTGCCACCCATGATTAACAGTTTACCGACTTCTTTTTCATCCCGCCCGGACAACACCAATACATCCCACACAAAAGGTTCGTCTGGCTGACCACTGGCTCGACAAAAACCCTCAAAATTTTCTCGGGCTTTTAACGGATCTAATAAACCAACATGATTGCTGATGATGAATAAGCGGATGTCGTCCGTGACATCGGTAAAGGAAATGCTTTCAATCACATCCCCACGTCCACCGGTAATAAAGATGGAAAATTCCCAATCACCAAATAAAGATTTTAATTGTTTTAGGGTGAACTTTAAGATCACATCCAGATCGTCTGAGTGGTGAATGCGGGTACACGTTTCAAATAACGAATTGATGATCAGATTTTTGCGATTAATGGTGATATTTGAGGTCAACATTTTTTGCGAGAGTTCTTCGAGCTCCAGCGTGCGCTGGTATACTTTGTCTTCTAATTGCTCGTTGAGTAACTCTAGCTCATCTTTGGCTTCTATTAGCTGCGCATTCAGAAAACGTAAATCCGCCTCGGCTTTTTTGACGTGCGTAATGTCCATCGAGATGATCATGATTTTCTGGGCCATGCCATTCACAACCATCGGGGTAAACCGAGATAAGCAGTCCCCCACAATCGTACTCGTTTCAATTTGAATTAATTTACAGTCTTCAATGACGCGTTGAATGGTTTGTTTGATCGGTTCGACATCACCACAGAATAAGCTTTCACAGGCGTCTGAGCCTTCCATGTCGTATAACTCAAAGGACGGTGTTAAATGGTTGAATTCGAGAATTCTGCCTTCCAAATCAATCGTTGTGATGATCGTTGGGGAGTGTTTCAGAATCAACTGAACTTCGCGCTCTTTTTGTTTTAAGGGCGAAATATCCAGCGAAATGGCCAGCACTTTTTGCACCACGCCTTTGTGCACAACCGGGGTGAAACGGGTAATACATTCACCAATAATGGTGCGGGTTTCCACTTGCACCACTTCGAAGTCATCAAAGGCTGACTGCAATGCCGCCATGACCACTTCATCACTCTCCACAAAAATTTCGACGCAGGCATCCTCGCCTTCCGCATCATAAATTTCAAAGTCGGTGGTTAAATGATTAATTTGCAGAATACGCCCGGCTTTATCCAAACTCATAATAATGGTTGGAGAACCCTTCAATAACGTATCCAGCTCCGCTTCTTTTTCTTCCAAAGCGGCTTGCAACTGGAGTTTATCTTGGTTCGTTGTATTTAACGATTGCTCTAAATCTTTGATCACAGCATCAGTATTTGAGGTAGTAGTCATGACTCAAGTCTATTAGGAATTGAAGGCGCCTCGGCTAGACGTTAAACAAACTATAGAAGGTATAAACCAATTTTGCCATGCTAATGGCCTTTCTGTAATCGACGCGCAACGGTATTAAATATTTCAACCCAGTGGTGGCTAAATTGTGAGCCTTCACAGTTGTTGATTTCTAAAATAGCGCGCATAAACGGACGCTTATGTGTGCGTGTCGCCCTCGATTGTGTCATCGCTTCAAACGTGTCCGCCAGCGCCAACATTTGCGCCCCCGCATGAATTTGTGCTTCCACCAATTGTTCAGGATAGCCTCGCCCATCCACCCGCTCATGGTGTTGTTTAACGATCACTGCGGCGACTTCCCAGCCCACCATTCTTTTGCTTAACCCGTGCCCCAAATCAACATGTGTTTTGAGTAAAGCATATTCTTCATCACTTAATTCCCGAGAATGCCCAATCAGTGCATCGGGCAAAAAACTCATGCCAATATCGTGTAAGTACACCGCCGCTTCTAATTGCGCCGGGTCAACGCATTGATCAGACAAACGGTTCATCACTTCAACCAGTTTTAACAAACGCCGTGTGCGGCCTTGCCAATGCGGCAGTTTTTCATCCAACATCAAAGCCAATTGCCGGAAATAGGCCAAATCACCGCTTTCAACGGCCACCACCGGTTTGGCCTGAGCGGGCAAAGGGGCCAATTCGACGGGTTTGGCCTCGTCGTGCAAGTCCACATCCGCCGTTGGGTCTAATAGGTGCACTGCATGTACAATGGCAGCATGATATTCCTCCGGTTCGGCCATACAAATGCGCTGTAAGGCCGCTTCAATCTCCACCACCGATTGATCCACGGATTTATCTTTAAAAAAACTTTCACACAACAATTTAACCCGATCAATTGAGAGCAAGATCACATCACTCAAGCCCGCATCATAAGACAAACGGTCTTCTCGGATATCATCCAGTAAATTTTCTAAAATATGCACAAAGTCAGACACGGCATCAAACCCAATCATGCGCAAATTGCTTTTGACCGAGTGAATATTGCGAAATAGTCGATTAATCAGTGCTTTGTCATCAGGGACACTTTCTAACTGCACCAGATTGCTTTCTAAGTCCGCATACATTTCATTGAATTCACAAAAAAACTCCTCAATGAGTTCATCATCAACCTCAATCTGCATTGGGGGTTCGTCACCTGAGCTCATTATCACCTCCTGAGGCCAGAGATTTATATGGAAATGGGTGCCTTAATACTAGGATGTGCTTGGTAATTGACAACCTCAAACTGCGCAAAATCATACTCAAATAACGTCTTGGCCGTGTGTTTGAGGGCCAAAGTGGGCAATGGCAACGGTTGCCGACGCAACTGTAACTGCGCTTGAGGCAGATGATTTAAATACAGATGCGTATCCCCCCCCGTCCACACAAAATCGCCCACGCCCAAACCACATTGTTGTGCAAACATGTGCGTGAGTAATGCGTATGAGGCGATATTAAACGGCAAGCCCAGAAACACATCACAACTGCGCTGATACAATTGGCAGGATAATTTGCCTTCAGCCACATAAAATTGAAACAGCGCATGACACGGTGGCAAGGCCATGTCATTCACCTGCCCCGGATTATACGCCACCACCAAATGTCGGCGCCCATTCGGATTGTCTTTAATCGCTTGTAAAACCTGGCTGATTTGATCAATGTGCCCGCCCGAGGGGGTTGGCCAGGAGCGCCATTGATACCCATACACGGGCCCTAAGTCCCCGTGTTCATCGGCCCATTCATCCCAAATCGAAACCCCCTGCGCCTTCAAGTACTGAATGTTGGTATCGCCCCGGAGGAACCACAGTAATTCATGAATGATGGATTTAAGGTGCAGTTTTTTGGTCGTAACCAACGGAAAACCTGCATTCAAATCAAAGCGCATTTGGTGCCCAAAAATAGACAACGTCCCCGTGCCCGTGCGATCACCACGCTCAACACCGTGATCCAGAATTGTTTGCATCAAACTCAGATATTGTTCCACATTGGCCCCCTATTCTGCCCGATCACAACGCCGACGGGACTGCGGCGAACGATATGCTAACCACAGCAATAACCCGCCAAAACCCACCATCGGCAAACTCAACAATTGGCCCATGGTGACCCAATTTAACGCCAAATAGTTCAAGTGTGCATCCGGCACGCGCACAAATTCCACCAGAAAACGGAACAGACCATACCCCAATAAGAACAGCCCTGAAATGGCCATGCGTGGCCGAGGTTTTTGTGAGAACACCCATAATAGGATAAATAACAACAGCCCCTCAGATAACGCTTCATAAAGCTGTGAGGGGTGCACCGGCAAACCGGCGCATATTTGATCGACGGGGCAAGGCGGAATGATGCCCCAAGGTAAATCGGTGGGTTTGCCCCACAACTCATTATTGATAAAATTGCCGACCCGCCCTGCGCCTAACCCAATCGGCACCATGGGCGCGATAAAATCGGTCGTGGTCCAAAACGATTGCGCGTATTTACGCGCAAATAAAGCCATCCCCGCGAGCACCCCCAACAAACCGCCGTGAAAAGACATGCCCCCTTCATGGATATAAAACACGTATAACGGGTTTTCAAGCCAGGCGGAAAATTGATAAAACAACACATAACCAACGCGCCCCCCCAAAATCACGCCTAAAGCCCCATAAAAAATCAAATCATCTAATTGATCCACTCGCCAGTTGCCCCAGCCAGCTTGAATGCGCCGCTTCGCCAACCAAAAAAAACCAAAAAAACCAATCAAATACATCAGCCCATACCAATGCACTGCCAGGGGGCCAAGTTGAAAAATAACGGGGTCAATATCCGGGTAATTCATTCGATCATACGCCTTTCCGATGCTCAGTGGGGAAGATACCCACCCAGATTCCGCATGTCAAAAACTTCGACGCCATGCGCCTTCTCCGCTACACTGTCCGCCCTTCGCTAATATTAAAATATCGAGTTAACAGCATGGATGAACCGGATTTACACACACTGACCCTCAAATCCAAAGAAGAGCACCGCATTCGCACGGGCCACCTGTGGGTATACAGCAACGAAATCGACACCGAGAAAAGCCCCCTCACACAGTTTCAAGCAGGGCAGCAAGTGCGTGTATGCTCGGCCAAGCAACAGTTTTTAGGTTACGCTTATATCAACCCGAAAACTCTGTTATGTGCACGCATTCTCTCCCAGCACATCAAAAACCCCATTTCAAAACGGTTTTTGAAAAAACAACTGCAACACGCATTAACCCTTCGCACACAGTTATTTGAACGGCCCTTTTATCGGCTCATTCATGGGGAAGGAGATTACCTGCCTGGTTTGGTGGTGGATCGGTATGCGGATATATTGGTCTGCCAGTTTAATACCGTCGGCATGGAATGCCTCAAAGACGACATTCTGAGCAGCTTAATCGAGTTATTATCCCCGGCTGGTATTTTGATCAAAAATGAAGCCCACCAACGCACCTTAGAAGGTTTAGAGTTGGATAACGGCGTCGCTTACGGCACCGTCCCCGAAGACACCGACGTCATCACCGATGCTGGCACCTTTACCGTGCCCTTACAAAAAGGCCAAAAAACCGGCTGGTTTTATGACCAAGCCCACAACCGGCAGCAACTGTCCCACATTCAACAAGTAGACCAAGCATTGGATCTATTTTCTTATGTTGGCAGCTGGGGCATTATGGCGGCACGGCAAGGGGCCAAACGCGTGGTCTGTGTGGATAGTTCACAAACCGCGTTAGAGTATGTGACAATAAATGCGGCGCGGAATGGGGTTGCCGACCAAGTTCAAACCCTGCAAGGCGATGCCGTGGACGTGGCCAAATCACTGGCCGCAGACAAAGCCCGTTTTGACCTTTTAATGATTGACCCACCCGCGTTTATCAAACGCAAAAAAGACGTGAAAAAAGGCTTAGAAGCGTATCGCCGAATCAATGAATTGGCCCTCCGAATGAGTGACAAAGACAGTTTTGTATTTACCTCTTCCTGCTCTTACCACTTACTCATGGATAATTTGAAAAAAACCCTGTTTCAAGCCGCAAAACATGTTGATCGCCAATTGCAGCAACTGTATCAAGGCCAACAAGCCAAAGACCACCCGATCCATCCGGCGATGCCAGAAACACATTATCTGAAAACCCTACTGTATCGATGCTCGGTGCGTTAGTTCGCCCATTCCACTGAGTTTTCACGCGTGAACGGTTGACTTATGCCCACTTTTGGTTAACTTTTAAAGCTTCCTTCACGTGATTGAAACTCAACTATGTTGCCTTTTCCAAGCCATATTAACGTCCCCCCAGCCTTACAAGCCGCCCTCGTCACGGCCTGGTCAAACATCACAAAAAACCCTGACTTAAGCCCTTATTTAAACACCGAATTCAGCCACACGTTGGCCCGCATTCTCAGCAGCAGCCCTTTTGTCACCGCGTACCTACTGAAACAACCCAGTTGGTTGCCCACGGCACTGTCCTCGGCTGATTTACTCATGCGTTATTTACCCCAGGAAATGTCTGAACACGTTCGCGCATCGCTGCGAGACGCAGTCACTGTTGACGCGTTTATGTTGCGCTTACGCCAAGTTCGCCAACGCGAAATGGTGCGCATTGCGTGGCGTGACATTGCTGGCTGGGCCTCAGTCGATGAAACCTTGGCCGATTTGTCCGCATTGGCCGATGCGTGTTTGCAGGAAACCACCCACTTTGCACACCAACGTTTGGTGTTTGAATTGGGTGAACCGCTGACCAAAAGCGGTCAGCCACAAACGCTGGTAATTATTGCCATGGGTAAGTTGGGCGCGTATGAGCTGAACTTCTCTTCCGACATTGACCTGATCTTCGCTTACCCAGAATCCGGCCATGAAACCTTTTTTATCCGTTTGGCCCGACAGGTGATCAAAATCATCGACACACAAACCGAGGCCGGTTTTGTCTTTCGCGTCGATGTGCGCTTACGCCCTTACGGTGACAGCGGCCCATTGCTGCTGAGTTATGCTGGCATGACCCATTATTATCAAGGCACCGCACGCGAATGGGAACGTTATGCCATGGTCAAAGCCCGCGTGGTGGTTGGCGATGCGGCCGCCCATCAACACTTTGCCGAGATGATGCAACCGTTTGTGTACCGGCGCTACATTGACTACAGCGCGATCACCTCCTTACGCGATATGAAAGCCATGATCACCACAGAAGCACAACGCAAAGGCATTGCCAACAGCATCAAATTGGGTGCTGGGGGCATTCGAGAAGTCGAGTTTATTGGCCAAGTTTTTCAATTGATTCGCGGGGGACGCGAACCCACCTTACAAATCAAACCCATCCTGGGCGTATTGCAGGCGTTACAAGCCTTACATATCTTATCGCCCACCACGGTGAGCGATTTAACCGTGGCCTACCATTTTCTTCGGCGCACAGAAAACCACCTGCAAATGATCGCGGATCAACAGACCCATCGTTTGCCAGACAATGACAACGACTTATGGCGCTTAAGCCTGTCCATGGGATTCCCCCAAGCAACGGATTTTTTAACCGCCTTAAATGCCCACCGAGCCATTGTCACCGCGTGCTTTCAGGATATTTTTGCCGGCCACCAAGCCCCCCCACAAGATGCTTGGTATGCGTTATGGATGGGCACTGAGCAACAAGACACACACGATTGGGGGTATTTTAAGCTTGAGCGTTTGCGCCCATGTTTGGCTGATTTTCGCGCCACCCGTGCTTACCGCGTGATGTCCAAAGCCGGGCAAGCACACTTACAGACCTTAATCCCACGGTTGTTAAAAGCCTTATCCAGCTACCCCTTGGCCGGACAGTATTTAACCCGATTTTTACGTTTTCTTGAGACCATTGCGGGTCGTTTGTCTTATCTAAGCCTGATTGCAGAAAATAAAACCGTACAAGCCCAACTGTTTGAATTGGGTATCGCCAGCCATTGGATCATTGATTTACTCACCCGTTTTCCTTTGCTCTTAGATGAGTTATTAGACCAACGCCGTTTATATCACCCCCCGGATCGCGCCGGTTTAGAAACAGAAATCAACATCCTGTTATCCAAAATCGAGGCTGATGATTTAGAACAACAAATGGAAACCATCCGCCAATTTGTCCAAGCCAACAAATTACGCATTGCCGCAGCAGATGTCACCGATGCCTTACCCCTCATGGTGGTCAGCGATCAACTATCCCTCGTCGCAGAAGTCACGCTACAGGCCGTCACGCGTTTATCCTGGCACAGCTTGGCCCAAAACAATCCCCCTCCAGATGCTGAATTTGGCATTATTGCATATGGTAAATTGGGCGGCTTAGAGCTCAGTTATGGCTCAGATCTAGACATCGTTTTTGTTTATGAAGGCACGGAAAATCAAGCCTTTTATGCGCGTTTAGGGCAAAAAATCATCCATTTTTTACAAACCCCATTGGCCAGTGGTGCGGCCTATGAAATTGACACCCGCTTACGCCCACATGGCGAGTCCGGGCTGTTGGTCATTCCGCTAGATCATTATGCCACGTACCAACATGAAGAAGCCTGGACGTGGGAGCATCAAGCCTTAGTCCGAGCGCGCATGGTGGTTGGTGGTGCTGCCATGGTGGCAAAATTTGAAACGTTACGTGCGAATATTGTCAGCCAACAACGCCAAACGCACACACTGCGCACAGACGTGATGAACATGCGGGAAAAAATGCGCGAACAACTGGGCCAAAAAGACCCCAGCCAATTTCAGTTAAAACACGATACCGGCGGCATCGCTGACATCGAATTTATCGTCCAATATGGGGTCTTATGTTGTGCACACGAACACCCCGAACTACTGCGTTATACCGATAACATTCGGCTCCTAGCCTACCTGCCGAAAACCGGCCTACTGAGCAAAACACAGGCGGAAAGGCTTGCTGAAGCTTTTCGTGCGTATCGATCCGTGGTGCATCTACACGCGTTAAACCACCTTCCCGCACAAGTCGATGCCACCACCTTCGCCATGTTACGGGTTGATGTGATCAACATCTGGCAACACCTTTTTCAGCCAGGGGCTGATGCATATCAGCAACCCCCGGAATAGCACCAGGGAATGTTGTTTATGGCTTATTCATGCAAAGCATCCCGCAACCACAACACACCGATGCCTGGCACCAAACCAATGGCCACATCAAGCACAAAAGGGAAAAAAGTCAGATCCAACAGGAGCCCATAAAACAATAATAAAAGGCCTTCCCCTAGGTTCAACAACGCCAGTAACGGAATAATTATTGTTATAATCAGGGTGCCAGTTGTCATTGGCTTGCGCCTTCCATGTTGAAAAAGCGATAGGCTCCCGTTGTTTTTTTGATGTGTTTCATTTGCCAATAATTTCCTGTCGCTTGATCAAAATTTCTGCTTTCACCAGCTCGGGATCATTGCCTATTTCTGATTTTAATACGCTTATTGCTTGCCGAGCATCACTTAGCTGGCCTTGTTCAATCGCTGTATAAAGTTGATGTAAACTGCCATTGACTCTATCTGGACGGGTTGTCTCCAACCCCATTAAATCTTCCAGTATTCTATCCACATTTTTGCCATAGGCTTCGTTGGGACGTTCAGCAGTGATTCCTCGGCCTGTTTGGTTTAGCAGAAACAAATTTTCTGCCTTAACGTGGGTAATAACGTGTGGTGAATGGGTCGTGACGATAAACTGGCAATGAGGAAATACCTCTGTCAATTTGGGTATCACCATTCTTTGCCATTTGGGGTGAAGATGAAGATCAATTTCATCAATCAGCACAATGCCATCCCCTGCTAAAGGCTTGCTTGCCACAGGATTGGCGATGGCCAACCGTCTTGCTAAATCGCCCACCAAGGCCATTAAGCATTTTTCACCATCCGAAAGCTGGTTCACCGAAAGGCGAGCGCCATTTTTTTCAACTTCCATGCTTAAAGGGTTGCGGCGCACCGTTAAGTTGGTAAATTCGGGTAAAAACTGAGTGATCGCCTGACGAACCGCTTCTAACTGGGCATCAGGGAATTGATAATTTTCAGGTTTAATACGTTGGTCAAGATAACGACGGTTTTCATTTTCAAGGTCTTCACGCTCTCTAAACCATTCAAAAAATGTTCTAAAGCTGGCGCCACTGGTGAGCGATTCATCATAGGCAGAGAGAAGATCGAAATTATGTTTACTGCGAATGCGTAATGGAATATCCAGCACGGCTCTATTGACAGGATAGTAGGCGAAAAGGGGCAAATTAAGTTGCCCATCTTGTTCTGATATTTTCACCTGAATCTCTTTTGCAACCTGTGTCATTGTAACTAGAACAGAAACACCCTCATTACTACGCCCTGTTCGAGTTTTAGCCAAGTTCCAGGAAAGATTTCCCCCTAGATGATTACAGATAAGGCTTATCTTTGCCCTGGCCTCACCATTCCGAATATCTTTTTCCTGAATTGGCCGACCCGATGAACCGCTGTGTTTGATGCGATTCACCAACCAGGAAAGCAGCAGTGCGGTTGCATCTAAAACACTTGATTTGCCTGCACCATTCATCCCAACAAACACATTTAATTGTTTGTGCAGCGCGAGCGGTAAGTTTTTTGCCCCTCGAAAATGCTCAAGGGTTAATTGATGAATATACACGCTAACCTCCTTAGCTTAATCCTGTGATTTTTTTCAGTGCTTTCCCGAAAAGCGGATAATTATGTTTAACCCCATCATCCAAATCTATTTCAATGTTCTTTGTGGCAAGGGGGGTACAAGATATCATGTTCATAAAAGGGTGTTGGGATAGATTGAGATTTTTTGAGAATTTTTCAGAAAAAACAATATATTAGAACGGAAAGCCTCTAAAATATCGCAAAGACCAATCCACTCTGGGTATAGACGGACATATTTAAGAGGGTCATGTCATTCGCTAAACGCGCCTATGTTGATCCAATTGCGTAGATTCATGCAATTAAACGACAGCGCCTGGCGAATGACAAGGCTCGGCTACAAACCTTCAATCACCCATTGCGAATGCGGCTCATTCGGGTTACCCGCTCCGGTCAGATACGGTGAATCGCCCTTCACCCACAAATACTGATTCCAGTGCAAATTCTTGATCGCATACACCCCCTCTTTGACCTTTTCCAGTTTATATTCTGCCTGTTTGGGGGAATCAAACAATTTCACTGCGCCGGTGACTTCGCGATAACTCAGGAATAAGCTCGATTGCTCAGCCGTGCGCAGATAAAACCCCTTGTCGGGATCTCCCACCAGGATAAACGTCACCGGATCACCTGCTCGACAATAGACCCAACGGTTATTTTTGACGCCACTCGGTGCCGTCAGATACTGGTTGTTTTTCACGCTCTTAATCTTGACCCGAATCCCAGAACGCGCCGCTTGTGTGGGTATTGTCCAATCGTTGGGTGGTACTGCCCACGTCAGGCTGTTGCGCCATTGCCAGTTGTATGGCATATGCAAAGCGGGGTCAAAAAGGTCTTCATAACCGGGTCTAGGCAAAACATTATACAAACACACGCGTTGCACTTTATTGATCTTACGCACTTGCGTCATTTGATCACCAGAGGCGATACCCAGCTTTTTCAAACAGGCTGACTGCGCCTGCCCCTTGCCACTCTGCCCGTCAGTGAACACGTAAGTGTCATCTCGATGGGCATCGTTGTCATACCAAATTTTGGCCTCTGCTGTGTTGATTGTTAACCAATGATTGGCCAGTTGTGTGGCTTCCTGACGCGCAACTGACTCACGTTGTTCAATCGGCGTACCCATGGTACGAATGAAAGCCGCCCAAAGATCTTTGCTCGCTTCCACCGTCACCAATGGCATGGTTTTCATATTACTCGGTTTATACGATGCCCAGCCAATATTCATCCGCGTACCTGGCCGCCAGATCACATCCCCACTGGTATAATTGAACATTTTTTTGTTGGCGTGTGTATGCTGCTCAGAGCCCCCCGCACAAAGGTAACTTTTAACTTGTTTGACCTGCACAAAATTATCTTTGGCAACACGCACCGTATGCTCGCTACTGAAAGAATCCTGCAACAAATGCAATGCGCGGCCGAGCAAAAAATAATTCCGGTCAACGCTGGTCAGGGCGCTATACCCACCGCCATCCCAAACGCTCATAGTACCTGATGGCGCCATCGCCGCCGTCACAAAATACGCAATAAAACGCGCAACCGAACGCTCCGCCGCCTGTATTCCCCCTTCGGCACCCGTTTCGTCATAACGGCGCATGTAATGATCATACTGAACGGCAACAGGTTCCTGAGATACATCCGCGAAACAATTGTGATTAAAGGGAAGCAACGTGCCATTGGTGACATTAAACCCCCCAATATCCACCCAACGCTCCCCCACAATCGCATCGTAAACCACTTGATAGGTTGACTCGTAACGCGCATCCGAAAACCGCTGCCGCTTGATCCGGGCCACTTCATTTTTCGCACCTGGGGCGGAAAGATCGAGGTTATTTGCTTTGCCTTGCGTCCAATTTTTGCGCGGATCTTGTGGGTCTGGGCCCAGCACGGGATCTCCCCCTAACAACTCAACCGCCGCCAAACGAACGATCCACTCATGCCCCATCGGCACACCACTACCGATAAACGTGGCAACGCCGCTTTGGGTATAACTGCTGGCCGTATGCGGAAACACCATCGCAAGCATGGCCGCAACCCCGAACAAAGCCCCCCGCACCTTCGGTAAAACAGACTGAATATCGCGCTTTTTCATGACTCATTCCTACATAGTGGTATTTTAATAACGGAATAGAACATTTAAATTATAGTCGACATCCCAAGAGCTTCTCTAAAAAACAACAAATAAAATATAAAATAAATGCACAGTTATCAATAGATAAAAATTATTGCTTTGGGCCAGAGGCTTTTTGCGTTTCAGCCGCTTTAAATGCCTTTCATTATCTTTCTTGAAATCTGACTCAGATGATGCTGTCATCATGCTGCGTGCGCCACATAATCGCTAATCGGTGAGACAAAAAAAAGACATCGATACATCATGCTTGGGATGAAAAATGTTTATCAGTGCCCTAGATCTTTTTAAAATCGGAATTGGCCCATCAAGCTCTCATACCATGGGCCCATGGTTGCTGCATGGACGTTCATCCATGTCATCAAAGAAAATTACGCTAACGATAAAACCACTGAAAAACTCACGATCAAATGTACACTTAAAGGTTCTTTAGCGGCGATAGGAAAAGGCCATGCGACTGATCGTGCCATCGTATTAGGCTTGAATAATTACTTACCCAAGGATCTCGCCGATCAAGATGTGGACGCATTAATTCATCTTATTTCAGGAAATGAATCCATTGCCATTGAGGGGGTCGGGCCGGTCATGTTCTCGGCACCCAAAGACCTTCATTTTGATACGGGAACACCGCTGCCTGAACATCCAAGCGGGATGATTTTTGCATTAGTCAATGAACAGGGAAAAATCCTTATTTCAGAAACCTATTTTTCCATCGGCAGTGGTTCTATTAGTCAAGCCAAAGACATACAACAACTGGTTGCGCCCTTAAAAATGGAACCCATCGATTCTTTTCCTTACCCTTTTGATTCAGCACAATCCATGTTAAACATGTCGATGGAAAGCGGCTTGTCTATTGCAGAGATGAAACGATGCAATGAAATTAAGCTTATTTCCAAGACAACGCTGGATAAAGGCCTGGATTTAATTTGGCATTCTATGCGGCAATGCTTACAAAAGGGATTAAGTGCACAAGGTATTTTACCGGGTGGCATCAATATACCTCGACGTGCAAAACAGTTGCACCAGAAATTCCTAAAGCAACCCAACAAAACCGACATTAACGACTGGCTGTGCGCCTATGCCATGGCGGTCAATGAAGAAAATGCGGATTGGCACATGGTTGTTACCGCGCCAACCAATGGCGCAGCGGGTGTGATACCCGCTATTTTGTTTTATTTCACCGCACACATGGGAGGCACAACAGCACAGATAAGAGAATATTTACTCACGGCCAGTGCCATCGGCGGTCTGATCAAACACCTGAGTTCTATTTCAGGCGCGGAAATTGGATGCAAAGGAGAGGTCGGTTCAGCCGCTGCAATGGCTGCCGCCGGGTTGTGCGCAGTTCGAGGAGGTACAGCCCAACAAATAGAGCATGCCGCTGAAATTGCCCTCGAACATCATCTTGGAATGACCTGTGATCCAGTCCATGGACTTGTTCAAGTTCCTTGTATTGAACGGAATGGCTTTGGCGCAATCAAGGCATATACCGCTACGTCTCTTGCCCTGCATGGGGACGGCAAGCATTTTATGCCGTTGGATAAATGCATTGCTGCCATGAAACAAACGGGTGAGGAAATGTCCCTAAAATTCAAAGAAACCTCTTTAGGCGGACTTGCTGTAACCATTACTGAGTGCTAAAAAACCCTGCCTAGCGAATATACGGTTAGATTGCGCCTCCAGCACAACAAGAAGCCACAACTTTAACTGCCTGCTGGGATACGCTCACAAACTTGTCATTAAAAACACCACGCGGGCCAATTTGACGATTATGCATAGAAATGCAATTATATGCATACATAAAGTTAGGCTAAAAAAATGAGAACAACACTAGATTTACCAGAAGAACTTTTGCTTGAAGCAATGTCTGTTTCGCATATAAAAACAAAAACAAAGGTAATTACCGTTGCACTTCAAGAACTCATTAGAAAATCAGAACTATCTGAATTAAAAAGTTATAAAGGAAAAATTGATTTAGATATTGATCTCAATGCCATCCGAAACAGACCATAATGGAAGTCTTGGTTGATACTTCAGTTTGGATTGATTATTTTCGCTCTGGAGATAAATCTGGAAAAATAGATTATTTGATTGATGAAAATTTAATTACAATCAATGATATGATTCTTTCAGAGTTGTTACCACTTCTCATCATAAAAAAAGCGAAAAAAGTCATCAATTTATTGAGAATAATCAGAAAACACCCGATGCATCCTAACTGGGAAGAAATTAGAAACTATCAAGTTTCTTGCTTAAAATCAGGTTCAAACGGTGTTGGGATACCTGATTTATTAATTGCACAAAATAGTATTCAAAATAATGTGCCCGTATATTCAATCGATAAGCATTTTGAATTTATGAATAATGCTCAAATAGGCATTAAACTTTATCCCTGATCCATCCGTGTTTCTCGATTTCTCGATTCTGTAGCTGATATAACCCGTTGAAGTACTTTTGACGTATCATGCGAGAATTGAGGAATCCAGTGTCACATAACGAACAAGGTTAGCCCATCAATGTGCTCGTGAAGATCTGGATTTATATTATTCCACATGGGGTCAAGTACAAAATCACTGTCCCCCGCGATAAGAATTATTTGATCGACTGCTTTTTTGTATGCCAAAAATGAGATATCAAGACCAATTTTTCATATCAACGCCTTTTTGCCTAGCCTCACACTTAACATCACTTTCAGAAAATTTATTAACTGAAAAGCAGCTACCATCCACCAGTATTGCTGATTTCATAGTCATTAGGTCTCTATATTTTAGACATAAAAAACCCCAGATTTTGAGAACCTCGCTATTGTTGGAGGTCTGTACTTTCCAGGGCACTATTCCGTTTAGTATGTGATACGTTGACGTGACGCATCAATATCACTCACCTCAAGACGCAAGCCTTCGCTAAGGCGTAAACCCAAACTATAAATCGTAAAATAGAAAACGCGATAACTGAGCGTGAACGTTGCCATGAAGAGTTGTTTGGCTTCTTCAGTTGTCACAATATCGGGCAAACGTTGAGCCTTTGGTGGGTTGATGAGGTTGACGTTTTCCCAAGTTTTGCGCAACACATACGTGTAATAGAATTTAAGGCCATACAAATCAAGTTTGACCGCACTCCATGAATGAGAGCTCAGCAAATCTGAGAAATAGTCCATCAATTGCTGTTCTGATAGGTCATTGATTTGGTAACTAAAATACTCGCCAATACGGCGAATAGCACGAGCATAGGCATCGATGGTTTTGGGCTGAAGGCCTTTGAGTTTTAGGTGCTTTAAATGTTTTTCATAATTTTTCTTGAAATCTGATTCAGATGATGATGTCATCTTGTAACCTCATGGTTGGTTATTAAAGCCCTCTTTGTTAAGAGGCTTGA